>OIWL01003270.1_pt1 | contig 11514 bp, 10 predicted proteins | sample 1587561 | NCBI WGS metagenome assembly OIWL01 (sample SAMEA3888903, study PRJEB22519) | human gut metagenome | biome: human gut; feature: human-associated habitat; material: faeces | place: Denmark | collected 2010 | reverse complement strand
CGGATGGAAGAACCTTATATTTTGTGGAGTATTTTTCACTTTTTCTTTTTCCGGTGCCATTTAATTTCCTGTTATATGATATCTGCAAAAGCAGGTACCACAAAGGTGCATTGATTTTTCCCATTCTTTATCTTGCGAATATGGCAGCTGACGTTCTGCTTCAGTGTACGGGAATTATTGATATATTCCGGCTGCTTTCTGTAATTCATGTTATTATGGTTGCAAATGTGGTTTACACAGTTGTGATCATTCTTTACGAAGCCGGAAAAAAAGAAAATGATGTAGCCCAAAAATTCCGGTATCCTATGTGCGTGGTCATGGGATTTGGAATGGCGGAACAGTATCAGTTTGTTTAATCAGAGCGGTATTCACCGTCTTTGATCTAATAGAAAATGATCAACAAGATCACATTTATAGGAGGAATTTCAACAATGAAGGAAATTATGGTCGCATACTGGAGCGGTACAGGCAACACAGCAGCTATGGCAACAATCTTAGGCAAAGGCATTCAGGATGGCGGAGCAACAGCAAAAGTTGTTTCTGTTGAAGACATCAAAGCTGACGATTTAAAAGATTATCCTGTATTTGCTCTTGGCTGCCCATCCATGGGAAATGAAACACTTGAAGAAACAGTGATGGAAGATTTCGTAACAGAAGTTGAAAGCTTTGCATCAGGTAAGAAAATCGGTTTATTTGGTTCTTACGGATGGGGAGATGGCGAATGGATGCGCAACTGGGAAGATTCCTGCAAGGAAGCTGGTGCAAACCTTGTATGTGAAAGTGTGATCTGCCAGGAAGAACCAGATGATGAAGCTACAGAAGCATGCAAAGCACTGGGTGCTGCATTAGTATAATTGAAATAAATATGAGAAAATAATGATTTACGTAATAAATCAGCGGGTTCTAAATATTTAAAGTGCGAAAAAGAGACTGTTTACATATTAAGATGTAGCAGTCTCTTTTATAGTTTTGCTAAATTAAGTAAGTCTCCTGCATTAATTACGAAGGATAATGAGCAGCGGATGGGAAATTACTTATACCGGGAAAAGTGCAAGCCTCTTCTTATAAACTGCGAGACAGTTATTTGGCGTAGAGCTACATAACGAAATCGGGGAATAGTATCGTACAGATAATAATCAAGTCAAAAGTGTTTCGTGTTCATGGAGCGTACGATATTCTCTTGGCGTACATCCATAACATTCCATAAAATATTTGGAAAAATAACTTAAATGATTAAATCCGCACAAGATAGCAATCTCTGTTATGCTTTTCTGCGTAGTGCACAGGAGACGGCAGCTGATCTTTAATCGGTAGGTATTGAGAAAATCCACAGGAGACTGCTGCATATAATGTTTAAATATCTGGCAGCATTTACTCCTTCCTACATGACCGGCGGCTGCAATATCCGTAAGAGATATTTTCTCAGGATAATGCTGATAAATAAAGGATACCATATCTTTCTGAATGTTCAGTTCCTGTTCGGACTCTGATTTATTTTTTGCAGCTGACAGCAGATCAGTGCGGATAAGAAAGCTCCATAGTTCCAGCATACAGCTTATAACACCTAATTCATAACCTGAATCAGAATCTTCTTTCAACAGGAGAACTTCCTGTAAATATCTGCCGACTTTCACCCCTGCTTCATCATTTGAGTAAAAATGATGAAATTCCAGGCTGGTGTTTTCGAAAAAAGGAAGAAAATATTTTTCCTGTAATATCTGGTTATTCCCAAACAAAGAAGGGTGAAACAGAATACAGAGAAAATAGCAGTCCTGTTGTTCAAAAGCATATCCGTAATGCATCTGTCTTGCATTGACCATCAGGGAATCACCTTCATTTAAGATAAGTCTTTTTCCGTTCACATAATATCTCATTTTTCCAGTGATAATATAGATCCATTCAATATCATCATGCCAGTGGCAGGGAGCACACATGTTATAATAAGAAGCAAGATGTGCCGCCCGGATATACAAAGGAATTCCGGCATGATCATAAGGAACTACTTCTGAAGAATCTGGCATAAGTTCTGTTCTGATTAATCCCATAAATTCACTTCGCGTACGATTTTTATAAAAAATAAGGACTATTCTGATAGATTACTGTATCTGAGAATACTATAATTATAACATCTGCAGATGTAAAAAATCAATCAGAGGGATATGATGGAATCAGAAAAAAGAATTTTTTACAGAAAGCTATGGGGACTGGTATTTCCAATCGCAATCCAGAATCTTATGACTGCGCTGGTAAGTGCTTCTGATGCGTTTATGCTGGGATTTGTCAGCCAGACATCATTATCTGCTGTTTCACTGGCAACACAGATACAGTTTGTACATAATCTGTTTATGCTTGCCCTTACGATTGGCGCGACAACTCTGGCTGCGCAGTACTGGGGAAAAGGCGATACAGATTCAGTAGAGGAGATTCTGGCAATCGTTCTTAAAATTTCTATGGCTGTATCAGTTGTATTTTTTATAGCTGCAATGTTTTTTTCGGGATTTCTTATGAGAATATTTACGAATGACATAAGATTGATTCAGGCAGGAATTCCGTATCTTCGAATTGTGAGTGTTTCTTATCTGTTTATGGGATTTTCGCAGATTTATCTCTGTATTATGAAAAACAGCGGAAGAACTGCAAAGAGTACCATCTATGGATCAGTAGCGGTTGTGATTAATATTGGATTTAATGTGATATTTATTTTCGGGCTGGCGGGATTTCCTGCTATGGGAATTGCGGGGGCTGCACTTGCAACTACAGTTTCCAGGGCGCTTGAATTGCTACTGACTATTTATGAAAATATGCACCGTTCATTAGTATGTGTCCGACTAAAATATATCCGAAACAGCTCGAAGAAACTGAAAAAGGATTTCTGGCACTATACGACACCTGTTCTTGGAAATGAATTGGTCTGGGGATGTGGATTTACCATGTTTTCGGTTATTATGGGACATCTGGGCAGTGATGCGGTGGCCGCCAATTCCGTAGCAAATATTCTGAAAAATATTATCGCATGTGTATGTAATGGAATCGGAATCGGAGCTGGTATTATTGTCGGAAACGAGCTTGGAAAAGGCGAGATGGAACGGGCCACGGAATACGGAAACAGACTTTTTAAGCTTGCGGTATTTGCAGGCGCAGTTTCAGGGCTTATACTTTTGGCAGTGAGCCCGGTTTTAAGGATATTTACGGGCAGTCTCAGTGCACAGGCACATTCTTATTTAAAGAATATGATGTATATCTGTACCTATTATATGATAGGAAAGTCGGTGAATGCTACAGTGATTGCCGGTGTATTCTGCGCAGGCGGAGACACGAAATTTGGACTGAAATGTGATGCAGTAACGATGTGGGTGATTCTGATCCCGATAGGGATGATAACAGCATTTGTGCTGAAACTTCCGATCATGGTGGTTTATTTTATTATCAGCATGGACGAGATAATAAAACTTCCTGCTGTATATAGACATTACAAAAAATATAACTGGGTGAGAAACCTTACAGAACTCAATTAAATCAGAATATAAATGCTTGGAAATAGTGTAACTATTAAGGCTTCTGGCACATCATTTACAAAATAATGATGTGATAAGGTTGTGCAGGGTATTTAACAGTTAAAAATAAAAACGTAAAGGAGAAGATAACAAATGAATCAGAGAGAAAGAATGTTAAGCGGACTTCCATATAAGGCATGGCTAGATGGTCTGGAGGAAGACAGACAGGCATGCAAGCAGAAAATCTATGATTTTAATCAGCTGCCGCCATCCAGACAGAGTAAGGAAGCGCCTCAGATGATCAAGAATATTTTTGGAAAAACAGGCGAAAATGTCTGGGTGGAAGCACCATTCCACTGTGACTATGGCTGGAACATTGAAGTAGGTGAGAATTTCTATTCCAATTATAATCTGACAATCCTTGATGTGGGAAAAGTAACATGTGGAAAAAATGTTCAGATCGCGCCAAATGTCTCCATTTATACAGCGGGTCATCCGGTTCATCCGGACAGCCGTAATTCAGGATATGAATACGGAATTCCTGTAACAGTGGGAGATAATGTATGGATCGGCGGAAATACAGTGATTCTTCCGGGTGTTACCGTTGGAAGTAATGTAGTGATCGGTGCAGGAAGTGTAGTATCCAAAGATATCCCGGATAATACGATCGTAGCTGGAAATCCATGTAAAGTAATCCGCGAGATTACAGACGAAGACAGAATCTATTACTTTAAGAAACAGAAATTTGATGATGAGGCGTGGGAAGAAGTAAAGAATAAAAATAAATAGCAGAGCTGACAGGTTGCTTATGCCAAAATCCCGAGACATACTTTGCGAAGCGTGTTGCTGTGAACGGAGTGAACAGTAATCAATTCCACAAAATACAGGTAAATAATAGACAGGAGATGATGCATTCATCTCCTGTTTATGTTACAATGAATATGATAAATATGGGAGTTGTTCAGTAATGAAGCAATTTGCAGATATCAGGGTGGATAGAGTGAATATACAGATGGAGGCAGAAGATGCTGACAGAACAGAAATTTAACATTATCTGAAAAAGGAGAGAGAAAATGAGTCTAAAAATTGAAAAGAAAAATGAAGGAACAAAAGATACGGTATTTTTGACCGGGAGATTAGATACAGCAACTGCACCTGAATTGGATACTTTTGCCGAGAAAGAGTTGATCAATACTCAGGAACTTGTATTGGATTTTGCAGGGCTTGAATATATTTCATCAGCCGGCCTGCGTGTTATTCTGAAAATGCAGAAATTTATGAATGTAAAAGGAACTATGAAATTGATTCATGTGAGTGATATCATACAGGATGTATTCGATATTACGGGATTTGCAGACATACTGTCAATCGAATGACTGTGGCTGTAAAGATACAGAACTGCACAGCGAAAAGGAGGATTCTATTTACCTGAACTGAATGAAGGAAGGAGAAGTGGATTTGAAAAGTATTACAGAAGAAGCAAAAATAGAGAATATAGCGGTAATTACAGATTTTGTAAATTCCATACTGGAAGCAAATGGATGTTCTGCAAAAGTACAGATGGAGATAGATATTGCGATAGATGAGATATTTGGCAATATTGCCTATTATGCTTATACGCCAAAAACCGGAGAGGCAACTGTACAGGTTGAAATAAAGAATTTTCCTGAAAGACTGGAACTGACGTTTATAGACAAAGGCATTCCTTATAATCCATTAGAAAATAAAGATCCGGATGTTACCCTGGATATAGAAAAAAGAAAAATCGGGGGGCTTGGAATTTTTCTGGTTAAGGAAATGATGGATGAGGTTTCATATGAATATGCAGACGGGAAAAATATATTGAAATTAAAAAAGAATTTATAGATTTCATACATTGTAAGTGTATATTGCTATTCATGAACTTTTGAATAACTGCGCGTCGCATTATAGTTACTGTGGAGTGGACTGCAGCGATTTATGTGCTCATATGTTGCAAAATGACAGAAAAGAGGAGTTTTTGCGCATGACAATTCGGAAAATGTATGATATGATGAACTTATAAATATCAATTTGTAACTGTAAAAATATTATATTGTAAAAAAACACACATAATTACCCGCAAAATAAGAAATTTAGACGCAAGATTGTTCGAGAAATCAACTTGTCGGCACACTAACAGGAAATATGGGTAGAAAATATCTGTAAGAAATATGTATAAAATAATATGTAATCAGGAAGGAGATATAAATTATGGGATTGATCAAAGCAGCAGCCGGTGCATTTGGCGGAACAATGGCAGATCAGTGGAAGGAGTTTTTTTACTGCGATGCAATAGATAAAGATGTTCTGGTTGTAAAGGGTGAGAAGAGAGTAGGCGGACGTTCTTCCAACAAAAAAGGCAGTGATAATATTATTTCAAGCGGTTCCGGAATTGCTGTTGCAGATGGTCAGTGTATGATCATCGTAGAACAGGGAAAGGTTGTGGAGGTTTGTGCAGAACCCGGACAGTTTACCTATGATGCATCCACAGAACCAAGTATTTTTGCCGGAAGTCTGGGAGAGGGGATCCACAGGACTTTTGATACAGTAAAGAAGCGTTTTACATTTGGCGGCGATACAGGCAAAGACCAGAGGGTTTATTATTTTAATACAAAAGAACTGGTAGATAATAAATTCGGAACAGCAAATCCAATCCCATTCCGGGTAGTTGACAGAAATATCGGTCTTGACATAGATGTATCTGTGCGCTGTAATGGAGTATATTCTTATAAGATTGTCGATCCGCTCCTGTTTTATACAAATGTGTGCGGAAATGTTGAACAGCAGTATGACAGAGAAGAAATTGAAGTTCAGTTAAAGACAGAATTTGTAAGTGCTCTTCAGCCTGCATTTGCAAAAATCTCAGAACTTCAGATCCGTCCAAGTGCCATTCCGGGACATGTTCTGGAATTATGCGATGCCATGAATGAAGCCCTTACGAAAAAATGGCAGCAGACCAGAGGTCTTGCGGTTGTTTCCATTGCCATGAATCCTGTGACTCTTCCGGAAGAGGATGCACAGCTTATCAAAGATGCACAGAAGAATGCCATTCTCAGAGATCCGACTATGGCAGCAGCGACACTTGCCGGTGCTCAGGCAGATGCAATGAAATCAGCAGCCTCCAACACTGCAGGTGCTATGACCGGATTTATGGGAATGGGCATGGCAGGCCAGGCAGGTGGAGCGAATATGCAGAATCTCTATCAGATGGGGGCACAGCAGCAGGCAGCACAGCAACAGGCAGCACAGAATATGCAGCCGGCATCCGGGGCAGGAACATGGAAATGTGAATGTGGTGCAGAGAATACAGGAAAATTCTGCTCTGAATGTGGTAAACCGAAACCGCAGCGGGAAGAGTGGATATGCAGCTGCGGCGCAGTAAATACCGGTAAATTCTGTTCTGAATGCGGAAGCCCAAGACCGACCGGAAAGTGGACATGCAGCTGTGGTGCGGTAAATACAGGAAAGTTCTGTGCAGAATGTGGAAAGCCAAGACAGTAAAATACAGCAGGGGGAGAAATGTCTATGTCTGATCTGAGAGAATATAAATGCCCTGCCTGTGGCGGTGCAATAGAATTTGACAGTAAGTCCCAGAAAATGAAGTGTCCATACTGTGATACAGAATTTGAACTTGAGACATTAAAAGAACTGGATGCGCAGATGGAGCGTGAAGCCGGACAGCAGGATGATCTGTCAGGATGGCAGACAGATGCCGGTGGAGAATGGCAGGAAGGTGAGACAGATGGAATGAATGTCTATACCTGTCAGTCCTGTGGTGGTGAGATTATCGCAGATGAGAATACAGGAGCATCAAATTGTCCGTATTGTGGAAATCCCGTAATTATGACAGAGAAGTTTAAAGGTGCATTAAGGCCGGATCTGGTGATTCCGTTCAAATTGGATAAGAAAGCGGCAAAAGAAGCATATTACAGGCACATTAAGGGAAGAACATTTTTGCCAAAAGCATTTCGCAGGGAAAATCATATTGATGAGATTAAGGGGCTGTATGTTCCGTTCTGGCTTTTTGACGGGGATGTTGATGCTGATGTGCGTTATAAGGCGACAAAGGTAAGAATGTGGAGTGACCATGATTATGATTATACGGAGACCAGCTACTATTCTGTGGAGCGAAGCGGAGAGATGACATTCGTTTCTGTACCTGTAGATGGATCAGAAAAGATGGCAGATGATTTGATGGAATCCATTGAACCATTTAAAATTTCAGAGTCTGTGGATTTTCAGACCGCATATCTTTCCGGATATCTGGCAGATAAGTATGATGTCAGTGAAAAAGAGAGCATCAACAGGGCACATGACCGTATGAAAAAGAGCGCAGAGGAAGTACTGGCAGATACAGTGAAGGGTTATGCTTCTGTTGTTCCCGAAAATACAAACGTAAATATTTCAGGCGGAAAAGCACAGTATGCACTGTATCCGGTATGGATTCTGAATACAACATGGAAAGATAAGAAATATATATTTGCAATGAACGGACAAACCGGAAAAATGACAGGAGACCTTCCGATTGACAGGGGAATTTATTTGAAATGGCTTGCCGGACTGACCGCTGTATTTACGGTTGTTTTGTGCCTTGCCGGACTGCTGATTTTTTAGGGGAGGACGAAAGATATGCTGAAGAAAAAGATCATACCTGTATTTCTGGCTTCTGTTCTTACTGTATCAGGTACAACAGGATTTGTGACGGAAGCATTTTCAGAAAATGTTTATGCGGCAGAAGAAGTGCATACAGAAAGGCTGGCAGATTTTGCAGATCTGTTAGATGATGGGCAGAAAGAAGAACTGGAGGCGAAACTGGATCAGGTCAGCGAGGACTACGGCTGTGATGTTGTGGTTGTCACAGAGGAGACTCTGGATGGTGCAGTTCCGCAGGATTATGCAGATGATTTCTTTGATTATAATGACTATGGCATGGGAGAGGACAAGAGTGGTATATTGTTTTTGATAACCATGTCAGAACGTAAGCGGTGTATCTCCACACATGGAGAGGCTATTCAGATTTTTACTGATGCAGGACAGGAATATATGACGGATAATTTTGGGTCATATTTATCCGATGGTGAGTATTATGAGGGCTTTATGAAGTTTGCTGATCTGTGCGAAGAATTTATCATTCAGGCACAGAGCGGAGAACCGTACGATGTAGAAAATCTGCCGGAGGAAACCATCCCTTTTTATATGATATTTCTCATTTCGCTTGTGGTCGGATTTGTGATCGCGCTGATCGTAACCGGAGTAATGAGAAGCCGGATGAAGACTGTACATATGAAGCCGGATGCAGCAGATTATATGAAAGACGGAAGTCTTCATATTAACAGAAGCCGGGATATATTTCTGTATCATCAGGTCACACGTACGGCGAAGCCGAAGGAAGAAAGTTCCGGTGGCGGTGGAAGCAGTACCCATACAAGTTCTTCGGGTGAGACGCATGGGGGTTCCAGTGGATCATTTTAACTGACTGGCATGACATATAAAAATCCTGATCTTTTATATTATTTTATGGGATAACCATAAAATGACAGGAAAGATTGGGATTTTATTTTGCGCAAAATTACGGATACCGGTTGCAAGACATCAGAGAATATGATACAGTACAAGGTGGTTTGTTTTGTGTAGAGACAGTTGTCCGGCAAAAAGAAAATAAACTGCGAAGCGGATTGCAAATATCCGCCTGACGATAACAGATTTCTGCACAAAAGAATTATAAAATGAAATAAAAAACAGAAATAATGGAGAGGACATGAAAAAATACGTTGATAATTTTATGCAATACCGGTTTCTTTTGTCAGAACTGGTAAAAAAAGGGATTAAGCTGAAATACAGACGTTCTTATCTGGGAATGATATGGTCTATGCTGGAGCCGCTGCTTACCATGATCGTGCTTACAATTGTATTTGGTACTTTGTATGGAAATACAGACAGGACCTTTCCTGTATATATCCTGACCGGACGACTCCTGTACAGTTTCTTTTCACAGTCCACCAAGGCCGCTTTGAAATCTATACGTCAGAACTCGGCAATGATCAAAAAGGTATATGTACCCAAATATTTGTATCCGCTGTCCAGTGTGCTTTTTAACTATGTGATCTTTCTGATCTCACTGATCGTACTGGCAATGGTGAGTGTGATACTTGGTGTAAAGCCTACGTTCTATCTGCTTCAGGCACCAATCGCACTGATACTGATTCTTATTATGTCATATGGATGCGGAATGATCCTGGCAACAATAGGTGTATTTTTCAGAGATATGGAATATCTCTGGTCTGTAGCACTTATGCTGGTTATGTATACATGTGCGATTTTCTATTATCCTGAAAAGCTTTTGAAGAGTGGATGGGCATGGATACTGAAATATAACCCATTGTATTGTGTGATTGATATTTTCAGATGTTCAGTATTTGGAAAAGCGATGAATATTCATTATTTTGCATATGCACTTATCTTTTCCGTTGTGGCAATGGTGATTGGATTATTCTGCTTCAAGAAGAAACAGGATGATTTTATTCTTTACATCTGAGAACTGAGACAGAAAGCTGCAGGGCAGCGGAACGAATTATTTTTGAAAAATAAGGAGAAAAAATGAGCAAACAACCAGCGATTATTGTTGATAATGTGAGTATGAAATTTAATCTCAGCAAAGAGAAAGTAGACAGTCTGAAAGATTATATTATCAAGTCAATTAAAAAAGAGATTAAATATAATGAATTCTGGGCTTTGCAGAATGTGAGCTTTACAGTGGAAAAAGGAGACAGGGTAGGAATCCTCGGACTGAATGGTGCAGGAAAGAGTACTCTTCTTAAGGTTATCGCAGGCGTTTTCAAACCAACAGAAGGTTCAGTTACAAAACATGGGAAGATGGTTCCGCTTCTGGAACTGGGGGCAGGATTTGATCAACAGTATACAGGAAAGGAAAATATTTATCTTTACGGAGCAATGCTTGGATATTCCAAAGAATTTATTGATGAGAAGTATGATGAGATCGTGAAATTTTCCGAACTGAAGGATTTTATTGATGTACCGATCAAGAACTATTCATCAGGTATGAAATCCAGACTTGGATTCTCGATTGCTACAGTGGTTTCTCCCAAAATTCTGATATTGGACGAGGTATTATCTGTAGGTGATGCGAAATTCCGTAAGAAGAGTGAGAAGAAAGTACTCAGCATGTTTGATTCGGGTGTAACAGTGTTGTTTGTCTCTCATTCTCTGGCACAGGTTCAGAGAATCTGTAATAAGGCGATGATCCTTGAAAAAGGAAAACTGATCGCTTACGGAGATATTGATACGATTTCTGAACAGTATGAGAAAATGACTAACTGACAGGGACAGACAGAGAAAAAATTTAAGAAGTCAGAAATATCCGGAGGAGTATATGACAAACGGATTAAAAAAAGAAGATTCAGCAGCTTTAAAAGGTCTTGCAGTGTTACTGCTGATCTTTCACCACTGCTACCGTCTTGCAGACAGAATCGAAAGATATCAGGTGGATCTGTGCGGGCTGACAACAGAACAGCTTGTTGCTATTGCGGAATGCTGTAAAATCTGCGTGGCAATATTTGCATTTGTATCCGGTTACGGGCTGATGTATGGATATTCGGCTAAAATGAAAAATAAAGAAAAGTATGCAGTATCAGAATGGATATCCGGACATCTTCTTTCCACTATGTCCGGATTCTGGTTTACTGCAGCGGTATCCTATCTTATTTACTTTGGACTTGGACTTAAGGATCCGAGCAAGTGGGGAGAAACCTTTTATGAAAGAGGATTCGCCGTATTTGCAGATATACTGGGAATCTCCAGACTTTTGGAGACTGAAAGTCTTAACGGGGCATGGTGGTATATGAGTGCTGCGTTTGTATTTATTATATTGCTTCCTCTGTTAGATGGGACGATTGAGAAATTTGGAGGCATATTCTGTATTGCAGTTATCTTTTTGCTTCCGAGAATTTTAGGTATTGGATTTCAGGGAGGCTCAAAGCCA
>OIWL01003269.1_pt1 | contig 11516 bp, 7 predicted proteins | sample 1587561 | NCBI WGS metagenome assembly OIWL01 (sample SAMEA3888903, study PRJEB22519) | human gut metagenome | biome: human gut; feature: human-associated habitat; material: faeces | place: Denmark | collected 2010 | reverse complement strand
TAGGCTGCCGTAAATCGTCTGTACTGTAGGGAGGGGTCTTGACCCCTCCGCGGCGGGATGAGGGCACCCCGCCCTACGTCTCCGGCAAAAGCGCATACCGCGGTTATTTTGCCTCTGCGTGCGCCCTCGCCAATTCCAGATATTCTTCTTCGTTGGCCTTGATGGCGGCAGCCTGTGCCGCGCTGACGGGCCGCACGACCTTGCCGGGCACGCCGATGACAAGGCTCCCCGCGGGCACCTGCATGTTCTCCGGCACAAGCGCCCCCGCGGCAATCAGGCAGCCGTCCCCGATGACCGCGCCGTTCAAAATCGTCGCGTGCATCCCAATCAGGCAGCCGTCGCCCACCGTGCAGCCGTGCACAACGGCCCCGTGTCCGACGGACGTTCCGCGCCCCACCGTCACATCCAGCCCGGGGCCGGTGTGCAGCACGGCGTTGTCCTGCACGTTGGAGTTTTCCCCAATGGCAATGCGCCCGGTGTCCGCCCGCAGCACCGCGCCGTACCAGACGCTGCTGTTTTTCCCAAGCCGCACGCTGCCCGCCAGTGTGGCGTTTTCGGCCACAAACGCCGCGCCGTTGTCGGCAGGGGCATGGTGGTTTATTGTGATGAAAGCCATACTATTGCATCTCCGTTCTTTTCGCGCATTTCCGCACGTTGTAGGGGTCGGCGTCCTCGACGACCCGGGCCGTTCACGGCCACCGTCAGGTTCCGCGGGCAAGCACTGCTCACCCTTACGAATTTATTATAACGCGCCCAAACAAAATTGCAAACACCCTGCCAAATGTGCTACAATATTCCCGTAACCACAAAGGAGTTGTATTATGGCAATCAAAATGATCTGCAGCGACATTGACGGTACGCTGCTGCAATATGGCCGCAAAAAGCTGGAGGGCGAAATTTTCGACCAGATCCGCGCCCTGCATGACCGCGGCATCCTGTTCTGCCCGGCATCCGGGCGGCAGTACACCAGCCTGCGCCTGCTGTTTGCGCCGGTGGCCGACTGCTGTGTTTTCCTGTGCGAGAACGGCGGCGTGCTGTTCAAGGACGAGCACTGCATCGCCGAGAACCCGATGCCCCGCGCACTGGCGGAGGAAATCGCCCACGACCTGTGGGACCGCAGCGACGGCCAGGGCGAGGTCATGCTCTCGGGCCAGAACTGCGCCTATCTGATGGAGCGCGGCCTCGGTATGCTGGACCGCATCCAATTTATCGGCAACCGTTACAAGGTCATCTCCGACCCGTCCGAGATTCCCGAGGAGATCGTCAAGGTGTCGGTCTACCTGCATGAGGGCGTGGAAAAGTACACGGACCGCTTTGTGCCGCGCTGGCAGCAGGCCAACTGCGCTGTGGCGGGCCCGTACTGGATCGACACGACCACCGCCAACAAGGGTGTCGGCGTCGAGTCGCTCTGCCGCGTGCTGGGCTTCGCCCATGACGAGGTCATGGCCTTCGGCGACAACTACAACGATGTGGCGATGCTCGATCTTGTCAGCACGCCTTACATCATGGACGGTGCCGCCGCGCCGCTGCGCGCACGCTACCCGCTGCACACGCCCCGCCCGGAGGATGTGCTGCGGGAATTTCTCCGGAAATGATGATTCAACCCATTTATGGATGAATCGTACACATCCCACACAACTTTTTACCCAAAATAACCAAAGATTCAGCTTGTTTTTGGAGCTTTTTCCGTTGACGTTGGCGGCAGAGTATGTTATTATAATAACAGCTTAATTATTTGCGCTGCGCCCTACCGCACCGCATCTATGGGAGGAAAAAGCTATGAAAGAATTCACCTATACAATCAAAGAGCCCGTTGGCATTCACGCACGTCCCGCCGGCATGCTGGCCAAGGAGGCCAAGACCTGCCAGAGCACCGTCACCATTGTTGACAAGAACGGCAAGTCCGTTGACGCCACCCGTCTCATGGCTCTGATGGGCATGGGCATCAAGTGCGGCGACACCGTCACCGTCAAGATCGAGGGTGCCGACGAGGACACCGCTGCCCCCGCTCTGGAGAAGTTCTTCAACGAGCATCTGTAATTCCGGCATCATGTACGGCCGCGGCCGCCGCAGCAAGACGGCAGCCGCGGTTTTGATTTGAAGGAGGCTCCCCAATGATCACGATTCAAGGCAAGGGCGTTTCCGCCGGTGTCGGCGTTGGCCCGCTTTACTTTTACCGCCGTGCCACGGCGGAGATCAAGCGCTACACGGTGGAGGATACCGACGCCGAGTGGCACCGCTTCAAGGGTGCGCAGACCGGCGCAGTCGAGCAGCTGGGCGTGCTGGCCGAGCAGGCCCGCAAGGAGGCCGGCGACGAAGCCGCCATGCTGTTTGAGACCCACCAGATGATGGCCGAGGACCTCGACTTCGAGGAGGCCATTGAGGATCGCATCGTCAACCAGAAAATGAACGCCGAGGCCGCCGTCTCCGACACGTCAGAGCAGTTTGCCGAGATGTTCGCCTCGATGGACGACGCCTATATGCAGGCCCGCGCCGCCGACGTCAAGGATGTCAGCCAGCGCATTCTGGGCATCCTGTGCGGCATCGTGCAGGGCGGCATTGCGTCCGATGTGCCGGTGCTGCTCTGCGCTGACGACCTGGCCCCGTCCGAAACGATCCAGCTGGACAAGTCCAAGGTCCTGGGCTTCATCACGGCGGGCGGCTCCGGTTCGAGCCACACGGCCATTCTGGCCCGCACGCTGGGCATTCCCGCTATCGTCGGCATGGGCGACGCGCTCAAGCCCGAGCTGGAGGGCCGCGCCGCCATCGCGGACGGCAGCACCGGTGCGCTGGTCATCGACCCCGACGACGACACCCGTGACCGCCTGCTGAAAAAGCGCGACGAGCAGCTGCGCCTGCAGCGCCTGCTGGAAACGCTCAAGGGCCAGGCCAACGTAACGAAGGACGGCAAGACCATCCGCATCTACTGCAACATCGGCTCGCCGGAGGATGTGCATGCCGTGCAGGTCAACGACGGCGGCGGCATCGGCCTGTTCCGCTCCGAGTTCCTCTACCTGAACACGACGGACTATCCCACCGAGGATCAGCAGTTTGAAGCCTACAAGCAGGTGCTGTCTGACATGGACGGCAAGGAGGTCATCATCCGCACGCTGGACATCGGCGCGGACAAGCAGATCGGCTACTTTGACCTGCCCAAGGAGGATAACCCCGCCATGGGTATGCGCGCGCTGCGCATCTGCCTGACCCGGCCCGAGATCTTCAAAACCCAGCTGCGCGCCTTGTTCCGCGCGTCCGCATTCGGCAAGCTGGGCATTATGTTCCCGATGGTCACCTCCGTCTGGGAGGTCCGTGAGGCCAAGCGCATGTGCGAGGAGGTCCGCCGCGAGCTGAAAAACGAGGGCATCCCCTACAGCGAGGATGTGCAGATCGGCATTATGATCGAGACGCCCGCCGCGGCCATCAACAGTGACCGTCTGGCAAAGGAGGTCGACTTCTTCAGCATCGGCACGAACGATCTGACCCAGTACACGCTGGCCTGTGACCGTCAGAACAACGACCTGGGCCGCTTCTACGACCCGCATCACCCCGCGGTGCTGCGCCTGATCCGCCTTGTGACCGAGAACGCCCACAAGAACGGCATCTGGGTCGGCATCTGCGGTGAGCTGGGCGCAGACCTGACCCTGACCGAGACCTTCCTCGCCTTCGGCGTGGACGAGCTCTCCGTCACGCCGCGCTCCGTTCTGCCCCTGCGCAACGCCGTCCGCATGACGGACACCCGCGAGAGCAGCGAGCGGATTCTGTCTGACCTTGATTCGGATTATACGGCACGATAAAACGACAAAAAGTAAAGAGACCGTCTGAAACAGGCGGTCTCTTTTTGGTTTATCCAGTTGTTTGCGGCCAGCCCTCTGGCCGCCGTGAGCGCATGCGGCAACGGGAAAGTCCACGGGTTGCCACCGTAGGGGGCGGCGTCCTCGACGCCCCGCAGAGGAACTGCTAAATGGGCAGCAACGGCAAAGTTGCGGGCCGGGCATGCCCGGCCCCTACAGCTCAACCTTTACTCCAGCTCAAAATCCCCAACTACCAGCAGCTCCAGGCTTGCGTCCGGGTCGGCAACAAGCCGCTTGGACTGGTTCAGAATGGCCTTTTCCAGCGTGTTGCGGGCCATGCGTCCGTTGCCGTTCGTGGCGGCGTCCTCGGCCTGCTTGCGGTCAAAGTAGGTGACCAGCGGCAGCTCACAGGCTGCGTCCAGCGTGTAGCCCTTGGATCTTGCAATCGAGCACAGAATCTTATACAGCTCCGCGCCCGTGTAGTCCGGGAACTCGATCTGATTCGGGAAACGGCTGGCCAGGCCGGAGTTCGCGCTCAAAAACAGCTGCATCTCCTTCGTGTAGCCCGCCAGAATCACGACGAGGTCATCGCGGTGGTCCTCGATCCCCTTGACCAGCGTGTCAATCGCCTCAAGGCCGAAGCTGTCCTCACCGCCGCGGTAGAGGGCGTAGGCCTCGTCAATGAACAGCACGCCGCCCAGCGCGCTCTGGATGACCGAGTTCGTCAGCGGGGCCGTGTGGCCGACATAGCGGCCCACCAGATCGGCGCGGGTGACCTCCACGAGCTGGCCGCCGCGCAGTGCGCCGATGGCCTTCAGGTACTTGGCCAGTATGCGGGCAATCGTCGTCTTGCCGGTGCCGGGGTTTCCGGTAAAGATCATGTGCATGTTGACCTCGGCGACCTTCAGGCCCTGGGCCTTGCGGCGCTGCTGGGCCTGCACGTTTTTGGCGATGTCACGCACATAGCTCTTGATTTCATCCAGACCGATGATGCCGTCCAGCTCAGCCTCCACCGCGTCCACATCGCCGCGGTACTGCTGGGGCAGCAGCGCCAGCAGGTCAAAGGAGTCGCCGCCGTTCACGGCCATGCACAGCCTGCCGTTCTCCGCCGTCAGCACGGCGGGCGTGCCGTCGTTGGGCGTCTCGTCGGCATCCAGCACGTACTCGGCAATCGCGCGGTAGACTGTCTCGCAGTAGTCGCGCATAGCCTGCATACCGCTGGTCTTGCCGTACTGCGACGCCAGCAGGTCACGCACATCTGCGCCCATGGTCAGCGCCAGTCCGCACTGCCTGCGGGTGCGCTGGGCCAGATAATTCAGCTCCCGCGCGGCCACGGCGGCCAGCGCCTCGGGGGTAAACGCCTCGGTGCGGCAGATGTCGCCCGCAACGGCGTCCACAAACTTTGCCCCAAAGTGGTCGGCCAGTGCGGTCTCGCCCTTGTTGGAGTAGAACACAAAATACTTGCCGCCGGCCTGCAGCTCGCCGATGGCACCGGGGGCCAGCGCCGTGCCGACATCCACGAGGATGCCGCGCTGCAAAACGTACCGGCTCGACAATGCCAGCGTGCCGTCCATCGCCAGCGTCGCCAGCATGTTCAGGTAGTTGGCGGCGCAGCTCTCGTAATGCTCAAAGGTCAGCACCTCGGCGTCGGACTGCAGCGCCGCGTAAAGGTCCTGCAAAAACAGCTTCTCCTGCGCGGGGCCGGGGTAGAGCGCCAGATCCAGCGTCTCCACGGCAGCGCTGCGCAGCACACCGCGGGCGGCCAGCTCGTCCACCACGCATTGCAGCGCATAGTGGCGGCCCGTGCCGTTGGGGCCGCAGAGCAGCATCACGCTGCGTGCGTGGGCGGTGTCGTCCGCCGTGCCCAGCACAAACGGGCGGCGGAACGCCTTGACCAGCGCCGAGACAAAGGCATCCTGCCCCAGCACCTGGGCCTTGATCTTTTCGGTCACTCCGGCAAAATCCGCCTTGGCGGGCACAGCCGGGGCAGGGGAGGGCGCAGCCACGGTGCCGCCCAGCAGACCGTCCTGCTTGAGCGACTTCGTCAGCTCGCTGCTCATCCTGCGCACGCTCTCCGCCGTGGCGGCCCCTGCCTTCTGCACGGCGTTCAGTGCGCTGCCCGCGGCAGTCTGGCGCTGCTGGGCCTCGGTCAGGGCGTCCAGCTGGGCCTGCATCTGCTGCACAGCGTCGTTGGCGTCCTCAGCCTGCTTCGGGGTCGCGGCGTACCTGCCGCCGCCCATCAGGCCGCGGACCCAGGCATCGTATTGGTCTTCCAGGCTCATCGTTTATCCTCGGTTTCCGGGCCGATGCAAGCATCGGCCCCTACAGATTTTTTAGGGAGCTTCACGGTGTAAAAATCCTTGACGCTGCACCCGGCGCGCCCGCCGCCTGCACAGGCGCAGGCACACGCGCAGCTGGACGCACACGCGCAGGCACAGCTGCTGGCACAGCCGGAATGGTTGCTGTGGTGGCGGCTCACACCGCCGCCGCGGGTCTTGCCGCCGCCCGCCCTGAACTCCGGCGGCGGGTCCGTGCGGTGGTAGCCGCTGGGCGGGGGTGCGGAGCGGGCGCAGCGGATCGTGTGAACGCCGTTCGTGTACCAGAACCAGTCGTCGGGGTCGATCCCGCCGCCGAAGCCGCCGCCCCACTCCGGGGACTGGGAGGCTATCGCAATGATGATGATGGCAATTGCCAGCAGGATGACGATCACCGTTGCCAGCACCCCGATGATCTCGTCCAGGTCCTCGCCGCTGTCGTAGTCGTCGGTGGTCATGGCTGCGCCGGGGTCAAACGCCGCGGCGTTCGTGACAGGCACCGTCACATGCACCATGGCCTGCTGGCCGTGGCCCATCGCGCCGAAATCCCAGGTCAGGTAATCGCCGTCCACGCCGGTGTTATCGGCGACAAAACCGTCGTAATTGTGCCAGCGCACCTGCATATTTTCAACGCTCAGGTCGTCGAACCAGCCGGGTGTAAACGAAAAGTTTGCCGTACCGTCATCGTTTTTTGTGAACAAATGGCTCTGGTGCACGCTGAATGCAAAATGTACGCTGCTCTCCCCGCCGTTGGCGGCGGCCACATCGGGCGCGTAGTAACGGTGACGGAACACGACCTTGGCGTAGCTGCCGCCGTCGCTCGTGTACTGTAAATCAGAGATCGTATCGGTCAGCGGGGTCAGCTCGTCCACGCTGGAATTGGCCAGGCCGATCTTGACCCAGCTCAAATAATCGGTCTTATCGCCGTCGATGACCTGCCAGTCGATGTCGTAGGTGATGTCTACGGAGCCGTCCTCCCGCGGGTCAACGGTCACAACATAGCTGCGGATGTAGTCCATGTCGCCGTCCTCGGCGTAGGGGGCATCAGCCTCCGCGGCAGCGGCGGGCAGGGCCAGCAGCATACCGCAGGTCAGCACCGCGCACAAAAGCGCCAACCGGCGCAGAAAGTTCATCTTCATCAGCAGCCCTCCTGCATCGGGGTGGCCCCCAGCTGGCAGCGGCGCTCCATTTTGGCGCTCTCGCCGCGGATGGCGCGGCAGGCACCGCTGTGCCAGATGCGCGGCCAGGGGGTGCGCAGCATATTGCCCAGTCCCTTGCCGGTCAGCCAGCTCTGGCAGGGCAGCACCGTGCCGTCCGGCGCCACGGCCATGTTGGACAGACAGGCGCCGCAGCTGGGGATTTGGGTAAAGCCCAGCGTGCGCAGCGTCTCCTCGGGCAGCCAGCCGGGGCTTGTAAAGTTGATTTCCATGCCGTTTGCGGCAGCGTACTCCATGGCGGGGCGCAGTACATCCTCCAGCTCGGCGGGAGTCAGGCGCACGGCGCGGCTGGCGTCGTTCTCGGCATTGCCCGCAGGGATCAGCCCGCTGCAGGTCAGGTAGCGGACGCCCAGCTCATGTGCGAACCTGACCACCGACAGGTAGTCCCTGTTCAGGCTGCAAAGCGGTGTGTTCAGGCTGACGTTCAGGTCCGCAGCCAGCGCATTTTTGATGCCGTTCACCGTGTCGGTGTAGCCGTCCACGCCGACCAGCGCGTTGTGGATGTCGGCATCGGCGGAGTAGAACGTGATCTGCACCGCGTCCAGGCTGGCGGCGTGCAGGTCCTTGCACATCATGCTGGTCAGCATCCGGCCATTGGTGTTCAGGCGGGTGACAAACCACTGTGCTGCCTGCACGAGCTTGACCAGATCGTGGCGCAGCGTCGGTTCGCCGCCCGTAAAGGTCAGCTGCGGAATACCGGCGTTGCGGCATTTTTCAATGACGGCCAGCCACTGGTCGGTGTCCAGCTCCGGCACGGCGGAAAGCGGCTGGTTGGCGGCGTAGCAGTGCAGGCATTTCTGGTTGCAGTGCCACGCGCCGTCCTTGACCATCGAGCTGACCATCAGGTCCATGCGGTGGGGCGCGGCCATCCGCGGTGCATAATCGGCCAGACTGACCGGTTCAATCGAGAGCGGCGGCTCCCCGCCGCGGGCAATCGTACACAGGCAGTCCACAAGCGTTTTCAGGTCGCTCTCGATCTGCGCGTACTCGGTCTTGCGGTAAATTTTGCGGGTCGCAGCCACGGCCTGCGCGTTGATGGCGCTCCACTCTTCCGGGCGTATCTCCTTCCCGGTGTAGGGCTTTAAAGCCTCGATGAAGTTGGTCAGCAGAATGGCCCAGCTGACGTTGAGCGGCAGGATGTCCTGCCCGTTCAGAATGGCCGTGAACGGCGTCTCGCGGTCCGGCTTATGGCAGGGCACAAGATGGATGCGCACAACGCCCGGCCCATCCGGGTCGAGCGTGATATGCCGCACCCGGTTCAGCCGCGCCCGCAGGAACATACGTTCCGCGTAGGTAAGGTGTTTTGAATATCTCATAAAGAGGTTCCCCTCGTAAATTTTGTTTGTAAGCAGCATGGTGATACTTATAGAAAGTATACCATATTTACGGAGTGATTACAACTGTATGCACAGAAAAAGCACCCGCCCAAAAGAGGACGGGTGCGATGCAACGGTTTCCCCCGCGCAGGGGGAAGCTATCCGCAAAGCGGACTGATGAGGGCCGGGTTTGCCGCAATTGCCCGATAGCGGGGTTGCTGCTTCGTTGGGGCCCGGGCATGCCCGGCCCGCGGCCTTCTCGCAGGTGCGAGCCTGCCTTTCCGCGGAGGGCCGGACATGTCCGGCCCCTACAGGGCGACACAGCTTTAACTGGCCGCCATGGGGGACTCCGCCCTCATCCGGCCCTGCGGGGCCACCTTCCCCCTCGGGGGAAGGCTCTGGTTTTTCAAATCGCCCGGAAGCCCTTGCCCACGATCTCGCTGCTGTTCACAATCGTGATAAAGGCGTGGTCGTCCAGACCGCGGACGTGCAGGCGGAGCTTCTGGGCCTGACCGCGGGTCAGGACTGTGGTCAGCACCCATTTTTCATCGTGGGTGTAGGCACCCTCGGCCTGTTCCATCGTGGCGGAACGGTGCAGGTCGTTCACGATAAAATCGCGCACCGGCTGCGGGTTGGAGGTGACCACCGTGCAGACCTTGCGCAGATTGATGCTTTCAATCGCGCTGTCCGCGACGGTGCTTTTCAAGATCATGCCCAGGATGCAGTACAGCCCTGTGGCAGGCCCGTAGAGATACGCGCCCACCAGCACAATACCAAGGTCACTGACCATCAGCGCGCGGCCAACGGGCATGCTTGTGTACTTGTTCAGGATCATCGCCACAATATCCGTTCCGCCCGTGGACGCGCCGATGTTGAACACGATGGCCGCACCGACGGCGGACAGGATTACCGCGAAGCAGAGCTCCAGAAACGCATCGCTCGTCAGCGGCGCGGAAAGGGGGCAGACCCGCTCACACAGGCTGACGTAGAACGACAGCGCGAACGACGAGTAGATCGTCCACCCCATGGACCTGACGCCCAGAAAGACGAACCCCAGCACGACGAGCGCCGCGTTGATGAACCACATGAACGCGCCGACATTCCACCGCGGGAACAGCGTCGCCAGCACAATAGAGAGACCCGATGTGCCGCCGAACGCAAAGTGATTGGGCGTTTTGAAAACGGCGATGCCCACCGCCGTGGCGACCAGCCCCAGGTTCAGCAGGAAGAAGAATTTCGCATCCTCCCACAGTTCGTGCAGGGTCAGGTGCTTTTTCAGCTGCGCCAGCATTGGAAATACCTCCCCTTAGAACGTCAGGTTGCCGAACTCGGAGAGCTTGAGCGCTTCATTGTGCTGCTCGGCCCAGTTGATGCTCCACGGGCTGCCAAAGAGCAGCAGCGGGTTGCCCTTCATATCCTCGATGGCGCGGGTGTCGCTGGTCACGTCCAGATGCTTGATGTCCAGTTCTTCCGGGTCGTTCAGCACCCAGCGCAGATGTTCGTATGGCAGGGTCTGCATACGGATGTCTACATTGTACTCGTTTTTCAGGCGGTACTCCAAAACCTCCAACTGCAAAACGCCGACGACGCCGACGATGACCTCCTCCATACCGGCGCCGAGGTCGCGGAAGATCTGGATCGCGCCCTCCTGGGCGATCTGCTCCATGCCCTTGACGAACTGCTTGCGCTTCATCGTATCGACCTGGGTCACCCGGGCGAAGTGCTCGGGGGCGAACGTCGGGATGCCCGCAAACTGCACATGCTTTTTGCCGGTGCAGAGTGTGTCGCCGATGGAGAAGATGCCCGGGTCGAACAGGCCGATGATATCGCCCGCGTAGGCCTCGCTGACGATGGCACGGTCATCGGCCATCAGGCTCGTGCCGGTGGCCAGCTTGATGTTCTTGCCCTCCTGCACGTGGAACGCCTCCATGCCGCGCTCAAACTTGCCGGAGCAGATGCGCAGGAACGCAATGCGGTCACGGTGGTTCTTGTTCATGTTGGCCTGGATCTTGAAGATAAAGCCGCTGAACTGCTCGCTGCACGGCTCGACCAGCTCACCGCTCTGCGCGTCCTTGCGGGGCAGCGGGGTGGGGGTCAGGCGCAGGAACTCCTTCAGGAACGGCTCTACGCCGAAGTTCGTCAAGGCGGAGCCGAAGAACACGGGGGACAGCTCGCCGTGCTGCACGGCGTCGAGGTCAAACTCCTCGGCAGCGCCGTCCAGCAGCTCGATGTCCTCAGCCAGCTTTTCATGGTTGGCAGCGCCGATCAGGTCGTCCAGGCGGGCGTCGCCCAGCTCGGCCTCGACCTCCTCGACCATCTTGACGCCGTTGGCGCGGCCATCGCTCTCAAAGGCCAGCACGCGCTTAGCATTGCGGTCATAGACGCCCTTGAAGTCCTTGCCGCAGCTGATGGGCCAGTTCATCGGGTAGGTCTTGATGCCGAGGATTTCTTCAATGTTCTCCATCAGCTCAAACGGGTCGCGGGCCTCGCGGTCCATCTTGTTGATAAAGGTGAAGATCGGGATGTGGCGCAGCGTGCAGACCTTGAACAGCTTGATGGTCTGGGCCTCAACGCCCTTGGCGGCGTCAATGACCATGACGGCGGAGTCCGCCGCCATCAGGGTGCGGTAGGTGTCCTCACTGAAGTCCTGGTGGCCGGGCGTGTCCAGAATGTTGATGCACTTGCCCTGATAGTTGAACTGCAGAACAGACGAGGTAACGGAAATACCGCGCTGCTTTTCAATGTCCATCCAGTCGGACACCGCATGCTTAGCGCTCTGCTTGCCCTTGACCGAACCCGCGGTCTGGATGGCCCCACCGTAGAGCAGGAGCTTTTCGGTAAGTGTGGTTTTACCGGCGTCGGGGTGCGAGATGATCG
>OIWL01003266.1_pt1 | contig 11527 bp, 9 predicted proteins | sample 1587561 | NCBI WGS metagenome assembly OIWL01 (sample SAMEA3888903, study PRJEB22519) | human gut metagenome | biome: human gut; feature: human-associated habitat; material: faeces | place: Denmark | collected 2010 | reverse complement strand
TAAGCTCCCACACCGGCACCGACATTGCCTGCGCCGAGGGCACGCCAATCCTCGCCGCCGCAGATGGCGTGGTCACTGTTGCCAACGGTCTTGACAGTTGGGGCGGCAGCTACGGCTATTACATCCAAATCGATCACGGCGGAGGGCTGGAAACTTTGTATGCACACTGTTCGTCCATCTGTGTAACTACCGGTCAGCAGGTGCAGGCCGGGCAGGTCATTGGCTATGTCGGGCATACAGGAAGGGCAACAGGCTCACATTTGCATTTCGAGATACACATAAATAAAATTAGGAAGGACGCAATGAGTTATTTCGGGATGCAATATTGAGAACAGATTTACAATTTGCAGCCGGTCACGGTCTGCTCAGCGCACGATCAGGACATAGGGATCAAACAGTTGTTCATGCAGCTCGTCCATGGCCTGTTCGGGGTCGGAAATATCGGTCAGCCAGAGCGAATAGTCATACTGGCAGAATCCGGACAAATCCATCTTGAAGTTTGTTTCCCAGTTGTTGTTCATGACCCAGGAATACAGCGGGCGGGCATTGTTTTCTGCTGCGCCGTCGCACAGGCGGATGTGGTGATGCTGCATCTCGCCGGTATAGAACATGGGAACATCTCTGGCTGCAATCAACACGCCGCCTTCGGGGGAAAGGCGTGCCGCGCCGTCATCCGACATATAGAATTCCATGCAGGTGCCGGGCAGCTGGTCAATGCCGGGGCGGAAAGCCTCACGCGCACCCTTGCGAAGCACGGTTCCGTTGCCGGGACGGTTCAGATCAAGCGACAGGAAAACACTCTCCACTTCGTCCGAAATTGTCTTGCCAAGTTCCAGGGTAAAGTCAATGCGGGGAATTGCTTCATACAGTTTCAGCAGAACATCAGCTTTTACTGTACCGGCAAGGCTGTAATGCAGACGCAACTGGGTGAACACAGGACCATGTTCCATGCAGGTGATTTCCATCAGTTTTCCGATGTGCGTTTCTGCGTGTTTGCCGCGAATATTGCGACCCAGTGCGCGGCGCTCCTCGTAAGAAGAGAACGGCACCTCCTGATGCAGAGGCGTACGCTGGTACACCGGCGTGAAGAATGGAATGGCAGTGCCGGCCATTTCGGTTCCAGTGCGCTTATCCACAAACGAAGTGATGCCATCGCCCGGCTTATAGCAGATGCGGAAGAATTTGTTTTCCACTTCATACGGCAGGCGGTACGTCACCGGGTCGTAGTCATTCACAATATCCCGTACTTCTTCAGCGCCCATATAGCAGTGACGTGTATTCAGCGTTTCCGGAGCTTTGTGACGGGCAGTGTAGATGTATTCTTTTTCTTCGCCGTAAGACAGCGTATCAATAAAGCTGATTTTGCGTCCGCGCGGGTGAGGGGATACCTGGCAGGTGTACAGGTTTCCTGCCAAATCACGCACCTCAACATCTTCAAGTGCAAGAGTTTCAATATAAAACTCGATCAGCTGGGGTTGGCTCGTGTGGCTGACGCCTACCGCACGCACAGCACCGGTGGTGTTGTAGTAGCGGAGCATATCGCCTTTCTTCTCGGCAATGGAGCAAAGCATAAGGGAGGCGGCTTCATGCGCCTTGGATGCGTAGCTGTTCTTACGCATATCCAGGTTCAGCACCATCGTGTCATATGGGTTAGTGATGGTGGAAGAATGTCCCCATGTATGCTCTGCATACAGCATCAAGTTGTCCTGCACGGTTTCGGACAATGCCGGATAGCGTGCTTCTGCATCCGGGTCCAGACGGTTTGCAAGCTGCCAACGGTGGTCGGCATCCTTGTAGTGCTTGACCGCATAAGGGGTACTGCCGACACCATTGGCCCACCAGTCCGTCCAGTCACCGCGGTAAACAGGTGCATCCGTAAGTTTCGGCGCGATGGCAGCGTACAGTTCCTGCAGCGAAACCATCTCAACGCGGACTTCCTGACCGTACTTTTCATTATAAGCACGGATGGTTTCCATAATCTCGGCAGACGGCGGCGCATTATCGCTGAAAACACCGGACACTGCGGTTACGATGAAATCATACGAATAGCCCTCGGTTTCACATTCGGTCAGATACTTGTCAAGATTTGTATGCAGCTGATCCGAGAAGGAAGTGCCGGCGTCGGCATCTTCACCCAGACGGTTGCGCATCATCCAGTTGACAGCGTGGTTGGGCTGAAGCCCCAGCACATTGCCCAGATTATAATGTTCGCCGTTCCAGACCAGCAGCCGCTGTCCGGAAGCGTTTTCCCAGAAGAAAGCATTCTGGTTCTGGTACAGCGGATACATACCGTGGTGGCAGTGAACATTCGTGAAGAAGAACTCCACACCGTTTTCAATCATGGCGTCACGGTAGCCCATGGAGAATCCATTGACATCGGCTGCCATGGCTGTGTGAATTTTTGTGCCGAACGGTTGCAGCTTGTCCTGCCATTTGGCCAGACGCTTGCCGAATACATCCGCATTGACAAGATCATTGAAGTTCAGATAGTTGGCCGAAATACCGATTTTGCCTTCCTTGACAAAACGGGCAAAGTCAGCGCGGTCGTCCTCACTGGCCTGTTTCCAGAACTCCTCTACGCAGTACAGCGTTTCGCAGTTCCAGCGGAAGTCAGCATATTCCGGCTGACGCATCATGGACAGCACGGTTTTGATATAGTTGACCTGAATTGCAATAACGCGTTCCTGCAGATCCGTGTAGCCTATGTCCGTGTGGGAATGATGGACAACATAGACCGTCTTGATGGAATGTGCCATGATAAATACCTCCTAATATTTGATTTGCGGTTTTCGGGGGAAAGCCACAGACTTTTGAGATTGATAAAATGCCGGCGATTCTACACCGGATGTGCCACAATGCATACCGGTACAGGGCAGGAGATTCCAGCTTTTTCCGGTTTCAGACGTCCCGTCTTTTCATCCCGGCGGAAGCAGGTGATGCAGCCGCTGTCCTGATTGGCAGCCAGCAGCATATAGGATAACTCAGTTGCGAACACAGGCAAGAATGACCTTGACCTCGCTGCCGTCCGGGCTGGAAATTTCATAATCGCCGGCTGCCTGAGGAACAATACAGGTTTCGGCATAGTGCAGCTCCAGAGGAGGGAACGCATCGCTTTTGCTGCGCAGAACCGCCCGCGTACCATCAACCAGGTTCAGCATATGCACACTGACGTTGCGATGTACCGGCAGGGTAGAAGATGTTGTAAAGCGGAATGTGTCCAGAAACTCCCGTTCATGCAGACCGGTGCGCACAACCGTTCCGTTTTCGCCGGTATAAACTTCTGCCACTGCGTTGACAAGGTTTCTGTGAACCCATTCGGTATTACGGTACCATTGGATGTTGGCTGCACCATGTTCAAGGTGGATGGGGCGCGGTTTGCCGTCAAGGTCAACACGACCCCAGTCCCACAGCTTGAATGTGAAAATATAGGGTGTAGCGCTGATTTCCAGCACCATGGTATCTGCACCGGAACAATGCACAGTGCCGGCCGGAATCAGCACATGGTCATGCTTCTTGACGGGAATCTTGTTGACAAATTTTTCTGCCGGGAAAGGCTTGCCGCCGTTCTGGGCCGTCTGCAGGGCGTCGATCATTTCTTCCGGCTTTGTACCGGCTTTAATGCCCAGATAGACGCAAGGGGCTTCGCCGGCAGCATCCAGAAGATAGTAGCTCTCATCCTGTGTATAGTGCATATGGAAATGGCTCTGAATGTATTCGGTCAGGGGGTGAACCTGAAGCGAAAGGTTCTGCCCGTGCATGGTGTCCAGCATATCAAAACGAATGGGAAATTCCTTGCCGAAGCGTGCATGAACACAGTCACCCAGAAGCTCACGCGGGTGCGCATAGACAAGGTTGAGCGCCGGTGTTTCCACAACACAGGAACCGAAATCCAGCAGCAGGCTGTTTTCCTCCGGAACGCCGTCAAAGCTCCAAGCATAGTTGCTGCCGTTTTCGGGCAGGTCAAAATGCGTTTTCATCCAGTCGCCGCCCCAAACGCCCGGGTCAAAGTAAGGCACCATGCGGAACGGCTGCGCCGCAGCTTTGGATAGTGCATCACGGTAAGCGGTACCCGGCACAATGGCAGGGTTGCCGGCTGATGTGGTATCGAGATAATAGTCAAAAACCGGCAGCAGTTTGTCCTTGATCCGGTCGCCCCAGCGCCATTCGGCAAAATAGCCGCGCTTATATTTTGCGCGCTGCGGCAGGTCATGCATGGCTGTATGCCAGTTGTCCTGCCCTTTGCGGAAACGGAGCTGAATTTCCCACCGCGTAATGTCCGCATAGATGGTGATGTCTGCACGTTCCACAAGAGAGGCACCGACACCGTAAACCAGTACCAGACCATCCGTTACGGCATCAATTTTTCCCCGGGCGGCACACAGTGCTTCTTCCGGGTAAAAATTTTTCATCTGCCAGGTGGTCATGATGCCGAACACAGGGTCGTCCGTCAGTTCGTGTTCGATTTTTGCATCCAGCTCAGCGGGTTGGATTGCCAGATCATCTGCATGAATGATAAGTTCAGCGTGCGGGAACAGCGCAAGGATCTCCGCTTGATCGGTACCGGGGTAGCATTCAACCGTCACAACGGTTTTGCTGCTGCCTGCACACAGGGCGTGCAGTTCCTGTTTTACGGCATCGGTTCCCCGTGCAGCATGGTCGGCGGCGCCGGCCTGTATGGTGGGGAAGCGCCGGTAAGGGTAAGTAGAGGGATTCGGCATAAAAGGCACCTGCTTTCGGATATTTTGTACGATATAATCAACATACACGGAAGCGGGATAAATGTCAATACATTTCTGAATAAAATTAAATTAGTAATTACATCTTTACAAATTGCCGCCTGCATGGTATACTTGATTCAGAAGTGGTGTGCGGTATAAATCTGCGCTGTGACAATGTTTTTGTGCGGAGAACACCGGACACGGCACATCAGCAGGGAGGTTGGATATAGTATGCCGCAGCCGCGATATCTTCAGATTGTACAGCAGTTGAGGGATCGGATACAGAACGGGGAATACCCGCCGAACACCCGCATTCCCACAGAAAACGAGCTATCTGTTTCTATGGGGGTAAGCCGCCCCACGGTGCGTCAGGCGCTGAACCTGCTTGAACAGGAAGGACGCCTGACAAGGGTCAAGGGCAGCGGCACCTATGTGACAGAACCAAAAATACAGCACGAATCCACGCGGTTCTTGATCGGCTATCAGGAAGAAAGCCGGGAACGGCACAACCACCTGCACACCAGCGTGCTGGCACTGCAAAAAGAAAAACCGGGCAAGCTTGCCGCCAAAGCACTGGGTCTTGCCGAGGGGGAACGCGTGACCCGGATGGTTCGGCTGCGCTGGCTGGAAGGTATGTATAACGGTTGCCCCATTGTGTATACAACGGTGTATGTGCCGGTACGCCTTTTCCCGGAAATGGAAGAACAAAACTTTACGGATGCATCCTTTTACGAAATGCTGGACAGTCGCGGGCTGACCGTCATGCGAACCTCTCAGCGACTGGATGTGCGTATGCCCCCGGCAGAGGTCGCGGCAGAGCTTAAACTGTCGCCTTTTGAACCGACAGTCTATATTGTCTCGACCGGCTATAGCCAGAACGGTATTGCGGTGGAATACAGCGAAAGCTATTATCCGGCAAGCCGGAGCAGTTTTAATATTGAAATCAACCGGGGGAGATAAAATGCAGGAAGTGTATCTGTGTCTGGATGTGGGCGGTACGGAAATCAAGGCTGCGCCTCTGGATAAAAGAGGAAATTTTCTGGCACCTGTCCGCCATTTCCCGGCAATGGCCGGCGCGGACAGGCAAACGTTGCTTGAAAACTTTGGTTGGATTTTAGCAGTATCTGCCCGGAAAATGCTGTTCCCATTGAAATTGATCTTGCGTTTCCGGGACCGTTTGACTATAAAAACGGCATCTGCCTTTTACAAGGACTGGACAAATACGATGCACTGTACGGCTGCAATCTGCGCCGAGCATTCTCCGAAATCAGCGGCTTGCCGGAGCAAAGGATTCAATTTATCAATGATGCAGCGGCCTTTGCGTTGGGGGAAATGACCTTTGGTCAGGCGACGCAAGCCGGGCGAGCTCTGTTTGTAGCAGTGGGAACCGGCTGCGGTAGTGCATTTGGGGTGAACGGATTTCTGGCTGAAGAAGGTACACCCGGTGTGCCGCCAAACGGATATTTTTATAATGCACCGTTTCGGGACAGCTGCGTAGGCGACTATATTTCCCGGCGGGGGCTGGAAAAGCTGTCCGGCGAGATGCTGGGTGTGCCGCTGGATGGTCGTGCGCTTGCTGAACGCATCGCCGCCGGGGACGAACGGGCCAAAGCCTGTTTCCGGTGCTTTGGTGAACAGCTGTGCGATGCATTGCAGCCGCAGATCGAAGCATTCTGTCCGGACACGCTCTGCATGGGGGGACAGATTATGGAAAGCGCGGCATTATTTCTGCACCCGTTGGAAAAACTTTGTACAAACAAGAAGATTACTTTATATATTACACAGGATACTTCTCTGCGGACTATGCAGGGGCTGACAAGAGCTGCCAGCCGGTAGGCATATATCAATCTGCTTATATATCTGGAAAAATTTCAGTCCATGGAGCACTTCAAATAGGAACTCGTCGAATATCTGGATTACTACAACAACCGCAGAATCAAGGCAAAGCTAAAGGGCTTGCCGCCTGCAATTCACAGACAACAAGCCCTTTCGGCTGCTTGAACAATTTTTACTTCAAAATATGGCCCTGACTTTTTGGGATCACCTCAAAACCGCGGATGTCCTGCTATTTATTTGGTGAAAAAACCATGTAGCTGATTGCTTTATAGAATAGACTCGTCAGGATTTGAAGCTTTTGGATCGGATGCCAGCACGCCGCGGTAAAGCACTTCGGAAGAAACGTAACTGACTTCGGGCGCCGCTTTCGGGTGTTCTATCACAAAAAGAATCTTGGCGGCCAAGCGAGAACCGATGGTTTTCGGCTTTACATCGACTGTTGTAATACGGTCGGCAACGTTCAAATATTCGCTGTTGTTGTCAAAGCCCGTCAGTACGATACGTCCTTCAGGGTCTATCCCTTTTTCTTCAAGATAACGCTGGATGAAATGAGCAATATAGTCGCTGGCACAGACGATACCGTCCGGCATGGTTGGCAAAAAGTCCAGAAAGTGACTGATTTCCTCATAATGGGTACGAAGACCCAATGACCCGGTAAGGTAAAGACTGGGGTTTGGAATGATCCCATGCTCATGCAGCGCATCCAGAAATCCCTCGTAGCGTTCTTTGTTTGTCTGGGCATATTCTACATCGCCTATGAAACTGAGCTTTCGGCATCCATGACGGAGCAGATTGCTTGTAATCTGCCGGATAAGGTCGCGACCCTCAATAATGAGCAGATCCCCATGTAACTGGTTATAGGGGACAGAAGGAACCGTGTCCAGAAAAACCTTTGGTATAGGTAAAGAGGATAACAGCCGCAGCAAGGGCGCAGAGTACGTGTTCAGTACAATGACACCATCTACTGTACCGTTTGTCAAAGGCTCCGGCAACACATAGCCCGCTTTGTAATTTGTGGGAAGATATGTGTACATGAGGTTGACATTATGCTCGGAAAGATCTTTGGCAATCTGATGGATAATCTGCATCCAGAAAAGAGAGGACTCCGGTCGGCACACGGCTACCGCTACGGTGCGTGTGTGGGGAGGCAGTTGAGCAGAGACGGTCGCAGTGGTATCCTGAGAGGGAGTGTGGAAATAGCCCATCTCGGTGGCTTTTTGATGGATTTGGGCACGCATAGAATCCGAAACGCCGGGACGGTTGCTTAGCGCTTTCCATACGGTGATTCTGGAAACAGAAAGAGCATCAGCAATATCCTGCATGGTTGGTTTGCTCATGAAAGAAATCCTCCGCTTTTTGAGTTTATAGTAAGTATAGCACAATCATAAGAGAAAAGCAACACGAAAAGTTAACTTTTGCTAATGTTTGATGTTGAAAATGTTGGCTATCTTGCACAAAAAAAACAATGCGAAAACCGTTGATATGCACGAATACAATGAAACGGTGCGCGATTTGTGCAAAATGACGATTGACAGGTACAAAAGTAAATGTTAATATTTGACTAACAAATGGCAACGAATGCTGACTATGGAGTTAACGCTTAGTTAGCACGAAATGCTGGCGGCTGTTAACACTTGGCTCGCCAAAAGAAAGGGGCACATTCTATGAAAAAGGATAAGCCGGCAGTTTCAACTTCAACGAAGCCACGCCGCAAACGTTGGACGAGTGATGACACGGAGCTGACACTGCTGGGGCTTCCGGCAGCCATCTGGTATGCGGTCTTTTGCTACCTGCCTATGTTCGGTCTGATTATTGCGTTCAAGAATTTCAAGATCACTCCGGGAAGGGGTTTCCTTTACAGCTTATTTCACAGTGACTGGGCAGGATTTGATAACTTCAAATTCTTTCTTACCAGCAACACCTTTACCATGCTGCTGCGCAATACGCTGTTATATAACATCTTATTTATCGTATTGAACATTGTAATTCCGGTTACATTGGCTGTGCTGATTAACCAGATTTACAGCCGAATCGCTTCTAAAGCATACCAGACCATGATGTTCTTCCCGTACTTCCTTTCGTGGGTTGTTGTCAGCTACTTTGTCTACGCCTTCCTGAACCCCGACAAGGGCTTGATGAACACTATCATACAGTTTTTCGGCGGCGATAAAATCATGTGGTATTCTCAGCCAAAATGGTGGCCGCTGATTTTGACTTTCATGCAGGTCTGGAAATCCATGGGCTATAATATGGTTGTCTACCTTGCAAGTATTACCGGCATTGACAGTACGCTGTACGAGGCGGCAACGCTGGACGGCGCGACCAAGTGGCAGCAGACCAAATATATTACACTGCCGGCACTGAAACCCATCATCGTTATGATGTTCATTCTGAATGTCGGCCACATCTTCTATTCCGATTTCGGCTTGTTCTATCAGGTTACGCAGGGTGTTCCCAACTCACTGTACAACGTTGCCAGCACATTTGACACCTATGTCTACCAGGCTTTGCAGAGCAATGTGACAATCGGCAGAACTGCTGCCGCAGGTTTGTTCCAGGCTGCATGCTGCTGCGCGACCGTTCTGGTTGCCAACTTCATCGTTTCCAAGATTGATGAAGAAAGCGCGATTATTTGATGAAGGGAGAACACACAAATGACTCTGGCAGAAAAGCATAAGATAAAGGCCGAAGAAAAAAAGCTGGAAAAAGAGGAAGCTCGTGCGGCGTTCCGCTTAAACCAGATTAAGCCGACAACGAATGCCTGCTTTAACATTCTGTTTGTACTGCTTTCCTTCGTCTGTCTGTTTCCGGTGTTCTACGTCTTTATGATTTCCGTTTCCTCCACGGATTCTATCACAAAGTACGGGTACAGGCTTTTCCCGGATACATATTCCACGGCGGCGTACACGTTCCTTTGGAATGAACGCGGAACGATTTTTAATTCACTCATAATTTCCGTGGTGGTCACGGTTATGGGTACGGTGCTGGGTGTGCTGCTGACCACAATGATTGGCTATGTGCTTTCCCGCCCGAACTATAAACTCAAAGGCTTCTTCACTTGGATGGTGTTCATCCCGATGATTTTCAATGGCGGCATGGTTGCAAACTATGTGGTTGTTGCCAATATGCTGCGTTTGAACAACACCATCTGGTGTCTGATTCTGCCGCTGGCGATGAGCAGCTTCAATGTTATTATCTGCAAGACCTTCTTCCGAACAACGGTACCGGATTCCATCATTGAGTCGGCAAAGATTGACGGCGCATCCCAGATGAAAATTTTCTGGCGTATCGTGGTGCCCATCTCCAAGCCTGTTTTTGCCACAATTGCGCTGTTTTTGACCTTCGGCTACTGGAATGACTGGTTCCAGTCCGCCCTGTATATTTCGGATTCCAAGCTGGTATCCTTGCAGGCACTGCTGAACAACATGATGAAGAACCTGGAGTACATCGCCAATAACCCCAGCGCAGGTCTGAGTCTGCAGCAGTACCGTAACTCGATGCCGTCCGAATCCGTTCGTATGGCAATCGCAATCATTATCGTCATTCCCATTGCGTGCGCGTATCCATTCTTCCAGAAGTACTTTATTTCCGGTCTGACGGTTGGTGCGGTTAAGGGCTAAGAGAAAGACTCTGAAAAAGAAAAACACTGTATAAGAACATCGATGCTAACAAATAAACCCATTCAATTTTCCCACCACATTTGGTTCTGTTCCCCTATAAGGGGAATGAAGATACACAACTTTACACAAGCAAAGGAGAAAAACAGATGAAAAAGTTCAACAAAGTGCTTGCGCTGGGCATGGCCGGTTCCATGGCCCTCAGCATGGCAGCCTGCGGCGGCAGTTCCTCTTCTGCCTCCACCGGCACCGATGGCAGCAGCACCTCTACGGCTGCTCCTACGGCTGCTCCCTCCAAGGACGTCGTCACCCTGAAATGGGTGGCCGTTGGTTCTGGCATGCCTTCTAACTACGATGCATGGCTGGCACAGATTAACCCGTATCTGGAAGATAAGATCGGCGTCAACATCGACATGGAGGTTATCTCCTGGGGCGACTGGGACACCCGCCGCAATGTTATTGTGAACACCAGCGGTGAATACGACATCCTGTTCACCAACGTCAACACCTATAACAACGACGTCAATACCGGTGCTTTCCTGGATATCACCGATATGCTCAAGGAAGCGGCTCCTGAACTGTACGCTTCCGTTCCGGAAGATTATTGGAAAGCCTGCGAAGTGGGCGGACGTGTTTATGGTGTGCCTACCTACAAGGATTCTTCTCAGAGCGAGTACGTTGTCTGGGATAAGGCAAAGATCGAGGCTGCCGGCTATGACTATACCAAGGAGCTGGGCATCACCGACCTGGATGAACTGACTGCGCCCCTGAAGGCTATCAAGGACACTGACGGCGAGGCTTCCTTCCCTCTGAACAAAAACGGCGGCGGCTACCAGTCCTATATGTATGACCAGCTTGGCGCCGGTCTGTATCCCCTGGGTGTGCGCTATGATAACAGCGAGGGTAAGGTTGTTGCTACTGTTGAGCAGGATGACATGATGCAGATTCTGAAAACCTTCCATGAGTGGTACAACGAAGGTATCATCAACTCTGACGCTGCAACCCGTCCCGAAGATGCAAACTACAAGGCTTGCTCCATTGCACAGGGCTGGTCCGGTGCGGCAATCACTTCCTGGGGGCCGCAGCTCGGCGTTGAGTGCGTTGCCCAGAAGTGGGGCCCGACCATCGTTTCCAATGAAACTGTCCGCGGCTCTCTGAACTGCATCTCCGCTAACTGCGCCTATCCCGAAAAAGCACTGCAATTCCTGCAGCTGGTAAACACCGACACCTACGTCCGTGACCTGTTCTACTACGGCGTTCAGGGCGACAACTGGGATTACACCGATGACAGCAAAACCTTCGTCCATAAGAACAACGCGGATTGGTCTATGGCCGGTTACACCCAGGGCAGCTTCT
>OIWL01003265.1_pt1 | contig 11531 bp, 14 predicted proteins | sample 1587561 | NCBI WGS metagenome assembly OIWL01 (sample SAMEA3888903, study PRJEB22519) | human gut metagenome | biome: human gut; feature: human-associated habitat; material: faeces | place: Denmark | collected 2010 | reverse complement strand
CTACGTAGTATAATCGCGCAGCCAATTTTCAATTTTCAACTTTCAATTTTCAACTCTCAACTAAACCGACGGGTCTTCTCCCTCTCCCTCGCCGCCACTTTCACCTTCGGACAGTAGATTCTGGGCCAGTTCGTTGATATGAACATACTCAACTCCCATGGTCAGTGCACGTGTGGTCGTAGTTCCATCCGGACGTTTATACTCCGGCGTGAAGCGGCAATTCAGCGTATTGATCTGGTTGGGGCTCACTTCCTTTTCCGTGGCCACGCCTTTGCCGTTGGCTTTGGCAATCATGGTAAACGTGCCCAGACCATCCAGACGCACCGTGCGGCTGTTGAGCAACTGCTCACGCATCACCTCCATGAGGTTGCGGATCACGTTGTGTACATCACCCGGAGTGAGCGACGCTTTGCGTGAAATCATCTCTCCAATGCGCTGTGTATCTACCACTTTAGGATATTTCACCAGGCGTGGGTAGAAAAGTTTCTCTCCTGTTTTTGTCTTCAATGAAGACTGATAAGCTTTGTAAATTAAAGGCATAATGTTGTTCCTTTCTTTGTTTTAAGTGAATAATAATAAAAATGATTACGTTGACAAAGGTACGAGCTTCCTCAAAATGCATGATACAAGAGATAATTCCATATTTCGATAGATGGTGATAAATAACAAAATGTGACAAAAACTAATAGCATATCAAACAAACAGCTATGAAAGAAGAGAAAGAAGAACATGCCTCCACCAGTGCTTGCAGCAAAAGCGAATTGGCACAGAGATACATGCCCAATGTGCAGCCGGCATCTGCCCGGCGGACCATGCGTAGCTGGATAGCCAGAAACCCTGCACTGAAAGCAGCACTCGAAGAAAGCGGATACACAGACAAAGCAGTCATTCTCACCCCGGCACAGATTCAGATTCATTATGACTTTCTGGGAGAACCGTGAGGGGAGGGGGAGGAAAAGAGATAGACTGAAAATGCTAAATATTCTTTCTGTTTTGAGAAATATGCGTGCACTTTTGTTATTAGTATCTTAATTTTATGTACATTTGATGCGATATATGAGAAATTTTCTCAAAAAAGAAAAAGTTGATATGGTAAATCTGATAGAGTTTACAGTAGGTAATTTCCTCTCATTTAATGAAAAAAAGACATTAAGCATGGAGGCTGCCAGCATTCGCGAACTGCCGGAAAATACTTTCGTAAAAGGCAATTGCAAGTTATTGAAATCTGCCGTTGTTTACGGAGCCAATTCCAGTGGAAAAAGCAACCTGATCAATGCGCTGAAGTTTATGAAAGAGACCATTCTAAACTCCTCTAAGCTCAATTCTACAGATAAATTCAATGTATCTCCTTTTCTGCTGAATGAAGAAGCTGCCCAGTCTCCGTCTTATTTTGAAATATTATTCTACCATTTCGATGTTCGTTATAGATATGGGTTTGAGTTGGATGATGACCGGGTATATGCCGAATGGCTCTATACACTCCCTGCTCGAGGCACGAAAAAAGAGCAATTGCTTTTTGCCCGCGATTTAGAGGGTATCGCTGTAAGTGAACTTTTTAATGGAGCTTCAGGATTGGAAGAACGTACCCGTGACAATGGGCTTTTCTTATCAGTCTGCGATCAGTTTAATGTGATATTGGCAGGCAGTCTGATTCGTGCAATAGATAGTATCGTTATTGTATCTGGTGTAGATCACAAAGATTTGGATTCGATGACTCGTGTATATATGACTAGTGAAACACGACTCATAAAAGATTTCTTTAGAGAATTGCAATTGGGTTTTACTGATATCAGGACTAGTGGAGAAGATAAATGGCAGGATAAGGCGTTGACTACCCATAATGTGTATGATGGCCGAGGCAATATAAAGGGACAGCATCTTTTCAAAATCCTTGAAAGTGAGTCTGCCGGTACCAATAAGGTATACGATCTGGCAGGTTATCTGCTTTATGCGCTGGAGTTTGGACTTACAATCGTTATCGACGAGCTGGATGCCAAACTTCATCCTTTGCTGACAAAAAAAATCATAGAAATGTTTCACTCTGAGGAAGTGAATCCCAAAGATGCGCAACTCATTTTCGCCACCCATGACACCAACCTGCTGGGATGCGATTGTTTCCGGCGTGACCAGATATGGTTTGCCGAAAAAAATAAAAAGGAGGAAACAGACCTCTACTCACTGGTAGAATTTCGCAACGCCGAAGGAACCAAAGTGCGGAACGACCGCAACTATGAGAAAGATTATATCGAAGGCCGTTACGGTGCCATTCCTTTTATTGGCAATTTTTCTAATCTGATGAAAGATGGCAAAGAAAAAAGAGATTAAGAGCTTTCAAAATCGCTTTGACCGCGACGAAACCAAACATCGCCGCGTAGTAGGGGCCCGCAACAAGCGCGTCTACTTCCTCATCGTGTGCGAAGGCACCAAGACCGAGCCTAACTATTTCTCTTCCTTTGAGCATAATCTGCCTCCCTATACACTGGACATAGAAACCCAGGGAAAAGGACTCGACCCTCTTGGCGTAGTAGAAGCTGCTATCGAACTGAAACGGCAGAGTAGTAAACCTTTGAGCAGAGTATGGGTGGTATTTGATAGAGACGACTTTCAGCCTGTCCGCTTTCACATGGCTATAGAAAAGGCTGAGGCGAACGGTATTCAGTGTGCATGGTCCAATGAAGCATTTGAGTTCTGGTATTTTCTCCACTTCCAGTATCGTGATGTTCCGATGTCCCGTGATGACTATCAGAAGTGCATCGAGAAGGAAATAAACAAGCGGATGCAGGAAAAGAACGGCAAATCCGGCAAAACAAAAAAATACACTTACCGCAAAAATGCCGAAGATATGCATTTTTTGTTGACTACTTATGGCAACGAAGAGCAGGCCATCCGCTGGGCTGAGAAACTAATAAACTTCCATGAAGGGAAAAAGCAGGTAGACTGCAATCCTTGTACCACCGTCCATCGTCTGGTGCAAGAGCTGAACCATCCGGAATGTTGTTGTGAAAGTCCTCGGAATTCATAATCCGATGGAACGCATACCAATGCGATTCGTATAGATGTAAAGAGTGGTTGTACACCTTCTTTTTACATCTTTTTTTTTTGCGATAACCTGTGTTAATCTATATTTCTCAACTATATCTATCTTTTTTTTAATCTTTCCTGTCACTGGTACGTCCGCCCGATAAGCAATGACGTCCCCTAAGATTATCATATCTTTTTTTTATCACTGAGATATGCCATTCTATTGCCTTACAAATCAAAAAAAAACTCACCACCGAGTGACACCGGAGGCCTACCAGGAGTATTATTTATTGGATTTCCTGTAATGAAACTCTCTGCATTATCCTCTGAAACTTTGTAGTGAAATATATTCAATAACTTTTTAAAAATTATCATTATGAAAATTATTATTAATCAATCTTCAAATCTTGCAGAACTGCAAAACCAGTTCCGCTATTCAAATTGCGTTTATATCATCAGAGTAGAGCAGCAAACCTTTGGTACTGCCGATTCTCCTTTGGTGATACCAGAAAATTCAACTCTGATCTTTGACGGAGGAAAATTCACCGGTGGTCATGTTCGGTTAAACAATACCATACAAAATGATGTGTATTACACTGTTTGGGAGAATGTAGAAATCTCAGGTACTTTTGAACACTATGTGTGGAGAATATTTAAAAATGAGATGATACGGCCTGAATGGTTTGGAGCTGTTGGAGACGGAATAAATGATGATACCCAAGCTTTACAACAAGCTATTAAGATAGCCAGTGCTTGTGGTTCTGTTGTAAAACTGTCTGCAAGAAGATATCTTATTACAAAAACAGTTCACATATTCTCAGCTACACATATAGAAGGAACTTTACCAGGGAGTATAGACCGAAATATTCAAACCGGAACCTCTATTGAAGCTAAGCTTACGACCGATAATATCGCATTAGATGCAAATGCCAGTTATGAGAAGGATGGAGTAAAAGTAGATCCTTCGGGGTGTTATAAGTTTATTTTGAGAGATTTTAGCATTGTAAATGTAAATACCAACTCTGGTATAGGTCTTAGACTTTACAGTAAAGATGACACCTGCCCTCGTAACGGAGTTATTGAAAATGTATTTGTTTACAGTTTTGCTACAGGACTCGAACTAAACGCTTTCTCATATGTAAAAATGAGTTATATGTCTATAACTGATTGCCAAACAAGTATTCATATTGATCCAAAGGGAGGCTATGCTGAATTTATATGGTTTAGTAACATCTATATAAATACAAATGCACTTAATGCAGTTGGTATAAAAATAGAAAATGGTAATAATATCTATTTTAACGAAATCGATATAAATAGTTGTAAATATGGATTCTGGGCTAATGCTGTTAAAGCTATTTATAATTTGTTTGTGAATAAAATGAACTTAACCGGTTGTATTAATAGTGTTTGGTTTTATGCGAAAGACCAATATATTGCCCGTGTGAAAATGTCAGAAGTGAGTATTTATTCCTTCCCAAACAGTGAAGTCGGTATTTTATTTAGCAGAGTTGCTCCCTATTCTATTGAAGATAGTGTTTTTACAGATTTATTTGACTCTGTAACTACTGAAGCAGACTTTATAAGAATAGAAGATATAGGTATGAATTCGAGTGTTTTTGATGGAATAAGAACTAACAACAAGTTATCCGGCCTCTCACATGTAAGAAAAGTAGGTGTTTTGCCTATTCCTACTTGTGGTGAATTTATCGTTCCGGCAGGTACCATTGGGCAGTATAATCATATTGTATCTTCTTCATCACCATTTGATTATAATCCGGTAGTTACCGTTTCACCACAAAGAAATGTTGCTCTTAGTTCAACTTGTAGTAATGTTCAGATGGGAAATCTGACTATCAATGTATTGTTTGAAGAAGAGTTGCAACAAGATCTTCTTGTCCGTTACTCCTTCCCCCAATTCTGAAATAATTAGCATATACCGAATGTACAAGGAGTGTATATTCGGTATATAAATGAAGAAAATACGATATGAAATATGAAAAATGTTTATTCGTAGAATATGTAATTTTATTGTCTTTTTAAAAATTATCATTATGAAAATTATTATTAATCAATCTTCAAATCTTGCAGAACTGCAAAACCAGTTCCGCTATTCAAATTGCGTTTATATCATCAGAGTAGAGCAGCAAACCTTTGGTACTGCCGATTCTCCTTTGGTGATACCAGAAAATTCAACTCTGATCTTTGACGGAGGAAAATTCACCGGTGGTCATGTTCGGTTAAACAATACCATACAAAATGATGTGTATTACACTGTTTGGGAGAATGTAGAAATCTCAGGTACGCTCGAAAACCTTATCTGGAAAATATTCAGAAATGATACATTGCGTCCCGAGTGGTTCGGAGCAATTGGAAATGGAACACATGATGATACCCAAGCTTTACAACAATGTATAAAACTTGCCAGTGCAAATGGAGCTGTAGTGAAACTGTCGCCAAGAAGATATATAGCAACAGACACGATAAAAATCTTTTCTGGTACACACATTGAAGGTACACTTCCTGGGAGTAAAGATTATAATATAGTTGCTGTTCATAGAGGTTCTTCTATTGAAGCTCGTTTTAATTCGAGTAAAGTTTTGTTAGATGTAAATGCTGCTAATGATGACTCTGGATGTTATAATTTTATATTGAAGGATTTTGGATTATTGAAAGAAGCTGATAAACAGACTGTTAGTGCGATAAGGTTGTATAGCGAAGGATTTTTGTGTCCACGTAGCGGCCTTATTGAGAATCTTTTCATTTCAGGTTTTACAATCGGACTTGAGTTGAGAGCTTTCTCCTATGTGAAATTCTCAAGACTGAGTATTAATGATTGCAATATGAGTATTTATATTAATCAGAAAGGAGAATTTGTTGAATTTGCATGGTTCTATAATGTTTACTCTAATACAAATGTCAAGGATGCAATAGGTATTAAGATTGAAAATGGAAGTAATCTGCATTTCATTGAGACAGATATTAATGGGTGTAAATATGGATTTTGGATTAATGCGCTTGGTGCTATCTTTAATACCACTATTAGCAAAATGAATTTTGTAGGGTGCATGAGAAGTATTTGGTTTCATGCAGCAGAGCAATATATAACTCGTGTGAAGGTGTCCGAAATCACTATTTATGGATTTGAGGATTATTATGATTGTGACATATTATTCAGTGCCCAAAAACCTTACTGTATTGATGATTGTGTATTCACTGATCTGTTTGATTCGCTTCAATTTCCTTTGGGCAAAGAGAAAGATTTCATAAGAATTGAGGATATGAGTATGTGGTCATGTTCTTTTGATAGGATAAGAACTTACAATAAACTCTCTGGACTCTCACATGTGAAGAAAGCTGGTGTACTAGTTATCCCTAACCAGGGAGAATTCCTAGTTGACGGAAGTAAAGTGGTGAATAATTCTTTCACTTATCGTGTCTCAGATTCTTCTCCCTTCGATTACAATCCGACGGTGTTGGCTATGCCGCAAGATAATATTAAAATAACCTCTTACCCAGTTAGGAGATTTATTGATTAATATATATTTCCCCGAAGGCTTCGATACGGCTAAGAATCTTCTAGTCCGTTACTTCTTCCCCCAATTCTAATGAATGATGGTGTATTAATAAATAAGAGGAGAACTTGATTTTTTGAAACAAGTTCTCTGATTTTAGAATTAAATAATAATATAAATAATTATGAAACAAATTATAGATTTGTCGAGGCCTTCTTCTGTGATAAGGCAATCTGATTTTAATGTACCTAATGCTGTTTATAAGATCACACAAGATTTTGATTTAGAAGATAAAGTTATCTTGATACCCGAAGGGTGTGTGTTAAGTTTTGAAGGTGGAAGCTTAAATAATGGCAGTATAGAGGGAAATGATACCCTTATTAAAGATAATCAATTTAACGCTTTCTTTAAATCGGACCTTGAGTTGCTTGGTGATTTTTCTGTTATGAATATTGTGGCAAATTGGTTTGATGAGGTAGAAGATTGTAACATGTTTCAGCGGGCTTTTGATTTTGCACATACCATTTTTCAGGCAAAAAAGACATATTATTCCGCTTCTTCTGTATCAGTGTCCTGTCTTTCTAAGTCATATACTATGTCCAAAGGTGTTTATATCCCTGTTGGAGTTTCATTTAATGGGAATAAAGCAAGTTTGTTTCCTGGGAAAAAATGGGATTCAAATGATTATATGTTCAAATTGAATATCCAGAGAGAAGAAGCCGATTGGGAAGTACCATACCCAGGAAATATCTATGATGAATTCTGCTTTGTGAATTTCTGTAATCCGGATCAGTTATTATGTCATTTTATTTTGGGAGCTGATTCCAGAAACATACATAATATATATGCTTTTCGTCCTGCCATATTTTATAAACAAGTATATCAATATGTTGATAATAAACATTTTCATGATATAATTATCTCTGGTAAGAATTCATCTTATCCATTTGATTTTTCTAATTCTGATACTTATAATATACAATGGTTTTTGGGAGATGGTTGTGAAATAAATCATATTTCAGATGATGCGACAATATATATAAGTGCTGGTGCGAATGCTGCTGTACGAAATGCTATTAACGTAACACTATGTAGCAATGGTTGTAGAAATATAAATCTCGAAAATTTTCATAATGAGTCCGGGAGTATTATAGTTTGTAACTCTTCTGTCATACTAAAGAATGCATATTTTTATGCCCATCAAGACGGTGATATAAAAATAGTTGGGCAGTATAATACAGGAAGTGAACTTTTTCTGGAAAATGTGTTTTTTGGAAATTTATTAGGTTTGAGTAACTTCAATCAGTATTATCCTATTGTCAACAATAGTCCTTTTGAGAATTCAAGAATCAGGATAAAAAATGTATATGGCTTGATTAATAATGGAGGTGGTGGCCATAATTCAGGAAATGCAATCTTGTTGAAGTATAAAAATAGCTATAATGGCAAGGTACATACCATAAATCCTAATGGTGAATTTATCAATACTGAACACGTAACAGATAGCCATAAATATTTTGATTCTAACTCAGTTTTTCCATTAGATTGGGTAGATGGTACCGGAAAGGAAAAAGCTTATATAAAAGTAATTTACATTGCAGATGAAGATAGAAAGTTGAAGTTATTAGGAGGTACGCTTACAGATGAAGAAGTTTGCGTGAATTCTGTAGACTCAACGCAGTCATATCGTGCTACAATGTATGATAGTGGATGTACTATACAGCAATTAACCAATCTGTTAATAAGAATATTTGTAGGACGTTCGAGTCATAATTATGACCGCTTTTATGATTTTGGAGTAGTAATGCAGAATAAAGAAACATTTCTTTTGATGGAAAATGGAGTTGATGGGTTGGTACATAAACAAACTGGTAATATTGATACTGATTATACTGCTTGTTCTGTTTACAAATCTGATAATTGCAATGTTTACGTAGAACTCTTAGACAATCAGTTACCCACTCAGGGAAATTGGAAATGTGGGGATACGATAATCTTGAATAATGGAGAGAAATATGTATACAATGGCAAACAGTGGGTATAACCTAAAAAATATTGAAACTTTTGGAATAATTAAATTCTGATAAAATCACTATACCAACACACGCCAGGTGCATACATCAGTATGCCCGGGCGTGTAAAAACAGAAAGACTACCGCGCTGATGTAAATCAACTTTATATCGTAATCACAAATCATCTTAAAGTAAACGGTCTGATGAACTAACGATATCTGGCAGGAAGAAAAAGATTGTATTGTGTAGCTTTTTATACCAGTTCCGGACTGGTTTTGCGATCTAAAAACAGAGGTCACGATTGCATCATTCAAATATTTCGCCTCTTCCTGTCAACTCTCTACTTTACAGTATGAATTTTTCAAAAACAAAGTTCATACTGTAAAGTAGAGAAAACAGATTCAAAAAAAATGCATAAAGATAGTATTAATTTAAAATAAGCAGATATGGAATGGATAATTAAAGAATTTTGGTTGGCAATACTTGTGTATTGTATGTGCTTTTTACTTGTGTTTCTCGCTATTGTCGGAGACTTGATTTCTGGTGTGAGGAAGGCTGTAAAAGCAGGTAAAGATCGTATGAGTGTGGGTTATCGTCGGACGGTTGACAAGCTGTGTAAATACTATAACTCGCTATTCTCGGTAAGTATCGTTGACTGTTTCCTGATGATGATAGTATATATATTCCAAACAAAAGGCTGGCTCATAAGTTTTCCTGTTTTTCCTGTTACTACTGTTCTGATGGGAGCCTATTTAGCATTCGTAGAAGTGCGTAGTGTTTTTGAGAAGCTGGAAGATAAGGAGAAAGCGCGGGCTGAGAAAGATTTGTCGGTACTCATTAAAATGCTCGATAAAGAGAATATAGATAAGGTAGTTACTATTTTAAAGGAGGTAAAGAAATGAATAAAATAGATTCTATCATTATTCACTGCTCGGCCACACGTGCCGGGCAGGACTTCCGTGCAAAAGACATTGACCATATACACAAACAAAGAGGATTTGCCCAAATTGGATATAACTTCATAATTGATCTTGATGGTACTGTAGAGAACGGGCGTCCACTTTCTATTGACGGAGCTCATTGTAATACCAAAGGATTCTCCGAAGTATCATACAACAAACACAGTATTGGTATCTGTTATATCGGTGGACTGGATATAACAGGACAACCGGCGGATACCCGCACTGAGACACAAAAGAACGCCCTTCGTGATCTTGTTGCAAAACTATGCAAGGAGTATGATATTGTTGAATTACTAGGCCATCGGGATACATCTCCTGACCTGAATGGAAATGGTGAGGTTGAACCGGCAGAATATATCAAAGCTTGCCCGTGCTTCGATGTACGTAGTGAGTTTAGCAATTTCCTTCGTAATACAATAGTGAAGCCATGAGAAAGTTAATATATACTCTAATCATATTTCTAATATCAGGAATATGGTTGTCTTCTTGTAAGACTTCACGTAATATGGATATTCAAAAGCAGGTAGATTATTCCAGTGATTTGCTGTTTCTCAAGAATTCTATAGAGCTACTGAGAACAGAAGTGAATAAACAAACGAAAATCACTTCTGCTAAATTAAGCAATTTGTTAATAGAGAATAAAACAATTGATTTATCTCCTCCAGATTCAACAGGTAAACAATATCTCATCAGGGAAAGTATTACCAAAGCTTCAAAGCAAGAGCAGGAGAAAATAGATGTGGATGAAATCATAGAACTTACTTTACAACAATTCTCCAAACAACTAAATGGCATTAGTGATAAAATGGATGTCTTTCTAAATCAAAAGGAAAAGGTAGTAGAATTATCCTGGTGGGATTTGAATCAGAATAAAGTTTATATAAGTATTACTTGTCTTATTATCATAGGGTGGCTAATATATCGATTAATGAAATAGTATATTTTGTTGTTTAAACTAACTGGCTATTTCTTTATTTTATGATTATGTGAAAGGATAATAAGTAGAGTGAAGTATTCCTGAAAAGACTAAAAGAATCCAATGTTTATTGATGATTCTTTTATGGTATGTTGTTGTAAATGAGGTTATATTGATTTTTTTATGTAGAAAGAAATATTGCTGAATATTTTATTAATGTTTAAATTGAGAAATTATGAATAAAGATTATTTTTTGAATGAAGAGGGGCATCCCATTAATGTGGTACAGGAACGTGGTTATAATGAAAGTGATGTTATGAGTCAAAAATCTATAACCGAAGAGTTTGATAAATATGATATTTTTATAAATAATATGTCATATAATGAGATAGAAATTAATTCATTGAAGAAACACTTTGCAAAGAAGTTAGATATAAATGGAGATTTAGAGAGTACAGGGGTTGAATATTATGTAACAGATTACATTCCAGTACAACCTTTATTGACAAATATTGAATACTCTTTACGTTGTAATGACGGAGATTCATTACTTATTGCGGCATATGATATAGATAAAAAACATATAGATGATAATGATGTTGAAAACAATCATTATACATGGAAGTCCGGAAAGTGGTCTGCTGGTGTTAATACTCATTATATTAGAGTTTCATTTGCTGTACTAGAAGATGGTATGAGTACATTTAATGTGACAGGATTTACGTAACTTAACGGATAAAATGATAGTTGAAATCAAAAACGAAAACGAAAAAGCTGATTGATGACTTGAATGACAAAGTTGCTACTGCTGTTTCTGCTGTCAGTGGTGGAGTATGGTCCAGGCGTGAAGGGATTATGTTCGCCGGGAACGCGGATAGAATTGATGAAGAGTTGAAAGAAATCGAGGAAGAACAGAATTTGAAAAATGAAAAGGTGATTCCTTCTACAAAAGAATGACTTTTGGTTAATTGTGAATAGATAGCGGAGTTTTTCAGTTCCGCTTTTTTATTTTGAATAATTCGATATTATAAAATATTTATGCTGTAATGGTTTTATAATTCAAAATTATTTAGTACTTTTGTATCAAATGAACAACGTATGAGA
>OIWL01003251.1_pt1 | contig 11564 bp, 12 predicted proteins | sample 1587561 | NCBI WGS metagenome assembly OIWL01 (sample SAMEA3888903, study PRJEB22519) | human gut metagenome | biome: human gut; feature: human-associated habitat; material: faeces | place: Denmark | collected 2010 | reverse complement strand
CGCCGCAGGGCGAACTGCTGGGCGGTGCCATTCTGGCGTTCTGCCTGCCGGTGGGCACCTTCCTGCTGACGAGCCTCGTCTGCCTGGGGGCCGCAGCGCTCAGCCCCTGGCTGGGGCTGGCCGTGCAGATGTTCTGGTGCGGGCAGGCGCTGGCCGCAAAGGGGCTGGCGCAGGAGAGCACCCGCGTCTACCGGGAGCTTATCAAGCCGGACCTGCCCGCCGCCCGCCGGGCCGTGAGCCGCATCGTGGGGCGGGACACCCAGAATCTGACGCTGGAGGGCGTGACCAAAGCCGCCGTGGAGACCGTGGCCGAAAACGCCAGCGACGGCGTCATTGCGCCGCTGCTCTATATGCTGCTGGGCGGTGCCCCGCTGGCCCTGACTTACAAGGCCATCAACACGATGGACAGCATGCTCGGCTACAAAAACGAAAAGTATCTTTATTTCGGCCGCGCCGCCGCCAAACTGGACGATGCGGCGAACTATCTGCCCAGCCGGATCGCCGGGCTGCTCTGGGCCGCTGCGGCGGCGCTCACCGGGAACAGCGCTTCGGGCGCGTGGAAGATCTGGCGGCGGGACCGCCGGAACCATGCCAGCCCCAACAGCGCCCAGACCGAAAGCGCCTGCGCCGGGGCTTTGGGCGTCCAGCTGGCGGGGCCCGCCTGCTACTTTGGCGAATATTATGACAAACCCACCATCGGCGACCCTCTGCGGCCCATTGAGCCGGAGGACATCCGCCGCGCCAACCGGATGATGTATGCCGAAAGCCTGCTGGCACTGGCCATCGGGCTGGCAATCCGGCTGGCGGTCTGTAGATTCATGTAAGGAGACGACCCATGGAAAACTTGGTACACGGCGGCGACTGGGCCGGATACCGGGCACAGTTCGGGCGGGATGCGCTGGACTTTTCGGCCAACGTAAGCCCGCTGGGCCTGCCGGAGGGGGTGGCAAAGGCCATCACGGCGGCACTCCCCAACGCAGACCGCTACCCGGACCCACTCTGCCGGGAACTGCGGGCAAAGCTCGCCCTGCACGAGGGCGTGCCCGCAGACCACATCCTCTGCGGCAACGGCGCGGCCGACCTCATCTTCCGGCTGGTGTGGGCCAAAAAGCCCCGCCGGGCGCTGGTCACCGCCCCCACGTTCGCCGAATATGCCGCCGCACTCGAAACCGTCGGCTGCACGGTGGAGCGCTTCATCCTGCAGGCGGCAGACGATTTTGCGGTGCCGGAAGCATTCCTCTCCGCCATCGACGACCGGGTGGACCTCGTCTTTCTCTGCCAGCCCAACAACCCCACCGGCCAGCTCACCCCGCCGGATCTCGTGGCCCGCATCCTGCAGCGCTGCACCGCCTGCGGGGCACTGCTCGTGCTGGACGAATGTTTCCTTGATTTTCTGCCCGACCATGCGCAGCTGACCGCAAAGTCGCTGCTGGGCAGCGGCGATCTTCTGATCCTGAAAGCCTTCACCAAACTGTATGGCATGGCAGGCGTCCGGCTGGGGTACGTTCTGAGCGCGGACACGGCCCTGCTGGACGCCATGCAGCACACCGGCCAGCCCTGGGCTGTTTCCAGCCTGGCGCAGGCGGCGGGGCTGGCCGCGCTGGACGAGACCGCCTACGTGGAGCAGGTCCGCGCCCTCATCGCGGCGCAGCGGCCCCTGCTGGCCTCCGGCCTGCGGGCTCTGGGGCTGCGGGTGCTGGACGGGCGCGCCAATTATCTGTTGTTCCAAGGCCCCGAAACGCTGGGCGAGACCCTGCGGCAGAAGGGCGTCGTTCTGCGCAGCTGCGCAAATTATCCGGGCCTTGACGGCAGCTGGTACCGCACCGCCGTGCGCACGGCGGCGGAAAACGAGCGGCTGCTCCAGACCCTTTCGGAGGTGTTTTCATGAGCAACGCCCGGTGCATCATGGTCCAGGGCACGATGAGCGGCGCGGGCAAAAGCCTGCTATGCGCGGCACTCTGCCGCATTTTTGCACAGGACGGCTACCGCGTGGCCCCCTTCAAGAGCCAGAACATGGCGCTGAACAGCTTCGTCACCCGCGACGGGCTTGAAATGGGCCGGGCGCAGGTGGTGCAGGCCCAGGCAGCCGGCATCGAGCCGGATGTCCGGATGAACCCCATCCTCCTCAAGCCCAGCAGCGATGTGGGCAGTCAGGTCATCGTGAACGGCGAGGTGCGGGGCCAGATGCCCGCCGCCGCCTACTTCAAGATGAAAAAATCGCTCATCCCGGACATTCTCGCCGCCTACAACAGCCTGGCCGAGGATGTGGACATCATCGTCATCGAGGGGGCCGGCAGCCCCGCCGAGATCAACCTGAAGGCCGACGACATCGTGAACATGGGCCTTGCCCGGCTCGTGGACGCACCGGTGCTTCTGGCGGGCGACATCGACCGGGGCGGCGTTTTTGCCCAGCTGTACGGCACCGTAGCGCTGCTGGAACCGGACGAACGCGCCCGCATCAAGGGGCTCATCATCAACAAATTCCGGGGCGACGTCGAGATCCTGCGCCCCGGCCTTGCCATGCTGGAAGAGAAGACCCATCTGCCGGTGCTGGGCGTCGTGCCCTATCTGAAGGTGGACATCGAGGACGAGGATTCGCTCTCCGAACGGCTGGACGCCGACAAAGCGGTCAAGCCGCTGGACCTCGCCATCGTCCGGCTGCCCCACATCTCGAACTTCACCGATTTCATGCCGTTGGAGCAGCACCCGCTGCTCGGTGTGCGGTATGTACAAAATGCGCGCACCCTCGGCACACCCGACCTGATCCTGCTGCCCGGCACCAAGAACACCATCGACGACCTGCTCTGGCTGCGGCAGTCCGGTCTGGAACCGGCCCTGCTCAAGCTGGCTGCGCGGGGCACCCCGGTCTTCGGCGTCTGCGGCGGGTATCAGATGCTGGGCGAAACGCTGGCCGACCCCATGGGCAGCGAGAGCGGCCGTCCGCAGACCCTGCGCGGGCTGGGTCTGCTGCCCACCCGCACCGTCTTTACTGCGCAAAAACGCCGCACCCAGACCCGCGCCACCGCCGCGGCCGGGCCGTTTGCCGGGGCCGCGCTGACGGGCTATGAGATCCACACCGGCCGCACCGAGGTGCAGGGCCTCCCCTTCTGCACCCAGGCCGATGGCCACCCCGAAGGCTGTGTGCAGGGCGATGTTTTCGGCACCTATCTGCACGGCCTCTTTGACACCGGCGAACTGACCGAAAAACTCGTGGAATTTTTGTGCAAACGAAAGGGCATCCGCCCCGAAAGCGCCGCGCTCATCCCGATGGAGCAATACCGCCAGCAGCAGTTCGACCGGCTGGCCGACGGGGTGCGCAGCGCTCTGGATCTGGATGCCCTCTACGCCGCAATGGGCCTGAACGGAAGGAGCCGCACATGACACCGCAGCATCATCTCCCCGCCGACATCGAGCGGACGAGCCTTTCCATCATCACCGCCGAGCTGGAAACGCTGGGCCTGACCCCGCCGCCGGAAACGGCTGCGGTAGTCAAGCGGGTCATCCACACCACGGCGGATTTCGATTACGCCCGGAATCTGCGCTTCACGCCGGGCGCCGTCGCCGCCGGAGTCGCCGCCCTGCGGGCCGGGACGCCCATCGTCACCGACACCAACATGGCGCTGGCCGGCATCACGCGGCCCGGCCTTGCCAAAGTGGGCAGCGCGGCGCTCTGCTACATGGCCGACCCGGAGGTCGCCACCGCCGCCAAGGCCGCCGGGACCACCCGCGCCGTGGCTTCCATGCACCGGGCCGCGCAGGAGCATCCGGGTGCCATCCTGGCCGTCGGCAATGCCCCCACAGCCCTTCTGACCATCGCCGAAGAGATCGAGGCCGGGCTGCGGCCTGCGCTCGTCATCGGGGTGCCGGTCGGTTTTGTGAACGTGGTGGAAAGCAAAGAGATCCTCTTCGCCGCCTGCGAAGCCCACGGCGTCCCCGCCATCGCCGCCATGGGCCGCAAGGGCGGCAGCAACGTCGCCGCCGCCATCTGCAACGCGCTGGTCTACTCTGCCGCCGAAATGCTGGACCCCACCGCGAGAGGGTGGAAATAGACTGAAACACGCAAGGCCGCTCCCCTGCACAATGCACGGGAACGGCCTTGTTTGTTCTCCATTCAAAACGCCTCCGGACGGTCTGCGCGCCCTCCCGGTTCCATGGGAGGGGCACACTCCATCCGGAGGCGTCTGTTTTTATTCCACGGTCACGCTCTTGGCCAGGTTGCGGGGCTTATCCACGTCGCAGCCACGCAGCACAGCCATATAGTAGGCGAACAGCTGCAGCAGCACAATGAGCTGCAGCGGCATGAGCAGGTCGTCGTAATCGTCCAGACGGACGACATAGTCTGCCACACCGTCCGGCACCACGGCGTCTTTCGTCGTGAAGAGCAGGACCTTCGCACCCCGGCTCTTGGTCTCCTTGACGTTGGAGATGGTCTTTTCGTAGACCTTTTTCTGGGTGGCCAGCGCGATGACCGGCACACCGTCCGTGATGAGGCTGATGGTGCCGTGCTTGAGCTCACCGGCAGCGTAGGCGTCCGAGTGGACGTAGCTGATCTCCTTCAGCTTCAGGCTGCCTTCCAGCGAGAGCGAATAATCGAACCCGCGCCCGATGAAGAAGCAGCTCTGGGTGTTGACGAACCGGCTGGCCAGGTACTTGATCTGTTCGCAGTCGGCCAGGCGGGGCTTGATGACCTCGCTGGCGCGGAGAAGCTCTGCGGTCAGGCGGCGGGTCTCGGCCTCGCTCTGGGCACCGCGCGCATAGGCCAGCCGCAGCGCAAAGAGGTACAGCACACACATCTGCACCATGTAAGCCTTGGTGGAGGCCACCGCGATCTCCGGCCCGGCGTAGGTATAGAGCACATAGTCTGCCGCGCGGGCAATGGAGCTGCCCACCACGTTGACGATGGCCAGCACCGGCACACCCCGGCTCTTTGCCAGCTTGAGAGCCGCCAGCGTGTCGCTGGTCTCACCCGACTGGCTGATGATGATGACCAGATCGTTTTTGTTCAGGATGGGGTCGCGGTAACGGAACTCGCTGGCGATGTCCACTTCGGCGGGGACGCGGGCCAGCGTCTCGATGGCCGACTTGCCCACCATGCCCGCGTGCATGGCCGTGCCGCAGGCCACCAGATGGATGGTGCCGATGCCCCGCAGCTTTTCATCCGACAGCTCCGGGATGCGCAGGTCGGGCAGGCCGTTCTCCACGCGGGGGCTGACCGTTGCCGTGATGGCGGCGGGCTGTTCGTTGATCTCCTTGAGCATAAAGTGCGGATAACCGCCCTTTTCCGCCGCTTCCATGTCCCAATCGGCAGTCAGGACCTCCCGCTCCACCGGCTCGGCGAACTCGTTGTAGAAGCGGATGCCCTCCCGCGTCACGACGGCAAGGTCGCCTTCTTCGAGAACGCTGTACCGGCGGGTATACTTGAGCAGGGCCGGGATATCCGACGCCACGAAGTTTTCCCCTTCGCCCCAGCCGACGATGAGCGGGCTCTCCCGCTTGACGGCAAAGACGGTATCCGGGAAATCCCGGAAGAGCACGGCCAGCGCGTAGCTGCCGCGCACCATGCTCAAAGCCTCGTGGATGGCCTGCAGCGGCTCGCCCTCGTAGCAGCTGTCGATGAGCTTGACCAGCACTTCGGTGTCGGTCTCGCTCTCAAAGGTGTAGCCCTTTGCGATGAGCCGCTCCTTCAGGATGCCGTAATTTTCAATGATGCCGTTGTGCACGATGCTCACACGCGGCGTCGAATGCGGATGGCTGTTCACATCGCTGGGTTCGCCGTGGGTGGCCCAGCGGGTATGGCCGATACCGCAGCCGCTCTCGGCCAGGGCCTGCAATTCCAGCTTTTTGCGCAGTTCGGCCAGGCGGCCCTTGCTCTTGACCACGCGGATACCGCCGTCCAGTGCCAGCGCAACACCGGCGGAATCATAGCCGCGGTACTCCAGCTTTTCCAGACCATCCAGCAGAACGTTCTGCGCGTTGCGTTTGCCAACATAACCAACAATGCCACACATACAAAATACCTCCAGACCGACAGCCCGGCGCTCAACATGCGCACAGAACAGCTGTCAGCTTCTCTTCCAGTTTATGTTTTTGTATGGCTTGCGTGAAAGGGGATCTGTTACGGTATTGCTGCCGCTTTTTGCCCCTTGCTGCGATCGGTATAGCCTGTTCGACCGGAGAAACATCCGCCGAATCGTTCGATGATTCCTCTCCTCGTCACCCTCACGGCTGTCACCCGCGTGGCCCGGCGCTTTGTGTCAACAAAAAGTCCACATTCCTTCTTTCGATGCCCTCTCAGTCTCGCTGCGCTCGCCAGCTCCCCCAAAGGGGGAGCCCTTGGCATTTCGGGCAGCTCCTGCTGTTCGTATGGGTCTGTTCTGTCGTAAAGCAGTGGCCCCCGCTCTCCTTGGCAGCTGTTGCTGACCTCGGTCGCGGAGGCCGGATGCTTTTTCACAACGCAATATCTTTCTCATCCAGCACGACCAAAACCGGCCTGCCAATGGCTCTCCCTTTGGGAGAGCTGGCAAAGCCTGATGGCTTTGCCTGAGAGGGTCACCTCCCCAGCATCTTATGCAGCCTTGGCTGCCAAATCAGGCGGTAGACCTGCAATAGATTATGGATGGCCCGGTCGTAGAGCAGAAAGGCCACATTGCCCATGGCCAGTGTGCTCAGCGAGACGACCCACGCTGTGGTGCGCAGCTCCTGCGAGATGCTGCCCGCCGGAACGAGCAGCAGCACCAGCCCGTACATCGTCGCCAGTGCCCCATTGCAGAGCAGCAGCTTGCACACGCCCCGCAGCAGCTTCGGGCGGATGCGTTCGAACTTCGGCTTGACCAGCGGGTAGTACCCCAGCAGAAAGACGAAGACGAGAGCCACCTCTTTGTCCGGCACGAACAGCAGGCTGAGCAGGCTCACCGCGCCGTAGGCCGTAAGGGCCATCTTCATGCCGCACTCCATGCAGACCGTAGCGATGAGCAGGCTGGCTGCGGCCGGTGCGATGAACATCAGCACCGGCACCACGGCCCCCAGCAGCATCAGCGCGACGCTCAGCGCCGCCGCCATGCCGCAGTAGGCCATAGCCCAGCTGCTGCGGCTCTTCACGGCAGCTCCCAGCGCACCGGCTGGTTCTCGGCGTCCAGCGGGTCCACCGCATGGCGCAGGCCGAGGATCATGATGTTGTCGATGAGTGACTTGTTCAGCTTGACGTCCAGCATCCCGTAGGCGCGGACCAGGTCGTTCGCTGCGGCCAGCGCCTGCCGCCGGGCATTTTCCATGGCAGCATCCTTCTCATTGATGCCATTGACCAGAAACACATTGTACCGGCCCACCTTGCGGTCCCCTTCCACCCGGCTGGCCTTATCCAGCAGATAGAACACCCGCCCGATGCAGCTGCCGATGTAGCGCATGCTCTTGCGCTGGCTGGGGTCATCGGTGGCGAGGGTGGAGTAGAGCGCACCATAGATGTTGCTCATCGGCTCCGCTGCCACGCTGTAGTTCTTCGCGTTCAGGTTCATCTGGACCACGGCCTGGGCCTGTTCCTGCCCAAACAGACGTTCCAGCGCAGGGTTTTCGTTCACTGCCTTTTCGTAGGCGCGGCGCAGGAGAGCGTGATCCACCGCGCGGAACAGCTGGCTCCGGAGCGGCAGCTCGTCCCAGCGGCGGTCCTGCAGCTTATGCCAGCCCATCATCACTTCCACCTGTGCCGCCAGGCGGATGCCCTGGGTCTGGCACATCATCTGCCTGTAGCAGAGTGTGCCGGGCAGACGCTGGTTGACGCAGGTGGCTGACCGGCCGGCCAGACTGTCCGCCAGAAGCGCGAACAGCACACCGTTGTGTTGCAGCAGCCGACAGGAGTAGAACCCGTAGCTGCGGCTCATCTGCCAGCGCACCCCCCGTAGATACCACAGATATGTGTTATAATCGCGGATGGTAAGCTCCGGAAGATAGGGTCTCATGCGCCCTTCCATTGCCGTCCTCCCTTTCCAGCAGCCTCGCGCTGCATGTTCTTACAATGGTACAAGTATACCTTTTTTCGGTCTTTGATGCAACTGACGAAATGTAAAAGATTCGCACCTTGTCAGCCCCGGAAAAGCAACAGCCGCACCAAACTTTCCTGTTCGGTGCGGCTAAAAAGTATTACTTTTGCTTATTTTTCTCGAAACGGCCGGTGGAACGCTTGCCGTCAAAGCCCTGTTTGGGCATAGGCTTCGCCTTGTGCTCAAACTTCGGGGCCTCGTAGTACATATACAGCTGGCAGGGGATCATGCCGTTGTACATCTTGCGGCGCTTGTTGGCCCGCTTGCCGTAGTGGTGCTCAAAGTCCATATCAGCGGTGATGGCGTAGACGCCTGCGCAGGGGTGAAGCTCCATCTGCTGGCCGAGGGTGCGGGCCAGCTTGGCAGCGCCCTCGATGGTGCTCATCCGCTCGCCATACGGGGGATTGGTCAGGACGATGGCCTCGCTTCGGGCTGCGAAGTCGGCCACGTCAGCCACCTCGAAGTGGCAGCGCTTCTCCACACCGGCCAGCTTGGCGTTGGCGTTGGCGAGAGCCACTGCGGCGGGGTCGATGTCGTAGCCGAAAGCCTCGAAGCCCACGTCCAGCTTGGACTCCGCCAGAGCCTTCTGGCGCTGCTCGGCCCAGACGGCGGCGGGCACAAAGCTGTACCGCTCGGCGGCAAACCGGCGTTTGAGGCCGGGGGCGATGTTCATGGCCTTCTGAGCAGCCTCGATGAGGAGGGTGCCGCTGCCGCAGAAGGGATCCTCCACGAGGCTGTCGCGGCGGACACGGCCAAGGTCGGCGATGGTCGCAGCCAGCGTCTCGCGGATGGGGGCCTCCATGGAGTTGCGGCGGTAACCGCGCTTATGGAGGCCGTCGCCGGTGGTGTCCAGCATGATCTCGCAGACATTCTTGCGGAGCATGAAACGGATCTTATACTCTGCACCGGTCTCGGGCAGGTTGGTGGTGCGGTGGCCCTGCATCAGGCGCTTGACGACCGCCTTCTTGATGATGCTCTGGCAGGCCGGCACGCTGGACAGCTGGCTGTTCAGCGAGGAACCAGTGACCGGGAAAGCCGCATCGGCAGGCAGAAGCTCCTCCCAGTGGATGGAGTAGACTCCATCGAACAGCTCGTCGAAGGTGGTGGCCGTATAGGTGTTGAGGAGCAGCATGACCCGCTCCACCGTGCGGAGGTTGAGGTTGGCGGCGGCGATCATCTCCGCACCGCCTTTGAAGGTCAGACGACCGTCGCTGACCCGGATGTCCTCGGCACCGATGCGGCGCAGCTCAAAGTTGGCCGTGGACTCGCACCCGAAAAAGCAGGGAGCGATGAGTTCAAATTTTGCGGGCATTTTGGTTTCCTTTCCTGGTTCTGTACGGGGCCGCTTGTTCCGGCTGCCGCCGTGCATGGGCAAAACAGGCCCGCCCCGCTGGGGGCAGGCCCGTTGGTGGTACTTGTATCAGCGGCGTCCGCCACGGCCACGGGGGGCGTAGCCACCGCCGCGGCGGTTGTTGGTCTCGTGGTCGAGATCCGCCATTTTCTCTTCGCTCTGGCTCTTGAAGCGGCTCATCATGTCCTCAAAGCTCAGGTTGTCGCTGCGGGCGGGTGCCTTGGGCTGCCACACACGGGGAGCAGCCTCCCGGGCCGGACGGCCCCCCTCACGGGGCGGGCGTCCACCGCCCTGACCGCCGCCAAACCGGCCGCCGCGATTGCCGCCATGACCGCCCTCCCGGGGGCCATTGCCATAAGGCCGTGGCCCGCGATCCTCCCGCGGCGCGCGGGGAGCACGGGGTTCCTGGGGCAGCAGCCGCTTGATGGAAAGCGCGATCTTTCCGTCCGGGGCCACGTTGATGACCTGGACTTTGACCGTATCGCCATCGTGCAGGACGGCTGCAATGTCCTGCACAAACTCATTGGACACCTCGGAAATATGGACCATGCCCACGCGGCCCTCCGGCAGCGCGACAAACGCGCCAAACGGCTTCACGCCTGTGACACGACCCTCGAAAATGTTTCCTACCTCAATTGCCAAAGCTCAATACTCCTGTTCTTCTCCTGATAGTATCCGGTCTGCCGCAGGGGGACCGGGGGTGCGGCTTCAGTTGCCCGTCACATCCACAAAGATGCGCTCATTGGCAGCTGCGTAATTATAAGAGTCCCGCGCGACCCACTCGGTCACCTCGTCCGAATCACCACTGAGGATGCGCTGCATCTCTTCATTTTTTGTCTGCTGCTGGCTGATCTGCTCCTGCAGGGTCTGCAGCTCCGCGCGTTTGGAGCTGATGGCTACCTGGTTGGAGATATACGCTGCCAGCATACTGAGCAGCAGCAGTACAAAAAACAGCCGGAAAAACACTCCCAGCACGGTTTTGCGTTTCCGCCGCTTGCGGCCCGGATTCGTCATAGTGTAAGCCCCCGTACATACAGCAGGCTTTTTGCGCCTGTACTCTTACTTTGATACGTTTGAATTATACAACACGCGCCGCTCACTTGGCAAGTTCTTTTTCGGTTTTTTTGCAAGTCTTTTTTCGTTCCGGCGTTCTTTGGCCGCCTTTTTGCGGGCGGCACGGGCCTGGGCATGGGCCGCGGCGTATTTTGCCAGCCCACCCAGCGGCCTGCGCAGCACCCGGCCCACGGCCCGCAGCGGAACCCCCAACAGGTACTCTGCCAGCGCAATGCCTGCAATGGCTGCCGCCAGCATGTACCAGCGCGGCACGCCCCCGGCGCTGAGGGAGGCCGCGTAGCTCTGGGTGCCCAGCAAAAGGCCGCCCATCAGCAGCACGTCCGGCAGAAACGCCCCCCGCCCCCGCACCGGGAAAAACGCCCGGCCTGCCCCGAGGCAGGCCCCCAGCACGGCGCAGGCGGCAGCCTCCTGCCCCACCTGCCCGGGGGAAAGCGCCGGGCCCATCAGTGGAACAGGCGGTGCAGAAACCCGCCCGCCGTCCGCTGAGCCGTATACTCCAGCACATCCACCCGCCCGGTGAGCTTCACCTCGCCTTTGTCGAGATCGAGGCTGGTGACGCTGAGCTGGGCCCCGGCCAGCGTGAGGGTGCCCTTGGTGGTCTCCATGGCGGCGCTGTCGGGGTCACACCGCAGCATCCGCCGCACGCCGGTCACGGTCAGCTTCCCCCGCCCCTCCAGGATCAGGTCATGGGGCAGGGCGTTATTATTTTGTGCTTCCGCCTTTGTCATCCGTCTCCCCTCCCCTTTTTACAGAGTATGAGGAGGCAGGCGGGGTTATTCGCTGATGATCTCGTACATCTCCCGGGCCACGTCCTTGGTGCGGGGCTCCACATCGGAGAGCACCTTGACCTTGATGGGCCGGTTGCCGAACGTCACCTCAAGGATGTCCTTGACGGCCTGGCTGGCCTTGGCGATCTTGCCGTTGATGAGGATCCGGCCTGCATCAGCCACCTCATTGGCTACGGTGCGGCGTTTGATGAGCCGCGAAACTTTCAGATATTTGTCCAATCTCATAAAGACTCCAATCTAGACAGCAGGGCCCGCCCTTTGACAACAGGGAAAACCCACGCGTCCTGCTCAGACCTGCCCGGCCTGCCAAGGGCTCCC
>OIWL01003246.1_pt1 | contig 11572 bp, 10 predicted proteins | sample 1587561 | NCBI WGS metagenome assembly OIWL01 (sample SAMEA3888903, study PRJEB22519) | human gut metagenome | biome: human gut; feature: human-associated habitat; material: faeces | place: Denmark | collected 2010 | reverse complement strand
CACCATGATCTTATGGCTCACCCACTGCTCCTTGACTTCGCCCAGCCACGACGCGGCGGTCACCTTGTCGCCCGCCTTGGCCAGCGGAGCGAATTCCCACTCGGCGTCGAAGTCGATCGGATCGGTGATCGAACCGCGCTCGATGAACAGCCCGTCCATCTTTTCGAGGTCGTTCTGAAGACCGTCGTAGTTGCGCGACAAAAGTCCCGGCGCGAGCGTCACTTCGAGCATATGTCCCTCGACCTTGTCGCCGATCTTGAGTCCGCGGGTGCTGTCAAAAACTTGGACATAGGCGCTGTCGCCTACGACCTTGATGACCTCGGCCATCATCTTGGTATCTCCCGCATAGACATAGCAGATCTCGTTCTGGCCTACTGCTCCGTCGGCCTTGACGATGACGATGTTGGAGATGATACCGTTTACACGTCCTGTAGTTTTCATGAATATTCGTTTAGTTTCTTATTTTCATTTTTCCGGTCGCGGACCGCATTTCCGCACTTCCCGGCCGCTCCGCATCCCTCCTGCCGGAGAGACCGGTCCCGGTCCGGCGGCGCGCCGCCCGCATGTGCCGCGCGGCGGCTATATCCTGTTCACCAGCTCCCTGCCGTCCAGCTCGGCCATCAGGCGGTCGAACATCTCACGACCGCGCACGGCGTCCAGCTGCGTCCAGCGGGCCACGATATTGACGCGCGCCAGATAGGACAGAATGGTATTGATGTCGAAATAGTCGAACGTCGCCAGCTCGGTGGCCTCGTTCCAGCGGATCAGGTCGATCTTGTGCTCCTTCTCCACGAGGTTGGCCTCGTCGTTCACCGCCGCGATCACCGCGTCGATATAGGGAAGTTCGCCCCGAAGCCCGAAATCGGCCGCAGAACTGCGCTGCAACTGTTCGGCGACATCGCCGCCGCCCACGACGACCTCCTCGACCGCACGCCCTGCGGCGCGCGCCGTGACGGCCGCCGAAACGTTGCGCAGGTTCCGGTCGAAAGCGGACCACTCGCGCAGGAAGCGGCTCCCGGCCTTCCCGCAGGCGGCGTAGTAGGCCCCGAACAGCTCCTTCTCGAAACGCCGCGACGTGTCGACCGTCTCGGCGTCCTCGCCCTCGGGATCGGCATAGGCCCTCACCACGCGGGCAACCGCCTCGGGAAGCCGCTTCGGAGCTTTCAGCTCCTCCGCCAGCTCCTCGCGCGTGAAGTTGCCCAGCGGATTGTGCGCCGAGCGCCCCGCACGCAGGGCGGCGATATTCTCACAGTCGTAGTAGCCGTACAGGAGCCGCACCTCGCGGGCGTCGCCGCGGTTCACCTCCTCCAGAATCCCGGAGACGATGGCCCGGGCGTCGAAGCCCTTGGTGTCGGCGTCGAGCGCGTACTCCTTCAGGGAGGCTACCAGACAATAATATTGGGTCGCAAACATGCCTTACGCCTTGAACAACAGTTGGAACACCTTGTCGCGCAGGTACTCTGCCAACAGCGCTTCGATGTCGGCGTCGGCGAACGAAATGTAGTAGCCGCCCTCCTTGGCGCCCACCTTGAAGCCGGTCTTCACCTCCTTCGACCAGCCCACCTCGACACCGGCGGCGAGCAGCTCCTTCGCACTCTCCTCGAACGCCGCGTCGAGCTTCTTGCGCTCGCCCTCGGGCAGCAGGGCCTGCAATTCGACCTTGCCCGAATCGGAACCGTTCCAGTTTTTAGCTACGGCGACGAGCATCTCCTTGATGAACGCCGGGTCCACGACGGCCTCCTTCACGCCCCGGGCCGTAGCCTTGGCGATGATCAGCGAGGCGATCTCCGACTTGATTCTGCCGACGGCCTGCTTGCCGGCCAGCGAAATCTCGGTCATGGTGTTCTTCGAAACGTCCTCGGCCTTGGCCTCCGCCTTTTTGACGATCTCTTCGGCCTCGGCGCGGGCCTCGGCGACGATCTTCCGGGCCTCGGCCTTGGCGTCGGCCACCAGCTTGTCGGCCTCGGCGCGCCCTTTCTCCAGCCCCTCGTCGTAGAGCTTCTGCGTCAACTGTTGAAGTTTGTTTTCCATAGCGTTATTTAGTTTTGATTATTGTTTTTCGGTTTTAACGCACAAATATAAAAAAGATTATCTACAATCGGGGATACTGAACAGCAATTTATCCTATTTTGACAAATTTCCGGCACAAATGGAGCAGATGTATAACCGCAGGCCCGCCGCACCGCAATGGCGGCCGCCGCAGGCCCGGGACATGCCCCGGAACTGATCGCCAAAGAGGTTGCGTTCGGCAACGGACAGATCCGCAAGGGCGGAAACACGCTGACGATAGAGGCCGTCGCCCCGGCTCCCGGATTCACGGAGTGTTTCTTCGGACTCGACAGACTGGTCCTGCATCTGCAATAAGGGCAGTCCGGCTTCGGCGCGACACGATCCGGGCCGGCCGGGAGATACAAACGCATTCCCCGGCCGGCCCGGACAAGACGGGCGAAAGACACCCGCAAAACCTTAAACCTATTGGTGCTGGGGGCGCAGAAGATCCTGCACCACCTTCACCGGAGAGAATGTCGTGACGGGAACGTCGACGAAGACCGTGTTCCACTTCGCCATCGCACCGTTCCAGAGTCCCGGAAGCTCCTGCGCGCGCAGATCGCGGCCGCCGGAGGATTTCGACGAGATGAATCCCGTCGCGGGATCGGTGTACCGGCGCAGATCGAACTTGCACCCCTTCGAATCGCGCACGCCGCAGACGAGGTCCACCGGATTGAAGTGCGTGGCCGACTGCATCAGCGGCAGGTCGTCGGGCGCGATCTGGCTCGACTCGGCGATCTGAAGCGACTCCGTGCCGTCGGGGTTCCCGACCCAGAACGGGCCGCCGCCCGGCTCGCCCTCGTTGCGGACCATGCCGCAGACGCGGATCGGACGGTCCAACACGGCGCGCAGCAGCGCCGAATCGTACTCGGCGGGGAGTTTCACGCAGAGCTGTTTCTCGATGAATTCGGCGATGGGTTCCAGCTCGGCGCCGCCCACTTCGAGGGCCTTGAGGTACTCGAAGGCGCGCCCCTGGAGGTCGAGCAGAACCCCTGCAAGCACCTTTTTATAACGGACCGTGTCCCCGCGGCGGGCATCGGTCGTCACGTTGTCGATGTTCTTGATGAAGATCAGGTCGGCGTCGATCTCGTTCAGGTTTTCGATCAGCGCCCCGTGGCCCGCGGGACGGAACAGCAGCGTGCCGTCGTCCTGCCGGAAAGGCGTGTTGTCGGGATTCACGGCGAGGGTGTCGGTCGAAGGTTTCTGCACCGAGAACGAGATCTCGTAACGGACGCCGAACCGCTTTTCGTAAAGGGGGACCTTTGCGGCGAGCAGCTCCTTGAAGCCCGCGACGTGCTCGGGCGAGACGGTGAAATGGATGCGCACGACGCCTCCGGCCGCGGCGTAGGCCGCCCCTTCGACCAGGTGCTCCTCGACGGCCTTGCGCGCCCCCTCGGGATAGGCGTGGAAGGTGACCAGGCCCTTGGGCTTGCGGCCGTAGTTCAGCCCGTCGCCGACGATGGCATTCACGATCGCACGGTCGTCGGCCCCGGCGGGCAGCACGGCGCGAAGTTCGGGCCAGAAGGCGAACTTCCCGATATTTTCCAGCAGCGTGTCGATGCCCTTGCCGCGTTTGCCGTCGTTGACGAACTCGAACAGCTCCTTGAACATGCGCGTGGCGGCCCCCGAAGCGGGCACGAACTTCACCACCCCCAGTCCGGCAGACTCTTTTTCATAGCGTTCCACGGCGGCATCGGCCTCCGCCGCGCCGACAACCAGCACGCCGTCGCCCGGCGATGCGGCCCGCACGACATTCAGGAAAGGGAATCCGCGGCGGAAATTCTCCAACTGGGTCTCCGCCTGTTCGGGAGTGAGTCCGTGCTCCCGGATTTGCTGCAAATCTTTTTCGTCGAACATATTCTGTTATCGTTTACATGGTCACCGATTGCCAAACCTGCGGTGCCTCCGACGTTTGCGCCGGGAATCGCCGCCAAAAAAACGGATCAGCGCAAGCAAGGACAGCAGTATGCAGATCAGCCACACCATTGAGTTATTCAGGTTTGAATCTCAAAGTTAAAAATAATTTCTAACTTTGCATACCATGATTCGAGAATTTCACCAAATCAGCCTGCGCGGGCGCAACAGTTTCGGCGTCGACCAGCGGGCCGCACGCCTCGTAGAATTCGAAACGGCCGAGGATCTGCGCACGTTTTTCGCCGCGGGGATTCCCGGGCGGTGGACGGTGCTCGCCGGGGGCAACAACATCCTTTTCACCGAAGATTACGACGGCGTGCTGCTGACCCCCGTGGCCCGGCAGATCGCCCTTTTGAGCGACGACGGCGACGAAGTTCGCCTGCGCGTCGAGGCGGGCGTCGAATGGGACGACCTGGTGGAATGGGCCGTCGAACGCGGTCTGTGGGGCATCGAAAACCTCTCGCTGATCCCCGGCAAGGCGGGGTCCGCCCCGGTGCAGAACATCGGGGCCTACGGCTGCGAAGCGAAGGACGCGATCCGCCGGGTCGAGATGTACTGCGTCGAAACGGGCAACCTGCTGACGCTCGACGCCGCGCACTGCGGATTCGGCTACCGCGAAAGCGTCTTCAAGCACGACCTGAAAGGGCGCGTGATCATCACAGCCATCGAAATACGCCTCTCGCATACGCCGCGCCCGAAACTGGGCTACGGCGACGTGGAGCGCGAGGTCGAAGCCCGCGGAGGCGCCACGCTGCGCAACATCCGCGAGGCGATCTGCTCGATCCGCCGCGCGAAACTTCCCGACCCGGCCGTGCTGGGCAACGCGGGCAGCTTCTTCAAGAATCCCGTGGTCGAAGCCCCCGTCGCGGAACGGCTCCTTGCCGAATATCCCGACATGCCGCACTATGCGGCCCCCGAAGGCCGCGTAAAGCTGGCCGCCGGGTGGCTGATCGACCGGGCCGGGATGAAAGGCTACCGCGAGGGAAGCGTGGGGGTTCACGAGCGGCAGGCGCTGGTGCTGGTGAACCACGGCGGCGCCACGGGCGGCGAGGTGATCGCCTTCGCCCGCACGGTGCAGGCGAAGGTCCGCGAAAAATTCGGCATCGAAATAGATACTGAAGTGAACATATTATGAATCTTTTGGACTCTTTTCAACGCTACATCGACGAGAACGACCTCGCCACGCACGACGACAAAATCCTGCTCACCGTCTCGGGCGGCGTGGACTCGATGGTCATGCTCTCGCTCTTCGTGCGAAGCGGCTATCGCGTCGGCGTGGCCCACTGCAATTTCCAGTTGCGGGGCGTGGAGAGCGAAGAGGACGAGGAACTCGTACGCCGCGAGGCGGAGAAGTACGGCGTGCCCTGGTACAACAAACGCTTCGACACCAAAGGCGAGATGGAGCGCACGGGCGAATCGATGGAAATGGCCGCACGGCGGCTGCGCTACGCCTGGTTCGACGAATTGAGCCGCGAGCACGGTTACACGGTGGTAGCCATCGCCCACCACATCGACGACTCGATCGAAACCTTCTTCATCAACCTGTTGCGCGGCACCGGCCTGCGGGGTCTGACGGGGATCACCACCCATGCCGGGAAGCTGATCCGCCCGCTGATGTTCGCTTCGCGCAAGGACATCCTCGAATACGCCGTAGCACAACACATTCCCTACCGGGAAGATTCGTCGAACCGCTCGACCAAATACCTGCGCAACAAGATCCGGCTGGGGCTGATCCCCCGCATCCGCGAAATCAACCCCAAGTTCACGAGCCTGATGAGCCGCAACCTCGCGCGCCTGACCGACGCCCAGCTGTTCATCAACCACGGCATCGAACGCATCCGCTCGGAAGCCGTCACCTCGGACACGGGGATCGACACGATCCATCTCGACCGCCTCGATCCGGCCTTTCCGCAGGGATTCGTGATCTACGAACTGTTGAGTTCGGGCTACGGATTCAAGGGCGACGTGATCGACGCACTGTGCCACTCGCTCGAACAGGACGCCACGGGACGGCGGTTCTACGCCCGCGAAAGGGTGGCCTCGATCGACCGCGGAAAGATCGTCATAGCGCCGATAGCCCCCGACGACGCGTGTCTGACGACGGTGCGCAAAGGCGCCCCGCGCAGCTACTGCGGCAACTCGGTCCTCTACTACGAATACTGCGACATCGACACGATCAAGAATTTCGGCGTTCCCGAGAACATCGCGCAGATAGACGCCGACCGCCTGCAATTCCCGCTCACGCTGCGCCGCTGGCGCGACGGCGACTGGTTCGTGCCGTTCGGCATGACGGGCCGCAAAAAGGTGTCGGACTTCCTCGTCGACGCCAAGGTCTCCGTGGCCGAGAAGCAGCGGCAGTTCGTGCTGCTGTCGGGCGACGAGATCGTCTGGCTCGTCGGACGCCGCATCGACGACCGCTACCGCCTTACGCCCGACACGGAAAACGTGTTGCGCATCACCAAAGAAATCGTTTAAAATGGCAAAGAGCGCTCTGAAATTCAAGGATTCCGTCGCCCAGTACGAACGGATCGCGGCAGAGGTCGCGGCCCGCCGGTTTTCCGGCATCTACCTGCTGATGGGCGAGGAGAGCTACTTCATCGACGCACTCTCGGACCAGCTGGCCGCGACGATCCTCGACGAGGCCGCGCGGGCCTTCAACCAGATCACCGTCTACGGGCGCGACTCCGAAGCGGGGCAGGTGATCAACCTCTGCCGCCAGATGCCGATGATGGGACAATACCAGGTGGTGATCCTCAAGGAGGCGCAGCAGCTCAAGGGGCTGGATAAGCTCGCGCTCTACACGCAGAAGCCCTCGCCGACGACCATTCTCGTGATCTGCCACAAGGAGAAGAACGCCGACAAACGCTCGGCCTTCTACAAGGGCTGTGCGGCGAACGGCACGGTGCTGGAATCGGTGCGCCCGCGCGACTACGAGATCACGGCGTGGTTACAGCAGTTCATCCGGCAGAAAGGATTCACGATCGACCCCAAGGCGCTTTCGATGCTGACCGACCATTTGGGAACCGACATCGCGAAGATCTCCAACGAAATCCGGAAACTCACCGTCTCGCTGCCCGAGGGTACGCAGCGCATCACCGACGCCGACATCGAGGCCAACATCGGCATTTCGAAGGATTTCAACAACTTCGAACTCTGCAAGGCGGTCGTCACGCGGGATATGGCCCGCGCGCTGATGATCGCCGAGCACTTCGCCCGCAACCCCAAGGACAACCCGCTGCTCTTGACCGTCATGGCGCTGTTCGGGCAGTTCAAGGAGCTGTTCGTGGTCAACTACCTGCGCTGGCTCGCACGCCACAAAGGACGGCCCTTTCCGCCGGACACGGAACTGATGCGCATCCTGCGCAAGAACAACACGTTCGTCATCGGCGAGATCAAGCAGAACGCCGCCGGATGGGACAACCGCAAGGTGTTCAACATCCTCGGGCTGCTGCGCGAATACGACGCCAAGAGCAAGGGACTGGGTGCGGGCGGCGCGTCGGACGGCGAACTGCTGCGCGAACTGCTGCTGAAAATCTTTCTGCTTTGACCGGTCTCTACCTATACCAGACCGTGCATCTGGCCCGGGGCCGCGCGCGCAACGTCGCCGGACACATCGCCGTGCTCGACGCCGCGTCGCGCGAACTGTTCGGACGCCCCTACGCCCCCGCCGCAGAGCGGCTCGCGAAGCGTATCGAGACGCTCTCCGCCGCGGAACGCTATCCGGCGGGCGTGTCGGGCTTCGTGCGCATAGAACTGGACCCCGACGGCACGGAACGTCTGCTCCCGGCAGGGGTGTCGCTCTACGACGGCTACGCCTTCCGGAGCCTTCAGCCCGAAGCCGTGACCGTCGGATACGATCTGACGCTCTCCGAGGCTCCGACTTCCGCGCGCGAGGCCGCAGCGCAACTGGCACGCAGGCTGGCCGAACGGCGCGGGGCGGAAGTCGCCGTGCGCTGCGACAGCGCGGGAATTCTCCGCTCGGCCGACGACGCGCCGCTGCTGGCCATCGCCGGCCGCACCGTCCTGACGGCCCCCGGCCCCGCAAGCGTCGAACGCCGCCTGGCCATGCTGGCCGTTCGGGCCGCAGGGCTGGAACTGCGCGAAGAGGCCTTCGGACGCGCCGACCTGCCCTCGCTCGACGAACTTTTCTTCGCCGACCACCGGGGCGTCACCTCGCTTTCGCGCTGCGACGGGCTGCCGCTGATGACCTTCGTCGCCGAACGCATCGCCGAAGCGATGGAGGGTCTTTTTCCGAAAAAATAGAAACCGGACCGGACGCAACCGTCTTATCTTTCGGGGAACCAAAACCCGAAAATCGTGAAAAAATACCTCTTTGCGTATGCGGTTCTTGCAACCGCACTGCTGTTTTTCACCTGCCGCCATTACCGCGCCGAGAACCGGCGGCTGGTCGAAAACCAGACGGCCCTGGCGGCCGACGTCACCCGTTACCGCACACGACTGGGCGCGGAGGCGGCCTCGGTGCAGGCCCTCCGGCTGCGGTGCGGGGAGTTCGAAACGCTGCGCGCGGCCGACGCCGAGCAGATCCGGCGCCTCGGCATCCGGCTCCGCAGGCTCGAAGCCGCCGCCAAGGCCGTCGCCGTCACCGACGCCGAAATCCGCACCCCGCTGCGCGACACCGTCGTCGTCCGGATACACGACACGCTCCCCGTGCGCGACACCGTCCGGATGTTCCGCTGGCGCGACCCGTGGATTTCGGTCGAAGGACGCATCGGCCGCGACTCGGCCGCCTGCCGCATCCGCAGCGTCGACACCCTGCGCCAGGCGGTCCACCGCATCCCGCGCCGTTTCCTCTTCATCCGCTGGGGCACGAAGGCCCTCCGGCAGGAGATCGTCTCGACCAATCCCCACACACGGATCGTCTATGCGGAGTACGTGAAAATCGAACGCTGAAAAATTTTCCGCAAAAATCCGGCTGTCCCGTAGGGGTCGGCCGGATTTTTCGTGTCACAATGGAAACGACAGCAAACCATGAATCCGGACAACCATACCTGGGACCTTCTGGTCGGCGCCCTCAAAGGCACGCTCGGCGAGGCCGAACAGCGCGAATTCGACCGATGGGCCGCCGAAGCGGAAAACCGCCGCTTCTACAACAACCTGACCCGCGTATGGCGCGAAATACAGCAGCGGGCCGCGGCTTACGAGCCGGACCGCGACCGGCTGTGGCGGCAGTTGCAGCAACGGATCGGAACCTACGAAATTCCGCATGCGGACCAGCTTCCGAAACGTCGCCGGAGCCACCTGCTGCAAATGGTCATAGCTGTCGCCGCGGCAGTCGCCGTGACCCTTTTCGCAACCCGCGCCGACCTCTTCCGCTCCGCCGCAGAGACGGCGGAACAGCGGCTCTGCGCCTTCGAAGGCAAGTCGCAGGCGCGGCTCTCCGACGGCTCGACGGTCTGGCTCCACGGCGGATCGACGCTCACCTGCGACGCCCGTTTCGCCGCCGGGGAACGCCGCGTGAAACTCCGCGGCGAAGGGTTCTTCGAGGTGGCCAAAGACTCCGAACGCCCCTTCACCGTCGAGGTCGAAGGGTTGGAAATCAGCGTCCACGGCACGAAATTCAACGTCCGCACCGCGGCCGACCGCTGCGTGTCGGTCTCGCTGGTCGAAGGCTCGGTGTCGCTCGACACCGGGCGCGGCAGCCGCAGACTGCTGCGTCCCGGGGAGATCGCCTGCTACGACCCCGACACGCGCAAAGTGGTCATCGGTCGCGGCAACGTGGCGATGGAATCCTGCTGGGCCGCGGGAAAACTCGCGTTCGAACGGCAGTCGCTGGGCGAAATCTGCCGCTACATGGCACGCTGGTACGACACCGAAATCCACATCACCCCGGCCCTCGCACACAACTACGCCTACACGTTCACCATTACCAACGAACCGCTCGAAGAGATCCTGCGCATCATGAGCCGCATCAACCCCATCGCCTACACGTTCGCCGAAGACAACACCGTCACGATTTCTGAACTCGAATAAACCCTGCATTACGACCTTTAAAAACCCGATTGCCTATGAAGCGATAAACCGCCCCCCCTACCCGACCTTACCGCAGCGGCCCATGACCAATGTCGCCGCAAACTTTCCACAAACTTAAAATTTCAACCATGATGCACTTCAGACTATTTGCAATCCTCTTGCTGCTGGTCGCAGGCAGTACGACGGTTGTATCCGGCCAGACGCAGCAGGAACCGGCGCTCGACATGGAGTTCACGGACATCCCGCTTTCGGAGGCCATATCCCGTATCGAGAAGAACACCCGCTACACGTTCTTCTACGACGCCAAGCAGACCGACCTCTCCCAACGCGTGAACCTCAAGGCGAAGCGAATGCCGATTTCAGCCGCCTTGAAGGAAATGCTCGCCCCGACAGGGCTGAACTTCACCATCACCGAACGCCAGATCGCCCTGATCCCGGCCCGCAAGGCCGCGGCCCGGCAGCGCACGATCGCAGGCGTCGTCAACGACTCGTCCGAAACGCCGCTGGCGGGCGTGGCCGTCACGCTCGTGGGCGACAATACCCGCGGTGCGGTAACGGAAGCCAACGGCAGCTTCTCGCTCACGGTCCCCGACGCCGACATAACGCTCAGCTTCACCTATCTGGGCTACGTGAGCAAGAAAGTCGCCGTCCCCGCCACGCAGAACAACGTGAAGGTGTTCCTTACGGAGGACGCCGTGAAGATGGAGGACGTGGTGGTCGTGGGTTACGGAACCCAGAAAAAGGTGAACCTCACGGGCGCCATCGCCACGGTGGACGAAAAACAGCTGCAGAACCGGTCGGCGCCTTCGGTGGCCCACATGCTGCAAGGCTCCGTCCCGGGACTCACGGTCTCGACTTCGTCGGGACGCCCGGGCAATCCGGCCAGCCTCAACATCCGCGGCATCACCTCGATCAACGGCGGTTCGCCGCTGGTGCTGGTCGACGGCGCCGAAGGCGACCTGATGAAGATCAACCCCAACGACGTGGCCTCGATCTCGGTGGTCAAGGACGCTTCGGCGGCGGCCATCTACGGCGCTCGTGCGGCATTCGGCGTGGTGCTCGTGACGACCAAGAGCGGCGACTCCTCGGGCAAGACCCGCATTTCGTACAGCGGCCGCTGGGGCTGGAACGCCCCCACCACCTCGACCGACTACGAGACCCGCGGCTACTACTCGGTCTACGTCAACGACCTGTTCTGGCACGCCGACGCAGGCACCAACTACACCAACTACACAGAGCAGGACATGATGGAGTTGTGGGCCCGCCGCAACGACAAGGTCGAAAACCCCGAACGTCCGTGGGTGAAGATCGACCAGCGCGACGGCCGCGACACATATGTTTACTACGCCAACTTCGACTGGTACCACTACCTGTTCAAGGACGAACACCCCAACACGAGCCACAGCGTCTCGCTGTCGGGCGGCAACTCGAAGGTCAAGTACATGCTTTCGGGCAACTACTACAGCGAAGAGGGACTCTTCCGTCAGGACCCCGACCGTCTGCAGCGGATCAACTTCCGTTCGAAAATCTCGTTCGACATCAACAAGTGGCTCAAGATCAGCAACAACACCAGCTACTACAACTACCAGTACTACTACCCCGGCCCCAGCGGAGTCAA
>OIWL01003244.1_pt1 | contig 11575 bp, 10 predicted proteins | sample 1587561 | NCBI WGS metagenome assembly OIWL01 (sample SAMEA3888903, study PRJEB22519) | human gut metagenome | biome: human gut; feature: human-associated habitat; material: faeces | place: Denmark | collected 2010 | reverse complement strand
CGGCGGCGGTGCTGTGAAGGTTGTCATCACAGGGAAAAAGGAAATTCAGGAGTTGAAAATCAACCCCGATGTGGTAGATCCCGATGATGTGGAAATGCTGGAGGATTTAATCATTTCCGCTGTGAACGAGGCAATTCGTCAGGTAGAGGAAATGTATAACGCAGAAATGGGCAGAATGACCGGCGGCTTAGGCGGTATGTTCTGATAAAGAAGGGACAGCATGAATTATTACGGCAACCCGATGACAAGGCTCATTGAGGAACTGGCGGCACTGCCGGGGATTGGCGGAAAATCCGCACAGAGACTGGCATTTCACATCATCAATTTGCCGAGAGAGAAGGTGGCGGCGCTTTCCGAAGCCATTCTTGCGGCGAAGGACGAGGTGAAATACTGTTCTGTCTGCTGCAACCTGACAGAGGAGGAAATCTGCCCCGTCTGCGCGAACCCGAAGCGCGACCATTCGGTGATTATGGTGGTGGAGGACCCCAGAGATATGGCGGCGTATGAACGGACGAAGGAATTCCATGGCGTGTATCATGTGCTGCATGGAGCAATTTCTCCCATGACGGGCATTGGTCCGCAGGATATTCATATTCGGGAGCTGCTCAGCCGCATAGACGGCACGGTGGAGGAGGTCATTCTTGCGACCAACCCGAATGTGGAGGGAGAGGCAACGGCGATGTATCTTGCAAAGCTGCTGAAGCCTCTGGATGTGAAGGTGACAAGAATCGCAAACGGTGTTCCGGTTGGCGGCGATTTGGAATATGTGGATGAGATTACGCTTTCCAGAGCCTTGGAGGGCAGGAGAGAACTATAAAAAAGCATAAAAAAAGCGAAGGAAATCAGAAGATGATAGCCTTCGCTTTTTTATGCGCATTACATGAAATAGGACAGGGTCAGACCGACACCGCCTGCCAGAGAGCAGGCAATGACAAGGGCTTCGACTGCCTTGGTGTAGCCGCTGATAAGGTTGCCTTCGAGCAGGTCACGCATGGACTTTGCGAAGGTCATACCCGGCAGAAGCGGCATGATGCTGCCGATGATGATGGTGCCGATATGCGCCGAGGGGAAGTGCGGCTGAATGAGGCAGGTAAGGCATGCTGCCGCAACACCACCCAGAAACGGCCCGAAGAAATAGGGGATTTTCTTTTTGCCAAGCCAGATATCCAGACAGCCTAAAAACAGCCCGATGACAAAGGCAATGCAGCCATCCAGAAAGAAGGGCGTATCCAGAAAGGAGCAGCAGCCAGAAATCAGACCGTAGCCGAAAATACGAATCGGGAGGGGATAGAAGGAAAACTGATGGATTTCCTTCAGACGCTCAATGGCCTCATCCAGAGAGATTTTGCCCGAAACAAAGGCGCGGGACATATCATTGACCTCGCAGACCTTTTCAAAATTGATGGTACGGGTGCGGACACCGCGCATCATGGAAAGGGGGCCCTTTTCCTCACGCGGGAGGGTGACGATGAGGGCGGTGGAGATGGCGGTTGCTTCGATTTTTTCTCTGCCTGTGGTGGAGAGAATCCGTTTCATGGTATCCTGCACACGGAAGGTTTCTGCGCCGTTTTTCAGCATGATTTCGCCTGCATCCAGAGCGAGATTGATAAGCTTCGTATCGTTATCCATAAGGCGTTTCTCCTTTCGTTTGATAAAATTCGGCTCAGCTGTTTTTTCTCTTTAATCTGGGGAAGAAAGAGAACCATGCCTGCGGCAGAACCAGAATGATAACAGAGCCGATGCCGATGGCACCTGCCAGCTTTAGCGCAGTCAGAATATTTGCGGTTGTTTCCAGCACGCGGCTTTCCATGGCAGAGGTGATGCAGCGATAGACCGCCGCACCGGGTACTAAAGGCAGGATGCCGGGGATATGATAGACAATCGTCGGGAGCATGCGGTGGTAGGAAAGAAAGCGCGCAAAGCTTGTTGCGGCAAAGGTTGCCAGAAGCGTTGCCAGAAAGGACGAGCCATCATGCCGAAGGACAAGCTGATAAACCAGCCAGCAGAGGAAGGCGGTCAGCCCGCAATAGGGGATTTCCTTCCGGGGGGCATTGCAGACGATGGCATAGCCTACGCTTGCAAAGAGCGCAACCAAGGGATGCACAAGATAGAAAAACAAGGTTGTATTCATAGGATTTCCTCCGTTCATTCAGTCATTTGAAACAGCGTCAGCGCAACAGCAACCCCTGCGGCGATGGAGCAGGCAATGAGCAGAACCTCAACCACCTTGGAATTGCCGCTGATGAGGTTGCCCTCAAGCAAATCTCGCATTGCCTTGGAAAGCGCAAGCCCCGGCAGAAGCACCTTCATGGTACCGATAATCAGCTTATCCAGCTGGGTGGCAGGAAGGAACACATGCGCCGTGCAGGCGGCAAGACCCGTAACCAGACCGCCCATCAGAGGGGCGACAAAGAAGGGAATCTTCTTGCGTTCCAGATAGACCAGCGTACAGCCCATGAGAAGGGCAATGACGAAGGATACCAGAAAATCCTGCACAGAGCCGCCGACCATAAACGCAAAGCAGGCACCGCTGAGAGCATAGCCGAAGACGCGCGTGCGGAACTTGAAATTCGGGGCATGATAAATATTTCGGCAATGGTCTAAGGCTTCGGTGACGCTGATTTTGCCGGAGACGAAGGCGCGGGACATATCATTGACGGCGCAGATTTTTTCAAAATTCAAATCGCGGTTTTTGACGGCGCGCGCCATAGAGAGAGGGCCCTTTTCCTCTCGGGGCAGGGTGACCATCAGAAGGGTACACATTGCCAGGGCTTCTATTTTTTCCTTGCCGGAAACGGAGAGAATCCGCTGCATGGTATCCTGCACACGGAAGGTTTCCGCGCCTGAGGCAAGCATGATTTCGCCTGCATCAAGGGCAAGGTTAATCAGTTGAGTATCATAATCCATAGCCGGGGTTTCCTTTCTATAAGTATAAGTTGAAATCAGGATTTCAACTTGTTTGGCATAGGAATAAACAAACTCGTTCCATCGGCTGCTGAACAGCCTTGAAACTCGTTGTTTTCCTCGAGTGGGCAAAGCCCCCTCTGCGGATTTGAATCAGGCAACCTTCGGTTTCCCGAACCCTTCCGCTTTTATGTTGGCAATTTATTGGCAATTTAAGTATAATTGTACCTTCTTTAGTGTAGTCATTTTCCGGAAAAAGTAAAGTAAAATTATTTTAAGTTTTTTTGAAATTTTTGTGAAAAGCGACAGGCGCTTTCCCCGTAATTTCCCTAATTGAGAAAAGAAGTATTTGCCATTTTAAAAAAATATGCTATAATCAAGGAAATAAAGCAAAAAGCTGGGGGTGCTGATGCAGCTGAGAGGATGAAATGCCAACCCTTTGAACTTGATGTGGTTAATGCCAACGGAGGGAAGCGAAACAAGGAAAGCAAACAGACCTTTTCCCGATGGGAGAAGGTCTTTTCTATTGCGGAGGAAAGGAAAAAGAAAGGAAGAAGAACATGAGCTTGACAGACAGATTATATGCAGTGGCAAAGCCTATCTGGGACGGGTACCTGGAACAGCCCTTTGTAAAGGAACTGGGCGAAGGGACACTGCGCGAGGACAGATTCCGTTTTTATATGGTGCAGGATTATCGTTATCTTTTGCAGTATGCGAAGGTATTTGCGATGGGCGTGGTGAAAACAGAGGACGAGGCACTGATGACACGCTTTTCCTATATGGTGCATGACACACTGGACGGGGAGATGAATATTCATAAGGCGTATATGTCCCGTCTGGGGATTACGGAGCAGGAGGTAGCAACCACGAAATCCACACTGACGAACCAGTCCTATACCTCCTATATGCTGGATGAGGCATATAAGGGCGGCCCTCTGGAAATTCTGGTGGCGGTGCTTTCCTGCGCATGGAGCTATCAGATGATTGGGGAGCACCATCAGCATGTACCGGGGGCATTGGAGCATCCTTTGTACGGCGAATGGGTGCGCGGCTATTGCAGTAAGGAATACTGCGAAACCACACAGGAAATCATTGATCTGGTAAACGAACTGGGGAAGGATATTTCTGCGGAAAGAGAAGCGCATCTGAAGGAGATTTTTGAAAACTGCAGCCGCTATGAGGCAATGTTCTGGGATATGGCTTATGAGGAGATCCCTGAATAAAAAGGGCTCTGCAAGAGAAGCTTTGCAGACAGAAGGAATGGTGTACAGATGATGTTGGAATTTAAAAATGTTTCCTTCCGCTATGCGGTGGACGAGTTCCCCATGATGGAGAACCTTTCCTTTTCCGTAGAGGAGGGGGATTTCGTTTCGATCATCGGGGCGAGCGGCTGTGGCAAAAGCACGATTTTCCGTTTAATCAACGGATTGGAGCAGCTGCAGAAGGGCGAGATTCTGGTGAACGGGAGACCCATCCGCGAGCAGAAGCAATACAGTGCCTTTATGCCGCAGAAGGATTTGCTTTTTCCATGGCGGACGATTGAGAAAAATATCTGTTTGCCGATGGAGCTGGCAGGTGTGCCTGCGGCGGAACAGGCAAAGCGGTGCAGGGAGGTTTTGGCACAGGTCGGACTTTTGGAATATATGAAAAAATACCCGAAGGATTTATCGGGCGGCATGAAGCAGAGGGTTTCCTTTGCGCGCACGCTGCTTTCGGGGGCGGATATGCTCCTGCTGGATGAGCCGTTTTCCGCACTGGACTATCTGACGAGGGTGGAAATGCAGGAATGGCTGCTGGAGCAATGGGAGCATTACCATAAGACGATTCTTTTTATCACGCATGACGTAGAGGAGGCGGTATTCCTGTCGAAGAAGATTTTTGTGATACAGGACAGACCGTTTTCTTCGATGGAGATGGTAGAGGTGCCTCTGCCTGCCCATCGGGACAGAAATGATCTGAAAAAGCCCGAAATCGTCGATTTGAAGGAACGGCTGATTGGGAAGCTGAGAAGGAGTGTGCGCTTATGAAACGAAACATTTCTTCTTTGATACTGGTATTTATCCTCCTGCTTTTCTGGCAGGGGGCGGCAATGGGCATCAATGCGGCGTATATCCTGCCCTCGCCCACGCAGATTCTGGTACGGCTGTGGGAGCTGAGAGAGCCGCTGCTTCTGGTGCATCTGCCGGCAACGATGGGCGTTACCGCGCTGGGACTTTGCATTTCCGTGGTGCTGGGGCTTTTGCTTGCGATTTCGATGGACTGGAATCCGAGACTGGAAAAAACGCTTTACCCCGTTATCATTGCATCCCAGACGATTCCCACAACGGCCCTTGCGCCGCTGTTTATCCTCTGGTTTGGCTACGGCATCTGGAGTAAGGTGCTTGTGACAATTCTGATGACGTTTTTCCCGATTGCGATTACCGTTTTTGACGGTCTGAAGGGGACGAAGCGGGAAATGGAGGAGTTGCTTTTTACCTACGGTGCAACAAAAAAGGATATTTTTTTAAAGCTGAAGCTGCCGACGGCTCTGCCGCATTTCTTTTCCGCAATTAAGATGTCTGTGCCGATGAGCGTAATCGGGGCGGCAATCGCGGAATGGCTTGGGGCGCAGAAGGGGCTTGGCTATTTCAGCAAACGAATGATGACACAGCTGGACGGTGCAGGGGTTTTTGCGCCTGTGGTATTGCTGTCCGTTGTGGCAATGGTGGCAGTTGGCATCATTACCCTGATAGAAAAGAAAATCATCACATGGAGAAAAGAGCTGTAACGGCTCGCGGAACGAAGGGAGAAGGTAAGCTATGAAAAAGAAACTGATGGCACTTGGCATGGCGGCGGTGCTGGCATTCGGTGCGGCAGGCTGCGGCGGCGGAACCGATGCAAAAACGGATGATACGGCTCTGGAGGATTTTAACATTGTTCTGGACTGGTATCCCAATGCGATTCATTCCTTCCTGTATGTAGCACAGGAGAAGGGCTATTTTGCGGACGAGGGACTGAATCTGGTTATCAACTTCCCTGCCAACACAAATGACGGCATTTCTATGCCGGCGGCAGGCAAGGCGGATATCGGGATTTACTATTTGCAGGATGCAATCCAGACGGCAGTGGAGGAGAATGTTCCCATTGTTTCTGTCGGTGCAGTGACACAAAGCTCTCTGAATGTTGTGATTTCCCTTGCAAAAAGCGGCATCAAGGGTGCGGAGGATTTGGCAGGCAAGAAAATCGGTTATAGCGGTACGGCTCTTTCCGAGGCACAGATTGCATCTATGCTGAAAAACGTAGGGCTGTCTGCGGATGACTGCCAGTTTGTAGATGTCGGCTTCGACCTTTTGACAGCAACCACAACCGGACAGGTGGATGCAACCACAGGCAACATGGTAAACCACGAAGTACCGCAGCTGGAGGAGGAAGGCTTTGATATCAACTATTTCTACCCCACCGATTACGGCGTTCCCCAGAGCTATGAGCTGGTATTTTTGGCAGGGAAGGATGCAGTGGATAAAAACCCCGAAAAAATCGAGAAATTCCTGCGTGCCTGCCGCAAGGGCTTTGACTTCATGAAGGAAAACCCTGAGGAAGCATTGCAGATTCTGCTTGACCACCAGAATGAGGAAAACTTCCCGCTTTCCAAAACAGTGGAAACAAAGAGCATGGAGATTCTCCTGCCTGTAATGGAAACAGAGGATGCGAAGTTCCTGTCTCAGGATGTTTCCGTATGGCAGAATAATGCGGATTGGATGTATGAAAATGGGATTCTGAAGGAAAAGGCGGATGTTTCCTTCTTGGTAAAAAATCTTTTAGATGAATAAGACATAAAAATAACCCCTCTATCCTAGGATAGAGGGGTTTTGTTGTATGCTCGATTTCGACTTAGGATTATACATTGAAGCGGAACAGCACTACATCGCCGTCCTTCATGACGTATTCTTTGCCTTCGGAGCGGACTAAGCCCTGCTCCTTTGCGGCGTTATAGGAGCCCAAACGCATGAGGTCATCATAATGCACAACCTCTGCACGGATGAAGCCGCGCTCAAAATCGGAATGGATTTTGCCTGCCGCCTGCGGTGCCTTTGTGCCCTTGGTGATGGTCCACGCGCGGGATTCCTGCGGCCCTGCGGTCAGATAGCTGATTAAGCCCAGAAGCTTATAGCTTGCGGCAATCAGGCGATCCAGACCACTGGTTTCCACGCCCAGCTCAGCAAGGAATTCCTTTTTGTCCGCTTCGTCCAAATCGGAGATTTCCTCCTCGATTTTTGCGCACAGCACGAATACCTCGTTATGCTCTGCGGCGGCATATTCTCTGACTCTGCCGACAAATTCGTTGGATGCACCGTCATCCGCCAGATCATCCTCTGTGACGTTTGCGGCATACAGCACGGGCTTTGCGGTCAGAAGTGTCAGGGTCTGCACGAATTCATAATCCTCGGGGGCATCAAATTCCACGCTTCTTGCGGACTTGCCTGCCTCCAGCGCTTCCTTCAGCTTCAAGAGAATATCCAGTTCTCTTTGCAGGGATTTATCCTGCTTTGCGAGCTTGACGGTTTTGGAAATGCGGCGTTCCAGAATTTCGATATCGGAGAAAATCAACTCCAGATTGATGGTTTCAATATCACGGATGGGGTCGATGGAGCCGTCCACATGGACAACGTTTGTGTCCTCAAAGCAGCGGACAACATGACAGATGGCATCCACCTCGCGGATATGGCTGAGGAATTTATTGCCAAGGCCCTCGCCCTTGGATGCACCGCGTACCAGACCTGCAATATCGACAAATTCGATTACCGCGGGTGTTGTTTTTGCGGAATCATACATTTCTGTCAGCCTTGCCAGACGTTCATCGGGGACGGGAACCACACCCACGTTGGGGTCGATGGTGCAGAAGGGGTAATTGGCTGCCTCTGCCTTGCCCAGTGTCATAGAATTAAATAAGGTGCTTTTGCCCACGTTGGGCAGACCTACGATACCTAATTTCATAGTTTTTTTCTTCCTTTCGGTTTTTCTGCATTTGAAAAGGAGGATAACCCTCCTATACTATCCTAATAGTATAGCGAAAAGGAAACGGCTTGGCAAGGCGAAACCTCAGCATTTCCCGTCTTTTTTGTCTTTTCTCCCCTTTTTCTCTTTTTTGTCTTTTACGCCCTTTTTGCATTTTCTGCCCAGAACGGCGAAGGCGGACAGAAGGAGAAAGAAAAGACCTGCAAAGGCACCATAGTTTCTCAGATCGTTCTTTGTGATGAAAACGCCGTTTGCCGGAGTTTCATGGATTGCTTTTGCCGGAACGCGTGTGTGGGTTCTTTTTTCCTGCATAAGAAAGACCTCCTTTATGAAAAAATAAAGTTTTCTGTTTTTCTTTAGTATACACCTTTTTTGGAAAGATGGGATGAAAAATCCTGTTTTGATAAAAAAAGAATATAAAATGGGGGCGAAGGGAGAAGGAAGGCGTTAGGGAGGAAAAAGAGGGAAGCAACGGCGGTTTTGCCTGAGAGATTAAAGAAACCTTAAGACCTTGGGACTAGGCAGAGGGGCGCAGTTATGATATAATTTATAGTGACATTTCGGCAGATGTGCCGGATGGAACAGTAGAAAGAGAAATTTATAAGAACAATAAATAGAAAACGAAAATCAAAGGGGGTAAAAGTTATGAAGCGCAAGTTCGCGTTAATCCTGTCTGCGGTGATGGCAGCTTCCAGCCTGCCCTTGACAGCCTATGCGGCAAATTTCAAGGATATCAACGATGTGCCCTGGGCAGGGGCGGAAACAGTCATCAACAGTGTGGCGGACAAGGGCCTTTTAAGCGGCTATGAGGACGGTACCTTCCGTGCGAAAAACAATGTAACCTACTGCGAGGCAATGCAGATGGTTTACAATGTGCTGGTGAAAACAGGGGTTGCAAAATCCATGGATGCGGTGGAGGCGTATGCCTACATGGGTATGCTGGATACATATCAGGTGCCGAAATGGGCGCAGATGGCAGTTGCCTATGGGCTGAAGAACGGCATCATTGACATGCAGCTGGTGGCAACAAAATTTGCAGGCGGCAACACAGCGGCAACGAGAGAAGATGTTGCTCTGCTGTTCGGCAATGCGCTTGGGATGTATTATGACAAGGAAAAGGATGCGGCAGAGGCAAAGAAGTTTGCGGACTACTGGAGCATTTCCGGTGAGAGACTGGTGCAGATTGACCTTCTGAAAAGACTGGGCGTTGTGAGTGGAGACAACTACAACAACTTCAACCCCAAGAAGAACATCAACCGTGCGGAAATGGCTGTTATGCTGAACAAGACAAACGGCATCCTGACAGAGGGCGTTGAGGAAAGCGGCACGATTACCAACATTACGGTAAACGAAAACAAATATTACAACTTTACGGTGCGGATGACACAGGGCGGCACGGAAAATGTGATGGCAACACTGGGGCAGATGCCTGTTTATTCCGGCAACACCACACAGACCGTTGCACTGAGCAGCCTGAACAAGGGCGATCAGGTTTCCTTAATCCGCAGCGGCAACAGCGTGATTGCAATGCGCGTGACAAAGGGCTCTACGGCGCAGTCCAAATATGACATGACGGGCTATGTGGATTCCTACAAGAATGACAGCCTCAGCTTTGAGAACGAAAACACGGGCGAAACCGTAAAATATCCCATCAAATCCGGCGCGAAGATCGTTGTTGGCGGACAGACGGTGACAAGAACACAGCTGAAAACCCTGCTGGATGACCATTATAAGGAGCACGCCTATGCAGGCATCAAAACGACCATTGAAAGAGAAAAGAAGAATGGGAATTATGAGGATGTTACCTATATTGAAGAGCTGTATATCACCTTTACGAATGAATACACGAGAGTGGGCGAGGTAAAGAGCTTCTCCACAAACAGCGTGAATATGAAATTCATCGGCAGCAGTAGCGAAGGCACCTATTACTTTGCGGCAAACTGCGAATTCTACATCGGTGACACCAAGAGCACAGCGGCGGCGCTGAAGAAGCTGGCAGACAGCGGTACGGTTTATGTGAAGGTTACGGTCAATGCGGATGAAAAGGTTTCCAAGGTAATTATGTCCGAGGATACCTTTGACGAAGGGAAAAAGGACACCAGCAGAACCTATAAGGTAAAGAGCCTGAATGACAAGAAGCTGGTGGTAGAGGAAAACAAGGAAACCACAACCTTTACCTTCGGTTCTACGAACCCTCTGGATAACATTACATTCTACGGCTATAACATAAAGGATAAAGATTGGGATAACCTTGGAGATGTAGATAAGGCTGAGAAGTTTGCGGATGATCCTTTGCGCTATAACGGTGTAAAAGAAAAAGATAAGGATAATTACACCATGTACTGCAAGGTTGTGATGAACAAGAGCAACAAGGTGACAGAGATTTATCTTTCCACAGACAAGCAGGCGTGGAACAAGACAAGCGACGAGAAGCGGGAGCGCAAGGGCACAGTGGCTTCGATTCAGAATGATGTGCTGAAATTTAAGACCTCTTCCGTAAGCTACACGATGCTGGATAAATACAACACGAAGGATTCTGATAATACTATCAAAATCGGCAGTACAGAGACAAAGTCCAAGAAGCTGCTGACCAGACTGGCGAACGATTCCGCATTTGAGCTGTATGCGGAAATCGTTGCGGACGGCAACAATAAGGTGACGGAGGTTGACGCAAGACTGACAGCGGCAACCGGCAAGCTGGTGGAATACGATCAGGATAAGAAGAGAATCAAAATCGAAACAAGCGGCGGCGAATATGAACTGATTACAACCTCCAAGCCGAAGCTGACGGACGAGGACGACAAGAAGTTTACACTGGACGACATTGCAACCTCCAAATATGTTGGGGAGGAAATCAAGCTGGGCTTCAACAGCAGCGGCGTGGTAAATCAGTTTACATTAGTAAATGGTCCGAATGTGGGCAGCGGTCTGACGAAGGTAAGCGGCATTGCAACCTCTGCGGCAAACGGCTTGCAGGTGGACGGCAAGAGCAAGGCGTACAGCTTCCTGAGCGAAAGAAAAATGACGCTGCGCGTTTACGGTTCTCCTACAGAATCTCTGGATACGGTGAAGAAAATGATTGCCGACCCGAATGTGAAGGTTTATGTAGAAGCAGGACTGGATGATCAGGAAAGAGTGGAAACGCTGAATGTTTACATCAGAGAGGCGGCAGGCGAGCTGACCTCCTGCGACAGCGATTACATCCGCATCCGGACGGCAAGCGGCAACAAGTTCTCTCTGGATCTGCCCGGCAAGGTGAAAACCTGCAACGTAAAGGGTCTGAAGCAGGAGGATCTGGAGGATGGCAATGCAGATAATAAGGGCTATACAGTAAAGGTTGTCCTTACAGATGCAGGCGTTATCAGCAGCATTACGGGTTAAAAAATGAAATCGAAAGCAGGCTTCGGAGAAGCGTGGATTCAATAAAAAAGAGAAGGAGAGCGAATTGCCGCTCTCCTTTTTCTATGGGGGATTGACAGGGGGAGGATAAAAGTGTAAAATTACACTAAGTTAAAAAGTGTAAATTTACACCAATTATGCCGAGAAGGAGGTCTTTCATGAAACGAGACATCAAGCTGTACAACCTGATTTTCCCGATGTGGGGAATATATTTCTATGCCATTTTGTTTCCGTATTTTTTTGTGCTTTTGCTGCCGGCGAATTTTATTGTGGATAC
>OIWL01003224.1_pt1 | contig 11684 bp, 9 predicted proteins | sample 1587561 | NCBI WGS metagenome assembly OIWL01 (sample SAMEA3888903, study PRJEB22519) | human gut metagenome | biome: human gut; feature: human-associated habitat; material: faeces | place: Denmark | collected 2010 | reverse complement strand
GCAGGCAAACTTGATTTCTCCGCCTACAGATACACGACATCCGCCGCACATACCTGTTCCGTCTACCATGATCGGATTTAAGCTGACGATTGTTGGAATACCAAGCTCCTTTGTCAGCTTGCATACGAATTTCATCATGATCATCGGTCCGATTGCAACACATACATCATACTGCTTACCCTGATCGTGCAGTTCCTGGATTACCTGAGTAACCATTCCCTTACGCTCATAGCTGCCGTCATCTGTTGTGATATAAACGTTTCCAACAGCTTTCATCTCTTCTTCAAGAAGGATTAAGGACTGTGTCTTTGCACCGACAATTACATCTGCCTGAATGCCATGCTCATGCAGCCACTTTACCTGTGGGTAAACAGGTGCTGCACCAACACCACCGGCAACGAATACCAGTTTCTTCTTCTTGAGCTCTTCAATATCTTCGTGTACGAACTCAGATGGACATCCCAGTGGTCCTACGAAGTCACGGAATGAATCCCCTTCTTTCAGTGCAGACATCTTAATTGTAGATGCTCCGATCTCCTGGAATACGATGGTAACTGTTCCAGCCTCGCGATCGTAATCGCAAATGGTAAGAGGAATTCTCTCACCCTTCTCGTCAAGTTTCACAATGATAAATTGTCCTGGCAGACAGTGGCTTGCCACACGTGGTGCATGCACAACCATAAGATGAATCTTAGCTGCCAACGTTTCAGCTTTTAAAACCTTATACATGGTCTTCCTCCTCGCGCAAATTATAAACCTTTATTAATAATACGCTAAAAATCTGCATATGGCAAGGGGAGATTTACAATTTCTGTCGATTTTCTTTACCACAGCACAGCGCAACCACGTTAGTCATGTTTAACCAATATAACCAAAAGCCACATAAAAAAGCGATCATTTCTGTGATTTTTTCTCTTCAATCAGGGCATACAGTTTGTCCAGGGCATCCCGGATCCCGCCGACTTCATCAATCACACCTTCCCTCACTGCCTGCTCTCCTTCCAGCATGGTTCCCACATCTTTTACCAGTTGGGAAGTATCCAGCATCAGTTCTTCCAGCCGTTCTTTGGTAATATCAGAATGCTTCGATACAAAGGCAGTGATACGGTCCTGGATCTTCTCCATATTACGGTACGTCTGTGCAACACCGATGAACATGCCGTTTGTACGCACCGGGTGAATGACCATGGTGGCACTCGGCACGATCAACGAATAGTCTGCTGCAACGGCGAGCGGGACACCGATCGAATGACCGCCCCCTAAAACGAGCGATACCGCAGGCTTTCGCATGGACGCAATCATCTCTGCAATTGCAAGACCGGCCTCCACATCTCCGCCTACGGTATTCAGGAGAATCAGAAGACCATCAATACTTTTGTCCTCCTCGGCACGGGCAAGAGCAGGGAGAATGTGTTCATAGCGCGTCGCTTTCGTGCGCTCGCCGAGTGATTCATGCCCCTCCACCTCGCCGATGATGGACAGCAGATAAATGTTGGTCTTCAGTTCTACAATATTTTCTTTTTCTGTCTGGTTTTTCTGTGATTCTGCCATACGGATTTCCTCTTTTCTGCTATTCCAAAATAGCTTCATCAGTATGCGCAGATTCTTATGATTCTATGTAATTTCCAGTGAAATTACTCGTCCAGGTTGGTGTATACGTACTGTACGTCGTCGTCGTCATCCAGCAGATCCAGGGTACGGTTCAGGTCTTTTAATGCCTGCGGATCGGTCAGTTCTACGTAGGTCTGTGGGATCATGGTAACGTCTGCCTCTGCCATGGCGATACCGTCTTTCTCCAGAGCCTCACGTACTGCGGAGAAGTCATCCGGATCGGTGATGATTTCGTAGCTGTCCTCTTCGTCTGCGAAGTCTTCTGCGCCTGCATCCAGAGCAAGCATCATCAGATCGTCAGCATCCATTTCGCACTCTTCTTTGTCGATGATGATCTGGCCTTTTTTGTCGAACATGTAGGATACGCATCCCGGTGTTCCAACGCTTCCGTTTCCTTTGGTGAAAGCGCTTCTTACGTTTGCTGCGGTACGGTTCTTGTTGTCGGTCAGAGTCTCTACGATGATCGCGATACCATTCGGGCCATAACCTTCGTAGGTGATACGCTCGTAGTTGTCTGCGTTTGCATCTCCGGCAGCTTTTTTAATACCGCGGTCGATGGTATCGTTCGGCATGTTGTTTGCTTTTGCTTTTGCGATAACGTCACGCAGCTTGCTGTTGTTTGCCGGATCCGGTCCGCCCTCTTTGACAGCGATTACGATCTCACGGCCGATGATGGTAAAGATTTTACCTTTTTTTGCGTCGTTTTTTTCTTTCTTATGCTTAATATTGGCAAATTTTGAATGTCCTGACATACCTCTTTTGTCTCCTTTATTTAAAGTATTGCTTTTCTGTAAAAAGGTTTCTCCGAAAAACGGCAGAAGCCCATATAATATAGAATATAGCACGATCTTTCTCATTCGTCAACCGTGAACCGCGCCAAAAATACCCCTTATGTAGGCAGATCCAGGCTGATTTTCAGTGCTTCGTTCACAAGAGCCAGCTGTTCCGGCGTCAGATGACAGATTTTATCTTTCAGCCTTCTCTTATCGATCGTCCGAAGCTGTTCCAGTAAAATAACAGAATCCCGTACAATCCCATAGGCGGACGCTTCGATCTCAATGTGTGTCGGCAGCTTCGCCTTATTCATCCTCGATGTAATCGCCGCACAGATCACCGTCGGACTGTGCCGGTTGCCGATGTCATTCTGAATGATCAGCACCGGACGGACACCGCCCTGCTCACTTCCCACAACGGGCCGCAGGTCGGCATAATATACATCGCCACGCTTGATTACCACTTGTGCTCACTCTCCGATTCTTTCCGTTTTGCTTTCCCATACGATAACGATCCGGCGTTTTACGCCTTTTAAAATCGTTTCCATGTATTTAATATTGCCTGTTTTTCCGGAGGTATTCACAAATTTCATCCGGCACTTCAAAAAAGTCCGCCCGGAGTCCTTTTGGGAACCCGTGATTCTGATCTGCTTTGCTCAGATTGACTGCAATCCTCTGATAATCTCGGATGCTGTTACATAGGAAGCACTGCTTTTTTCTTCCGCAGCCTCTCCCGCCTTTCCATGCGCATATGCCGCCAGTGCCGCTGTTTTGGCAAGGCTGATTTTTTTCTCGTTTTTTTCACACTGACGTTTTGCTGCAAAGGCGCCTGTGATTCCCGCGAGCACATCGCCGCTTCCCGCCGTCGCAAGCGCACTGCTTCCGCTTGTGTTTATGTAATACTGCTCACGCCCTTCCTCTGCTGTCACGGTTACGGAATCCTTTCGTACACAGCAGGCCTGGTATTTTTCAGCTGCCCTTCCGGCGCTTCCTGCCGGGTCACGCTGGCATTCTGCAATAGTCATGTGCAGCAGCCGTGCAAGCTCTCCTACATGAGGCGTTAAAATTTTTTCTGCCCGGCAGCCCGAAAGAATCTCTGCATCTTCTGCAATCAGGTTCAGCGCATCTGCATCCAGAACAAGAGGAACTTCTGTGTGCTGCACCGTAAAAACGAGCAGTTCTTTTGCCGTCCGGCTTTTGGAAAGTCCCGGTCCCGCAACAACAGCGTCCGCCCAGGCGAGATCCTGCAGCAGGGCTTCTTCCGGAAGCGGCTCATCCTCCTTCCAGAAATCCGCCATTGCTTCCGGCAGGGCACAGAAAAGCGGCGTACGGTTTCTTTCCTCTGTCACAACCTTTACCATGCCGGCACCGGATGCAAGGACTGCCCTGGCACACAAAACAGCGGCTCCGCACATGGCACCGGAACCGGCAAGTACCAGCACCTTTCCGAAGGTTCCCTTATTTCCCATCGGCGTGCGGGTAAGAAACCGGTCCAGATCTTCTTTTTCCACTGAACCGTACCAGGGCGTCTCCTCTTCTCCTGCATCAAAGCCGATTCCGATATCACGGACCAGGACCTCTCCGGCATATCGTTTTCCGGGATCAAAAAGAAGCCCTGGCTTTGCACAGGCAAATGTCACCGTGGCTCTGGCTTTCACCGCCGCATCAAGGACCTCTCCGGTATCCGTGTGGATCCCCGAAGGGATGTCCACGGCAAGAACAGGAACACCGCTTGCGCAGATTGCTTCCACTGCCCTCCGGTACTCCCCTGCCAGCGAACGGGATACGCCAATTCCAAAGATGGCATCTATGATAACAGTATATTCCCGGAAATCCGGATTCTTAACCTCACGGACCCCATAATTTTCCGCAATTTTCTTCTGTGCTCTCATGCCTTCACTGTATTTTTCCGGATTTCCAAGACAGAACAGTTCCGCATCCACCCCTTTCGTCTTTAAAATCCGTGCAATTGCCGCACCGTCCCCTCCATTATTTCCGGGACCGCACACAGCAAGGACTTTTCCTGTATCCCATGTTCCATTTTGAAGCTCCTCCACGCAGGACAGCGCCGCGCGCTCCATCAGTACCAGGGACGGTACCCCCATGGTTTCGATCGTATTGCGGTCTGCCTGCTTCATCTGTGCTGCTGTAAGAATCCGTTTCATCGCTTTTCCTCCTTTTCCTGCCTTATCCGGAAAGTGAACAGAAAAAGTCTCCGGTTTCCCGAAGACTCTCCTGCTTTTGTTTTGGTTTCTTAATTGTTCTTTGGATGCTCCGCCTCATATCTGGTCAGATTGTAGGAGAGACGCATCAGACTTTCGGAAAGATGGACGTTCTCGACGATCACATCTTTCGGAAGTTTTAAGTTTAGATCGGTATGTGCAAAATTCCAGATTGCTTTTACACCGTTGTCCACGAGAATCTCTGCCATCTCTACCGCTTTTGCTTTTGGCAGTGTCAAAGCCGCAATCTCTACATGGTGTTCCTTGATAAATTCCGGAAGCTCGTCCGCCATGCGGATTTCAATTCCGCGCACGGAGATTCCTTTTAATACCGGGTTGACGTCAAAAATACCGACCGTTTTGAATCCGCTTCTTTCAAAGGCCGCATAATTGGCAAGTGCCTGTCCCAGATTTCCGGCTCCGACAAAAATCATATTGTGGACTCTGTCCAGACCTAAGATTTTTCCAATCTCGCTGTACAGATACCGCACGTTATAACCATACCCCTGCTGGCCGAAGCCGCCGAAATTATTTAAATCCTGGCGAATCTGGGAAGCTGTCACTTTCATCCGCTCGCTCAGCTCACCGGAAGAGATCCGTTCTACTCCGTCCTCCAGCAATTCGCCCAGGTAACGATAATATCTAGGAAGTCTTTTGATAACTGCCCGCGAAATTCCTTTTTCTTCCAAGATAAATTCCTCCTTATTTACACCTGCATATATTCATATTATATATGGTTGATAGAAAATTGTCAAAGATTTCTTGAAATTTTGTGTATTACTCTCTATAATAAGGATGGTGTATTATGTCAAAATACAGAAATATGTTATCTGGAGGAACCACATGATTCTTGCATGTCAGAATATCTCGAAAGCATTCGGGACAACGGAAATTATCAAAAATGCATCTTTTCATATAGAAGAACGCGAAAAAGCCGCACTGGTCGGCATCAACGGTGCCGGAAAATCGACGCTGTTAAAAATCATCATCGGCGAAATGAGGGCCGATGAGGGAGAGGTCATCCTCTCCAAAGGAAAGACGATGGGCTATCTCGCCCAGCATCAGGATCTGACCGGACACCTTTCCATTTACCAGGAAGTGCTGACCGCGAAACAGAATCTGATTGATATGGAGGAACGCCTCCGTCAGATGGAAAGTGATATGAATACAAAATCCGGTGCAGAGCTGGATGAACTTCTTTCCACCTACACCCGCCTCTCCCATACCTTTGAACTGGAAAACGGATACGCGTACCGCAGTGAAGTCGTCGGTGTTTTAAAAGGTCTTGGCTTTTCCGAGAGCGATTTTGAAAAACAGGTGGACTCCCTCTCCGGCGGTCAGAAGACCCGCGTGGCACTTGGTAAACTGCTGCTCACCAAACCGGACATCATTCTGCTCGACGAGCCGACCAACCACCTCGATATGGACTCGATCTCCTGGCTCGAAACGTATCTTTTAAATTACAGCGGAGCCGTCCTGATCGTCTCCCATGACCGTTACTTTCTCGACCGCGTTGTCACAAAAGTCGTTGAAGTGGACAATAAAAAAGTAACAACTTTTGAGGGAAACTATACCGCCTACAGTCAAAAAAAAGCAATGCTCCGTGAAGCCGCTTACCATGCCTGGGTCAACCAGCAGCAGGAAATCCACCATCAGGAAGAAGTCATTGCAAAGCTGAAATCTTTCAACCGCGAGAAATCCATCAAACGCGCCGAGAGCCGTGAAAAAATGCTGGACAAAATGGATGTGCTGGAAAAGCCGACCGAAGTACGCTCCGATATGCGGATCCGTCTGGAACCGCGCATCACAAGCGGAAACGATGTGCTGACCGTCGAGCACCTCTCCAAAGCCTTCCCGGGACAGACGCTTTTCCAGGATCTGAATTTCGAAATCAAGCGCGGGGAGCGCGTCGCAATCATCGGAAACAACGGAACGGGAAAAACGACGATCTTAAAGATCTTAAACGAAGTCATCCGCCCGGATGTCGGCTCTTTTACACTTGGAAGCCGTGTACAAATCGGTTACTACGATCAGGAGCATCAGGTGCTCCACATGGAAAAGACCATTTTCCAGGAGATTTCCGACGCGTATCCATATCTGACAAACACCGAAATCCGAAATGTGCTGGCCGCCTTCCTGTTTACAAACGACGATGTCTTCCAACCGATTCATACCTTGAGCGGCGGTGAGCGCGGACGAATTTCCCTTGCCAAGCTGATGCTCTCGAACGCCAACTTCCTGATCCTCGACGAGCCGACCAACCACCTCGATATCGTCTCTAAAGAGATTCTGGAAAATGCACTGAAGGACTACACCGGAACGGTGCTATATGTCTCCCACGATCGTTATTTTATTAACCAGACCGCAACCCGGATTCTGGAGCTGACGGGACAGACACTCGTCAACTATATCGGAAATTACGATTACTATCTGGAGAAAAAAGAAGAGCTGACCCGCATCTATGCTCCTGCTGCCGATGCCGCCGCTCCGGAAGAAGCAGCGGCTCCTTCCGAAGCCTCCTCCACAAAGCTGGACTGGAAAGCGCAGAAAGAAGAACAGGCACGTCTCCGCAAGAAAGAAAACGAGCTGAAAAAGACGGAGAAACGAATTGAAGAGCTTGAGACACGCGATTCGGAAATTGATGAGGAAATGTCGAAACCGGAAGTCGCAACGAATGTGGCAGAGTGTGTGAAATTAAGCAAAGAGAAAGCAGAGATTGCCGCGGAACTCGAAGAGCTGTATGAAAAATGGGAAGAGCTTGCCGAATAGGCCTGGTTTTCCCCGGAAAATTCAAAACAGAAAAAGCCGGTCCGGCGCATCCCTTTTTGCGGGAATGCCGGATCGGCTTTCTTTTTTGCTTCGTTTAATTATTTCTCCAGCTCCTCGCGGATGGCCAGGATGAAATCACGGCTGTTTAATACGGTCGGATTTTCCATGGTGGTGATCAGCGCAAGGTCTTTTGTCATTTTTCCGCTCTCGATCGTTGCGATCGTTGCTTTTTCCAGACGGTCTGCAAATGCGGAAAGTTCTGCGTTTCCATCCATTTCCCCGCGTTTTCTGAGTGCGCCGGTCCATGCAAAAATGGTGGCCACGGAGTTGGTGGATGTCTCCTCACCTTTTAAGTGACGGTAATAGTGGCGCTGTACGGTTCCGTGCGCAGCCTCGTACTCGTAATATCCGTGCGGGGATACGAGAACAGAAGTCATCATCGCAAGGGAACCGAAGGCGGAGGATACCATGTCGCTCATGACATCGCCGTCGTAGTTCTTGCAGGCCCAGATAAAGCCGCCCTCTGCTTTCATGATGCGGGCAACGGCGTCGTCGATCAGAGTGTAGAAGTAGGTAATGCCTGCTTCTGCAAATTTCTCTTTATACTCTGCATCGAAGATCTCCTGGAAGATATCCTTGAAGCGGTGATCATACTTCTTGGAAATCGTATCCTTGCTTGCAAACCACAGATCCTGTTTCGTGGACAGTGCGTACTCGAAACAGCTTCTCGCAAAGCTTTCTATGGAGTTATCCAGATTGTGCATGCCCTGAATGACACCGGCGCCGGTGAAGTTGTGGATCAGCTCTCTTGTCTCGGTGCCGTCCTCAGCCGTATAAACCAGCTCTGCTTTTCCCGGTCCCGGAATGCGCATTTCTGCATTTTTATAGACATCTCCGTATGCATGACGGGCAATCGTGATCGGTTTTTTCCAGTTGCGCACGCACGGCTCGATGCCTTTTACGACAATCGGGGTACGGAAAACGGTTCCGTCGAGCATGGCACGGATCGTTCCGTTCGGGCTCTTCCACATTTCTTTCAGATTGTACTCGGTCATACGCGCTGCATTCGGCGTAATGGTGGCACATTTGACTGCTACACCGTATTTCTTGGTAGCGTTTGCGGAATCTACGGTTACCTGATCGTTCGTCTCGTTTCTGTGTTCCAGTCCCAGATCGTAATATTCCGTTTTCAGGTCAATAAACGGGAGAAGCAGCTCATCTTTGATCATTTTCCAGAGAATTCTGGTCATCTCATCTCCATCCATCTCTACCAGAGGAGTGGTCATCTGAATTTTTTCCATAGTAGGCCTCCTTTTTCTATTCCCGTTTATTGTATAAAGTATCCTATAGCTTGTCAAGTCAAAATTCGCCTGATTTTTTGGCATTTTCCCATAAATTCACACAATTTTTGCAGGATGAGAGGTGTTTTCCTTCATTTTTCTTTTTTTATGCTGCCGCACAGTGTCTCACAGAAGAGACAGAAAACGGTCTGTTTGAAGCATCCCATGCCCCTGACGGTTGCGCGGAAGGCCAAGGTCTCTCGCCGATTCGCAAAGCAGCATTTTCGCCTGGACATTTGTAAGATCCGGAACCCGTTCAAGTGCCAAAGCCAAGGCTCCGGACACCCGCGGTGCCGCCATTGAGGTGCCGCTCTTCACCACATATTCCTTCCTGCTTCTTCCAGGCGCGCAGGAAATGAGACGTTTTCCAGGCGCGACAAGATCCGGTTTGCAGACGCAGTCCCGTGTCGGGCCGCATCCGGAGATTCCTCTTCTTGGCTCCAGCAGATCGCCCGCTCCCACGGTGATCACTTTTCTGCTGCTCCCCGGCGCCGTAATACTGCCCGGAGCGGGCCCCAGATTTCCGGCCGCTGTCACAACAGTGATCCCGTCATCCCAGGCGCGCTCCACCGCCTGTACTAGCAGATCATCCACCGTTTTTTCCTGCTCTGTTGTTCCCACTGAAATATTTAAAATGCGGATATTAAGTCTTATTCGCTCTTTGCACACCCAGTCAATCGCCGCGAGGATATCCTGCTTTCTTCCATTTCCCCTTCGGTCCAGAATCTTCACTACGACAAACCGGCATCCCGGTGCCGCACCCTGGTATTTTCCGCCGGACGCTCTTCCACTTCCGCCAAGGATACCACAGACATGCGTTCCGTGTCCATTGTCATCGTAAGGCGTCTCCCGCCCGTACACAAGATCCCGGAAGGCTACAATCCGGCCGTCAAAATCCATATGGGGAAAAATCCCTGTATCCAGCACGGCGGCTGTAATTCCTTTTCCTGTCAGATTTTCCTGCTCTTTCATCCATAAGCCCCTGTGTATTCTTATCTTATGGTATGCAAAAAAGGCTGCCTTTCGCAAAGAACAGCCTTTTTGTTTTTCTTTTCTATACTTAAAACTGAATCTGCTTTTCCCCTTTCCGTTTCCAGAGAGCTGCTGCAAGCGGGATGCCGCAGAGCTCAGCCAGGACAAAGGCGCCCCATATCAGATTCAGGTTTCCAAATCCTTTGAGAAGAAATGCAAACACCAGCGGCAGAATCGCCTGGCGTGTCATGGATATGTACATACTTTCTTTTCCAAGGGAAAGTCCCTGCAACGCCGCCTGATAGATCAGGCCTGGAATCGAAAGCAGATAGGCCACTGCCAGAATGCGGAGCGCCGGAACTCCGATGCGCATCAGATTGTCCGAGGCATCAAAAAGTTTCAGTACAACGCCAGGACAGAATTCCAGCACGGCAAAAAAGATAAGAAACAGTCCGCCGCCGTAAAGAATGCCGTACCGGATCGACTGACGGATTCTTTCTTTTTGCTTTGCGCCGTAATTGTACGCTACAATCGGAATCAGACCGTTTGTGATACCGTGAACACCGACGGTTGTAATATTCTGAATCTTTGTGCACACACCAAAAGCAGCAACTGCCGTCGAAGAAAAGGTAATAATAATCGCATTCATCGCCATATTGACAACCGAGGTCAGGATCTGTACCAGCGTGGACGGAAAACCGACTTTTATAATCTCACGCACACTCACCCAGTCCGGTTTCAGTGTAAAAGCAAACGGAATTTCCGGGTTCCACTTTTTATTGATTACCATTCCGGCAAGGCAGCCCATAAACTGACCGATGACGGTTGCAAGCGCAGCTCCGGCCGTCTCCATCCGCGGAAGGCCGAACCAGCCGAAAATAAAGATCGGATCGAGAATCAGATTTGTCAGCGATGCGGCGGAAAGTGTAAAAATAAAAAGGTGCGCTTTTCCGCTTGCCATAACAAACCGGTCAAAGACCCACTGTCCCATCTGGCCGAGAGACGCGATCATACAGATACTTAAGTATTGGATGCCATACGCTGCGATGGCTTCATTGCCGCCGGACTGACTTTCAAAATAGATCCGGGCAAATGCGATACATAAAATACTGTTTAAAATCCACGAGCAGAATGCAAGAAAAAGCGCGGCGCTCGCTGCATCTTTTACCTTTTTCTGATTCTTTTCTCCAAGTGCCCGGGAAATGACGGCGTTCAGGCCGACCGCATTTCCAAGACCGAGCGATGATACAATGAGCTGCATCGGAGCCGCCAGGGAAATTGCCGTCAGTGCATCCTCAGAAACCCGCGCAACGAACACGGAATCCACGAAGTTGTAAAGCGAATTAATCAGAAGTGACAGCATCAGCGGCAGCGCCATGGAAATCACCAGACGGCTGACCGGGATCGTTCCCATTTTGTTTTCTTCCATAAAAACCCTCTCCTGTTTTTTTGTTTTTGCTGTTTCCAGTGTAGCGTGAATTTCCGGAAAGATCAAATACTTATCTTCGATACAGCAAAATAGTTTTTAGCTATACTTTATAATTTTTTCACCTGCAGAAACTGCCACCGGCAGCTCTCTTCGAATGCAGCGCAGCGAAAAAGGGGAATCTAACCCTTTTTATCGTATGTATCGCAACAAAAACAGGAAGATATCTGCCGAAACGATTTCGGTAAATATCTTCCTGTACTTTTTTCAAAAGCTTTTCAAAACTATTACTTCTGCTGCTCCATTCGCTTCAATTCCGGCAGAACCAGAATCAGCATGGTGATAAAGCAGAGACTTCCGCCGATTACGTTTGATACCGGTTCGGCAAGGAAGACACCGTCCGTTCCCATGTGGAGTACGTACGGCATCAGATAGGTGAGCGGTACAACAATGAATACTTTTCGGAGCAGAGAGAAAAAGATCGCCTGTTTCTTTTTATTCAGAGATTTGAATACGGTCTGTCCAATGTACTGCAGATCCATGAAAATGAATGCTGCAAAGTACTGCTTCA
>OIWL01003204.1_pt1 | contig 11751 bp, 7 predicted proteins | sample 1587561 | NCBI WGS metagenome assembly OIWL01 (sample SAMEA3888903, study PRJEB22519) | human gut metagenome | biome: human gut; feature: human-associated habitat; material: faeces | place: Denmark | collected 2010 | reverse complement strand
ATCTGGAGGGGGCTTAGTAACTCTTAGGCGGAGAAAATCCGCGTTATGAAGAAAAACAGCAACCTGTCTGAGCGAAGTCGGAGGCGGAGCGAGTTTTGCGTTTTTCTTCATGCTTTTAGCGGATTTTCTCCACCTTAGAGTTACTTAGCCCCCGGAACTGAACCCACAGAGAGATGCTGTTTCGCGCGTTCCTCTACAAAAAAACAAGCCAAGACTCCCAAAAGTCTCAGCTTGTTTCATAATACAACCACTTATTTCGCTTTCTTCTTCATAGAAGCCACAACAGACTGAATAACAATAAAGAAACAAAGCAACGCAGAAAGAATAATTCTTGTCCACCAGCTTGACAAAGTACCCTGAGTAGTAATCAAACTGGAAATCGTACCCTTAATCAACACACCAAACAAAGTACCAATCGGAGTACCAACACCACCTGAAAGAAGCGTACCACCAATAACCGCTGATGAAATTGCATCCATCTCAAGACCCTTTGCCTGCTCAACGAAACCTGCACAACTGTTCAAACAGAACAGGAAGCCACCAAGGCCTGCAAGAAAACCATCCAGAACATAAGCATTAAAAATAGTTTTCTTAACATTCAGACCCATCATTAATGCACTCTGACGGCTACCGCCGATCGCATAAAGCTTACGTCCAAACTTACGATATTTCAGAAGAACCGCGATCAGAATTACAACAATCAGAGCAATCAAAACTGTCGGCGGAATATAAGCCGGAATAAATTTACCCTTCTTACTGGTTGAACCAAAAGGCATATAGAAACGGTAATTTGCCCATTTCAGGAATAACTCATTCTTGATAGAAATCATATCAGTACTGATGATAGCTGTCAGACCACGTCCGAAGAACATACCTGCCAGAGTAACGATGAATGGCTGGATATCCAGATAAGCTACCAGGAATCCCTGAACAATACCAAAAGCCACACCAATAAGCAGTGCAACTAAAACTGCTGCATATGCGTTCACACCTTTGTTCTCCATAAGGTCTGCAAGAACCATACATACAAGTGCAGTAACAGAACCTACGGAAATATCAATACCACCGGTGATCATAACGATTGTAAGACCACACGCAATAACCAGAAGACCCGCATTAGATACAAACAGGTTCAGAAACATCTGAGGTTTTGCAAAACCTTTATCAGCAAAAACAATCATACCTGCAACATACATTACTACAAATAATGCGATTGTGATCAGAAGCAGGAAGCCATTTCCCGTTATTTTCTTTTTCTGTACATTTGCTTTCATTACTTCTGACCTCCTTCTGCTGCCACACTTCTTTTAGCCTTTAAGTTGGCAATATATTTCTTAAATACATCACTCTGCAGTGTAACGATGATAACAACTACGATTGCCTTATAAACAGGAAGCTGGTCTGCTTTTACGTTCATCGCATAGAGTGTTGTGGTCAGAGCCTGAATAGTGTAGGCACCGATTACGGAACCGATCAGGCTGAATTTACCACCACCAAGGAAGTTTCCGCCAAGCGCAACTGCAAGGATGGCATCCATTTCCAGGTTAAGACCAATGTTGTTTGCATCTGCAGAGTAGATACGGCTGGATGCCACAATACCGGCAATACCAGCCAGTACACCACAGATAACATAGGTAAGGAATTTAATCATCGTAGAATTTAATCCCACAAGACGAGCTGCCTTTCCATTGATACCAACACTTTCAATGTAAAGCCCAAGAGCAGTCTTCTTCAAAATCAGGTACACAATAACAACTGTAATGATTGCAAAGAAAATAGGTGTAGGAATCGGGCATTTTCCAATATATCCACCAGCCATCTTAAAGGAATCCACACGAATATAAGTAATCTGTCCGTTTGTGATCAGCTGAGCAATACCACGACCGGCTGTGTAAAGGATCAGAGTTGCAACCATTGGCTGAATATTCAGCTTGGAAACCAGAAATCCATTAAATGCACCACATAATGCAGATGCAAGAAGCGCTGCGATAACTGCCAGGATCACAGGATTCTGGTAATCATTTACAGAAACCTGTCCGCCGGAAAGAATCTGACAGCAGACAGCCGCTGCAACTGCCATGATCGCACCAACACTGATATCCTGTCCACCGGAAGCTGCTGTTACCAGTGTCATACCGATTGCAAGGATAACCAGCTCTGAAGCACGGTTAATAACATCAACAATGTAACCATAGAGTACACCGTTTCGGATTGATACATTAAAGAAATCCGGTGTTCTGATCACATTCAGCAAAAGTACTGCGATCAGACACACAATAGGAAGAAACAGACGTGCACTTGTTATTTTCTTTAATTTACTCTTATTCATTATTTATCGTCACCTCCGGCAATAGCTTTCATAACTCCGCTCTGGGAAAGTTCATCCTCTTCCAGCTCCCCTACCTTCTGGCCATCACGAAGAACTGCCATACGGGAGCAGGTGCGGAGCATTTCCTCAACCTCTGAGGAGATAAATGTAACTGCCATTCCCTGATCCGCAAGATCAAGAACCAGTTTCTGAATCTCTGTCTTAGTACCGATATCAATACCTCTGGTCGGCTCATCCAGAATCAGATAATCCGGATTAGTCAGAAGCCATCTTCCAAGGATAACCTTCTGCTGGTTACCACCGGACAGACTCTTAATCGGGGTTTCACGACTTGCTGTCTTAATCTGCAGTAATTTAATATACTTATCAGCAGCATCCTCCATTTCTTTCTTGCTTAATGGATGGAACATACCGCGTTTAGCCTGGAGCGCTATAATAATATTTTCTCTTACAGAAAGATCTGCAATAATACCTTCTGCCTTTCTGTCTTCCGGAAGATATGCCATACCAAGTTTCATGGCATCCAGCGGAGTATTGATCTTTACTTCTTTTCCCTTTACTTTTAAAGTTCCTGTATCAGCTTTATCCGCCCCATAAATTGCACGAACCAATTCAGAACGTCCGGAACCCAGAAGTCCGGTAAGACCAATAACCTCACCTTTATTGATGGTAATATCAAACGGTTTGATCGTTCCCTTATGAGATAATCCTTTTGCCTCGATTACAGGTTCTGCATCTGTGATTCTCTTGTCTTTATGATCGCCTTTAATATCTGCAAGATCATCAAAATCCTTACCCATCATCTTGGCAACCAGCATTACTCTCGGAAGATCTTTCGTCTCATATTCCCCAACAAGTTCACCATTACGAAGAACTGTAATCCTGTCGCAGACTGCATATACCTGCTCAAGGAAATGCGTAACAAAGATAATACCTACACCTTCGTCACGAAGTCTTCTCATAAGTACAAACAGCTTTTCAACTTCATCATCATCCAGTGAAGATGTCGGTTCATCGAGAATCAGTACCTGGCACTTCATGTCCACTGCACGGGCAATTGCGATCATCTGCTGAATCGCAATGGAACATTCATCCAGCATCTGTGTTGGCGGCACATGAATGTCCAGGCTCTCAAGAAGTTTTCCTGAGCGCTCATTCATCTGCTTCCAATCAATCATTCCCATCTTTCTCGGTTCTCTGCCAATAAAAAGGTTCTCAGCTACAGTCAGGTTGGGACAAAGGTTTACCTCCTGATATACTGTACTGATACCATTTGCCTGAGCTTCCTGAGGTGAGTGGTTAATAATGGCATTACTGTTTCCAGCCATATGAATCGTTCCACTTTCAAATTCATGTACACCGGTCAGCACCTTGATCAGTGTTGATTTACCTGCACCATTCTCCCCCATCAGTGCGTGGATTTCGCCCTTTCGAAGGGTAAAGTCCACATGGGAAAGGGCACGGACTCCTGTAAAGTTTTTGCTGATATCACGCATTTCCAATACTACATTTTGTTCCATATTCTTTCCACCTGCTTTCTAAACTGGTTTACCCCTCATTTACTGAAAAGCTTCAGTAAAGCGGGTATCTGTAAATCATTTCGGCATAAAGAGAGCGTGATTCATAAATCCGGGTTTCTCCGAATTATGAACCACGCTCCGGATTGTTTATATTTCTTCTATTACACGTCTATTATATGTTGTCAAAAATTAGTATGCACGTCCGTCAATAATTTCCTGTGTGATAGGTGTTACGTCATATTCGCCCTCTTCATCAAGACTGTTTACAGCTTTAACTTTATCAACTGTATCATCTGTAGCAAAGATTTCTTCATCTACATAGTTCAGTTTTTCAACTTCTTCACCAGCTTCAAGAGCTTTGATCAGTTCTTCTGCACGTGGTCCGTGTAATGGGTTACACTCAACATCGCATGCGATCTTGCCGGCTAATGTATCTGTTAAACCAGCATTTGTTGTATCAAAAGACATAACCATGATTTCACCGTTTGCGATATCAGATCCTACTGTTTTACCAGCTGCTTCGATAGCATCGATAGCACCGAATGCTTCGTTATCGTTCTCGCAGTATACAACATTAATATTGTCATACTGTTTCAGCATGGACTCCATAACTTCCTGTCCTTTAGCCTGTGTGAATTCACCGGACTGCTGAGCAAGTAAGTTCCATCCATAGTTGTCAACACCTTCTTCAAGGCCTTTAGAACGTCCAATCTGAGCTGTAGATCCGATTGTACCCTGGATATCAACGATGTTAACATCTTTTGCATCGATTCCCTTAGCTGTTGTGTATGCATTCAGCCATTCAGCTGCTTTTCTTCCTTCGAGTAAGGAGTCAGTTCCGATCCATGTTGTATATAAGCTGTCATCAGATACATCAACCATACGGTCTACGATGATTACAGGAATATCAGCATCTTTAGCTTCCTGAAGAACTGTATCCCAACCTGTCTCTGTTACAGGAGCTAAAAGAATGTAATCAACTTCCTGCTGGATGAAGTTACGGATTGCTGTTAACTGGTTTTCCTGTTTCTGCTGTGCATCGTCGAAGATTAATTCATATCCGTTCTCTTCGCTGAATGTGGATTTCATGGATTCTGTATTAGCTGTACGCCAGTCAGATTCAGCACCTACCTGTGAGAAACCAACTGTGATTGTGTCGTCCGCTGCTGCTACACCCACTGCCGGAACAACGCTCATACCGCATACCATTGTTGCTGTTAATAAAGCTGACACGATTTTTTTCTTCATTTTGTAAATCCTCCCGATTCATTTAAGATGTCTTTATTATAGTAAAAATCCAGGAAAATTCCATAGAATATTTTCCGCAAAAAGTTTATTCTTCTATCATATTTTGTTCATAATTTATACAAAGTTTATTTTTTTATTGCGGAAGTTGGATTTTTTATTGTGCATTATAAATACAGAAATAAATTATCAACTTTCTTTTATATTCACTTTGCACAATCCAGCATTAGTCGACATAATTCATACATTCCATTATTTGGCAGACCTTCGTAAGTCTCTATCAGCAGGCCATAAAACTGTTATTGGATATGAATAAACAATAAAATAATTGACTTTATCCACCTGAATACATAACAAAAGCTGCATATCTGTTAAGATTCTTAACTTCATGCAGCTTTTTCTTTGTTTATCTTGAATTGTTATCCAGGTTAATTTTTTTCGCCATATACACTTCCATAACCGTACCTTCTCCCTCTGTAGAAGAAATCTTCAGTCCATAACCCGGACCATAATAAAGTACAATTCTCTCTGACACCGCAGCAAGTCCGAACCCGGCACGTTCACCGGTGCGGATGGCTTCCTGTACTTCATAAAGACGTTCCGGTGTCATTCCCTGACCATTGTCAGTCACTCTCAGCATCATATCATCTCCCAGATTGAATCCTTCAATAAGAATCTTACCTTTTCCACGCTTATTCTTAATTCCATGATAAAGAGCATTCTCCGCTAACGGCTGCAAAGTAAGCTTCGGCACCATCACTTCATCCAGTTCCGGCGGAATATTAATCTCAAATTCCATAATATCCCTGTATCTTGACTGCTGAATCTCCAGATAACTCAATGTGTGGCGTTTCTCTTCCGACAGCGGAATGATATCCTTCCCCTTCGAAAGCGAAGTGCGGAAAAAAACAGACAGACTTGTGATCATATCCACTGCATCCTGCTGCATACCACCCTCCACCAGCCACACAATAGTGTCCAGTGTATTATACAGAAAATGCGGATTTACCTGTGCCTGGATCAGCTGCAGCTCCGTCATATGCTGTACCTCCTGCTCCTTACGCACATTCTCAAGAAGCCCTTCAATCCTTCCTGCCATCTTTCTGGTACCGGCATCAAGCTCCTGGATTTCAACACTGTCGGCAGATACTACATTAATAGTTTTGTACTCTCCTTTTCCAACCTTCTTAATATTATGGAGAATTTCAGAAATCGGTTTGGTAATGCTGTATGTCAGACGGAAAGAACGCCGCAACAGAATAGCCGTAGCAACCAAAATCGCCGCACACATAGTGATGATCGTCAGACGTACATTTCCAGCCAGTTGAGACTCTATCTGCACCAGTTCCGTCGCCTCCTGATAAATATAATTCTGCATTTCTTTCTCAAAGAGCGTGGTCAGGATTTCTGTATTATTTGCCACAAATTCCTGTCGTTCCTGATAATTCTTTATCTCAAGAAGCTGATTCATCCGTTTCTTAAGATTCTCCAGATAGTTAGTCAGATATTTCAGAGAACGCAGGCTTTCCTTCTTTGATGTGGTTTTCTTCAGACTCTCCACAGTACTGATTGCCTTGTCTACCTGCTCTGTCGGCAGCCCGTCCTTACCTTTTCGCCCGATAGTCACATAATAGATATCCATATCCACTTCATCTTTAAAGCTCATATCATTATTGGAATTTCTATAGTTTGCATTATATTCCGAACTCACCGCCAGATTATTAGACAACTGATTATATTCATTTGTATAATGCCAGAAAAAAACAAGAAGCACTATGATCAGAATTGTCATAGGGATCATAGTGCTCAGAAGCATCCACTTCATCTTTGTTTCCAGCTTCTCCTGTTTCTGCTTCATGAATCAGACTTCTCCTCTCGTCTTACGATACTCACTCGGAGTCATTCCCTGAGTTTTCTTAAAAAGATAGCTGAAGTAATGCGCATCCTTATATCCCACTTCCCCTGCAATCTCACTGGAACGTTTGGAAGTACAGCGAAGCAGCTCCTTTGCCTTGTCCATGCGAAGCGAAGTCAGATACTCAATAAATGTCTGTCCCATATTCTGACTGAAAAGCGCGCTGAAATGATTGGCACTCACATTCGCCACATGCGCCACTCTATTCAGAGAAATCTCTTCATCCATATAATGTCCATCTATAAAATCTATTGCCTGCTTCAACACACTTCTGTTCTGACTGCCTGCATTTTCATCACGGATTGCAATGGCCCGTTTCAAGACTTCCTCTGCATATGCAACAGAAGCTTCTGTAGACTGGCTTGTCTTCTTCACAACATCATCTGTCTCTTCTCTGGACAATTCCGTATCATCATATCCAATTTTCTTAAGAAATGACAGTACAGAAAAACGCACATTCAAAACCACATAATTACGGAACACCAGTGATTTCATCGGTTCCCTGCCAATAGCATGGAAATAATCATGGACAAAACTGTCTACTTCATCTTCCAGACCACTGCTTAAAAATTTCTGAAGGATTTCCGGATTCAGGGCATTGATATTCACATTCTTAAGCTGAACAGCTTCTGTTTTTGAAGTATCTGCTGAATTCTCCTTTACCTGCTCAAGCATATTGTAATAAAGAATATGCCCGTCATACAGATAACGGAATGCATAAGTTCTTGCAGCCGTGTGATAACTCTGCTTAATTCTGCTCAGACGGTCTGCCTCCTCGCCGACTGCCACAAACCAGTCCACATTTGCTCTGGTTTCTTCCATGATCTTCTGAATTGTTTCCACACATTCGCATGTATTCTTCTTTATCGTATCTCGCTGCCCCTTGACCAGAATCGCATAACTGAACACCTGATGTCTGAAAAGCATCGCAACCGGATGACTGAGGAAATAATTCTCAATCTTCTTATGTACTTCTGCCTCCCAGTCTGAATATCCTTCCGACGAATTACAACTGCTGTCTGAAGCATCCGGTGTAAAAATCAGAATATTATAAGCCTCTGCCACAATATCAAGATTCAAACGATCTGCTCTCCGATAAATCTCTTCCAGATCAAAGTCCGCTCTCACCAGCGATTCAAAGAAATCACGGCTCGCATTCCTCTCATACTCCTGCATCTCCAGTTTGAATTTCTCATAATATTCCTTCTGCGTCTTCTCATGTTCATAACGATTATGAATCTCCTCCAAACGCTCAATAAATGCATTCTTAGTAATTGGTTTCAGCAGATAATCCTCCACACCAATATTGATTGCCTGCTTCGCATAGTTAAAGTCATCATAGCCACTAAGAATCACAATCTTAATGTCCGGCAACTCCTTCTTCACCAATTTACATAACGTTAGGCCATCCATAAACGGCATCTTAATATCAGTGATCAGAAGATCCGGTTTGCTCTTTAATATCAACGGCAGCGCCATCTCCCCATCAGATGCTTCTCCTGCCAGTTCAAATCCATACTGCTCCCAGGGAATCATCTTCTTAATCATCTCTCTGATCACAACTTCATCCTCTACCAAAAAAGTTTTTAACATCCCTACTCACTCTCTCATACTAAAAAATCTACAGCAATCCTCTTAAATACATTATTTACGAGAACTTCTACATATCCATTATACAGGTTAACACCATAACCTTAATACATGTCGCACACTCAGGCAAGTTATTTTTAACAATAAAATGCTTCACACACTTCCTTCCACAATCAATCAACAGCGCGAAACAGCATCTCTCTGTGGGTGAATCTGGAGGGGGCTTAGTAACTCTTAGGCGGAGAAAATCCGCGTTATGAAGAAAAGCAGCAACCTGTCTGAGCGAAGTTTGCAACGGAGCGAGTTTTGCGTTTTTCTTCATGCTTTTAGCGGATTTTCTCCACCTTAAAGTTACTTAGCCCCCGGAACTGAACCCACAGAGAGATGCTGTTTCGCGCGTCCCCTTATTCAAAGACGAGAAAGTTCCCCATCCGGACAGGGGATGACCGGACAGGGAACTTTCTCTGATAACTTTGGCTAAATTTTGAGTTAATATTTTTTCTTATTATTAAGTTACTTATTTTTTACAGGAAATAATTCCTCTGCTTTCGGTGCCCAATGCTCTGCATAAGCATCACATTTCGCACAAAGATGCTCCACAGACTCCGGAGACTGCAAATCTGTAGACTTCGCACCGGATTCTTCAACCATCTTACGAAGCTTCTGCGGATTCTCAAGCATCGGGCATGGACGAAGCATATTTTCATTAAACGGCTGACCGTCATGATATGCCATGAAGATCGGACTCTTCAATGCTTCCAGCAGAGTATTTTCATAAATATTTGCATTAGAATAATGGATAAATACACATGGGTCTACATCACCATTCGCATTAATATGAAGGTAACGTCTTCCTCCTGCAATACATCCTCCTACATACTGCGCATCATTCTGGAAATCCATTCCAAAAATAGCTTTTGTAGAACGATACTCTCTGATCTTGTGATACATCTTCTCACGCTGCTGTGGATTCGGCATTAATTCTACTACAGCGTCATTACCTGTCGGCATATAATGGAAAAACCATACAAATAATGCACCACAGTCAATAATGTGATCGAAAAATTCCTCGCTGCTTACACTGTCCACATTTGCAGAAGTATAACAGGTAGATACACCAAACGGAAGTTTATGAGCTTTCAGAAGTTCCATTGCATGCATAACTTTCTGATATACACCTTCTCCACGACGTCCGTCGTTTGCTTCCTCAGAACCTTCCAGGCTGATCGCCGGAACAAAGTTCTTAACACGAAGCATTTCCTGGCAGAACTCTTCGTCGATCAGTGTACCATTTGTAAAGGAAAGGAACTCGCAGTCCGGATATTTCTCGCAGATACGCATCAGGTCTTTCTTACGTACCAGCGGTTCACCACCTGTATATATGTACATATAAGTTCCCATTTTTCTGCCCTGCTCTACAATAGAACAGATGGTGTCAAAATCAAGATTCAGTTTGTGACCATACTCTGCTGCCCAGCATCCTGTACAGTGCAGGTTACATGCACTTGTTGGGTCAAGAAGGATCGCCCACGGGATATTACAGCCATATTTCTCACGGCATTCATCCTGTTTCTTCCAGCCTGCAAGATTTGCATTGATAAAGAAGTTTGCAACCAGAGTTTTCATAACATGCGGATCAATATCAGTTACCAATCTATGAATAAACGGATAATACGGATGTTCCGGATTAGAAATGGCTTCGCGGATCATTGCTCTCTGTGTAGGGAACCCGCCACCTGAAAATTTATCGGCCCAGTCCATGATCTTGATAAAGTTTTTATCCGGATCTTTATAAACATAGTTGAATGCCTGCTCAAGTCCGAATTTCTTAAGTGTGTTCATTGCGCTCATACTATCTCTCCTTATTTCTCTCAATGTAAATATGCAATCTAGCTAAACGAACATCTTCATTCCGTCACACTGCATTTCGAGTACCAAAGCTTTCTTACTATCTTTGCCTGACTCATGGTGTTACTGTACGTTTTTTCCATTTGAATAACAATAGACAATATAATTGGTATGACCAAAAACTAGGCAAATCTGTTAAAATGCCTAAATATTATTGGCATTTATTCTAAATAACATTAGTTATTTTTGTGCATACTTACTTCACGATGTTTATCCATATAAAAAACACCCTGGCAAAGGCAGAAATATCTTCCGCCCTGCTTCGGGTGTTTTTGATTTATCTTATTACTTTACTACGATATTGATGATCTTCTTCGGTACGTAAATCTCTTTGATGATATTTCCGGAAATCTTATCTGCAACTGCCTTCTTTCCTTCGGCAATCGCATCTTCTTTGGAGATTTCTGCCGGAATACTGATAACAGCCTTGGTCTTGCCGTTGATCTGAACCGGAACCTCGATCTCATCATCCTTCATAAGCTCCTCATCGTGAGCCGGCCACTGTGCATGGAAAATGGAATCCTCATGACCAAGCTTCTCCCAGATCTCCTCTGCAATATGAGGAACAAACGGTGCAAGAAGAATGGTAACTGTCTCGATGGTTTCTTTGTCAACAGCGCCGTCGTTCTGCTTTGCGATAGCGATCAGCTTGTTTGTGTATTCCATAAATCCGGACACTACGGTATTCAGGCTGAAGGCCTCAAGTCTGCTGGTGATATCGTATACCATCTTATGACGGGTCTTCTCCATCTCTTTGGTAGCCGGGATATCTTTCTCAATGCTGTCAAGAGCCAGATTCCAGAAACGTTTCAGGAATCTGGATACACCATCGATTCCTCTGTCATCCCATTCTGCATCCAGTTCCGGCGGTCCTACGAACAGCTCATACATACGTAAGGAATCACATCCGTAATCATTTACAAGATCATCCGGTGAAATAACATTTCCTTTGGATTTACTCATCTTGATTCCGTTTTTACCTGTAATCATACCCTGGTTGAACAGCTTGACAAACGGCTCATCGAAATCAATAGCTCCGATATCATACAGGAACTTGGTGTAGAATCTGGAGTACAGAAGATGAAGAACAGCATGCTCTACACCACCGATATACATATCTACCGGAAGCATCTCATCCGCTTTTTCTCTGGAAACCAGTTCTTTGTCATTATGATTATCCACATAACGCAGGAAATACCATGATGATCCTGCCCACTGTGGCATGGTGTTGGTCTCACGCTTAG
>OIWL01003203.1_pt1 | contig 11752 bp, 8 predicted proteins | sample 1587561 | NCBI WGS metagenome assembly OIWL01 (sample SAMEA3888903, study PRJEB22519) | human gut metagenome | biome: human gut; feature: human-associated habitat; material: faeces | place: Denmark | collected 2010 | reverse complement strand
ACGGACTTCCTCGATGAGGTTCGGGAACACTGCCGATTCCAATACTGGTTCTTCAGGCACTACCACGAAAACATGGTGGTAGAGAAAGAGTTCGTAATGCTCTATAATCAGATTATCCGACTGAAATGATGAGTGGAGGCGCACTGGCGATTGGCTAATGTGTCTCCACTTTCTATTTAAGTAAGTTTTTCACAAGCTCAGGCATAAATCTTTGTCCGGGTTCACGAATAGCTTTCCCGACTACGTTATGCCATTGTGTTGACGCAGGCTACACCCAAAACAAAAAACAGGAGGAAAGGTTGAAACATTGTAATCTAAGTACCATTCCGAAAAAGGCGCACAAAACCAAGCCCCCTAAAAGCGGGCAAAATTAAAAGTTATGCTTAAAGTCTAAGTGGTAGGTGGGGCAGTTACCAAATAGCCCTGGCGTTGGAGGATGAAGATGGCTTCTTCCACTGAAACCTCCCGGTGTGCAGGTGGCCGGTCGCCCTTGCGGTAGAGTTCAGGATTGTAGGGCTCATTCTTCTTGAGCATATTGTAAATTGCGGTGAGCAGCATCCTGGCGATAGCAATAATCGCTTTCTTGTGTCCTCGGCGCTTTTTGAGAGCAAGGTAGCGATTTCGGACTTCCGGGAATTGCTTGGCGCGGATAGCATTGAGAGCGCACTGAACAAGCAATGGCTTGATGTAGGCTCCGGCCCGGCTGATTCTGGTGGTTTTTTTCTTCCCGGCGCTCTCGTTGTTCTGCGGCGTAAGCCCAGCCCAGGAGCAAAGGTGCTTCGAGGTGGGGAACACAGACATATCCACTCCGATTTCAGAAATGATGCCGATTGCGGCAAAGGATTGGATACCCGGCGCCGTCATAACAAGATTGAGCTGTGGAAGGTATTTCTCAGCGGTAGACAGAATCAGAGATTCCAGATGGAGTTTGCACAGTTCAAGGCTGCTCATGTGGGACCGGATGATGCGGAGCTTTTCAGCCTGTTCAGCACACATCTCTCCGTCCACAGCAGCAAGCACCTGTTCGTTAGTTGCTCTCATGCCTTTGGTACGAAAGCTGGAAACATCCGTGATTCTCTCTGTCGGATTTTCTAAAATTCTGGAAGTGATTGCGGAGGCGGCCTTGCCGAACACATCCGAGAACACATCATCCAGTTTGAAGTTGGAAACAGTAAGGCAGTTCTGGGCCCTGTTTTTCTCGCCAGTGGTGTAGTGCGTGAGTTTCCAGCGGTAACGGAACAAATCCCGAAGCTGGCGAATATCTGCCGGAGGGATAAAACTCCCAGCGACAAGGTCGTGCTTGAAGATGTCGGCAATCCACTTAGCGTCTCGCTTGTCGGTTTTCTTACCTCGAATCGCTTTCACATACTTGGGATGCGCCAGAACAATATTGCAGGTGGCCTCCAGGATGTTGTAAATGGGAATCCAATACTTCCCGGTGGATTCCATGCACACATCCTTACAGTTGTTCTCAGCCAGCCAAGCCGCACACTTCCGCAAATCTCCAGCGAAAGTGGAAAATCGCTTGCTCTTGTATGTTGTTACTCCCTGCTCATTGGTAGAAGCGATACAGGCAACAACAAAGGACTTGTGGACATCCATCCCGCAGCAGATACGATAAACGATTTTGAGCATAACACATCCCCTCGAAACAGTATTTGAGGGAACAGGCAGGGACTGGACGCTCACTGAAAGATTGAAGTAGTCCGTCTCTCCAAAGATAAGGTTACAGGGTGCAAAGCCCTACTCATTGGTGCTTGAAAGAGCGTCCGGCACACATAACAATTCAGTCCAGCGTAAGGCTGGTCCTACTCACCTTCGCGTGTTCTGTAGTGTGCCTGCTTCCTCAAGCGTATTCTAACAAATTACGACTTGCTGCGTTAGAGGCACCTGTTTCATCCCCTTTGGTGCCTTGGAGCGCAGCGGAAAGGAATGGTCATAACAATGACTACCTTGCGCCTGGTGCAAATTTTGACGCGACCACAGGCGAGGTTAAAATGTCGTATGTTGCCAAAATCGGCGATACCGAGTATCCCACCCTCGCCGACGCCTTTGCGGCCACAGACAAAACCGGCGACACCGTGATCGAGCTGCTGGACGACATCAATATGACCGGTAAGAGCTGGACGCCGGTGAGTGTGGATGGATACCAAGGTCAGGGCGTCATCACCCTGAACGGCAACGGCAAGACCATCACCGGCTTGAGCGCCCCCTTGTTTGCGGGCGGCTTTGCGGGCAAATCCGGCATTGTGATCAAGGATCTGACCATTGCTGGTGCGGATATCAACGACACAACGAATGCTCAGGGAATCGGCGCATTTATCAACTGCGTGGATTCCATGACTCGAATCGAACTGGATAACTGCCATCTGAAGAACAGCAAAATTGTCAGCACCGGCGGCGCGCGCGTCGGCGGTCTGATCGGCTGGACATCCGGCTATAACAACCCGAACGACGGCCCGGTCGATACCAAGGTCACGCTTACAAACTGCTCCGTCGAGAATGTGACGATTGAGGCGAATGGCTCTGTCGGCGGCCTGATCGGTCACGCCGGTGCGAATCCCGCCACCTACCACACCATCACGGGCTGCACTGTAAAGGACAGCACTCTGAAGTGCACTGAGACGGGAAAGAGCTGGCGCGTCGGCGATCTGGTCGGCACGGCGAATGTCGGTCAGGTCACCGTTGACGCTGCTACTTCCGCAAGCCAGAATAGCTTGACGCAGGAAAATGCAGACCCCCAAAAGCCCGAAGACAGCATCTTCGGCCGTAAAGAGGTCGGCACAGCCGGTCTTGTGATCATTGACAACAAGGTCGTTGCCGCCGGTAGTGCTTACGGCGATATTGTTAACAAGAACGCCAACGAAGTGCTTGTGGAGGTTTCGAAGGGTCATTGGATGAAGCCGAACGAGGATACGGTCGCTATGATCGGGGCAAAGGAGTACACCACCCTCACCGCCGCCATCAACGAAGCCAACACCGGCGACACCGTCACCCTTCTGAAGGATACCAAGGAAGACATTACCATTCCCTCTGGCAAGACCATCACGCTCGACCTGAACGGTAAGACCTTGACCAACGTGGATGATCACACCATTCTGAACAATGGTAACTTGACCATCACGGGAACGGGTAGGGTTGATAATATTTCTCACGCTAAAGGTGCGCTGTACAATAAGGGAACTGTTGTCATAAATGGCGGTACCTTTGATCGCTCTAAAGAAAACGGTAAGACTTCAAATGACAGCGGTTTCAACTCCTGGTACACCATCAAGAATGTCGGCTCCATGACCATCCATGATGGCGCAACCGTGCAAACTGCTGGGAACAATGCCGCTCTTGGTAAATTCTCCAGCCTTGTTTCTAATGGATACTTTGACGCCAACGACTACAGCACTAATAAGGGGCTTGACCAGCCTATCCTGACGATTGATGGCGGTACGTTCCGCGGCGGTCTGAATACGATCAAGAACGATGACCGCGCAAAGTTAACGATCAATGGCGGTACGTTCAGCAACTATTATCAGGCCGTTGTTCAGAATCACAATATTGCAGAGATCACAGGCGGTACCTTTACTGCTGCAAGTGACGCTAACGCTGAGACATACGGCATTTACAACTGTGGTTGTGGTGCTGAGATTGATCTTGGTACTCTTACCGTGTCCGGTGGTACGTTCACCGGTGCCACATACGCTGTTGCCGAAGTCAGCAGCCTAAATGCGGCTGTGAACATTTCCGGCGGTCAGTTTGCCGGAACAAAGGCGGCAATTGTTAAGAGCAGTACGTCTAAAGCAACCATCGCCGTTTCTGGCGGCACGTTCAGCAGCGACCCGAGCGTTCACGTTGTGGGCAACGGCAACACCAACATCGTCAAGCGCGCTGGCAGCGAGGGCGCTTATACCTACACGGTTCTTGCAAAATCCGGTTTGACCTCCGGCGTGTATCTGACCGACCCCTCCGGCGCTCTGGCAAGCAATTACTATGTGAGCAGCACCGCGAACGGTGTCTGGACGGTCAGCTACTCTGCGCCCAGCTCCGGCGGCGGTTCCAGCTCTTCCTCCAGACGCTATGACGTCTCCGCGCCCTCTGTCAAGCACGGCGATGTGACCGTCAGCCCCAAGAGCGCCTCCAAGGGCGATACCGTGACCATCACCGTCAAGCCCGACAGCGGCTATGAGCTGGACACCCTGACCGTGAAGGACGCCAGCGGCAGCAAGATCAAGGTGAAGGACAAGGGCGACGGCAAGTTTACCTTTACCATGCCCGCCTCCAAGGTGACGGTTTCCGCGGAATTCGCTGAGATCGAGACGCTGGACTTCGCGGACGTTTCCACCGACGCCTACTACTATGAGGCCGTGAAGTGGGCCGCCAAGAAGGGCATCACCGGCGGTATTGGCAACGGCCTCTTTGGGCCGAACCAGCCTTGCACCCGCGCACAGATCGTCACCTTCCTGTGGCGCGCTGCCGGTTCTCCCGAACCCAAGGCTATGAGCAGTTTCGCCGATGTGTCCACTGATGCCTATTATGCAAAGGCGGTTGCATGGGCGGTAGAAAACGGTATCACCACAGGAACGGGCGATGGCAAATTCAGTCCTGACGCCACCTGCACCCGTGCCCAGAGCGTGACTTTCCTGTTCCGTGCCATTGGTAAGCTGGTCGATAGCAAGGCAGAGTTCAGCGATGTTCTTACCGATAGCTACTATGCAAACGCTGTGGCATGGGCGGTGGAGAACGGCGTCACAAACGGCATTGGTGATGGCCTGTTCGGGCCGGACAATAGCTGCACCCGCGCACAAATCGTTACTTTCCTTTTCAGAGCCTATCAGGGCAAGTAAGAACCCAAGCGGCAGGGAGTCTCTATTGAGGCTCCCTGCCTTTCTCTGTATATCATGGAGCATGATAGCAATCAACTATGAACACATCTCCATGCGCACATTTCTCAATCCGCAAAATACTCGGGCCTGCCAATCGAGGTGAAGCCGCTTTTCCCCGTCACCACCACATTATTCTCGCTGCTGGCACAGTGGATGACCATGATATTACCGCTGCTGTCAAAGCCGCAGACAATACCGACATGGCTGTCACCCGGATAAAAGACAAGGTCTCCCGGCTGGGCGTCACTCCAAGCAATAGGCGTACAGTAGCTGTGCTGCGCAGTGGCCCCGCCGCCATGCCCAATGACGTATTGTCCGCCGCTCTGGTTGTAGAATACCCAATCCACCATTCCCGAACAATCCAGTCCGAAGGGCCGCACAGTGCCGGTGGTGGAGCTACCCTCGGCTGTAACTTTCATCGGCATTCCCCAGCGGCTGTCCCAGCCAATAATCAATGACTTTCCTCCCCAGAAATAATGGACTTTGCCCAAGAGTTGATACGCCGTCAGAACTACTTGCTTGCGATTCTCGCTGAGATCGGCGGGGAGATTTTCTATGATCTTTGCCACCTCGTCGGGACTCAGTTCAATGTCCTGATAACTTCCCGTCAAAACCATGAACAGTTCCTGATATTTCGGCTGCATGAGTTCCTCTAACAATCTGCGCTGTTCCGTGTTGAATTGGTGCTCATCCGCCATTTGCAGATGCGTTTTTATTGTGACGGTGATATGCAAAATGACCGTATCCGCTTCATCTTTGCCGCCTGGTACTATTTTCGTCCAATAAGTAATGGTGTTCATGTCCCAGAAGATTTCACGAAGGATCTCCATTTTTTCTTCGGTCAGCGTAGCGACCTCATCCGGCGAAGCGTTGTCCGTGGTGGTCCGCACAGCATAAACAGCCAGCACATCCCGCCAGTTGGAGATCATGGCGGCGCTGCCAGCGTTGTCCATGTCCAGTTCGTCGTAGGGGTTCTCCGCCTTGATCTGCTCGATCCGAGCGGCGAACTCGCCGTTCAATACGCTGACAGCTTCTGGCATGGTGTAGCCGGTACCGCTGTCCTCTCCGGAGAAAAAGATCCCAAAAGGCGACACGATCAGAAGTCCAATCAGACAAATCACCAGCACCATGGCTACAACTGTGCTCCCACCAGCCGCTATTGCCGCAAGTAAGCTCTGGGCAGCGGCAATGATGGAGCGCAGCGCGCAGCCCGCCGCCTGGGATGCTTTCTGTGCGGTGGCTTGCGCCGCTTTCGCGGCTTGCTGATACCGCGCTGTCTGCACCGCTACTTCCCGTGCGGTGCGGGCGCTGCTTTGCAGCATGACCGCCTGCTTCTGTGCGGACTCCAAAGTTTTCGCTGTATCAGCTATCTTCTTAGAACGCGGCGAAACAGAGACGATGTCACGCCCCATCGGCAAGTGCTTTTTCCTCGCTGGTTTGGGCAAGCTGGTTTCAGCCCGTTCTTTGATGTGCGGTATCTGCTCCGAACGCATTCTGTCCGGCATGGCGCTACCGTCCCTGTCTGAATGTAAGGCTTGTGCCGTCTTGATTCGGCGGCGCGATACGGCTCGTTTTTGCTCTGCCTGCCATCGAGCGGCTTTGCGCCCGCGTTCCTCCATGAATACTCTCTGCCCCTGCCGCTGCGGTTCCGCTGCCACTGTGACCTGTGTCTCTGTCTGTGCGCCGATATAAGTATCTTTTGCCTTGACCTTGGCGGCCTTTTGCGCGGCGTTCTGGCGCGCCTGCTGCCGTCCACGCTCCGCAGCGCTCTGCGGCTGCGGCCCGGCAGAAGTGGTATCTTTTCCCTTGATAGCAGAAGGCTTCTGCACTGTGCCATCGGCAGTAGGAGCGCCGCCCTCCGGCGGCTGCTCCTGCGGTTTCTTCTTCCGCTGCCGGGTGAGTTCCTTTTCTGCCCGACGCAGGCCGCGGGCGGCGGCATCCTCAATGGTGTCGCCGCCGTACTCGTCTGCCTGCCCGTGCTGGGCCGTATCCCGCAGCTGCGTCCGCAGCCGCTCAGAGCCGTCGTCCAGACCTCTGTGCAGCAGTTCTCTGGGTGTCGATACTGCTTTTTCTTTGATGCGTTCAGAGAGCGTGGGTTTTTCTTTGATTTTTTTCATAGCACATCACGAAATAAGGTCGGAGGGACGGGTCGTCATCATCTGATACAGCCTGGTGTGGCGGGGAAAACTGTCCACGAAAGGCACGATGGCGCTGCCGCACTTGATGAGCCCACGCCCGGAGTCCACATTGGTGATGTAGGAGAGCTGATTATCCGAGATGTTCAGCAGGCGCGCCAGTTCCTCCCGGTCTGTGGCCGCCTGATTCAGCATGATGAGAAATTCAGAGTTCGCCAGCATGGTGCGGGCCGTGTGGGACTGCAGCAGGTCTTCGATATTCTGACTGATCCCCGTTCCGCAAGCCTGGTATTTTCGCATTCGTTTCCACAGGGTGAACAGGAAATTGGCGCTGTACTCATGCTGGAACAGCAGATAGATCTCATCAATATAGATCCAGGTGTTGCGCTTCAGCCCACGGTTGCGGATGATGCGGTTGAAGATGCTGTCCAGCACCACCAGCATTCCTACCGGCAGAAGCTGCTTGCCAAGGTCCCGGATATCGTAGCAGAGGATACGGGCATTGGTGTCCACATTGGTGGGCTTGGCAAAGGTGTTGAGACTGCCGTCCGTAAACAGCTCAATGGCCAGCGCCACATCCTGTGCTTCCTTTTCCGGCTGGCGGAGCAGCTCCGCGTGGAAGTCCTGCAAGGTGGGGACCGCGCCGTGATAGCCGCTGCGGATATAGTCCCGGTACACCTGCGCGGTACAGCGGTCGATGACGGATTTTTCCTTGGCAGACAGCTTGCCTGCCCCAATGAGCTGTTCACAGAGGGAGAGCAGGAACTCGGATTTCAGCACCACGGGGTTCTCTCCGTCCCCATAGCCCTGCTCCATATCCATGGCGTTGATATGGTTGGGTGAGGTGGCGGAGATGTTGATGACCTGACCGCCCAGTCCTTCGATGAGGGGGCGGTACTCCGACTCCGGATCGATGACGATGATATCGTCCTGCGTGGACAGCGCCAGTGACACCATCTCCTTCTTGGCGCTGAAGGATTTACCGGAGCCGGAGACGCCCAGAATGAATGCGTTGCCGTTGAGAAGCTGCCTGCGGTCCGCCACGATGAGATTTTTGCTGATGGCGTTCTGCCCGTAGTACACGCCGCCACGGTCCCAGATCTCCTGGGCCTTAAAGGGCATGAGAACAGCCAGCGCTTCCGTGGTCAGAGTACGCAGAGCATCGATGCGGCGCAGGCCCAGCGGCAGCGCCGTCACCAGCCCGTCCGCCTGCTGCCAGTTCAGTGTCGTGAGCTGACAGAGGTGCTTGCGGGCAATGGACTGGAGCGTTTCCGTATCACTGTCCAGTTCTTCCTTGCTGTCTGCCAGATGCACCAGCGTCACCACGGCAAACATCATCCGCTGGTCGCGGGTGGTGAGATCGTCCAGCATCTCACGGGTCTCCTTGCGCTGCTGCTCCAGATCGTAGGGGACAACGGCAGAAAAGTTATTGTTGGCGTTCTGCCGGCGCTGCCAGTTGGTCACATTGGTCTCCACACCCAGCAGGCGGTTCTGCATCTCCCGCACCGCCTCATCGGTAGGGACAGGGATGATGTCGATGGACAGCATGAGGCTGCGGTTCAGGCTGGTGAGCTCATTGATCATGGAGTCTTTGATGTAGCTGGCGTACTCCTTCAGAAACAGTACCCGGCCATACTTACCGCCCATGATAAAATGATCCTTTTTGAATTCCATGCTGTCCGGGCAGATGGCGTCCTTGAAGGAGCGCCCATTTTTCATGTTCTCCCGGAGGTCAAAGCGGAACTCGCTTTCCTCTCCCACACGGTAGAAATCATGCAGGATGTGGAGGCGGTCTGCCGCATCTATCTCCTCGCAGTGGGAGTCCATGTGGTTCAGACGGGAAGAGGCGTCATGGACCGTGCGGTCAAAAAATGCGCGGGCCTCCTCTACATTTTTCTTGTGGACGGACAGGGTGATGTAGCGCTCCTGCACCACGCTGTTGGATGAATCGGTAACCTTATCCAGCAGCATGGCGTTGTATTCCTTGCGTCCGCCGTCCAGATCATCTCCCTTGGGCGGGATGAGGATCTCCTGCTCAAAATTGCGCCGGTCCAGGCGCTTATTGTTGATGGTGATCTTCGTGGTGGAGCCGGTGTCCAGTGCGTTCAGCAGCTCGGAATAGCTGAGAAACATCGCCGTCTTATCCTCTTTCGAGGCGATGGCGTAGTTGATGTCGCTAAAACGCAGTGTTTTAGAATACTTGCTGCCAAATTGAAAGACCCCATCCGGCCAGATGCGGCGGATGGGGATGATGTCCTGTACAGATTTCGGAACCGTAAATCTTTCTTTGTCCTGCTTCAGTGTATTTTGCAGAGTTTTAATCAAGTTTGAGAGCCTCCTTTATCGTTGAATTTTCCAGAGCTTTGGCGTATATGTTGTCCGATTTGAACACGAGCCTGCGGGGAAACAGGAATTCAGAGCGGATATACGCGAGCAGAAAGCGTTCCAGCGTCATGCCGTTATACTGAAAAAAGCCGCCCAGGGCAAAGGGAAAGGCTACAAGTACGCAGACCCAGCCGATCTCACCATTCCCCAGCACAGGGCGCAGGCCGAAATATACGCCCACTGCCACGGCGACCGCCAGCAGTGCGAACAGCAACTGCCGCAGGGACAGCCCGAAGAATAGACTCTCCTGGTAATTTCGTACTTCTTTGTTGATGCGGACCTCCAATGGATCACCTCCTTCTTAAGAATTGAGAGACAACCTCTTGTGTCGCGTATTCAAGTATGTTACTATGCGACTATACCCATAAACGGGAGGAGGTCGTCTATTATGCCACTGGCTCTTTTGAGCATTGCAATGCTCATACTCTCTATCATTTTTCGTCTGGCCGCTATATTCCGCCTAACGATCCCACTGCTTTACGTAATTGCCATGAATACCGTTTGCAGCAATTGGTACCATGCCCATGAATCTTTAGCCCATATCATTTTCTTCGTGATTCTCGGTCTGGTTGTCCTGTCTTGGATCATTTCCCTGGTACGGAAGGTACAGCACATTTTGGGAAAGCGTCAAGAAGAAAAGGATTTGGAGAATATCATCCGCAGCCGCGCCCGCGAGCAGCGCAGGGCCGGTGTCCAGCCGGATGAATACGGCGGTTATGCGATGGATCTGAGTGATATCGAATTGTCCGATGACGAGGATTAGCCCAATCCCATCAATTCATGGATGATACGGTCGCTCATCTTGATCGCGCCCACCAGCACCAGCATATTGAAGATCAGCTCGCCTACATAGTTCCACACGATGGTGGCTGCCGCCAGCGTATCGTCCGCGATGGCGGGCGGGGACGAGGCAAAGGCAGAGAAGATCACACAGGCCAATACGATGACACAGCCCTCCAGACAGATGGCGGCATAGCTTTTCAGAAAGGCTACGCCAATACTGCTGGAGGGCTGTCCTGCGAAGCTGGCCAGCGGCACAGGTGCGATAGCCGTGGCGATGTAGAGCTTAAAAAAGCGGCTATATACGGTCAATATCATGACAAGGGAGAGTACCCAGATAAAGAGCGAGCCCAGCAGCGTCACCGCCCAAAGGGGGATGGAGTCGATAAAACCCACATCCTCGATGACACTCACCAGTTCGTCCGGCAATGTGGTGGCAGACATGGCTGTCAGTCCGGAGGAATCCATGATGGTTGTCACCATGCCCTGGGCAACGCGAAACGCGCCGGTCATCAGCTCCATGCCCCACGATACCGCCGCCTGCGCCAGCACAAAGCGGATGAAGCATTTGAAGGCCACTTCCGGCTTCTTCATCTCGGTAAAGCTGCCGCAGGTCTTGACCACGCCCATTACGAAAAACAGCACCAAGAGCGCATACCCCACAGCTTTTAATCCATCGTTGATGTTCACGATGACATTCCAGATACCGCCGCCCTTGAAATTCTCCGGCGATGTGGTGATGAGCTGCCAGATCTCCTCCAGTCTGCCGTTCCACATCTCCAGCGCAGAGTTCAGGTTGTCAATGATCCAGTTTCCACTTCCCATTCAAAATCACCTCCTGCGGGAAGAAATAAGGGGCGCAGTCTAAACGCTGCTCCCCTTATTCGATTTTCAACCGGTGATAAGGGTAAGGATTTCCTTGGTAAAGGTGATCACAATGCCGCCTGCTACGGTGAGCATACCGTTGGCTCGCTGGGATGGATCATGGCTCTTGAGAGACAGACCCACCTGCAGGATGCCGAAGCCCAGCAGAATAAGGCCAATGGCGCGTATCAGCGAGAAAATGAAATCAGACAGGTTGTTGACCACCGTCAGCGGGTCATCTGCCGCCAGCGCAGGCACTGCGGTGGCGACCAGAAGCAGAGTAACGCAGGCAAACACGGAATAGACGCGCTTTGCCTTTCTCTCGAAATTCTTGTTGTTCAAATCATGTTTCATGCTGCAGCATTCTCCTTTTCATTGTCAAAATCAATCTGGAACAGCGGCTTTCCCGGAATGGGAGGCTCCACCGTTCCGTGGTGGATGTAGGGCGGTCCGCCGCCGTCCATCGTATAGCGGATGGCGGGATGCTCCATGAGCTCATACTTTTCGTCCATCACCGGCCGTGTGCCGCGGATGAACAGAATACAATACCGGTTATCCAGCATCCGCACCTCGTCCGGCGTCAGCAGTTCCCGCCCACTGATCTGGAAGTTGGTGGAGTAAGACCCGGACCGCCCTTTGGTCTGCCCGTGGGTCTTGGTGTCGATGGTGGACTTGCCCAACGCCTCGGAAATGTACTTGTGGGTGCTTGCCTCG
>OIWL01003200.1_pt1 | contig 11757 bp, 8 predicted proteins | sample 1587561 | NCBI WGS metagenome assembly OIWL01 (sample SAMEA3888903, study PRJEB22519) | human gut metagenome | biome: human gut; feature: human-associated habitat; material: faeces | place: Denmark | collected 2010 | reverse complement strand
CCAATCTTTTGCATATTCCGGGTTTTTTTCCAATTTTGCTTGAATTGTGGGGACATCCCGTTTAAAATTAGATGGGGTGTTAGAGCCTTTGTCTTTCTGCGTCAATTTTTAGAGAGGCGAAAGGCATGTTCCCACGTAATTTCAACTGAGAAAGGCGATGAGACAAATGGAAATGGAAGAAGAAGTGATCGACCTGAGCGAGCTGCTGCGGCTTTTGTGGAGCCATGTGCTGCAGATCGTGGCGGTGGTCCTTGTGGCGGCGGTGATCAGCTTTCTGGTGTGCACGTTCGCGCTGACGCCCCGGTATCAGGCGTCCGTCAACATGATCGTCAATACCCGGCAGGATAACACGACGACCGTGAGCAACGACAACATCACCTCGGCAAAAAACATGATCGACACCTATGCAGTCATCATCAAGAGCAACCTCGTGCTCAACGATGTCATCCAGCGGATGGGCCTGGACATGACCTACAGCCAGCTGGCAGACAGCATCACGGTGGGCAGCGTCAACTCCACCCAGATCATGGCCATTACGGTGACCAATGAGAACCCGGGCCTGGCGGGCAAGATCGCGCAGACGATCGCGGAGGTCGCGCCGGACGTGATCGTGGAAAAGGTCGAGGCAGGCTCCTGCAAGGCAGTGAGCGACGTGGAGATCGGCACCACGCCTGTCTATCCCCAGACCAAGAAGACCATGCTGCTCTGCGCTCTGGCCGGTATGGTAGCGGCCTGCGCTCTGCTGGTGGTCAACCACCTGCTGCACAACTACATTGTAGACGACGAAGATGTTCAGAAGAAGCTGGACCTCCCTGTTTTGGGCTTTATCCCTGAGGTGTGATGTAAGATGTGGAATCCGTTCAAACCGAAAATTGAAAACTCTGACCCCGGCCAGCGCTCCCTGCAGCTGATCTCCCAGAAAGGAATGCCCTTTGCGTATGTGGAAGCTTACAAATCCCTGCGCACCAACCTGAACTTTCTGACCAGCTCCACCGGAGCCCGCGCCATTGTGGTCACCAGTACCATGCCGGAAGAGGCCAAGAGCAACGTCTCAGTCAACCTGGCCCTGACCCTGGCCGAAGACGGCAAAAATGTAGCCCTGGTGGACTGCGACCTGCGCAAGCCCGTGCTGCACAAATACCTGAAAGCCGGTCACAACGTGAAAGGCGTTTCCAATATTGTCTCCAACCAGTGCAAGCTGGAAGAGGCTCTGCTGCGGCTGGAACAGTTCAAGATCACGTTCCTGCCCGCCGGCACGCCCCCTCCGAACCCCTCGGAGCTGCTGGGCTCGGCCCGGATGCAGCAGATGATCCAGCAGCTGCGCGCCACTTTTGATTATGTCATCTTCGACGCGCCTCCCATCTCCATGGTGACAGACGCGGCGGTCATCGGCAATCAGGTGGACGGTGCTCTGTTTGTTGTTCGTTCCAGCTACGCCCCGGCCGAGTCCGTGGAGGCCGCTGTCAAGAAGCTGAAAGACACCGGCGTAAAAGTGCTGGGTGCCGTGCTGACCCGCTATGACGCCAAGACGGCGCTCAAGGGCTCCAACTACGCTTACAACTATTATAGCTACGGCTACTCCTACGGTACCCCCCAGACGGATCCGGCGGCATCGCAAAGCCCGGAAAAGCGAAAGCATGCAAAGCCAGCCGAAAGGGTAACGAACCATGACTGATCTGCACTGCCATATCCTGCCCGGTATTGACGACGGTGCCAAAGATGTCTCGGTCTCGCTGGAGCTGCTCCACAAGGAGTATGAGGACGGCGTGCGCAACATCGCGTTCACCAGCCATTTCAACAGCGAGCGCACCACGGTGGAAGCTTTTCTGGAAAAGCGTGCCGCCGCCTACACGCGGCTGACCGAGGCACTGAAAGAAGAGCCGATGGACTTCCGGTTCAAGCTGGGCAGCGAAGTTTACTTTTCTCCCAAGCTCTGTGAGCTGGACGCCAAGGCCCTCTGCATGGGCGACACCGCCTATATGCTCATTGAGTTTCCCACCACCCATAAGCCTCATTTTATCAAGCAGACCCTGTACGCTTTGCAGGAGCAGGGCATCCTGCCGCTGATCGCGCACATTGAGCGTTACCCCTATGTGCTGGACGACCCCACCCTGCTGTATGAGTGGGTGGCCGCCGGTGCTTACGCGCAGATCAACGCCGGGGCCCTGCTGCAAGATGCAAAGCTCCGCAAGAAGCTCTGCAAATTTATCTCGTGGGGGCTCGTGCATGTGCTCTCCACGGACACCCACTCCCCGGGCAAGCGCCCGCCCCGGATGGCGGAGGGCATCCAGATGCTGCAGAAGACTCTGGGCACTGAGATCGCCGACCGGATCGTCCGCAACGGTGACGAGCTGTTTGACGACCAGGAGCTGGACATCATCTCCCCGCACCAGCCCAAAAAGATGCTGGGCATGTGGATTTGATCATCTTTTGTCTTTGATTGAAAATCCGATATTTTTATTACAAACTTTGGAAAAGAGGAATTTTATTATGAACTATCCTGTTGCTTATGCCGTGATCCCCGAAGAAGAAATGAGCTATATCTCCGGCGGTAAGGACCCCAATTACAAAGGTCTGTTCGACTACATGATGGGCGATTATCTGCGCGACACTGTCAAGAGCGATGTCCGCAATGCCGTCTGGAACAGCGCCAAGCAGAGCTCTTTCACTCCCCTTGTCAACTGGTTCAAGACTGTGGACGACATGGGCGTCATTGGTCATCTGGGTTATTTCTATGGCTTCTACCATCTGTGGGAGGCTGTCAAGGGCTACCTGGGCTAATTAAAAAGTAACGTATATGCAAAAGAAACAATTTTTTCAGCTCGTGCTTCTGGCTGTTGGCGCGGTCCTGGCTGCCGTGATCGGCTTCTGGCTCGTGCCGGTGAGCAATTACATCAAGGCCCGCACGGCTCCGCTGGATGAGACCATCCTGGAAGCCGAAAGCAGCACGCGGGAGGTGGTCACCATCTCGGATACCGAACTTTCCCAGCTCATCAGCGGTGACCTGACCCTGGATGCACTGGCCGACCTGCCCGGCGTCATCACCGTGGAGCCCGTCGGCACCACGGCAGATGCCGCCCAGGGCGGCGGCGCGGCCAATCGCTCCCCTGCGGACGAGACTTCCGCTTCTGCCATTGCAGAGAGCGAAGCTTCTTCGGACGCTGCTTCCCGTGAGGCACAGGCCGATGCAGAAACGCCCGCCCAGAGCAGTGCTGTCTCCGGCAGCACCGACACTTCCGGCAATGCCAGCCTCTCGGAGGCCGCCTATGAGGGCGAAGTCAAGGCACTGGTCCAGCAGCTCTATGCCGTGAAAGGCCGGGCGGAAAGCGGCCTGAATGCCTGCATTGCTTCCGCCAAGGCAGAGTATAAATCTCTGCCGCCGGAGCAGCAGACCCGCAGCCGTAAAATTGCCATCTGCATGTCCAAAGCCGGCCAGCTCTCGGCCCTGCAGGCCTCCTGCGACAGTGAGGTCAACCGCATTGTGAGCCAGATGCGCTCGGTGCTCAAGGCCAACGGCCAGAGCACCGCCCTGGCAGACCAGGCCATGAGCAGTTACAAGAGCCAGAAGAGCGCCCGGCGGGCGGCTCTGATGAGCCAGCTTTACGGCTGAGCCGCTTTTTGATCACCCTTTGGAGGAACCAGCGTGGAACAACTCACATTTTCGCAGCACGTTGCGGCAAACGGCGGTTCCCTGCCCTGGCAGGACGCTGTGCGCCTGACGCTGCTGACCATCCAAACCATTTCGGCTCAGGCAGACCCGGAAACCACCTATCTGGATGTCTGCCCGGAGCAGATCGTACTGAGCAAAGACGCCCGGGAAGTGCTCTCCTGCGGTAAGCCCCACTCCCTGAAAGAGTGGGACGCCGCTGATGCCGCCAACCCGCAGCTGCTGCCCTGGGAGTTCTGGAACGCCTGGAGTGCCCGCACCCCGGCTGCTCAGGTCTACCCGGTCGCGGCCTGCCTGTTCGGCGCTCTGAGCGGCCACCTGCCCATGGCGGCCAAAGCCCGGCTGAACGGTGCAGCGCTTCGCACCCTGCCCGACATCCCGGACGCGCTGAACAACGTGCTCCAGAAAGGCCTTGCTCTGAACGCAGCCGACCGCTGGCCGTCGCTGGAGGCATTCCGGGCGGCTCTGGTCGATGCCACCAAAATCGAGATCGCGGTGGATGACACTCCTGAAAAAACCGACGACGCCCCCGCCCTGCAGGCAGGCCAGCTGGACCTGAGCAAGGTACGCACCGTCGATGCACCCAAGGGGCCGCAGGCGGTCTACAAACCCACGGCCCAGAAAAAATCCGTCAAGCTTGGCCCCCTGCTCCCGGTGGCTGTCCTCTCGGTTGCGTTCCTGGGCGGCCTGCTGGCCTATCAGTTCACCCTGCGGGGCACCCCGACGGCGGAAGAGCTCTTCCTGCCCACGGCAACGGCCAAGACTTCCAGCAGCTCCAAAGCCGCGGAGCCGGAACGTGAAGCCGCTTCCAGTGTGGCAGAGAGCGAAGCAGCTTCTTCCAGTGAGGCTGCTGCCTCCTCCCCCGCCGCCAGCGAAGCTCCGGCCAGCGCTCCCTCCACCAAACAGGAGGAGCCCGCCAGCAGCGCGGCTTCTTCCAAGGCGGCATCCAGTGCAGCCAGCAGTTCCAAGGCCGCCAGCGCTTCCAGCAAAAAAGAGGAGAAGCCCGCTTCTTCGGCCAGCAGTGCATCCAGCACGGCTTCTTCGGAGGCTGCTGCCAGCTCCGCGGCCCCGGAAAACGTGACCCAGACGCTGACCCTTGCCGACGGCAGCAAGTTTGTGGGCAAGGTGGACGGCTCCAAGCAGACCGGCACCCTGACCAAACCCAACGGCGATGTCTATACCGGCACCTTTACGGACGGCAAGCTGGAGGGCAAAGGCACCCTGAAAACCGCCAGCGGCAACAGCTATGACGGCAATTTTGCAGGCGGCCAGCCCAGCGGCTCCGGTACCATGAAGTATGCCAACGGCAGCACCTACACGGGCAGCTGGGCCGATGGCCAGCGCAGCGGCTCCGGCACGGTGAATTACGCCAACGGGGATCAGTTCTCCGGCAGCTTTGCCGCCGACCTGCGGGACGGCAGCGGCACCTACACCTGGGCCAACGGCACCACCTACCGCGGCACCTGGAAAGCAGGCGAAGCGCGGAAAGGCGGCACCTACAGCTATACCGATGCAGGCGTGAAAGAGGGCCTTTCCGCAGGCGGCAACCTGACCATGCAGGATTGAGCGCCCTGCCCTCTTGACAAATCGCCTCGGCTGTGATATTCTAAAGCTCCTAAAATATCGTGTGGATTTTTACAGTATCAAGCTATTTTTCGCCACACAATGGTGCAAAAGCCATTGTGTGGCTTTTTTGCGTCCAAACCTCTGCAGCCCCCACCCGATGAAAGGAGATCTCTTCTGTGAACAACACCTTTATGAAAGAGCGCCCGGTCTTCCCGCTTTTGATGTCCATGGCGCTGCCCAATGTCATTTCCATGCTGGTCAACTCGCTGTACAACATTGTGGACAGCCTGTTTGTGGCCCGCATCAACGAATCCGCCATGACGGCTCTCTCGCTGGTCTTCCCGGTGCAGAACCTGCTCAACGCCATTGCCATCGGCTTTGGCATCGGCATCAATGCACTGGTGGCCCTCTGCCTGGGTGCCGGGGAGCACGAAAAAGCCGATCAGGCCGCTACCCACGGCATGGCGTTTTCCCTGCTGCACGGCATCCTCGGCTCGGCCATTGCCATTGCCATCATGCCGTCTTTCCTGGGGCGCTTTACAACGGATGCCGAAGTGCTCTCCATGGGCCTGACCTATTCCCACATCGTGTTTGGCTTTGCCACGGTCAACATGGCCTCCCTGGCTTTTGAGAAGATCTTCCAGTCCGTGGGCCGGATGAAAGTGACCATGGTAGCCCTCATCGTGGGCTGTGTGGGCAACATCATCCTGGACCCGCTGCTCATCTTTGGCATCGGGCCGTTCCCTGCCATGGGCATTGCAGGCGCGGCTTTGGCCACCGGTATCGGCCAGGCACTGAGCACTGGTGTCTACCTCGTGGTGTACGCTTCCACGGAGCTGCCCGTCCGGCTGCGCCGCGCCTGCCTGAAGCTGGACAAAGAGCTGGACACCCGGCTCTACTCCATCGGCATCCCGGCCATCCTCAACCTGGCGCTTCCCTCTCTGCTGGTCACGTTCCTCAACAGCCTGCTGGCCGCGTTCTCGGGCAGCTATGTGGTGGTGCTGGGCATCTACTACAAACTACAGACATTCCTCTACCTGCCCGCCAACGGCATCGTGCAGGGAATGCGTCCCCTCATCAGCTACAACTACGGTGCCGGGGAGCACAAACGGGTACGCCAGCTCTACCAGATCACCCTCATCCTGAGCGCCGCCATCATGGCAGCGGGCACCCTTGGCTGTCTGGCAGCCTCGGAGCCTCTCATGCGGCTCTTTACCTCTACCCCGGAGACGGTGGAAGCCGGAAAAGTTGCTCTGCGGATCATCTGCCTGGGCTTTGTGGTCTCCGCCATCTCCACCACCTCTTCCGGCGCGCTGGAGGGTCTTGGCAAGGGCACGCAGTCGCTGGTGATCTCCCTGTGCCGCTACATCGTCTTCATCATGCCGCTGGCCTGGGTGCTCTGCCGACAGTTTGGCCCTGTGGGCGTCTGGAACGCGTTCTGGGCCACGGAAGTGCTCTCCGCCATCGTTTCCCTTATCGTCTACAAAAAGAGCGTCTGACACGTTTTCCGTATATGCAAAAAAGGCTCCGGGCCTGCACTCCCCTTTCACAGGGAGGCAGGCCCGGAGCCTTTTCCATTTCAGCCCAAGGGCTGGTTTTTATTTGGTGTGCTGCTCGGTGCTCTGGTCGTCCGATTCAATCGGCGTATCCAGTTCCTCCACGGGGGCAGCGCTCTTTTTGGCCTTACGGGCCTTACGCTTGTGGATCAGCTTCCGTGCGAGGAATGCTGCCACCAGCAGCGCGGCTACCGTGCCGCCGCAGAGCTCCCAGAGCGGGATGCCCTTGGGCACAAAGGCCATGACGATCTCGGTCCCGGCAGCCGTAAAGGTGATGTAGCTGCCAAAGGTATCGGTAGGCACTTTGATCCATTTGCCATCCTGCTGGACATAGACGCTGCCCTGCTTGCCCTGCGGCAGATAGCGGATGGTGTGGGTCTCCTGCCCGTCGTCCGAGAAGTCCAGCAGCCACTGCTCGGTGGCATTGGCCACGCCGGACGGCGTCTGGGAGGTAACGCTCAGGGCATTGGAGCCGCCAAACAGGCCATCCACATAGAAGATCGGACGGCCGTTGGTGCGGACATCAATGCTCTTCAGTGCCGGGATGTAAGAAGTGTACAGCGCCGTGACCACGGTATCCAGATGGAGGTCATCCAGCACCGGGGTGCTCCACTCGGCAAAGTAACCGTCTTTCTGGGGCAGCTCGGGGTAATCCGCCTCGGCAAACGATGCACCGTAAGTAAAGGTGCGCTGGTCCACGATGTGGCCGTCGGCCATAAAGGTCAGCGTCAGCTTCTGGAAGCCCTTGGGCGCGCCCTCCAGTGCCCGCATGGCATCGTAATCAATGGGCTCTGCCTGACCGGCACGGCTGATGCGGTCAACGCCGCGCAGGGTATCGGAGACAAACAGGTTCCCCGTGAACGTACCATCCTGGCCGCCGGAAATGGCGCCCCAATACTGACCGTCGGTGTTGCTGCTGCTCGTGGAGAGGGCCACTTCGGAGTCATCCCCGTCATCGTCCGGCTCATGGATATCCACCATGGCGCGGTTATCCTTGATGATGCAGCTGTTGCCGGTCAGGACACTGTCCACGCCCTGGCCCACGATGCCGCCAATGTACTTGCTGCCGGTCAGCTCACACTTGGCCCAGTTGGAGATCAGCTTTGCGGAGGAACGGCCTGCAATGCCGCCCACCTTGTTGTTGCCATCCACTTTGCCGTAAGCTTCGCTGCCCGTGATGTAGCCCAGATCCATCTCGCCGCAGATGCCGCCCGCCGCCTCTTTCTTGGAGGTAACGGTGCCCTCGTTGACACAGTTCATGACCACCGCGCTGATGGTGTACTCGGTGCGCAGGAGCGAACGGTTCTCATCCTTATCGTCGTCTTCGGGGTCAAGGGTGTTTTCCACCGCCATGGTACCCGCAATGCCGCCCACATTCATGTCGGCTTCCACGGTGCCGCGGTTGGTGCAGCCCTCGATCTTGCCCTCGTTCTGGGCCGTCAGGTTCTCGGACTCATCTTCAAAGATGTTCTTGCTGCCGGGGTCGCTGATCTCTTCCACAGCATCCAGCAGCAGGTTGGAGACCACATTGATCTGGTCGTTGATGGAGCGGAGGTTGCTGGTGAGGGTGTTGCTGGCCGAGAGCATATCCCGGTTGAGGGTGCTCATCTGGTCGGTCATGTTCGTCACAGCGTCAAACAGTTCATCCTTGGTCGCGGTCATCTCGGAAGAGGGGCGCGGCACATGGATAGAATCCTGCTCCGCCAGCCAGTGGACGATATCCGCCGCCTGGCTGGTCATGCTGGTCAGGCCGCTCATGCCCTCCGCCATGATGCCGAGGCTGGCGGACATGTGGCCCAGCGTTGCGCTGGTGAGGGCGGAATCCGTCTTGAGGATATCCAGAGACTTGTCAAAATCATCCGCAGCCTTGCCCAGATCCTGTGCGGCATCGCTCAGGGAATCCAGACCCGCCTGAATGGAGGCATTGCCGGAACTGATGTTGCCGGTGTTGAAGCCCAGCTTATCCAGAATATCTTCCAGATTGCCCAGCTGGTCGCCCACATTGCCAAGTGCGCCGGACATGCTGGTAAGGGCAGAAGCCATCTGGGGATTGCCCTGCTCCGAAACGAGGTTGGCGGTGTTGCCCAGCAGCGCGCCGATCTGCGTGGCCAGGCCTGCCATATTGCCCACGGCGCGGGTGACCTGCTTGCCGGCGGAAGCCAGCTGGCCGTCATCGGCCAGCAGCGTGGCGCTCCGCAGCAACCCCAGGCCGGTGGTCAGCAGCTTCATCTGGCCGCTCATGCCGGAACCCAATGAGAGGATGCTCATGGCGGAATTCGCTACCTGCAGCAGGGAGATGGCTGTTTTGATGTGATCGTCCACCGCGTCACCGGACACGCTGGAATAGCCGCCCAGAATGGTGCTGATGGCGCTGCTCAGGCCGCTGTCGTCCTTGCCCGGCAGCGAGGCGATCAGGTCGTCCAGGCCCTTGCTGATCTGCTCCAGACCCTGTTTGCTGGAATCCAGCGCGTCGCTGGCCTTGTGCGCGCCGGAAGAAGCCTTGGCCAGTGCCGTGGAGGCGGTCAGCATCTCGGCTGCCATCTCCGCGGTGACCCACTTGAGCTGGCCCACGGCGGTGGTCATCTTATCCAGTGCGTCGACACCCGTGTCCATCACGGGCTCCAGCCGGGTAAATGTATCGGAGATGAGGTCGCCCGTGCGGTCCACCTCGTCCGCCACTTCGTCAAAGTAATCGCCTCCCTGCTCCTGCAGACGGCGGGCTGCCTGCACGGCAGTGTCCATCTGAGAGTTCAGGGTGTTGAGGTCAGTATTGAGGAGGCTGGTGCTGCCGTCCATGTCATCGGCCGCGCCGTTGACCATGGTGTGCAGCGTGTCCAGCTCGGTGCGCAGACGGTTGATGGTGCTCTGGTCCAGGTCCAGCTCCACATAGGGCTCTGCCTGGCCGGCAATGCCGCCCACGTCCTTGCGGCCCTGTACCAGGCCCTGGTTGACACAGCCGGAGATCAGGCCATCGGTCCGGCCCACGATGCCGCCCACGTTATAGCCTACATGGGCATAGCCCACGTCGCCCGCGTTGGCACTGCTGAGGATCAGGCCGGAGGAGCGGCCTGCAATGCCGCCGGTATCCGAGGAGACATTGGAGATGTTATTGCTCAGGTCATCGCCCATATCCTTCTTGACCAGCTCCAGCAGGGTGGCCGGGAGGCCCTCCATATCGAGGGCGGACTCCTGATACTCGGAGTTGACGGCACTCACATTGGTGCAGCCGGTGATGACACCGAGGTTGTAGCCCACGATGCCGCCGGTGGCATACGCACCGCTGACCATGGCACGGGAGGTGCTGTGGTCGATGGTTCCGCTCGTCTCATTGCGGCCCACCAGACCGCCCGCCTCCTCCTCGCCGTGGACAGCGCCGGAGAACGTGCAGTTGATGATGGTGCCGTAGTTGGTGCCCACCAGACCGCCTGCGGTCTTCTGGGTACCAGCGGGATTGACCACACCCTTGATGGTAAGGTCCTGAATGGAACCGCCCTCTTCCAGGATGCCGAAGAAGCCGGCTGGAGAATAAGCCCCCACGAGGCTGACATCCGAGATGGTGTGGCCGTTGCCCTTGAACGCGCCGCTGAACGACGCGACGGGGGCCCACTCCGTATCCTCCAGCGAGAGGTCTTCCTGCAGGATCACGGTCTTGCCTTTGGACCACTGATCAAAGCCGCATTTGTCGGCAAAGGCCAGCAGGTCCGAAACACTGTTGATATAAATGGTATCCGTCGGCGCGGTGTCGGCCGCAAATACCGGCAGCGCCGCCGAAGCCGCCAGCACCAGTGCCAGCAGCGCAGCGGTCAGGCGGTGCAGCAGCCGGGTGCTGCCCGCCGCAGACTCATTCGTCCGCATGGGAGTCGTTTTCATCCTGCACCTCCTGTGAGATTTTACCAGAAAGAACGGTAAGATGTACGTTTCCATCCACAATGGCGTTCATGGTACCGGCCACGGAGCCGTTCACCTCGCCCTGCACCATGCCATTGACACGCACCCGGCCGCTGGCCGTGTTGGTGTGCAGCACCACATGATGCATGGAGAACGAAGTTTTATCCACCAGCTTGCCGCCCACCAGCAGGATCTGCGGCAGGACGAACAGCACCAGGAAGATGGAGATGATGGTACCGCGGCCCAGGCACTGGCCGATGCCCACGATGCAGGCATCGGACGTCATCTGACCGATCAGGGTACCGGCCACCGTCATGATGGTGCCGGAGGTGAGGATAGTGGGGAACGCAAAGTTCAGCGTCTCGATCATGGCCGTCTTATGGTCCATCTTATCCCGCAGCTCGTTGTAGCGGGTTGCAATGACGATGGCGTAATCGATGTTTGCACCCATCTGGATGGAGCTGACGATCAGGTAGCCCATGAAGTACAGCGGCGTGTGGATAAAAGCGGGGACGGAGAAGTTGACCCAGATCGCGCCCTCGATGACGAGGATCAGCAGGATGGGCATTGCCACTGACTGGAACGTGAACAGCAGGACGATCAGGACGATCAGCACGGAGACCACGCTGACCACGATGTTGTCGATGGCAAACGACTTCTGGAAGTCGTACTCGTTGGTGGCGTCGCCCGCCAGATAGATGTCGCCGTCCGGGTAATACTTCCGGGCGATGGTGCGCATCTGGTCCGTGAACTCATACATTTCATCCCCGCTCTGGAGGCTGGGGTTCAGGTAGACCAGAATACGGTTGTAATCCGCGCCCTGCAGCTGAGCCTTTGCGCTCAGCATCTGGGTCTGGGCATCATGCAGGTCGTCGATCTGATCCTGGTCCAGGCTGACAATGCCGGAATCGACCTCGTCACAGACGTAGAGGAACATATCAATGAGCGGCACACTGTAGTTGGAGAAGTTGCCAATGACCTGGCCGTACTCATCATTTTCCAACGCGTAGCCTGTGTAGACCACTTGGGCCAGCTCGTAATCCAGGCCCGCCATCTCAGAGAACTGGCGGGAAGTGAGCC
>OIWL01003197.1_pt1 | contig 11763 bp, 7 predicted proteins | sample 1587561 | NCBI WGS metagenome assembly OIWL01 (sample SAMEA3888903, study PRJEB22519) | human gut metagenome | biome: human gut; feature: human-associated habitat; material: faeces | place: Denmark | collected 2010 | reverse complement strand
GGCCGGGCATGCCCGGCCCCTACAGGGTGGCTTTGTTTGTGCGTAGGGGCGGATTCCATATCCGCCCGCAGGCGTGTACGGCGGCGGAAGGTTTACGGATTGCCGCTGTAGAGGGCGGCGTCCCCGACGCCCCGCGGAGCAGTCAAGACCGCTCCCTACGATGCAAAAGATAAACGGGCGGCAACGGCAAGGCTGCGGGCCGGGCATGCCCGGCCCCTACAGGGTGGCTTTGTTTGTGCGTAGGGGCGGATTTCCTATCCGCCCGCAGGCGTGTACGGCGGCGGAAGGTTTACGGATCGCCGCTGTAGGGGGCGGCGTCCCCGACGCCCCGCGGAGCGGTCAAGACCGCTCCCTACGATGCAAAAGATAAACAAGCGGCAACGGCAGGGCTGCGGGCCGGGCATGCCCGGCCCCTACAGGGGCATTCACGATAGCCACGCCCTCGCCAGCGCCTGCGCCACCTTCTCCACATCGTCCTCCTTCAGGGCCGAGTACCCCGCTACCACGGTATCCGCCCGGCAGAGCTCGGGCCGGGCGAGATAATACTCACTCAGGCCGCGCAGCCGCACGCCCTGCTGTGCCGCGGCGGCGACCATGGCACGCTCGCCGCCGGCTCCCGGCAGCGTCAGCAGAAAATGCAGCCCGCTGTGTACGCCGTCCAGCTCCACGCCCGGCAGCGCCGCGCGCAGCGCTGCCGCAAACGCCTCCATGCGGCGCTTGTAGGCAAGGCGCATCCGGGCAAGATGCCGCGTGAAATACCCGCCCGCCATGAACTCGCAAAGCGTCTGCTGCTCAAAGCGGCTGACCGTGTTGGCGTAGGTCGCAAAATCCCGGCGATAGCGCGCCAGCAGGCTTTGCGGCAGCACCATGCAGGCAATGCGGATGCCCGGGGCCAGGCTTTTTGAAAACGTCGTCAGGTAGACCACCGGGCCGTCCGGGCCCGCCATGCCCTGCAAACTGGGCAGAGGGCGCGTATCAAAGCGAAACTCCGAGTCGTAGTCGTCCTCCAAAATGTATCGCCCGGGCCGGGCCGCTGCCCAGGCCAGCAGCTGGGCGCGGCGGGTCGCGGGCATCGTAACACCCGTCGGAAAGTGATGACTGGGCGTCAGATAGCAGAGGTTTGCGCCGCTTTTTTCCAGCGCGTCGGCGGGCAGGCCCTCGCGGTCAATGTCCACCAGCGTGCAGGGAATGCCGCTGTTCTGCAGGACCGTCCGCGTGCGGAAGTAGCCGGGGTTCTCGATGGCCGCCATGCCGTCGCTGAACAGGTGCGCCAGGCACCCGAGCAGATACTCAATGCCCGCGCCGACGACGATCTGCTCCGGCGTGCATTCCACACCGCGGTACACCGACAAATATTCTGCGATCTGTGTGCGCAGCGGGGCGTCGCCCTGCATTTCGCCGCGCTGTAAAAGCTCGGGCCGCTGGTAGAGCAGCTCCTTCTGGATGCGTCCCCAGCTGCGCGCCGGGAACAGCGCCGTGTCCACGCTGCCGGTGGACAGGTCGTAGACCGGCTGCGGCGCGGCGGGCGGCTGCGTTGCAGGGGCGGCGGGTGCGCGGCGGGCGCGGCTGTGCAGCATGCCGTAGGTCTTTTGCACATAAAAGCCGCTGCGGGGGCGCGGCTCGGCCAGACCCTCGGCGGCCAGCATCTGGTAGGCGGCGTCCACCGTGTTGACGCTGACGCCCTGCTGCGCAGCCATCGTGCGGCGGCCCGGCAGCGGCGTTCCGGGTGCGCGCTGGCCGGTGCGGATTTCATCCGCCAGGGCGGCGTACAGCTGCTCATACAGCGGCGTTTTTTGGTCGGCATCCAACTCTATCATGACAGTCCTCCACACTGGCCCCATAAAAAATTTAAAAACTGAGCATTTATTCAGAGCCAGAAATCAGTATAATAAAAACATACCTTCCCGGAAGGAAAATGTCAATAGAGGTGTACGAAACTATGTCTACCGCAACGATGTGGCTGCTGCTGTTCGTCGTAGCAGCCCTGGCACTGCTGATCGCAGCGCTGACCAAAACGAAATTCACTGTGCAGAAAATCAGCATCATCGGCATCATGGCCGCGCTGAGCTTTGTCGCGTATGAGTTCTTCCGCATCCCGAACGTCTTTGGCACGGGGTCCAGTTTCCATCTGGGCAACACCTTCACGGCGCTGACCGCCATGCTGCTGGACGGTGTGTCCGGCGGTCTGGCCGGTGCCATCGGCCTGGCGCTGGCCGACGTTGTCGCCGGTGACCCGGGCTACGCCATCACGACCTTTATTCTGAAATTCATCATCGGTCTGGTCTGCGGCGCGGTGTCCCACAAGGTCATCCACCTCAGGACCTTCCCCACCGGCAATAAGTTCAAGTACGTGGCCGCCGTCACGGCGTCGGCCTTCAGCGGCCTGCTGGTCAACGTGTTCACCGACCCGTTCATCGGCTACTTCCGCAACCTGTACATCTTTGGCCAGCCCGCGGAGTTCGTCTCCGTCGTGACCAAGATCGCCAGCGGTGTAACGCTGGTCAACTCCCTGCTCTCCACCGTCTGCGCCGTTGTCCTGTACATCGCCCTGCGCCCCGCCCTGGAGAAGGCACATCTGCTGCCGAAGGAGTGATTCTCCCAAAGCCTTCCCCTTGGGGGAAGGTGGCCCCGCAGGGCCGGACGAGGGGGAAGCCTTTTAACACAGCTATCCTCATTTCTGTTTACCCCCGCTTCGGCGGGGTTTTTGTTTTGCGGCAAATTATGTAAAAATTGCGAAAAGACTGGCGTTCCGGTGGGAAATGGTGTAAAATGGACTTACATATTGTGTAAACACTCCATGCTCCCACGCGAAAGGAGCCTTTCATGGCAGGCAAAACCAAATCACAAAAGAAAAAGGCGCTGGATATGCGCAGCAAGATGTATCTGGTGCTGGCTCTGTGCAGCGTCATGCTGCTGGTCAGCGTCGGCATCTCGCTGGTGCTCATCGGCGGCATCGACCTCGGCGGCGCGGACGCCCAGAGCGTCTCCACCGTGGACAGCGCGTCCATGGTCGTCGAGAGCGGCTATAATAAAGAGGAAAACACCATCGATACCCAGGCCTACACCTCGACGATCCTTGAGCAGACCTCCGACGCGGGCGACAGCTATGTGGACGAGACGCTGTTTCTGGGCGACAGTAACACGGCCCGCATGTACCGCATGTTCGACTATTGCAGCTACGACAACGCCATCGGCTCGGTGGGCATGACCGCCAAGAGCCTGGCGACCTTTGCCTGCGTGCAGGTAAGCACTTCGTCCGGCTACATCACGATGCCCCAGGCCGTGGCGAAATTGCAGCCGCGCCGGGTCATCCTGACCTTCGGCACGAACGACCTGAACCCTGGCTATAAGGCCGCGGACTTCGTCAAAAACTACCGGACCGGCATCGAGGCCATCGTCACCGCCTACCCCAGCGTGGACATCATCGTCAACGCCATCCCACCCATCGGGCAGCAGCACTCCAACCAGAGCCTGACCCAGACCCAGGTGGACGAGTACAACAAAGCGCTCGTCGAAATGTGCCAGGAGAAGGGCTGGAAGTTCCTGAACAGCGCCGAGGTGCTGAAGGATTCCGTCACCGGCTACGCCAAGAGCGGCTATGTGGAGACGAGCGACGGCATCCATCTGACCCGCACGGCGATGGACGCGCTGTTCAACTACATTCGCACCCACAGCTACATTACTGAGGATGACCGCCCCGCGCTGACGACGATCCCGAAGCACACCGGCGACAAGGACGCCGTGGTCTACACGGTGCCGGTGGTCAGCTCCTCCAGCACCGCCACGGCGACGGCCACGCCCGAGCCCGAGGCGACTGAGGCACCGGCCAGCAGTGAGGCCGAGGCCACCGCCACCCCGGAACCTGAGGTGACCGCGACACCTGAGCCGACTGCAACGCCGAGTCCCACACCCGAACCGACTACAGAGCCGACACCGGCACCCACGCCTGAACCGACCGCCGCCCCCACGCCCGAGCCGACCGCGGAGCCGACACCCACGCCCCCGGAGAACACCTCCGATGCAGATGTTCCCGCCGGGAATGACGGAACTCAACCTACATAAAACACCGACCCCCGCAGCACCTGACGCTGCGGGGGTCTTTTCTTATGCTTTTTTGCCGAGCAGCTCGGTGCGGATGTAGCGGAAGCAGGCGTCCTCGCCCTCGTCGCGCAGGATCAGCAGGCAGGTCTCCAGCTCCTTGCGGGTCTCGGGGTGCAGGATGTAGTGGTCCCTGCTGCGGTCATAGTACTCCCACGCCGCTGCGTCGGTGTACCTGTCGCCCTTATAGTTCTTGCTGGCGGCAATGCGGTCACAGACCATCTCGGCCACGTAGCGGGCGGGCATCCGCATACCGGCCATGGCATGGTCGCCGTCCGGCGCATAGTCGATCCAGTATTCCAGATGGTGCTTGTTGCGGCCCTTATGGTGCAGCCAGGCGGCGCTGTAGCCCTCGGCCTGGCGCTGGGCGTTGTTGGGGCTGCACGTTCCCTGCCAGTATTTGGCCCCGGCCCAGAACTCCACGGGGGCCAGCTTGCTTAAATCATGGGTCAGGCCCTGCCAGTACAGCCCGCAGCGGAAGCAGTTTTTCATCACCAGCATTTTGTGATGGCGGATCGTTTTGTAGTGTTTAATGGGATGCCACAAGGTCTTTTTTCCTCCCCGGGATCATGAGTTTTGCCAGCACCGGCAGCAGCATACAGCTGATCGGCACAAACGCAAAGTGCCACAGCATCGGTACAAGGTGGGTATGGATCGCAGCGTGCGCCTTGGACAGCACCATCCAGGACGCCGGGGCCGCCAGCCCCAGCCCCCAGACGATGCACGGCGGCACCAGCTGCGCCGCCGTGCCGCGGCGCAGGCAGGCAACAACGCTCACCGCGCCGACCAGCAGCGCAAACAGCAGCAGCTGCCATGCCGTGACGCTGACGGGCCCGAGCTGCAAAAGCGGCTCCGTACTCTCACGGAAATACTGCGCGAGCACCTGCAACACGTTCACGTCCCGCACCGCGCCGTCCGTCAGGCTGACGCGGTCCGTGACGGCCCGGGTCATGTTCTGCCAGGCGTCCGCCGCGCTGCCGAAGCAGAGCCATTCCTGTGCAAACCAGAGCGCCAGCGCCGCAGTCACACCGCCCAGCGCCGAGACACCCGCCCCGACGGTGCGGCCCAGCCAGACGAGCGCGCCGTGCGGGTCGCGCCGCACAAAATACGCCTTGGCGGCAGCGTAGCAGAGCGGGATCTCACACAGGATCAAAAATGTTGTGATAAATTCAAACCCGCACATGCAGCGCACCATGCAGGCGGCGGCCACCAGCGGCCAGCACCCGCGGGGCGTTTTGCCGCGCACGCGGGTGCAATGGCAAAGCCAAAGCGCCGCCAGCAGCGGCAGCAGCCAGGTCCAGAGGCACCAGTACAGGTCCTTCATGCCGCGCTGCAGCCAGGGGGCCAGCAGCACCGACGCAAACCCGAACGCAGCCGCCAGCGGGCCGAATTCTTCCCACACGGCCAGCGCCGCAAGCAGCTCCGCCGCGTAGAACAGCGTGCTGTTCAGCCAGTAGAGGGCGGTCTCCCGCGCCAGACCGTCGGGCAGCCAGTGCCGCAGCAGACGGTTGACCCCGCCGAACAGCCAGCCCTGCAAGCCCGACTGGTGGGTGTAGGGGTGGAATGCCGCCGCGTCGGTGGGGGTGTCGTCCCGGAACAGTGCGCGGTTCGTGTCGTCGCTCCAATCGTCGGTGTAGACACCCAGAAAGCCGCCGGGGGCGTACTGCCCCTGCTCCATCTGGTGGATGCGGCCATAGACGAGCGTCTGGGAGCCTGTATCCCACACGCCGGTCAGGTAGGCGCTGGCATTGTGCCGCACCGTGGTCAGCAGCGCGGCCAGCGCCAGCACTGCCAGCAGGGTCACCGCGCCGCGCAGGGGTGCGGGCAGCGTCTGCCATATTCCTTTTGCTTTTGTCAATGTTATCGATCCCATTTGTCGCACAGCGCAGCGATCTGGCTGGCAAATTTTGCAAGGTCCTTGTTGGCCCCGCCCCGGTTGTGGCGGATGACCTCCAGCAGGCGCTGGCCCATGTTGTCCAGCCGGTCATAGGCCGCGCTGGTGCGCACGGTCTCGGCGGATTTCGTCTTGATGATCTTCCGGGTGTTGCCGACCTCGGCGCAGGCGACGCGGCCCTCGGCGGCGATCCAGATCGAGCCGTTGTAGGGGGCGTCGGCCTCGTAGCCCTCCTCCTTCAGATGGTTGGCCCAGTGCTCGGCGACGGCGTCCTCGCCGTGGTTGACAAAGACGAACTTCGGCTTTTCGTCAAAGGCGCGGAGCCAGGCTTCCAGCCCGTCCTTGTCGGCGTGACCCGAAAGCCCGCCCAGCTGCGCAATGCGGGCCCTGACCTGCACCGGCTCGCCAAAGAGCTTGACCTCCTGCGCACCGTTGACCAGCGCGTTGCCTAAGGTGCCGGGGCTTTGGTAGCCGACGAACAGCACCGTACACTCGGGCCGCCAGAGGTTATATTTTAAGTGGTGGCGGATGCGGCCCGCGTCACACATGCCGGCGGCGGAGATGATGACCTTGGGCGTCGGGTCGCCGTTGATGGCCATGGATTCCTCTTTCGTCTCGCTGACGTGCAGACCCGGGAACTGCAGGGGGTTCCGGCCGCTCTGCACCAGGGCGAGGGCTTCGTCGTCGTAGCACTCGGCAAAGTTTTCCCGGAAGATCGTGGTGGATTTGCTCGCCAGCGGGCTGTCCACAAAGACCGGGAAGTTTTCGTGGCCCTTGATACGGCCCTCGGCCTTGATCTGACGGATAAAATACAAAAGCTCCTGCGTGCGGCCCACGGCAAAGCTGGGGATGACGACATTGCCGCCCTTGTCGAACGTCGATTGCAGCACGGCGCTCAAATCGCCGATATAATCCGGTTTCGGGCCGTGGCTGCGGTCCCCGTAGGTGGATTCCATGACAAGGTAATCCGCGTGGCCCGGGTTGGACGGGTCCTTGATAAGCGGCTGATGGGTGTTGCCGATGTCGCCCGAGAAAACGATGATCTCCGGCGTGCGGCCCGGCTCCGCAATGCGCAGCGAGACGGACGCGCTGCCCAGCAGGTGCCCCACATCGGTAAAGCGCATCTCGATTTTGCCGGTTGGCCCGTCGAACAGCGTCTGCCACGTCTCATAGGGGCAGGGCACAAACTGCTTCATGACGTTCTGCGCGTCCTCGACGGTGTAGTCCGGCTCGATCATCTCGGCACCGCTGCGCATGGCCTTGCGGTTTTTCCACTCGGCCTCCTGCTCCTGAATGTGGGCGGAATCCTCCAGCATGATGGCGCAGAGGTCGCGGGTCGCATCGGTGGTATAGATGGGGCCGCGGTAGCCGTTTTTGTACAGGTACGGGATGCGGCCCGAGTGGTCGATGTGCGCATGGGTCAGCAGCAGTGCCTCATAGGTGCCGGGCGCGCAGGGCAGGTCGGCGTTCTCATACACGTCGCGGCCCTGCTCCATGCCGCAGTCGATCAGGATACGATGTCCTGCAGCTTCCAGCTGGGTACAGCTGCCCGTAACCTCACGGTCAGCGCCTAAAAAGGTAATCTTCATAGAATACGCCTCCCCATAGAAAATCGTTTAGATTCCTCTACGATCAAATTTTACGGCTCGCTGCCGTTTTTACTTGTTATTCCGTCCGACGCCATATCGCGGGGCTTCGGGCAGGATGAAATCGGTGGTAAAGTTCTCGGTCAAATCGTTGATGTTCATGCGCACATCCCAGTACACATCGCCGTAATCGCGCAGCACCGTGTAATTTTCAGTGCCGATGGAGGCCAACGTCTGGGTATCGGTAACGATGAGCACGGTATCCCCTGCCGGTTCGTACTCGCTCAGGGATTCCTGATAGGTGCGGGAGACACCGTCGAGGCCTGCCAGCGTGCGGGCGGTGTCGGCGCTGACCGAAACCAGCTGCACCCGGGCTGCCTTGGGCAGCAGGTCCAGCAGCGTGCCGCGGCTGATGTCGCCGTACTCCGGCTCGCCCACATTGCCTGCCAGTGCCGTGAACTCGCTGCCGGTCCAGCCCTCGGGCCAGTGGTCGCGGTCGTTCTCGGCGATTTCCTGATACAGCGCCGCCAGATAGTTGGCGAAGCTGATCGTTTTTTCAGCGTCCGGGTTGGCCGCGTAGGTGAACAGCGGCGTGTAGTAGATGCTCTGGTCGTCGGCATCCAGCCCGGCCAGCTTGGCGGCGGCGTAGGCGTAGGCCTCGGCCCCCTGCTGCTGGGCTTCGTCGACCGTCTCCGCGGGGGTGCTGGTATCCTTTCCGCCCACAGCCTCGGTGTCCTTGTCCGGGTCGGCAGCATCGCCGCCGGTCTGGGTGTCATCGGCCGTGATGGTCAGGCTCTCCCAGGTGGAGCGGCTGGCCTGCAGCGTATCGGCGGTCACAGTGTCGGCCCCGCGCACGGCCACACCGCCGCCCTGGGTGAACACCAGGTCAAAGCGGGCCACACCGTCCAGTCCCAGCGCCGCACCGGCGCGATAGAGAGTATCCTGGCCGCTGGCGCTGCTGCTGCCGTCCACGATGGCGGTCACGCCCAGGTCTTTCAGCGTGGTTTGCAGCGCGGCGGTGTCCACGCCGGGGGTGGCGATGCAGATGATGGCATCCACGCCCTGGGCCTGCAAAGCAGCCACCTGTTCGCTGGCGGTCTGGGTCAGGTCGTTGGCAAAGGGCGTTTCCTCGTTGACCAGGCTGATCTTGTTGTTGACGGTGTCGGCATCGGCCAGCGAGAAGAACCCGATGCGGTAGCCCGCACGGGTGATTACGTAGTTCATGCCGTTGGTGATGCGGTTGCGGTTCCAGCTGGTAGAGCGGTAGAAGATCGCTGCACCGTCAGAATCCCGCAAGTTGGCAGCCAGCGACGGACCGCTTCCCATATTGGCGTCGCTGCGCAGGCGGGAGATGCCGTAGGCCAGGTCCTCGGCCCCGAAGGCCTGCAGGTCGTACCCGGCAGCGGAAAAGCTGCTGAGCATATCCATGCCGCCGGTCATGCTGGCCACGGTGGTACCGTGCAGGCTGCCGCCCGCGTCCACGAGGATCGAATCCGGCGTGCTGGCTTTCAGCGCGGCCACATCGGCCAGGCTGACGTTGTCGTTGGCCCGCTGGCCCGCCAGGGAGCCGGTGGCAAAAATGGGCACGGTGATGTCGCCCACCCGCACAAGGCACTGGATGCTCTCGGTGCCGTCGGCCAGCGTGGCGGTGATGGTACACTCGCCGCTGTCGGCCTTGGCGCGCACAAGGCCGTGCTTATCCACGGTCGCCACACTCTTGTCGCTGGTGGTCCAGAAAATTTTCTGCCCGCCATTTTCCTCGTCCGGCTGGTTGGTGGTCAGATTCGCGTAGGCATCCTTGCCGTCCAGATGCAGCTCCGTCTGGCGGGTGTCGTTGAGCAGCGTCGGCGTGGCCGTTTTGCCGTTGCAGCTGGAAATTTCGCCAAAAGCAAACGGCCGCATGACGAAATCAATATCCACCGTCTCGCTCTCGACACCGTAGTCCGCGCCAGGCTCGGAATAGCTGCACTGCCACATATCGTAGGTGCCGGTGTAGCCCAGTTCGTCCGCAAAGCGGGCGATCCAGAGATTCTCGCGCCAGGGGTCGAACGCCGCATCACTGAAGCGAGCGCGCACCCAGTTCAGCGAGGCATAGATGCCCTGTTTGCCGGTGTAGCCCAGCTCGGTCTGGCGGTCAAAAAACGCTTTGGTGATGGCGGCCATCTCGTCCGGGAAGATGCCGCTGATGCTCTTGTCCTCCAGGTCGTAGTAGACGGGGTAGGACAGCCGGTAGGGCGCGGCGGTGTAGTCCTCGAGTCCCTCCTGCGGCGGGGCAACCAGGCCCAGCAGGCGGGCAACGTGTTCGGCTTCCGATTTGGCCTGTTCCTCGGTGGTGGCGTAAGAGTACAGATAGGTGCCAAAGGGGATGCCAAGGCGGGTGCATTCGTCCGCGTTGCGGCGCCACTGTTCATCGTCCTGGGCGTAATCGCCGGTGCCGTTCCACTCGCTGCCAAAGCCGCAGCGGATCATGGCAAAATCGATCCCGGCAGCCTGGGCTTTCTCCCAGTCCACTTCACCCTGATACTTGCTCACGTCAATGCCTTTTTTGGTGGCGGCCAGAATCGGCTCTCCGTCACTGTTAAAGTAGTACCCGGCATCGTTCTTGGCCCACGCTCCGGCACTGGTGCCGGGGTCAATGGTCAGGGGGGCTTTCTGCCCGCTGTTGCAGGCTACCAGCCCGATCACTACCAGCGCCACAACGGCAACCAGCACGCACGCGGCCAGTGCAAGACGCAGGTTGGGCTGCTGCTTCTTTTTGGGCTGTGGGCGGCGGCCCTGCGGGGGCTTGGGCTGGGACTGTTTGCGGTAGGTCTGGCGGGGCTGTTGTTCCGGCTTGCGGGGCTGCCCCGACGGCTGTTTGTTTTGTTCCATCGGCGGTTTCCTCTATGATCGCAGCTGCCCGGCGGGCAGCTGTATGTTGGCGTTAAATTTGTGAATTCTTGTATTTTATAAGAATATGGTAACATGTTGTCAAACAAAATACAATCCGGTAAAGCAGGCAGATTGTGTAATTTTGGGCAGGAAATTTTGGCAGCCGGGCAAAGCAAACTGCCCCCTGCAGTTTTCCACACAGCAGAGGGCAGTTGGTTAAAAATGTTCAGCAGATGCAGGGCAGGCGGTTAAGCTCAGCCGATGGTAATGCTCCAGGCAAAGGTCTTGCTTGCGCCAGGGGCCAGCTCAATGTGGCGGCCGGCTTCGTTCACGCTGTTGGCCCAGCCGTTCCAGGGCTCCATGCAGACGAACGTCTCGGCATCCTGCTGCCACAGCACGCCGTTGGTGAACACGCTTTCATCAAAGGCAACTTCCACCGTGTGGCCGCTGCCGGAATCGGTCAGGCGCATCGGGCTCTTTACGCCGGTCATCAGGCGGATGGAATCTGCGGAGCCTTCCTTGCGGGTCAAGGTGATGGTTTCCGGTGCGGCGGGCTGCTCGCCCTTGGCATTCTCGGAGCAGGTGGCGGCGTTGATGTCAAAGTGGACGTTCTCCAGCTTGGAAGCTGCGAAATACGGGTGGAAGCCGATGCTGAACGGCAGGGCTTTGTCGCTGGTGTTGTGCACGGTCAGTTCCAACCCGGCCTTGGCACCGGACAGGGTATAGCGCATTTCCAGCAGAAAATCAAAGGGGTAAACAAACTTGGTCAGGCCGTTGGGGGTCAGGGTCAGCACGATCTCATCATCCGCAGCGGTCTTGACCTGCCAGGGCAGCAAATCGGCAAAGCCGTGGACCTCAATGGGATAATCGGAGCCGTTAAAGTGGTGCACACCGCCGTCCGGCTTGCCGCAGCTGGGGAACAGGATGGGCACGCCGCAGCGGGGACGGTCGGTGGATTCAAAGTTCTTGTCACGCAGCCAGAGATACTCCTCGCCGGCCTTGGTGAAAGACGTTGCCATGCCGCCCTTTTCCGGTGTAACGGTCAGGGCGTACTCCCCATCGGTCAGGGTAAGGGTGGAATATTTGGCATTGTACTTTTCGTAAGTACCGGCAGTCAGCTTGGACATTGTTACAGTCCCCTTTCTTCAGTTACAAAAACGGCCCGACCGCACCGGGATTCTTGGAGCAGCGCACAGCGCCTTGATCCCAGAGCACCCGGAACGCCCGGAGCCGTTCCACTTTGTGCACCGCAGGCAGACACAGCTCCCGGCGGGCACTTCTTAAGGCAATACCGCATAATTCTAAGTGCCGATA
>OIWL01003194.1_pt1 | contig 11767 bp, 8 predicted proteins | sample 1587561 | NCBI WGS metagenome assembly OIWL01 (sample SAMEA3888903, study PRJEB22519) | human gut metagenome | biome: human gut; feature: human-associated habitat; material: faeces | place: Denmark | collected 2010 | reverse complement strand
GGTTGGTATCCGTTAGGAATACACAATATCATTCAATACAATCTCATCGGCACAGCCTCGAATGTTATTCATCAATCCTATCCATCTCATCATATCCGTTCTATATTTTTCACAAAAACGGCGAATACAATCACTGCTGAGAGAAAATTGTTTCGACCAGTCTGATTCTTTATTTAAAACACCATCAATATCTAAGAATATGAACATTTTTAAGCCCTCTTTTTCTCATATTATAGCATCATTTTGTTCGCTCTTCTAGTTTTTGCAAAGGTTGCTCATCAGCTTTCGTATTTTTGATAATACAGCAAAAATTGTGAACTGCATTTTTTCTTATCCAAACGTTCCATTTCAATTTCAACTACTTTTTCATCCGAATCTCTGATATCCGTCTTTTCTGTCAATGACATTTCCTCCTTTTCCCTGAACGAAAAAAAACGCCCAGACTAGAATTTTTAATCTAATCTGAGCGATACTTCGTCAGGCCTGTTTTCTTCAAGCAAGAAAACCATTTTTACATTCATTGACAACCTAAATCTTATCCTACACTTTAGTTATCTCCATTGGGTGCTTGGATAGATTTAGTTCTCGGTGCCCGTTTTGTCTTTTCGGTGCTCCAATTACTCATTTTTATAATTTTTCGGTGCTCGCAAGCACCATAAAATAAAAAATGCAACAATGAATTTTTACGATCATTGTTGCAAAAAATCGATGTTCCCGGCGGGAATTGAACCCACAACTAGCGCTTAGGAGTTCGAGTCACCTTAGTTCCCACATGTTACCTGATGTCAACCAAAGTCAGTATTTATCAGGAAAGTAGGCACTTAATTGAAAATCCTTGTCAATATAAATTAACAGGTATAATCCCATTTTTGATATTCACTGTTAGCAGTTTGTTAGAAATGCTAACGCGTGGGATTAACCACTGTGTGCATCATAATCCATAAACATGACCATCATTCCCCTGTTACTGACGGTAATGACTGATCAATATTTCTATTAGATTACTTACATTATATCGTGTGGTAGGTCGGTTGTCGATAAGTTTTTGACCTTTTTTTCCTATCCCAAAAGTCAGGTAACTTACCCACACTTTATCTTCCAGCTATGATTTTTTCTTCACGCTCTCGCTCCTTCACATATTCCCAGAATGCTTCCAACGATTCCTCGGCACTCATATCCGGTTCCGGTAATGGCTCCAGTTCATCCAGTCTTTTCAATAATCTTATCACTTCCTCTGCGTCAAACTGATCATCCTCAGCCTCCATTGTGTAATAATCAAGTCTTTTTTTCAGCAATCTGATTTCCTTACTCTTACTCATGCTTAAAATCTCCCTTCACTGTATACGTGACAGTTTTTGACAAAATCTTACAAATTTTTTATTAATTTTTGACGCAAATAAGCGGCATACGTCTCTTCGCCAAGACATACACCGCTTGTCATATTTATGTTTATGCTATTACACCCTTTGCCAATCCTGCCAGCAAAGCTGCCATTTCCGGATTGTTCAACACCTTCATAAGTGCCTCTGCATCAATTCCATCTGGCACTTCGATTTTCTTCTTTCCTGCATCTGTCCGCTTCATATCCGGATTCAGATTTTCTTTCTTATAAAATGCATCCTCGATCAGCTGTGCATTTTTCTTACGGTCTTCATCCAGGATATGTCCATACACTTCTGTTACCATATCAGCCTGTGCATGTCCTGAATCTCCCTGCACGGCCTTGATATCTCCTCCGCTCAGTTTCAATTTATATGTTACACTCGTATGACGCAGACTGTGAAATACCACATCCGGCAGTCCTTCCCTGTCTATGACTTCCTGCATTTTGTCACGCAGATAGCTCTCGCCAAGAGGCAGTCCGTAGGACGTTGCCATGACCAGGTTGTAATTTTCATACATATCTCCAAGAGCCTCTATTGTTTCATTCTGTTCTTCCCGTAGTTCTGCAAGAAGTAGGGCCACGGAGGAAGGAATGTATACTTTTCTGACACTGCTTTCTGTCTTAGGTGTTTTCAACACTCTGACCGTATGGTTATTCTTTCTCATTGATGGAAATACCTGAATGATATCTTTCTGATTCAATACCTCAACTGCCTTCTTTGATATTCTCTCTACTTCCTTATTGATGATAATGTACGCACTATTGCTCTCTATCGCTTCCTGCGAAATCTCCACGCAGTCCCATGTAAGCCCTAAGAGTTCTCCCAATCTGAGTGTTGCCGTGAAGCACAGATGAAAAGCTATCTTAAGCCATTTGTTTTCGCATGCTTCTATGGCCTGCATCAGCATTTCTGCTGTCCATATCTCGCGCTCCTCTTTTTTATGTTTTGGCACCGTTGCATCCGTTGCAGGATTTTTCTCCATGATGCCCCACTTTACTGCCTGCCGGAAACAGCTTCGCAGTATCTTGTGTATCTCCTTAACGGTTGCTGCTGTGATCTTGCCGCTTTCATCCATATTTCTTGTGCTCTTTACAGCCGGCATATCCAAAAGCTCCTGATAATACTTTTCTATGAAATGATTATTGATCTGATTCAGTTTTGTATTGCCTATGGTAGGAATGATGTAATTGTTGATCGTGCTGACATTTCCATCATAAGTAGAAAAACTCCACTTTTCCCTGCCGTACAACCGGACATATTCATCAAGCATTTCCTTTACTGTCACACACTTAGGAACCTCAAAAGTTCCAACCGACAGCTTATATTCTACTTCCAGCTTTCTCTTTTTTGCCGCAGCCTCCGTATCATAGGTTTCCCATTTCTGCTGTGCCTTTCCCTCATCATCATAAATTCTGTATATTACACAGTACTTTTTTCCTCTTTTTTGAATTGAAGCCAAATTGATCACCCTTCCCGTATTTCTAACCAGTTTTCAAATGAATCCCTCTTTATCCGCAATATTTTATCTGTCTTCGTGTACCTGAAATAACCTTCATCGACCCATCTACTTATCGTTGAAGGTGCCACTCCTGCCATGCGTGCTGCTTCATTCCTTGAAATGTAGCTGCTCCTTTTGGCTCCCACATGACTTCCATACCGTCTCTTCTGATATCGTGTCTGTCCGGCATACCATTTTTCAAAGACTTCCTTCGGTATCCTTTTCACAAAATCCACCGTAAATGTTTCAAGATTGTTCTTATCCCATATCTCATATACTACCGCACTGCTGACACCGAGCATCTTTGCCACCTCTGAAAAGGAATATGACCTGCTGGTCAGTTCAGCACCCGGTTCAGGACCATCCACTTTTCTGTGCTTGACCTGATTGGCATACCATTTCTCAAAACTCTCCACATCTATCATCATATGACCATTGACGATATCGGTCTTGAAAAAGTTACGGTGTACCAGCCAGTAGCTTTCCGTTTTCTTTACTCCAAGCATTTTCCTCATCTGTGGAACTGTCATTGTTTTTCTTACTTCACTCAATCTGCTGTTCCTCCCAGTTCATAATAACACAGCACCTATGAAACCTTTTAGAACGTAAATTTTCCCTACGACACCTGTTCATCAAACCATTTATCAAAGCTGTTTTTCGATATGCGGTAGGTGGTTCCAATCTTAACCCAGCTGAATACTTCCATCTTTAACAGTTCATATACTGTCGGTCTGCTGATTCCAAGGATTTCCTGTAATTCCTTTACTGTATAACATCTCTTTTCACTGGTATTGTTTGTGATTCCATCCATTAAGCAATACCTCCCATCTTACCATCCATAAATCCGATGACCTGTCTTCTTACACGGCTTCTTATTTTATGAATTTTCTGCTGTGCAGATTCATAGGAAATGTTCTGTAATTCAGCAATATCACTTAAAGACATTTCTCCTGTCAGATATTTCTCAAACACATCCTTCTCTGCTCCCAGAGTCTCAACCTGCTTATTAAACAGCTGATAATCATTTCTCATTTTTCTTAAAAGATATGCGTCACTCACAAACTCTTCCGCACGGTCAACACCCTTTAAAACATCTCCTGAAAAATCGCATTTTATCAGGGCTTCTGTTGTCATGATCTTTGCAACCGCTTTATTCGCTGTCGGATCACTCTTAATGCTGCCTCCCTGCACACGGACTCCAAGCTCTCCGATATCATGTCTGTGACTGCTTTCCTTTTCACATTCGATCATGTACCTGAGTCCTTCCGTATATCCTTCCACGATTCCCATAAAATCATTATAATTTTTAATGATCAGATTCACTCTCGTTGATGATGATGCATTTACATATACTTTAATCAGGTTCTTCTCTGCCATGTCAATCTCCTTTGTCTTGCTTAATTGGTAAGGCTTTTCTTATCTTTACTCTTCCTTACAGAAATTATTGTAGATTAACAGGGCAGAAAAATCGTTCCCCAAAGAATGGACAAAGTACAGTAGGAATGGACTTTCATATATCAGGACATAAAAAATACAGCATACATGAAATTGCTCTCACATATGCTGCATCTTATTTAGCTGTTACAGATTATCTTACTTTTCTTCTTTTTTCTTAACTACAAAGAACACTCCAAGTCCTGCCACGATGACAATGATTCCGATGATAATGATCCAGAGAGGATTCCAAGCATCTTCTTTTGTCACCACATCTCCGCTTCCGGCTTCCGTGCTGTCAGCACTGCTATCTTCACTGCCGATTTCTGTACTGTCGTCTGCCTCACTTCCGTCCATCGGTGCTTCATCAATCGCGATAGTGTAATCAGAAGCATGAGTGAAAGTCAGGTCAGCAGTTCCATCCTCTGCAATCTCATCCGCACAGATAAACTCAAGCTCTCCTGTGGTTTCATTGTAGTAGAACAGGTTCGCATAAAGTCCTGCGTTCTTTGCTTCCATGTTAATAGAAAGAACTGCGGTAAATCCGAACTCGCCGTCATAGGCAAGGCTGATCTGGATAGAATATCTTTCTCCGGTCACATTATTGATAACATCCACAGGTATGGTGTTGCCGGCTTCTTCTCCAACCTTTACGCTGAAGTCGATGTCGCTTACCTTGTCAGTAGTTATGCTCTTTCCGTTTACACTCCAGGTAATTCCATTACTCATGTCAAACACAATGGTTACATCTTTGCCTGCGATAGTGTCAAGAACATCTCCCGGTACTACGGTAGCACCGTTCATATCAACCTTTACCACATCGCCATCTTTTGCACCAGAAGTTTCGGTTTTGATAACATCCCAGCCTTCTTTTCCGGTTTCATCCTTGATAAAAGGCTTTCCGGTATCCGGTGTTTCCGTCGGCTTCTTATCGCCGCCTTCTCCCGGTTTATTATCTCCCGGCTTCTTATCATCCTTTAGCTTCTCGATTGCGGTGGTGTAGCTGTGTCCACAGTTCTTGCAGGTGTAAGTCATCACACCTTCCTGCGATTTTGTAGGTTCTTTTGTTACCCGGCTCACATAATTATGTCCGATTGCCGGGATGCTCTCCGTATAGCTGTCACCACAGGAGCAGGTATATGTCTTTGTTCCGTTTTCCGTACAGGTTGGCTGTTTTGTTACAGTCTCTTTGTAGGAATGGGTATGCTTCTCTTCCGGCAGCTTTGGAATAGATTCCGTATAGCTGTGTCCACAATTCTTACAGGTGTAAGTACGCACACCTTCTTCGTTTGTGGTTGCCTCTTTGGTTACTGTGCTTGTATAGCTGTGTCCTTTTGCTGCAATAACCGAACCGGTTCTGATTATTACTTTACAATCAGAGCAATAGGTATCTCCGGTATATCCTTCTGTGGTACATCCTTCTGCTACTTTGCCACGCACTTCTGTATGCTCATGGTTGCTGCTGTCCAAATCGCCATAGGAAGTTCCACATACGGTGCAGACTGCCTGATGTATACAGGTTGCCTTGCCACCCTGATGCTTTGCAAGAGGGATTACCGTTCCTGATACAACCAGTTCTCCACATTCTACGCAGTAGGTATCTCCGGTATATCCGGTTTCCTTACAGGTAGCAGGTTTGGCATTTTTAAGTTCTGTCTTGAGATGGTCACATTTTGATCTTGTCAGGGTAATCACTACCGACTCATTCTCATAATTGCCTGCATCGCTTCCTACATAATTAGCGGTTGCTGTTACAGCCTTACCATCTTCCAATGTTTTTTCCTTATCAGAATCAGCCCATGCCCAGCCCTGTGGCAGTTCCACATCGCCTACTTTATTCTTACTATGTGCAGGCTTCATGGTTAGTCCCGGCATTTTCGGAGCATCCTGCGCCTTATTCACCGTAAGGGTAACGGTTGTAGTGGCTGTATTCCAGTTTGCAGAATCAGAAGGTGTAAACACTACTTCATACATTGTCTTTCCGCTGTCTGCTACGGTAGGATTGGTATCCGGTGTTACCCACACAAAACTTCCTGTGGTGTTTACCTTGCCTCCACTTAACGTACTGTCTTTTAATGACTCTTTATAAGTAATCGCTGATGCTGTCGGGTTTTCGGTAATCACTGGTGTTGCCTTCGCTACTGTTACGGTAACGGTCTTTTCTACCGGATTGTAATTGTTGCTGTCTGCCGGTGTAAATACTGCAACATATCCTCTGTTGTTTACTATTGGTACTGTTGTATCCGTCTTCCAGCTCCAGCTACCTGCAACGGAAGTTTCAGTTCCACCGACTATCCATGTACCATCTGTGCCATTTAAGGTGTAATCCTTCAATGTCTTTGCCGGATCATAAACGATATTCGTTTCACTTACCGTTGGTATGGTTACATTCGGTGTTGCCCTGCTTACAGAAATTTCCACAGTTCCGGTCAGCTCGGCATAAGTGTCTGCTTCATCCGGTGTAAATTTCCATCCCGCAGTTGTTGTGCCTACTGTCGGCACATCATCAGGTGCTGCAAACTCAAGTGTTCCGTGAACAACCGTATTCGTTCCCGCTTCTACAAATACCGCATTGCCAAGATTAAGTTTTGACAGCTTATCTCCATAGGTAAGGGCATTGCTTCCGTTAATTGTTACGCTGCTTCCATTCTGCAATGCAACGACTATCTTATCCGTAATACTGATATTTACAGTAAATGTTGCAGATTCATAATTTGCCATCTGGGCAGTTACGATAATGCTTGCTTTATCGCCCACTTTTTTACCGGATTTTACAGTGTAGGTCAGCTTACCGGTAGTATCTACCGCCACATTCTGCAAAATTCCACTGCTGTCTGTCGTATCCGTTACTGTGTAAGTTGTATCTCCTCTATTCTCCGGCAGTTTATCTGCAATATCAATGGTCACAGCTCCGCCAGAGCCTTTTGTATTCACATAGCTTATGTTTTCGGAAGCTAATGTTGGTGCAGATGCCTGATTTACGGTAACCGTAATCGTCTGCTCTGCCGCACCGGTATAACACTTCGTTTCCGAAAGAGATACTGTTACGGTGGCACTTCCTGCTCCCACAATCGTTACTACTCCGGTATCGGAAACTTTAATGACCTTTTCATCGGAAACCTTATAGGAAATCGTTCCGTCTCCGGTTCTGCTACATCCAAGCTCAAATGCCTCATCCCCAAAGGTCTGGGTAAATTCAGCCTGTTTCAGTGTCAGCACTCCGTCTGCTTTTGCAACAGTATCCGAAGTATCATTGACTGTTCCTTTGTATCCTTCCGCAGATACCTTAACTGTAATCTGTTTTCCAATTGCTTCTTGTTCAATCTTATAAGTATTGCTGCTTCCCTGCTGAAGCACTGTATCGTCCGCACAGAAAGTATAGGTTAATACAGCTCCCTGCTGTGCTCCGGTTACAGTTGCCGTTAAGGTTTCCCCATACTTTGCAGTTCCTGAAAGGCTTACGCTGCCTTCTAAGGTTGCGGTATAGGCAGATGTATTGGAAATAACATCACTTGCCTTATATCCATCTGTTTCCTTTGCCCGTACCTGTAAATCTCCTGTGTTGACTATCACGTTTCCAACTGTAACAGTACCAACACCGGTGCCGGAATCTACCGTAATATCCGTCCAACTTGCTCCACCATCGGTACTGTATTCGTAAGTAACTCCGCTTGTTCCGTTAAAGGTAAAGGTATTGTTTTCATCATCCACATTTCCATTCGTCGGTGGATTTGGATGTTCTGCCTTTGCTACCTCGGCGGTGGAATCCGTCAGTTCTCCGGAACAGTTTTCAGCGGTAACCTTAACTGTAATCACTTTTCCTACATCATCTGCTGTTAAAGTATATGTATCTCCGGTAGCAATCGCTGTAGTATCTTCTCCACGATACCATGAAACTGTAACTTCGCCGGCATCTGTCGCAAGTCCCTCATAGGATGCTGTCAATGTTTTTCCATATACTGCCTCTCCGGAAATGGATACAGTTCCCGTGATGGCTTCCTTTAATGTCTTAAATGTGCTATTTAAAAGATAACTTTCATTTCCTGCCTTATCCACTGCAAGAACTGCACAGTAATACTCGGTATTTGGTTTCAGGTCTGATAATGTAAAGGTTCCGGTTGCATTGTGATAATCAGATGCTTTCAAATTCTCTGTCGTAGCACTTGTTACCTCATTTATATCCGTACTATATAAGAAATAAACCTTCTCAAGACCGCTTCCATCTTCAAAAATATCAAATGTCACACTACCGGAGCGATCCTTCATGACCGGGGTTATATCAAAAATATACGGTTTCTCATCATCATGCAAAATGCCATCACTGGACAGATAGGTTACATTTCCGACATTGTCTGTGATTCTCGCATACACATAGTTGGTCCTCTTCGTCATGATTTTAGGCTTATTGCTATTATCATAATCTTTCCAGCCACTCAGATTCTGCATATCTGAAATTTGTGTATATGCCTTGTCAGATACCAGATATTCTGTAGAGGCTATACCGGAGCCGGTATCCTCTGATGTAATCGTAATTTTTTCTTTGGTGTTGGTATAGAAGCCAAAGGAAATTTTCTCTAAAAATTTATCCCATGTACTTTCTTTTACCTGAATGGTTCCGGTTGGAGCAGCTTTATCAATCTTAATCTCTTTGTTTATGCTATCTGTAATGTATCCGTTACTGTCTTTAAAATAAAGAGTATAAGAATGTGTTCCCTCTTCGGTAACCGAAATGCTGTCATTCCAACTGCTTCCATCCGTTGATACCTGCCAGTCTGCTACGCCGATTGTGACATCTGAAGTATACCAGTCATTCGCACCTTTCGTTCCTGTTATATAATTATCCGGAGCAGTAATGTAAGCAATGGTAAAGTTCTTTGTAATTTCTCCTGTATAATTACCCTTTCCGGTAATCTTCACATAAGGAGCGTTTTCAGCATTGCTGCCTGCCACATCTGTATTGTTTCCATAAGTAATGTTATAATCTTCACCAAGAGTTAATGATGTCTCGCCTTTTTTTATGGTAATATCCGGCTTAATCTCATTACCTGTATAGTAGTAAGGGGTATCCACACCGCTAATACTGATACCAGAATAGTTGATGTTCTTTATATTACAGTACGAACAGCTTTCGCCAGTCTTGTCGTCGCCAAAGTCATGTTCCTTTAAGCCTTCCGCATTATTTGTGTATCCAGCCTTACAAGGAGAACTTTCTGAAGGTTTATAGACTTTCGCATTACTAAAAACAGGAAAAGATTGTTTCTCACCATCATTATCAATGTTCTGTCCCCAGACCTGTGGTATCGTGCCATCTTCTCCCACTTTCTGTCCATCCTGCAAAAGGTATGCAACCTCGCCGGATGCAAACTGTGCAGCGGTTTTTCCTTCAGCCTGCCCTTCGACATCTGCGCCGTTAATGCCACCCAAATCCGTGCCTTCCGCTTTCAGATAATAGCAATTGTTTATCGTACAATTTTCACCATATCCGAACACGCCTCCGACATCATCATTTCCACTTACACTACCTGTGTTATAGCTGTCAGTTATCGTAACACTGCTACCAGTTCCACACACGCCTCCGACACATCCTTCTCCACTTACCACTCCTGTGTTATAGCTGCCAGTTATCGTACCATCTACACCAAATGCGCACACGCCTCCGACATAATGTTCTCCGAAAAAATAAGAATCAACGACACCGACATTCCGAATTGTTGCCATATATATATTGTCAAACAAGCCAACATGACTTTTTTGGCTATCATTGAAAAAGAGTCCGCTGATGGTCTTTCCATTTCCATCAAAAGTCCCCTGATAGCCGTTATTAGCTGCTCCAATCGGTGTCCATGAAATGAAGTTCCCGCCGTTTGCTACTTCATTGGTCAGATTGCCGTCATCATCTGTTTTATATGTAATCCTGTCAAGCAGATTATTATTTACCGTGATATCATTCATCAGCTTCGCACAGGCTGAACTATTTTTAGTAACGTCTGTAAGAGTTCCGTTTACAAGTCCGGCGAACCAGTAAAGTTCTGCCGCCGAGGTAATCTGATACGGGTTTTCTGCTGTACCTTCACCATTTTTCGGTTGTGCTGGTGTGATGGTGGTTGCTTCCAAAAGCTGTGCTCCACCCAGTTCTACATTTACTTTCAGTGCTGCTGCGTCCTCTGCGAGTTCATAGCCCTCCGGCAGATTCGCAGTAAAAGTATAGTTACCGCTGTACGCACCTTCCTCCGGGTAGTTTTCACATACCCAGCCTTCCAGAGTCACGGTTTCTTCCGCTCCATCCGTTTCTTCCGATTCGTTTGTTGCTTCTGTATCCTCTGTTTCGGTAACGGACGCAGATGTTGTAATCGTGGCTGTGATGGAAGCAGGAAGGAATGATACGATGTCATCAAAGGATACGATATAATCTTTGGATGCACCGGGAAGTGCCAGCACGTTTTCCTCCAAGTCCAGCATTTCCTCTTCATCATTCCATGTCCATGAGGTGATACGCTTTGCTGTCTCGGTTATTTCTTCTGATTTCTCCTCTGAGGTTTCAGTTTCTTCCGATGTAGTCTGCTCAGGGCTGTCTCCTGTCACCGTTGTATCGTCCTGACTTTCATCCTCCTGCTTCTCGTCCTCAGAATCGGAAGATGTCGTGATGGTATAGCAGCTATCGTCATGGGTGTGTTCTTCCTTTTCACAGATCAGCTTATCTTCATAGCAGCTATCGTCATGCTCATGTTCCTCTGCTTCCTCAGTGCAAATCAGTACACTTTCGTAACAGCTATCGTCATGGGTATGCTCCTCTTTTTCACAGGTCAGAGTTTTTTCTTCCTCCGCTGCATTTACCGTAAGAGCTGATAAGTCCACGCTGCTTCCAACAAGGGCTGCCGTAAGTAACAATACTGCGATTCGCTTTCCTCTTTCTTTCCATTTTTTCATAATACCATTCCTCCTGTCCGAATTATGGTGCAGTTACACATCCTGTCCCCATAAAGATATTCTCTTATTTTCCAGTCATGTTCAGATAAATACCATGAACAAATCTATCATGAAATCTATCATGAATTTCTGTTTATCATTCTATACAGTAACTCGACTTTATTATACTAAAAAAAGGCTGTTTCTTCAAGTTATTTGAAATTCAAGGTCGGGTGAATTTTACTGTAGGAAATTAATAGACAGAGCATCCCTGAGATATGTTTCAGAATCAAAGTTTTTCATCATTATAACCTTTTTATTCCTTTTTACAAACCCTAAATGTGGTTTTTCAGTGCAGCTATCTTTTTGATCTGCGGATAGGGGATGTCATACACCGGCAGATCTGCCAGTACTCCCAGCTTTCGTTTGTTGGCTTTTTCCATTCGCATCATTTCTGTTGCCGAACAGATGATTTCCTCTGCCCCCGACACCTGTTTCATTTCTTTTTTCTGATATCTTACCAGTTCCAGCATATTTCCCTGAT
>OIWL01003191.1_pt1 | contig 11772 bp, 10 predicted proteins | sample 1587561 | NCBI WGS metagenome assembly OIWL01 (sample SAMEA3888903, study PRJEB22519) | human gut metagenome | biome: human gut; feature: human-associated habitat; material: faeces | place: Denmark | collected 2010 | reverse complement strand
TGATGACCTTTGAGGGCGGCGACAACATCACCGCTGCCAAGGTCCGGGGCGAAAAGAATGTGGTGCCCCGTTTGTTTGAATACTACAAGGAAAACTACGACCCCGCCTGCCCGAACTATGTGCTGCTGGAGGGGGAGGACCCCCAGCCTGCCAAGGAGCTGCAGGCCCTGATCGAGGGCTTCAACGGCCAGAAGCCGGATCTCTGCGGCAAGATGGGCGTTTGCGTGGCCATCAATGCCGGCCCCCGCATCGTGGGCATCTCCTTCCGGGGCAAGAACGACACCCACACGGTGAACGAGGTGCAGTAAGCGCCTTTGCCGGGGGAAAGCCCTGGGGCAGCTCCGCCCCGAAAAGAAAAAATCGAGAAGAACGGAAGAGCCGGGCCCGCCAGGGACACCGGCTTTTTTGCCACCCGGATCCCCGGGATCCTTTTTAGAGAAACTGTCAGCGAAAAGACAGGCAGAGGAGGTAGTCATGCAGAAAAAGACATCCGGGATATCCCCCTTCCTTTTGGTTCTGATGCAGATCGGACTGATCCTGACGCTGCTAGTCTGGTGGGGTTTGCTTGGAAAGTTCCTGCTGCCGGCCGTGATACAGGGGCAGGCGGACTGGGAAAAGGCGGCGCTTCTGGCGGTGGGACTGGTGATCCTGCTGCCGGTCGGGCGGTGGCTGCTGGAGGAGACGCTCCGGGAGGTTCAGCGCAGCGTTGCCCCACAGGCTCGCCAGATCGAGATCACCCGGTGGGGGCTGGTTGTGGTGTTTGCCATGACAGCCGGCTGGATCATGCAGGTGGTCGACAGCGTCGGGCCGGTGGAGCTGGAATCGCTCCCGGCCGGGGTGCGGCTGCGGTTTCTGCTGGCGGCGGGCCTGCCGCTGGTGCTGATCTGGGCGGCGGCCATTGCGGTGGGCTGGCGCTGGGGCGAACGGCTCCGGGCGCTGGAGGAAACCGCCGATGAAGCCGGGCAGCGCAGCTTGGTCGACCGGCGTATGCGGTTTGCCTTTGCCGGGGTGGGGAAGTACGCCCTGCTGACGGTGGTCTGGCTGCTCTTCTTTGCGGTGGCCTGGTGGGTGCGCACCCGGTTCTTCCGGTGAGAGCGAAACACAAAACAAAAAAAGCCGAGGGCTTTGTTCCCCCCTCACAGGGGTAACAAGTGATTCCTGGGATACCCCGGCAGGTCATCGTGTTTACGATGCCTGCCGGGGCTTCTCTGTGTCCTGGGTTTGTAGGGATTCCGGTGCTTCCAGTGCTTCTTCCACATCCTGCTGACCGCTGCCGACATAGCCAATGCCGTTGTAGTAGATCTCCACGGTCTGGGGAGCGTGTTTAGACCACTTTACCTCTTTCTCGTGAACCACGATCTTCTCAATGAACAGCCGCAGCAACTCCGGCGTCAGTTCCGTGATATCCGTGTACCGCTTCGCCTTATCAAGGAAGCTGTCCGTCCCGCTCACCGTTTCCCGCAGGCACTGGATCTCACTCTCTTTCTGTGGAATACCGGCTGTGATGCAGCTCTGTTCTTCCGTGTAGCTGCCGGAGAGCATTTGGAACTGCTCCGTGGTGATACGGCCCAGCACGCTATCCTCATACAGCTTCTTGAAGATGGTGTCCAATTCCATTTTCCGCTTCCGCATGGCGGCCAGTTCTTTCTCCTGCCTGCGGATCTCCCGCTGAAGCTCGGCGGACTGCTTGCTGCCAATGTAGGCGGCGAACTTTTCCGGATGTTCCCGTGCCATGGCCGTTACTCTCCGTAAGTCCTCCAGCACCACTTCATCTAGAACGCACTCTCGAATATAGTGGCCCGTACAGGCTTCTCCATCCTTCTTGTAGGTGCGGCAGGTAAAGTGATTATAGCTGGCGGACATGGTATGCGCCCGGTGCAGCACCATGTTGGAGCCGCAGTCGGAACAGAACACAAGGCCGGAGTACTTGTTCTGCTCATCCATATTGGTTCTTCGGCGCTTGCTCTTTCGTACCCGCTGTACAATGTCCCAAACTTCTTGTGTAACGAGAGCGGAATGGGTGTTCTCAAAGACCAGACATTCCTCCCGTGAATGCTCTGCTCTACGCTTGTCCTTGTAGGACTTCGTGCTGTACTTCATGTTGACGGTGTTGCCCAGATAGATTTCGTTCTCCAGCATATCCGCCACAGTATCCCCAGACCAGTGATATGGGCGTTGTGTATCCAGCCCCACGTGCGTGATGCCGTACTTGCTGTAGGCGTACATGGTAGGCGTCAGGATATGCTCTTTCTTGAGAATGCGGGCAATTTGGCTGGGGCCGCTGCCGCCGGCGCACATAGCAAAGATCCTGCGGACGATGGCTGCCGCCTCCTCATCCACGATTAGTTTTTTCGTGTCCGGGTCCTTTCGGTAGCCATAGGGCGCTCTGGTCCCCAGCCGTTCGCCCCGTTCCGCTTTGGCCTTCAGAACCGCACGGATCTTCCGGCTGGTGTCCCGAATAAACCACTCATTGAACAAATTTTTGAACGGCATGAGGTCATTGCTCTCGCTGCTGTCGGTGTCCACATTGTCATTGATGGCGATGTAGCGGACGCCGAACATGGGGAATCGTTCCTCGATGTAGAGTCCCGTGTGGAGCTGATTTCTACCGAGGCGGCTGAGATCCTTGGTCACGATGATCCCAATCTCGCCGTTTTCCATGTCTGAGATCATCTGCTGGAACGCCGGTCTTTGGAAGTTTCCTCCCGAAAAACCGTCATCTCCTAATGTCAAGAGAAAACCAAAGAATTTATGAGATTTTTTGCCGGATTTTACGCTGATTCAGTAATTAAAGCCCTCGGAGAGTCAAGTCTGTGACGGAAAACACGCCTACACCCGAAGTATTCAAGTCTGCGATCCATGAGGCAGTCTGCATGACATCTCGCCCCAGGCGTGTCAAATCTTTTGTCAAAAGAGCGTCGGCCTGTCCTTGCCGGACAGCTTCCAGAAAATCATTCAGCCCAGGCCGGTCAAAGGTCAGGCCGCTGGCCTCGTCCTGGGATTCTCCCACAACATTGAGCTGATACTTTTCTGCAAAGCTGCGAAGATAAATCATTTGGTTCTCCAAAGCCCATTTATCAGGTGAAGCAACACGCCCATAGAGCCAATACCGTTTTTTATCCCTGTTCATGCTCCGCAGCCTCCTTTTTTGTGGTATCGGCAAGCAGCCGTTGATATTCGTCCCCGCATTTCCAAACGATCTCAATGGAAGTTGAACTATAAATGTAGATGTTCTGAATCAGTAAATCCACCAGTTCCCGTGTCAATGTCCTGACATTAGTATAGGGGAGTATGCTGCCAGCGGAGAGTTCTTCTCCCTTTGCCTGCCGTTTGGCGTCCTCCAGCTCTTTGATTTTAATTTCAAGCCGCTGGATATGTTTTTCACACCGTCCTCGCTTATGCTGGTAGTCCTCTGAGCTGACTTTGCCGGACACCATATCCTCAAAAGCCGCCATCTTTTCCTGCTGGCGCATCTGGATCGAGTTCTGGTGCGCTTTGATCTGCCGGTCAAGTCGTTGGTTGTGCCGGGCATCTTTTGCAGACTGGCGCTGCTTCGCCTGAACCGCCCCTCGGACAAGCTGGGCCATCGTGCGGATAGAAGCTAAAACCGCCTGTTCCAGTTCCTTTTCACCTATCTTGTCCTGTGGGCACCCAATATCCGGTTTATACCTGTCGGTTCGGCACACATAGCAGGGGTGGGCAGATTGCAGCCGCTCCATCGCAAGTCCACAGTGTCCGCACCGGATCTTCCGATAGAAAACTCGTGTGCTTTCCCCGGCAGAACCGGGATGGGAACTCCGATTCAGACTCTTGGCCGTATCGAAAACCTCCTGCGTAATGATTGCCGGAAACGCCCCATCCACAACAGTCCATTGATTTTCTGTAACAGCCTTGACCCGGCTGGAACCCACCTTTTTTCGGGTAGTCTTGCCATAGATCGCTTTGCCGGTGTACCGCTCATCATCCAGTATCTTGCGAACCATAGAAGAAGTCCAGTAGTTTTTATTCTGGTCTACGCAGTTCCACTTCCGGCTCACCGCTTGTAGCCGCTTCCTTTGCAGCGGGGTCAGCACTCCTTCTGTATTGAACTTTCTGGCTATGTCCGTAGTAGACAGGCCGCTGGTAAAGAGGTCAAACACACGCCGGACCACGGCGGCGGCATCCTCGTCCACCAAAAGAGTGTGCTTATTCCCAGGCGCTTTCTGATAGCCAAAGAACGCATAGGGGGCAACACAGTAGCCTTTTTCGGCAAGCTGCTTTTTGGTCGATCTCACTTTTTCCGACAAGTCCTTGCTGTAAAGGTCGTAGATCACATTTCGGAAGGACACATCAATCAGGCCCGCAGAACCGTACTTGTGATCCTTGCTGTCGTAGGAATCATTGATGGCGATAAATCGCACATCCAGGAAAGGGAAAATCTGTTCCAGATAGTCCCCAACCACGATATAGTCGCGCCCAAACCGGGACATATCCTTGACGATGATGCAGTTGATTTTCCTTTGACGCACCTGTTCCAAAAGCCGCCGGACGGCTGGCCGCTCCATGTTCGTCCCAGAATAACCGTCATCACAAAATTCGAGAATCTGCGCCCCGGCAAATTCAGGCCGCAGCTCAATGAAACGGCGGATGTAGGCCCGCTGATTGACAACGCTGTTGCTTTCGCTTTTTTCATCGGACAGATCGCCGTCCTCGGCGGAAAGCCGGATGTAAATGGCGATCACATAGTTCAACATTTGCTGTAAGACCTCCGGCATCGTGCTACACCTCCTCCTGAAACAACTTCTTCATCTCGTCCTGATAGTTCAACACGATATGTACCTGCTTGTCCTCATTCACATAGATCTTCTCCACCAGCGCCAGCAGCATCTCACGGGTCAGCTCTTTTTCATCCCGGAACTTGGCAAAAGCGGAAAACCACTTATTTTGTTTGGGACTTGCCTCCGGCAAGGCGTCCTTTTCGACCTGCAAATCCTGAAGGCGTCCCTCAAGCTGGCGGGCTTCATCCTCATACCGGCTTTTCCCGAATAGATAATCCGCCTGCGTTACAATACCGTCCACATAGCTTTCAAAGAGCGTCTGGCGGAGTGTGTCCAGCTTCTTTAAGCGTCCCTGCACCGATATGATCTCATTGTCAAGAGCCGTCCTGCGGCTTCTGGCCGCCGAGGACCGGCTGACCCTTTGGATGACTGCCTCCGCATCCGTGAGCATCGCCATCTGCAATCGAAGGACCTCATAAACGGCCGCTTTCAAATCGTTTTCTCGCAGGCCACCCGTATTGGGGCATCCGGCATCCAGAAGCATAGCGTGGCGGGGGCAGATAAAGTGGTACGCCACCGTCCTGCCTTTGTTATAAACACTCTTATAGCGTGTCATATTGTGCTGGCAGCACGCGCATACCACAAGCCCCTCAAAAATGTTTTCGCTGTCAAAATGGGCGTATTTCCCCAGACGGCTGTGGTATTCCTCGTGTTTGACTTTCAAAATGGCTTGAACCGCATCAAACAGTTCCTGCTCAATGATCGCCTCATGAGTGTTGGGGACAATGATCCATTCTGATGGGGGCATAATTTTTTGCTTCTGCCCAGCGTGCAGTTTTGTGATTTTCTTGCCCTGAACCATGTGCCCCAGATACACCGGATTCTCCAAAATATGCTTCACTGTCTGTGTCTGCCACGGGCTGTTTTCAGAAAACCTCTTGGTAAACACAACGCCCTGCAAATAGCGGTGGTAATTGGGATTGGGAATCTGTTCGGCAGTCAATGTTCTTGCTATCGCAGCGTTGCTCATTCCATCTTTTTTCATCCGAAAAATGCGCTGCACCACCTTCGCCGCGTCTAGGTCAACGGCCAGCTTATGCCGATCCTCCGGGGATTTCACATAGCCATAGGCGGCAAAATTGCCGATAAACTCGCCGCTGCGTTTCTTGGTGTCCAGCGCAGAATACACCTTTTGAGAAATGTCCTTGGCGTAAATGTCGTTCATCAGGTTTTTCAGCGCGATGGTCATGGCCTCTCCGCTGTCCGCCCGGATACTGTCGTAGTTATCATTGACGGAGATAAACCGCACTCCCATGAAGGGCAGTACCTTTTCCAGAAAGTTTCCGGTTTCCAGGAAGTCGCGCCCAAACCGGGACAGGTCTTTCACGATGATGCAGTCCACCCGGCCTGCTTTCACATCCTCCATCATCCGCTGGAATCCAGGGCGCTCAAAATTTGTCCCGGTTTCTCCGTTGTCACGATAGCAGTCGTACAGCTCCAAATCAGGGTGCTTGGCGATATACCCACACAGATAGTCGATCTGCGTTTGCAGGCTCTCGCTGTCCTTGCGGTCACGGGTGTCCATGATGGAGAGGCGCACATAAAGAGCTGTGCGGAAAATCCGCAGAGCGGCGGCCTTGGGCAGTACATCAACCGGAACGCCCTGTGCGGCCGCTATCTGTTTTCTTCTGCTCACACGCGCCATTTACACCGCCTCCTTTACCGTGGGGGCTGCCTGCGCCGCCTGACGATCCATATACTGTTCGATGTAGGCTACCGCCGCCCTGTACTCATTCTGGTACTTGAAAATGATCTCAATTCGGTTCCCTTCATAGACATAGATACGGTCGATGATCTTCACCAGGATTTTGCGCTCCATCACATCCACATGGCGGAAGGACTTGAAATGGGCGATCCATTCTCCCTGCGGGGAACCCGCCCGCACAATGGCGTCCAATTCCTCCTGCCGCTTACTGATGGCCGCCGCAATCGCCTCGCACTTTTCCGTGTAAATCCGCTGATACTGCTTGAACTCATCTTCATTCAGCAGATGGTCCACGAACTTCTCATAAGCGGACATTTTGAACCGCATGGCCTGTTCATAATCGGCTTTCAGCTTTTCAAGCTGCCGGTCAATCTTTCTGGCCTCTGTGTCCTCTGCGGGGAGAGCGGCGATGAATTGCAGGGTTTTCTCAATGTTCAGCACCGTTTCCATGTGAGCGTGGATACAGTCACGAACTGCGTCTGTCAGCAGCGCCTCGCTGATATTGTGGGTAGTGCAGGCGGTTTTGTCCGCCCGATTGGTGGAGCAGGAGTAATAAAAATATTTTTTCCCGCCAGCCGGAACGGTCTTGCGGATCATGTTCTGCTTGCAATCAGCGCAGAACAAAAGTCCCGAAAAGGGATAGACCGTCTTTTTCTGTACGGCGATTCTGGTGTCCCGGCACAGCAGGCCGCTGACTGTCCGAAAATCCACCTCGCTGATAATCGGCTCATGGGCGCCGGGAACCCTGATCCACTCGTCCTCTGGCTTCTCCATCAGCTTCTTGATTTTATAGTTTGGTCGCCCGGTCTTTCCCTGAACCATCACACCGATATAGAGGGGATTCTTCAGGATGCGCCCAACCGCTACCGCCGACCACTTGGCCTGCGGATTGCTTTTGAAGCCGGAGATATACTTCATCCCCAGGGAACGCTTGTATTCTGATGGAGAGAGGACCCCATCGGCGTTCAGCCGGTCAGCGATCCCCTGCTGGCTCATTCCTTCCAGCTTCCAGCGGAAAATATCCCGCACCACCTCGGCGGCGTAATCGTCCACAACAAGCTGATTCTTGTCGTCCGGTGATTTCAGATAGCCGTAGGCGGCAAACGCCCCCACAAACTGCCCCTTTCTTTTTTTAACCTCCAAATGGCTGCGGATTTTCACTGAAATATCCCGGCTGTAAGAATCGTTCATCAGGTTTTTGATGGGCAGCAGGATGGTGCTGGCCTGCCCCTGTAAATTGGCGGTATCATAGCCGTCGTTAATGGCGATGAACCGTATCCCGTGGTCTGCAAACTCCTGTAAGACCTTTCCGGTTTCAATATAGTTGCGCCCCAAACGGGACAGGTCTTTTACCACGACGCAGTTGACTGCGCCGGAACGCACATCCTGTAAGACTTCCTGAATCCCAGGACGAAAAAAATCAACGCCACTAAACCCGTCATCCTTCCTCTCGGCATGGATGCGGATTTCTGGCATTGATTTCAAAAATTCCGTGATAAATTCCCGCTGATTCTTGATGCTGTTGCTTTCCGGCTTATCTCCATCATCATCAGACAGCCGGAGATAGATGTCGGCGTTATAAACAGCCTGCGCGGTCAAATTTTTCATAACAATGCCTCCAATCGTTTTGTTCGTCAGTCCCAACAACGATTGGAGTGCGAGTTTTGTCCGATTTCTATTATACAGCAGGGCACAGTCAGTGTCCAGGTATTTTTTTCGGTTCCATTCGTGTCAGGGATTTACAGGGTACGGAGATAGCTTTCAAATTGTTCCTCCATTGTGGTTTCCTTGGCCGCCTCGGAAAAGCCAATTTTCACGACGATCTTTCCGTGGCGGAAGCAGTAGGGGTTGCGGATCTGACGGATGAAGTCCAGTATCCGTTCCTCTCTTGGAAGTTCTGTGTGGATGGATATATCCCGAATATCGACAAGCTGTTCTGGATCGACCGTCTTAATATCAACGGCGGAGAGCGTATCAAGCTCTGCAAGCGTGAGTGATTTCAAACAGGTTCCTCCTTTCTGCCTCTCCAATCTATTCAGAAGGGCGCCTGTCCTATGCCAGAGAACGCAGGCCCACGCTGATTGCCAGGGCTGTGTCGATCTCCTTCATCTTTTTCTTGTTGATCTGCCCGATATAGCCTCGCAGCCGCCTACGGTCAACCGTCCGTATCTGCTCCAACAGCAGCAGGGAGGTAGGGGCAAGGCCCGGCACATCCTCCAACAAAACATGGGTAGGAAGGTGGGTCTTATCCCTTCGGCTGGTGATGGCCGCCGCTACCACGGTAGGGCTGAAATAGTTTCCCACATCATTTTGGAGAATGAGGATAGGGCGCGTTCCGCCCTGTTCCGAGCCAACCACCGGGTCTAGGTCGGCATAGAACAAAGCGCCGCGCCGGATCGCCTTTCGCCGCATAAGAATGACCTCCTGAATATAAGTAAGCCGGAAACAGGGCAGGCCCCGAAAGGCCCGCCCTGCGTCCGGCGAATTTTTTCCAATCTGTTTTCTTTCATTGTGCTATTTGTCCTCGACACCCCGCACATGGGAAGTCATCAGCGGCCAGCAGCGAACCGGCCCACGGGAATCTCACCCCTCCGAGGATCTCTCCGAGCTGCCCCCATTGCGTGATCCTGCGGTCAGGCAGGGCTGTGGCTGGACAGGAGTACCATTGTACCCTTTGCCGGTCATGGCCGCGCCGGGAGCTGCCCGGTTTTTACAGACCGCCGTTTCTCGCTCATACAGGCAGGATGACAGCAAGACCAATGAAAGAAAGTAGGTGGGATCTGCTCATCCGTGCCGTACCTCATGGCGCGGCTTCTGAATCGGCTTTTGCTCATCGCACTGGCAAAGGGGAAGTTACCGATGAATGAGTATGCGGTTGTCAAGGTACAGGCGAAAGGGGGGTCAGAAAGAACTCCTTTCACCCATCGTCCTGAAACCGTGGGGGTGTCAACCCTGCTCCGCAAAAAATTTTTTCAATTTTTCGATGGCAAGGTTCAGGGATTTGGCAACAGCCTGATGGCTTGTCCCTTCCAACCTGCCGATCTGCCGGGTGGACAGACCACGGAACACATGAAGTCGAAAACGCCGTTTCTGGACTTCTGTAAGTACGCCCGCAGCAAACAGTCGCTCCAGTGCAATCCGGGCATAGCGGCGGTTTTGTACTTCTGCCGCCAGTTCCTCCAATTCTTCTTCCAATGGCCGGGTAGAGCAGCAGTCCATTTCCTCTAAACCGTGGATGGACACATCCTTGCGGGTCTGTGTGCTTTCAGCCCGATCCTGCTCATAGTAAATCTCATCGGACAGGGCTTTCAGCTCCGCAAAGTCCTGTTCTGTTTTATCCGGGTTCTCCTTCAGGTAATCCTCCAGAGCAACCTCAATAATTTCATCATGGAAGCGATAAACAATATTGGGGCTGTATTTGTTTATCGCATAATCGCTTTTGCGATAATCCCGCAATTTTTGTACCTCCGATCTGTTTTTTGCGAAAACAGACCGGAGGTGGCGGCGCCCTGCTCTTATAACCAGGTTGCCTATAAAATAAGCGGCTGACTTTGTAATCTGGTACAAAATCAGCCGCTCGAAGGATAAGCGCATTGAGAAGCCCAATGGCGTATGGAGCATCCGCAGGCGGAGGCTTGTCCCCGGATGGGGCAAACTCTCTCCCGCAAAAGCGCCGGTGAACGCCGATTGAAAATTGTCCATTAAAAGCCGTGTGTCGTTTGAGAAGGACAAAAAGCAGTTTCTCAATGCTGTGGATTTTCTCATCCATAGCACGCTACTCCTTGCCCGCTTATGCGGACGGCACACAGGCGGCTGGCGTCATCCCCTTTCTTTTAAGCGTGGCAGCTCAAAGCTGCCGCCCTTGCTGATATATGTTGTTGTAAGGTCGAACCGGGAGAAATCATGGAGATATTCCCCGGATTATGTCGATGGGTAAAAGAAAAGCGGCCCTTATCCGCCCATGGGATAAAGACCGCTTTTCCTGATTTCCTTTTCTGCTCTGTCCATGCGCCTCACCTCGCTTTGCGTGTTCAAAGGGATTTGGGGATAAACTGCCACACTAAGAGTTTACATGACAAATTTCACCAGTTATGTGCGAAGTTTTCTGTTGTTTGAGATAATTTTTCTGACTAACAGGTAAACAAAGAGAGGGTTGCTCTTTTGCGATGGGCAACCCTCTCTTATTAGGCATCAAGTTTGTAGCCAAACCGAAAAACAGTTTTGATAAAAATAGGATGCCTGGGATCAGACTCCAACTTCTTCCGCAGACGCCAGATCGTATTATCTACGGTAGTCATACCGTACTGATATTCCTCACCCCAGACTGCCGCATAAAGTTGCTCCCTTGTGTAAATCCTACCAGGGGATTTCGCCATGCAGTAAAGAATGGAGTATTCGCTGTGATTTAGGCGAATTTCCCTTCCGGCCTTCAGTACTCGCCGAGAAGCCGGGTAGATTTCAACATCTCCAAAAGACAGCATGGAGGATGTGGCTTCAACAACTTGAACAGACTTATCCCGCAAAGCATCCATGATAGTCTTAAAAACGGTTTCATCCGGGTCGATTGCCCGTATAATGATGATCTCCTCCGTGTTGTCATCACCTCATCTTTTCAAGGCATTTTTGTCTGTTCTTTAGATTCTTCAAACGCTGCGGATACAGCTTTAAGTTGCTGGAAACTGCTCTCGCTGATTGCGTGCTCCATCCGGCAGGCGTCGCATTCCGCTTCCTTTGGATCAACACCAGCACTTACCAGCAGGCGAGTGAAGAAACAGTGCTTCTCATAGGTCTGTTCTGCTACCTCCCGGCCCACATCTGTTAGATGGAGAAAGTGGTCATCATCCATTATGAGAAATCCACCGTTTTTTAGAGTATTGACTGCATGGCACACGCTTGGTTTTGATACTTCCATGTGCCGGGCTATATCCACGGAGCGTACTGCTCCTTTATGCATTTGGATTACTAAGATGGCCTCTAAATAATCCTCACCGGATGCGGTGGCTTGCTGTTTTCTTTTCATATTTTCCTCTTAGGACTTTCATGTCGGTAAAGAAGACATTTGTTGTTTCTGCTGAAGAGCAACCAAATGCTCATACAGCCCGCCTTTTTTAGCCAACTCGCTGGGAGTCCCCATTTCAGTCACTTTCCCTTTGTCCAAAACAACTATCTTGTCTGCATTCGCTATGGTCCTCATGCGATGCGCAATAACTATCACTGTCCTACCTTTTAATAACGCTGACAAGGCAGTTT
>OIWL01003189.1_pt1 | contig 11784 bp, 12 predicted proteins | sample 1587561 | NCBI WGS metagenome assembly OIWL01 (sample SAMEA3888903, study PRJEB22519) | human gut metagenome | biome: human gut; feature: human-associated habitat; material: faeces | place: Denmark | collected 2010 | reverse complement strand
GCAAGGACATCGTCAACCCCACCGCCTGCATCCTCTCCGCCGCCATGATGCTGCGGTACTCCTTCGGCATGACCGAGGAGGCCGACGCCATCGAGAGCGCGGTGAACAAGGTGCTGGACAAGGGCCTGCGCACCGCCGATAATATGAGCGAGGGCTGCACCTGCCTCGGCTGTACCGCAATGGGCGATGCCATCCTCGCGGAGATCTGAGCCAGAGCAGGCAATGTACGAGCGCCGCAGACGGCAGAGCACAATAGGCTGTTCCGGCAGGCACTGTCTTTGAAACTTGCGATAAAATAAAATGCGCCGCCGCCTCTCACAGTTTCGTGGGAGGCGGCGGTTTTTTGTATCCCAGAGATAAAAAGTATGTCTTATAATTTTAACAAAATGCCAAAATCGAAAAAATAGGGTAGATAATATTGACGAAAGTTGCCCAAAAATGTATTATTGTGATATGGAGGCAGAACGCTTCCTAAATTATAAGGAGGAATTTTTTATGATGTTGCGGTTCCGAAAAATGATGGCAGTCTTGTTGGCGGCGGCGCTGACACTGACGATGCTCACTGCCTGCGGCGGCGGTGGCAGCGGAAGAGGAAAAGCGGTCAACGAAAAGGTCGAGCTGACAAAGAGCGTGAATGAAGCCTTAAAGAAGGATAAGTATAGAGTAAGTCTAAACTACAATGCAGAATTGGATGACGTTGCATCTAACTATCATATAAATGATGTCGGAAATACAAATGCTGATTGGAAGAACAAGAAACTCGATCGCGAAATGTTCAGAGTGGATATTCCGGAAGTAGAAAAAGCGGATAGCGCAAGTAAAATTGCCAAAGAAATAGAGCCTACTTTGACAAATATGAAAGACTACGAGTGGAGCATCGGATACTACGTAGAGCCTAAGGAGAATAGAAAAAAAGAGGTAGTAAGCAGAGAGTTTACGATTATTTTGGAGTGGAAAGAAGTTACTAAATAATAAACCCTGCATAAATTGAAGTAGGAATAGAACCGCCGTCTCTCACAGTTTCGTGGGAGGCGGCGGCTTTGTATTGTGCTTTGCAGGATTTTGTGTTATTCTGTAACTAATGCCAGCAATGGCAGGAAAAAGGCGCTGTGTCTAAAACGCAGGCGGCTGACTCCTTACCGGCACCTAAGCGCCGGGCAAGGCAGTTTTTCTTGAAGTTGCCACTCCCCGGATGCTCAAGGGCAGGAAGGGGGTGTGGTTCATGACATTCTCCGATGTTGCAATTTTACTGACGCTTCTTGGCGGAGCAATTTTTGTTACATTTCAGATCACATGGACGATCGCACATGAGAACCATGACGATAAAAAACGCAAGAAAAAATGACCGCCTCACAGTTCCCCAACTTGGTCGGTCATTTTCTCTTGACTAATCTGGTAAGGAGCTAGTCGTTTTGCAGACACAGCGCCTTTCTATATGTAGTATAGTCAAATTTCTTTGGGTTGTCAAGCGGGGTCGGCATCCTGCACAGACAAATACAATGTTTGCAAATTCTGCTTTCGGCCTTAAAGTGTGAAATAGATTCATTTGACAAATCAAATTATGTAAACTATACTAAGTCCTGTCTTTAACGATGAAAAAATACCCCGTGTGCCGGGATGGATAAAAAGAGATAGGATGGGAAAACCGATATGCTGACACTGGATAAGATCTACCACGCCGCCTTTGTCCTCAAGGATGTAGCACGCAAAACAGACCTCATCGAAGCCCCCAAGCTCTCGAAGGACTGCCAGCTCTACCTCAAGACCGAGAACCTGCAGGTGACCGGCAGCTTCAAGGTGCGCGGCGCTTATTATAAGATCAGCCAGCTCTCCAAGGAGGAGAGCGACAAGGGCGTCATCGCCTGCTCGGCAGGCAACCACGCACAGGGCGTGGCGCTGGCCGCTACCCGCCGGGGTATCCGGAGCATCGTCTGTATGCCGGACGGCGCACCCATTATGAAGGTGGAGAACACCAAGAACCTCGGCGCGGAGGTCTGCCTCGTGCCCGGCACCTATGACGATGCCCACGACAAGGCCGTCGAGCTGCAGGAAGAGACGGGCATGACCTTCATCCACCCTTACGACGACGAGCAGGTCATCGCCGGTCAGGGCACCATCGGCCTCGAGATCCTCGACCAGCTGCCCGATGTGGATGCCGTCATCGTGCCTGTGGGCGGCGGCGGACTCATCTCCGGCGTGGCCTTCGCCATCAAGAGCCTCAAGCCGGAGGTCAAGGTCTACGGTGTGCAGGCCGAGGGCGCACCCAGTATGTACCGCTCCCTCCACGAGCACAAATACCAGACCCTTTCTGCCGTCTCCACCTTTGCGGACGGCATTCAGGTCAAGACCCCCGGTGAGCTGACCTACAAGCTCTGCGAGGAGTATGTGGACGACATCGTCACTGTCACCGAGGACGAGACCGCAGCGGCCATCCTCTCCCTGATGGAGAACCAGAAGCTGGTGGCCGAGGGCGCGGGAGCTGTGCCTGTGGCGGCGGCGCTCTTCCACAAGCTGCCCATCGAGGGCAAGAAGGTCGTCTGCCTCATCTCCGGCGGCAACATCGACGTGAACATCCTCAACCGCGTCATCACCCGCGGCCTCGTCATGAGCGGCCGCAAGGCCAACCTGACCATCGCGCTGGAGGATAAGCCCGGCCAGCTGCAGCAGGTGGCCAACATCGTCTCCCGCTGCGGCAGCAATGTGGTGTCCGTCCTCCACGACGGCTCCGACCCCAATATGCCCATCTCCAGCTGCTTCCTCAAGCTGACCCTTGAGACCCGCGACAATGCCCAGATCGAGCAGATCCGGCAGGAGCTTGCCAAGGCGGGCTTCCAGCTGGTGGCAGAGCGCGTATAACGAATCAGAAGACACAGAAAAGCCGCCCGGATGGGCGGCTTTTCTGCGGTTTGTCAGCCGATGATCTCGTACTGGAAATATTCGCACTTGAGCTTGCTGCCTACGTCGATCTCCGGCGGCAGGAGCGCCAGCGCCACCGGGTTCAGCTCGTCGCTCTCGATGTCGGTGCGGCGCAGGTTGACGTAATCGCCGTCAAAGCTGACGACTTCATAATACCAAGGCCCCATAGGTGAACTCCCTCTCTTGTGTCAGGTGTCGTTTTCTTTTTCCTGTTTCCGCCAGTGGTAGTACGGCCCGAGGATGCAGACCGCCGAAAGGATCATCACGGCGAGGAGGATGCTGGTGACCATCGGGTCGTCGGAGAAAAAGCAGAACAGCACCTGTACGCCGCCTACGATGAGCTCCAGCACGCCCAGAAGCCGCTGCCAGAGGCGGCGGCCCTCTTCGCTGGACGATTCCAGCCGCCGCGCCAGCACGCCGGGCAGCTGGACGCGGAGGACATCTGCAATGCCCCAGACGAGGAAGATAACGCCGATGACAAGATGGTGCACCATAAGCCACGCTCCTTTCTGCGCTGTGCGCTGAACAGGAAAACTTTTACACAGCAAGTATACCATATCCGCCGTCCCCCGGCAAGGATGGGGAACAGGCGGAATAGAATAGAAAGTTTTTGCGGAAGCCCCGGCGGCTCTTGTGGAATCCGGAAAAATATGCTATACTATTTTCTACCGATGCGCCATCGCCAAGCGGTAAGGCAGGGGACTTTGACTCCCCCATCGTAGGTTCGACTCCTGCTGGCGCAACTGGAAAAAACTGCACGGACTGCTGGACTTCAGCGTTCGTGCAGTTTTTCTTTTATGCCTCTGTAAAAACAGGAACGGGGGACGGCATCAGAACCGTCCCCCCTCGAAAAGCATTTGGCAGGCGTGGCGTTCTCCTGCATCTCTCAGGGCGAGGCCCTTGTCGTTACCATCGGCGTGTGGCTGCCACGAAATTGACCACCTCAAATGCTTCTCTTATCCTATGTATAGCATACCACAGTTATTCTTTTTTGTAAAGGATTTCGCTTTGACGTAAGAGTCGCCGAAAACGCTTCTGACTGATATTCCACATGGTGATAATGGAGTTTTTGTAGTCGTCGGGGTCACCCGATACCTTCAAGCGCAGGACGATTTCAGCATTAAGCTCAGGAGTGACGATCTTTTTGAGCACCAGTGCGGTGTGGGGCCGATTTCCTCTTAGAATATAATCAGGCTCCTGCAAAATGAGGGGAATATGGGAAGAAAGACGGTCATAATCGCCGGGATGACCATCTTCAATATGGAGAATTTGCTGTTCTGTGATGATGACATCATCGGTTACAAGGTCTTCGTCAACAATTCGGTAAAGCTCCCGATCGATTTTGCATATAAAATTCACGTCTGTTTCCACACCATTCTTATTTGATGAACCAAGTATAGCATGCCGGATTCATTTTGTATAGAGAAACAGCCCAGCCAAAACGCAAAAAGCCGCCCGGCTTTCATACCGGGCGGCAATGGAGAAGAAAAATCGCAAAAGCGATGAAAATATCAGTTTACAGGATGTCGATGTACTCACCGGCCAGAGCCTTGTTCATGCTGCGGACGGCGCAGAACTTGCCGCACATGGAGCAGGTGTCGCTGTGGTCATCCTCGGGCAGGCGGGCGTCACGGATGGCCTTTGCGGTCTCGGGGTCGAGGGCACAGGCGAACTGTGCGTCCCAGTCCAGCACACGGCGGGCGTCGCCCATCTTGTCGTCGATGTCCCGGGCGTGGGGGATGCCCTTGGCGATGTCGGCGGCGTGGGCGGCGATCTTGGAGGCCACGATGCCCTGCTTGACGTCGTCCACATTGGGCAGAGCCAGATGCTCGGCGGGGGTGACATAGCACAGGAAAGCCGCACCGCTCATGGCTGCGACAGCGCCGCCGATGGCAGCGGTGATGTGGTCATAACCGGGGGCGATGTCGGTGACGATGGGGCCGAGGACGTAGAAGGGCGCGCCCATGCAGATGGTCTTCTGGATCTCCATGTTGGCGGCGACCTGATTCAGGGGCACATGGCCCGGGCCTTCCACCATGACCTGAACATTGTGTGCCCAAGCCCGCTTGGTCAGCTCGCCCAGACGGACCAGCTCTTCGATCTGGCAGACGTCGGTGGCGTCGGCGAGGCAGCCGGGACGGCAGGCGTCGCCCAGAGAGATGGTGACATCGTGCTCCTCGCAGATGTCGAGGATCTCGTCGAAGTGCTCGTAGAAGGGATTCTCATTGCCGGTCATACACATCCATGCAAATACAAGAGATCCTCCTCTGGAAACGATATTCATTTTTCTCTTGTGGTTACGGATCTGGTCGATGGTCTTTCTTGTGATTCCGCAGTGAAGAGTTACGAAATCTACACCATCCTGTGCGTGAAGTCTTACTACATCAATGAAATCCTTGGCTGTCAGTGTATCAAGATCTCTCTGATAGTGGATAACGGAATCATAAACCGGAACGGTTCCGATCATTGCCGGACACTCGGATGTAAGCTTGCGTCGGAACGGAATGGTATTTCCGTGGGAAGAAAGATCCATGATGGCATGGGCTCCCATGTTTACAGCTTCCATAACTTTCTGCATTTCCACATCGTAATCCTTGCAGTCTCTGGATACACCAAGGTTTACATTGATCTTGGTGCGGAGCATGGAACCTACGCCCTCCGGATCGATACATTTGTGATTTTTATTTGCACAGATCGCCACCTTACCGGAGGCTACCAGCGGAAGCAGTTCCTCTGTTGTCATGCGTTCCTTCTTAGCTACGATCTCAAGCTCAGGTGTGATGATGCCTTTACGGGCTGCCTCCATCTGTGTACTGTAATTTCTCATGTAAAAAAAATCTCCTTCCATAAATTCTTTGTGTTTATACAACAAAAAACCGGCTGCTGCAACGCATACGCATCACGGCAACCGGCTCTTACTCTTACGTACTTAATGAAAATCTTCTGTACTTCTGATCTCTTCTGTACTCTCTGATCTTCTGTATCTTTAAGAATCCTTCGTGCATATGTCCCTACGTTGGCATTATCCAAATCAGGTTATGGGTCAAGACATTTACAGTCTACTCTCAGCTCGCTTCAGCGGGCCCCCCTGTTTTCATATGTTGGGGACTTTTGTCGTCCATGAGATTATTATAGTATAACAGAAAAAATTTGTAAACCGCATTTCTGCATTTTATGACTTTTTCTTTCGACAAAACCTGAACTGTGTTGATTTTTCTTATGCTCTCTCCCCACAGTCCGCCATACATGTACAGATCGTTTCTTTATGATTTCTGCAATTGAATCTTTTACCCTGATGTGCCAGAAAGGCCAGCAGTTTTCGAAAATATTTCCGGCGCTTTTCTTTTTTCTTCCGTTCCTTTTCAAACTGAGTTTCAAATCCCTGATTGATTATTGCTCCGATCATGGAATATGTATCATCATATTTCATACTGCTCTCCTCCTTTTTATTCTGCATGGATGTTTTTTATTTGCCTACATCATAGCGGAATGTCGGAGTTTCTTCCATGGTCTGAAATAATCAATTTAATTGACTTTATTTATTCTTTCTTCTGTACTGACTCGGTGTGTCGTTGTGCAGCTGCCGAAAAGCACGGATGAAGCTTTCCGGATTTCTGTATCCTACTTTGTCACTGATATCTTCTACACTTAGCTGGCTGTAGAGAAGAAGCTGCTCTCCCTGCTGCAGTCGAATCTCTGTAAGAAGATTGGAAAATGTTTTTCCAGTAATGGATTTGATCAGCTTCGAACAGTATGGCACGGAGAAATGGAATTCCTCCGCAAGTTTATTTAAAGTCACTGTGCTGCAGTTTCCTATCATATAAGCAAGCATTTCAGATTCCTGCTGTGTCCGGTCTCTTCTGCTATCCGGAATACTCACATTGTTTCCGTGGCGTCTCGTCAGCTCCACAAAAAACAGTGTAAGAATGCTGCAGATAATCCTGTCCGAAAAACTGTCACCTGTTTTCTGCTCTCTGTACATATCCAGAATGTAATTGCGGATAACCGTATCATTCTTCGTATGAAAAAGAAGGTAGCGAATTTTTTCCCGGAAATACAGATTCCCCACAAAAAAACTGGAAATCTGGGTTTTATCACGGACTGTATTATAGAAGATGTCCATGAATGTACTGCGGCGGATCAGAATATTCAGAATGATGCTGTCATCCTCCACCGCCAGAATTCCGTGTCTGACATTCGGAGCAATCAGACACAGATCTCCGGCTGTCAGTTTCTCCGTGGAATCCTGAAAAAAATTATTGCAGTTTCCGGACAGTACATATATCATCTCAAAAAAATCATGTTCATGATAAAACAGTGGAAAATATCTGGGATGTTTTACCAGGCTTACATTATATCCCGTTGGAATAAACATATCTTCTCTGGAATATTCATTTATCTTTTCCGGATGGACTGCCCATTCCACATCTTTTTCAAATTCGCAATGACCGGAATGACGTTCCTCGAATTTTGCAATATTCTCCGGAGTTTTTTCCATAAAATAATATTCCCGGTGAATCTTCTCATCATATTTCCATGTGTTCAGTTTCCGGACCAGATCTTTATACTCTGTTTTTTCTCGTTCCATATCTAAGCTTCCATTTTCCTCGGAATACCACCTGATTACTGTGCCGGCTATTTTCCATGCGTACTGCTTAATTCATCTCTTCGGTTTTCCAGCAGTTTTTCATTTGCTTTTTCATACTCGTTGAATTCTGCGGTAATCTGATCATCTGTTTTGGACGCATCCGGGTGATACCAGCTTTTTGCCTGGAAATAAGACGCAATCTCTGCAGTCTGGAATGCTCTTCCGTGGCGGGCAAAGATTTCGTTGATTGCATTCTGGATATCATCCAGGCTTAACCCTGCAATTTCATCTGCGCTGAGATATCTGACATTAACATCCGGCAGTATGTATTCTGAGGAATCTGATGTGGAACTGCTCTGCTCTGTAGAAGTGCCTCCACCTGAAAATTCCTCAATATTCTCCGGTATTTCTCCTGTTTTATCTTCCACCGTACAGGTAAATCCATCCTGAATATCTTCGGAAGGATCTGCCATCCACTGATTGAGACCTGAAGGTGAGCAAGCCGTACCTTTCGTCATCCGTAAAATCGGATACAATTCAGAATTGGCGTCTACCGTCATATTTTCAAAGAAAACTCTCGGACTTGCAAAGCCAAGAGAACAGAATTTATCAATGGAATCTCCGGCTTCTCCCTCAAAATTTTCCCAGAACATATCAATGGGCGATCCGCTGAAATAAAGGCTGTCCGTCTCATCAATCGGATTTAAATTTCCATCTTCCAGCCGAACTCCTTTAAAAAACCATTCCTGTCCTGTTGCGATCACGCCTTCATCGTATGCTTCGTAATAAAATTCATAACTTCCCTTATACTTCCGGAAGAAAACAGAATCCTCTTCTTTTACACATCTTTCATCAAGACTGCTGTAATCGAACTCCTGATACTCCGAAGCGCTGACGATTTCCTGATCCGAAGTAATCTCCCAGGATTCTCCTGATTTTCTCAGCATCTGAAAATGCACTCTGCCATCATAGATAACGGCAAAAATTTCCGGGCTACCATCCCCGTCAAAATCTTTCGGAAATGCCGCCAGGATTCCGCTGTCTGTATCCGGAACCAGACCGGAACTGTTATCTTCGTTTCTGTGAAGACTGCGAACATAACTCTGATTTCCCATATATCCCAGTCCGCTTATCTGAGATACCACATTGACTGCATCGGAAGCATTATTAACAACCGACGAAATTCCGGAATCTGCCTGCTGCTTTTCTGCTGATACTGTACTTCCCGGAATGACAGATAAACACATTCCTGCTGACAGCGCTGCAATGATATATTTCTTTTTTCTCATACTTTCCCTCCCTGTTAGGCATTCAGGATATCCATCCGCTTTGTACTGCCTGCTGGTACAGATCATCCATTCTGTCCATTTCCATATCGTTGGCATTTGAAGACAGCTGTTCCTGATAGAGTTCTTTTGCCTTCTTATAATATTCCTGAAATTTGCTGTAGTCTCTTGTATCTTCTGCTTTTTTCCCCTGGACTGCTACTTCCAGAAAAGCCAGGTTTTTGTAAGTGCGGTAGTCTTCTCCGTAAGTTTTCAGCATTTCCTGAAGTTTTTTCTGTGCATTGGCATAGTCATCCATATTCTGGTAAAGAACTGCAATATTACATGCCGTATCGTAGTCTCCCATTCCACGGGATTCAATCTGGTCAAAAATCTCCAGTGCGCTCTGATAATAACCGGAATCTCCGGTGTCTGCGCCAAGATCACTGTATACCTGTGCCAGTTCTTCCAGTATTCCGATGTTATTTTCTGACGGAAGTTCTTTCCTTGCCTTTTCCAGGAACTGTGCCTGCTGTTTTTTGCTGTCAATGCTGTCGTTCTGCTTATCCATGCATTTTACAGCCATGATATAAGAACGCATCTGAATATAGGAATCTCTGCTGTTCTCGGCACAGTCCCTGAAAATTTCTTCCGCGCTGCTGTAATCTCCGGTATTGTACTGGATTTCTCCTTTTACATAAGAAACATCCGCAGTGCTGAGGCCTTTGTCCGCTGCTTCATTCAGAAGTTCTTCTGCCTTGTTTGTGTTTCCACAGTAAGCTTCCGCAATGGCATAATCACGGTAATAACTTCCATTTTCGGAATTAATGCGGATGGCCGATTCATATGCATTGGATGCGTTTTCATACTCTTCAAGCTGAGAGTAGGAATCTCCCAGAAGATAATAGACACTGTCCAGAGAAATATCCCGTTTTATTTTTGAATCAGCCAGAATGGTATCATTGATATATTTAACACAGTCCCTGTATTTCTTTTCACGGTTAAGAGCCTCTGCTTTATCCAGATAAACGTCTGCTTTGTCCGGATAAATCCGGATTGCCTTCTGATACCAGGTATCCAGATCTTCATAATTGCCATCGCTGATGCTCTCTTCCATTTTTGAGACTGCTTCTTTATAATCTGCCTGTCTTTTTTTATCGATCTGATGATATCCGACCAGAAGAACCGCTGTACCCATAACTAAGCAACCTGCTATAATTCCGGCTATCATATGCGTTTTTTTCGGGCCAGTGTTATCTTCTGTCAGCTTATTCAGATCCGCATAGAGCTCTTCTGCACGCTGATATCTTTTTTCAGGATCCGGCTCCAGGCATTTCATCACAATCGCAGCCAGTATTTTATCCGTTTCCGGCTTTAATTCCAGTAATGACCGTACACGTCCGTTCTGGTCCATAACGGGCTTGCCCCCTGTAATAAGGTGATAAATTGTTGCTCCCAGGCTGTATATGTCCGCTCTTCTGTCAATTTTTTTCCAGCGGAAACGATCCGTTTCACGCTCGTTATACCGGATTGCCGCAATCTGCTCCGGCGGCGCATATCCCGGAGTATATCCGGTTACATACGCAGCTCCGCCTCCAAGACTGAAAGAAATATTAAAATCAATGAGACAGATGTTTCCATTTGGCATCAGCATAATATTTCCGGGCTTCAGGTCGCTGTGAATTACCGCCGGATTCTGGTTATGGAGATATGCCAGGGTCGCGGCAATCTGTTTCATCCAGATAATAATAGAACGTTCCGGAAATACGGTTCCTGCATCCAGATACTGCTTGAAAGATTTTCCGGGAATAAATTCCATAACCGTATAAACACTGCCATTATCTTCCACAAAGTTAAATACCTGTGGGAGGCAGGTGTGTTTCAGATTTTTAAGCACGTCTACCTCTGTCCTGGTATTCATCAGATCCTGGATATCTGTATTGACTTTTTTCAGAACTACATATTTATTCAGGTTTCTGTGATACGCCTTATATACCGTACCACCGTTTCCGGCTCCGATTTTTTCTATGATCTCGTATGTATTGTCGATATATTTCTGCATTTTCTGGCAACCGTCCTATTTGCTTTTTGCTGTGAGAGTTCCGCTTCCTGCCGGCATTTTTACAGTCAGAACCGCCAGATCAGTACAACCCTCTGCACCGGACAATCCATCTCCAAGAGGATCCGGAATATCGCTGAGATCCTGATATGGATTTTCTGCATATCCACGTGCCTGCAATGCTTCTGCATTACTGCTATTCCAGCTTCCTGTAAGACCGGATGGCTGCAGGCTGGAAGCCAGACTATCCTGTCCCTGTCCGTTTGTAACGGAACCGGAAGCGCACAGCGTTACACTGTCATCTGCTTCTACCTGATAAACTTCAACAGCAGTTACTGCCTCCGGTGTTTCTTCGCCGGAATCATATCCGTAACACCAGGTTGCAAAACCGATTTCAATTTTTCCCTGATAATTCATAAGGAAACAGTCCTGTGTATTTCCATAGGACAGGCTTTCCATCGGGGTTTTCATTCCTGTTGATGTCATCTGGGAAGTCTTTAATTCCACGGTTCCGTTTTCTTCCTTATAAATTCGGAAACCCAGACTTCCGCTCTTTACCTCCACTACAAGAAGTTCTTCTGCTCCGTCTCCGTCCAGGTCTCCCCTTGTTTCTGCCAGACGTCCGGTCAGAGCGGAAGCAGATGTCTCCCCGTATGTAAATGGAATCTGTGTATCTGCCCAGCTGACAGGTGGAAGTTCTTTCGCAAGTGTATTTTTTACATAATCTTCCAGAAGATCTCCGGTGCCAGAAGGTGTTTCGGCTGTCTCTGATGTACCTTCTGTTCCGGATGTTTCATCGGTTCCTGATGTTTCATCAGTTCCAGAATTTTCATCAGTTCCAGATGTTTCGGAATCTTCGCCGGTTTCTTCTGTTCCGGATGTGTTCGTATCTTCTCCATCTTCCCTTGCCACCGGAATTCCGTCGACTTCGGTGTCCCCGGCATTATCGCCTGTGT
>OIWL01003172.1_pt1 | contig 11829 bp, 14 predicted proteins | sample 1587561 | NCBI WGS metagenome assembly OIWL01 (sample SAMEA3888903, study PRJEB22519) | human gut metagenome | biome: human gut; feature: human-associated habitat; material: faeces | place: Denmark | collected 2010 | reverse complement strand
GTGTTTTCGCTATAATATGCATATAATACAAATCCAATTGGGGATAAATATGAAAAGAAATGTATTAAAAAGAACACTTATCATGCTTGGGTTATCCATTGGCATCATCAGCATAAAGACAACGCCTGCCATGGCAGAAGAAGTGGCACTTCCAGTGAAGTATGATTCTAGGGACTACGGCTGCATCACCAGTAAAAAAAATCAATACGGCGCTACGTGTTGGGCGTTTGCTTCGATTGCAGCAGCAGAGTCAAGTCTGATCCGTACAGGACTTGCCGACAGCAGTATTGACCTTTCAGAGTTTCATCTTGCCTATTACATGGATCATAATTTTCACGATCCGTTATAAAATGCAAATGCTTTTCCATCCACTTCGCAAGAAGATATTCCTACCACTATGATGCATGGTGGTTATGTGAAAGATGCAGGAACGATGTTTTCAAAATGGAACGAGCTGGTACTGAAATCCACGATGCCATGTGCCAGTAATGCTTATTATAAGGGCATCTATCCAGATACATCCAAAGACCTTTCTGCAGAGTGTGCATTTCATTTAAAAAAGATGATGTATGTAAGCAGTCCAGAAATGTAAAAAAATGGTCATGAAATATGGTTCCGCTGTCACCGCATATAAAATGACAGTGATAAATACATGGATGATAAGAACTACGGCAGTGTCACTTACTATATCCCAGATGCGACATATTCAGATCATGCCGCAACAATCATCGGATGGAATGACAATTACCCAAAAGAAAATTTTAAATATCAGCCTGAACATGATGGGACATGGCTTGAAAAAAACATGACGGCAACCAGAAGCTGTGGTGGATCTCCTATGAAACCTACATGAATAAATTTGCAAATATGCAAAAACACTACTTTTTCTTGCGGCAAATATATAAGAATAGTATAATAAAAGAAAAACTACAGAAGAGGGTGTATGATTATGAATTGTTATTATCACGTAGAAGTACCGGCTGTTGCTCAATGCAGTCAATGTGGAAAGTTTTTATGTAGGGAATGTGTGGATAGACATTATCCAACAGCTATTTGTGACAACTGTTTCAATTATAATGAATATTCAAAAGAACAGTCTGAAAAGAATCTTTATAGTCTATCAAAAAAAATTTTTATTGCATGTTTTGTTTTTTTCTTTATAGCCGGAATCCTATACTCTATTATACATAGATGTATTGATCTCATGTTTCCGATTGAATTACTGATTAGTTCCGTTGCCGCAGCAGGCATTCCTTATGGTTGGAAAAAGCTGCAAATGAAACCAGATACATTTTTAGTTCTTCCAATTTTTGGATGGGTTATCTATTTTTTTATCAAATTTGCTATTGCTAATATGATTGGATGGATCTTCTTTTTGCCAGAACTTATAAAAGACATACAGGAGCATCTTAACAAAAAGGTTTAGATATAAAGCCTCACATTGTGAGGTTTTTTCTTGTTTTGCATATGTGCATATATTTTTCTCTATTACCCGTTTGCTATTTGTATTGTACATATACGCAAAAATCATTTCGTTAATATATGATACATAAAGTAAATCCAAAGGGGGAATAAATATAAAAAGAAATGTATTAAAAAGAACACTTATGGTACTCGGGTTATCCGTCGGTATCATCAGCATCAAGACAACGCCTGCCATGGCAGAAGATGCGGCACTTCCGGCGAAGTATGATTCGAGGGACTACGGCTGCATCACCAGTAAAAAAGTTCAGTACGGCGGTACATGCTGGGCGTTTGCTTCGATCGCAGCGGCAGAATCCAGTCTGATCCGTACAGGGCTTGCCGACAGCAGCATTGACCTTTCAGAGTTTCATCTTGCCTATTATGCTTACCATGATTTCCACGATCCGTTAGGTGTTGCAGACCGTTCACCTGCGGGATCAATGTCAGATATACCAACTACAATGATGTATGGCGGTACTCTGGGACACGCACAGACAACTTTTTCAAGATGGAGCGGACCGGTACTGGAATCCACGATGCCATGTACAAGTACCGATTATTATAAGGGCATCTATCCGGATACATCCAAAGACCTTTCAGCAGAGAGTGCTTTTCATTTAAAAAGTGTCATGTATGTGAGCAGACCGGACAGCATTAAAAAGATGGTGATGAAATACGGTTCTGTCACGACCGCCTATAAGGTCGGAAGTGACAAATACATGGACTACAAGAGTTATGATGAAGTAACTTATCATATTCCGGATGCAACATCTTCAGACCATGAAGCAACGATCATTGGTTGGGATGATGATTACCCGAAAGACCATTTTAAATATCAGCCGGAACACAATGGAGCATGGCTCGTAAAAGATCATCTGAAAGGTAATGAGTGGTGGTGGATCTCCTATGAAACCTACATGGATGATATAGCTGCATATGAGTTTGAACCGGCAGATTTATTAGCGAACAATTACATGCATGGCAGTAAAGCCGTTTCCGGTGTCAACGTGTTAAATACAGAAGATAGTGACATGAACATCTTCACCGCAAAGAAAAGCACTGAAACGCTTGAAAAACTCGAAGCGGTCATGTTGGAAACATTGGGAAAAAAGGATCGTAAGATCACGATCTATGTGAATCCGGTGGTCAAGGACAACGAGATTGTAGACTATGAATATAAGAGTGCTGAGATTGATTTCTGTGCTGAATATACCGGAAGATACAAAGTAGATATACCGGAAGATATTTATTTAAACGACGGTGATACGTTCGGTGTTGAAGTGACAAGAGAAGATGGCGTAAAGAACGCTGATGAAGTATGCTTTGACACGTCACAGGGCTTCACCAATTCCACAGACATTCCATTGGCAGGGGATGTGACGATTGATACCACATCAGAAGAACTTACCATCGGTGAGGGTTTCAAGATCCATGGAAGTGTATCAGTGCCGGCAGAAGCCATGGCAGGGATCAGCTATACCAGTTCTGATCCGGATATTGCTTCTGTAGATAAAAAAGGCAATGTTACCGCAGTTGCTCTGGGAACGGCAACGATCACCGCTGCAGCAACCTACGGAAGTGATCGAAAAACTTGTACTGTGACCGTAAAACCGAACCTTGCAACTTCACTTACCGTTGAGGAATCTGTAACTATAAACCTGTACGATTTCTATACGCTACATCCAGTTGTTGATCCAAATGCGACCGATCAGAGCGTTAGTTTTCAATGCCCTGATCCGGGGATGGCAGATGTAGATAATAATGGGCGCGTGTATGCCCGGTATCCGGGAACTACGACTATTATTGTTAAAACAAATGATGGAAGCAATCTTTCCGCAGTATGTACCGTAAAGATCATTGCTCCATGGAATGATACAACGAACACGGATATTTCCGGTGGTGGTGAGGATCATGCAACTGACACAGATACGACAACCGGCACACCGACACAGAAGGTTGTACTTAACATCAGCAGAAACCGTATCTCTATTGGCGGTACTGCAACACTGACGGCTGCCACAGCTCCGGTTGTCAATCTTTCAAAGGTCAGTTACCTTGTCAGTGACAGCAGCGTGATCGCTTTAAATGGTATGACCGTCACAGGACTGCGACCGGGAATGGCAACGATTACCGCTGTTGCATCTGACAGCGGAGCATTCGCCACTGTAACTGTTACGGTAATAGATGTAAAGACTTCTTCTACAGATGGAGCATCAAAAAATACTGTACACAAGGGAGATTCTTTTGTAAGCAAAAAGATCGAGTACACAGTGACCGGATCGGCAACGGTATCTGTCACCGGAGCAGGGAGCAGGAAAATCAAATCCATAACGATTCCGGCAACGGTAAGATACAAAGGAAAGACCTACAAGGTAACTTCAATCGGCAGCAAGGCTTTTTATAAGTGCAGTAAGTTAAAGAGCATTACGATCAAGAGTAAGAACCTGAAATCAGTCGGCAAGAATGCTTTCAAAGGCATCAGTAAAAATGCTAAAGTGACAGTGCCAAAGAGTAAGTACAATGCCTACAGAAAACTGTTTAAAAAGGCAGGATTTGGTTCTAAGGTGACGTGGAAGAAATCGATGTAAATAAGGAGATACTGGAAATTATCAAGGGATATCCGTTTCGAAATTTAACAAGCCGTGAGCAAGAAATCCACCACCTCTATAGGTGGTGGGATGAATTGCGATAGACACAGTATTTTTATCTCTTGATCACAGGCGGTACAACCGTAAAACTGGAATTTAAAGGAGTAAGCAATATGGTAGATAAGACTTTTGTAATATGTCCGTTTTGCAAATGTAAACATAGTAAAACGAAAGTATTAGGAACAAGCGGACTTGTTTGCTACAACGGAAACGAAGGACAATCTGTTATTTGTGATAGATGTGGTAAAGATTTTTATTGTGATACAGAAATTCAATATAAATTCAAAACAAGAAAAAATTATTAGTTAAACTGAAAATTAGGATTTTTATGTTTATTAGGAAGATTGTATAGTAGATTTGGGGCACTCTGCTATTCCGGCAGAAGAACAAACAGAAAGAATCGTGGAGAAAACAATGATAAAAAAATATATAAGACCATTATTTTTAGTATTATTTAATAATACATTTTTACTTATGTTCATGTATATGCTGAATGATTTTGCGTATTGGGGTATTTTATGCACTCTAGTTATTGGACTAGGTTGGTTCATATCGTTTTCTATGTTGGTCGTGGGTGTGAGATATACAAAAGTGCCAAAAGATATTGAAAAATGTTTGGGAATGGAAAAGGTGTTATCTTCTGAGCGTATAAAAGATAAAAATAACACTGTAAACTGAAATTTGCGATATGAAAGGAATGTATAACTGATGAAAGAAAAAAAGGTGATTAAAAAAATATATACTACTCCGAAAAAATTTGCAGAGTGTATTGATACTATTTTTTCTAATAATGTCGGGCAAATAGCGGAATACGTTGGCGTAAAAGCGGACAGAGATAATATATCCGTAGATATGTTAATGGAATGGTTAAACGAAAAAGGTAACAATTATGCTGATTTTATTGGATTTTTTGATAGCTTCTATGAAGAAATGAGTGAAACAACAAATCACCAGCCATCAAAATACTGTGATGAATGTATTCAAGAACAATTTCTTGCTTGCGGGGATATGGAATTAGATAAGGTAAGACCTTGTGGGTATAAACCAAATAAGTAAGTTAGAATAATCAGGTGAACTGGTGATTAGGATTAGTGAGGTGCGTATGGGAGCAAAATTAAATGTGAGACAAAATATAGTTGATAGAGCACACTGCATCAGTGTACTCGGAAAGGACTAAAAAATGACACTAAGAGAAATTTTTGAAAAAGGTAAAGTGGCAGATATTCGCAAAATGGACCTTTACGGAACTTGTGAAATATGTGGTAAATCCATTGAAGAAGAAGATGAAGATGTTGGATTTTGTGGAACATCTGACGATTGGAATGATTATACAAATAGTTATGATCACATTGGACTTGACGAAGAACTAGGCAATGTAGTTGAAACTGAAACAGAAGTGAAAGCAGATTCATATTATGACTTTTCGTCTGACTCTCCTTTACGTGCAGAATGGAGTTTAACACATTCAAGGTGGAACTCCGAAAAACAAAAATATGAAAATCAACGTGTATATATATTTTGTTGCGAAAAATGCTACAATGCCTTTATGGAAAAAGAACTGGAAAAAGAACAAAGCAAAGGAGAGAAGAATTATTGTGTATTGTAGGATTGTTAAAATGGAATTAGGCTGCAGCGAGGTGATTTCAATGGAAATTAAGGAAGCTATTAAAAGTGTGCAGAAATCTTTGTTTTGGGGTAATTGGACTAAAACACAGGCAGATGCTCTGAGAACACTTCTGCTCGAAGTAGAAAAGGTGAAAATACTCGAAGAAGAAAATAAAGAACTGCGAAAGAGATTAAGGAAACTAACTGGTGATTAAGATTAGTGAGGTGCGTATGGGAGCAAAAAAGATACATAAGGGTATGTATGAATACAATGGTTATCGGCTATACAACTGTGGTTACCATCATCCAGATCATTGTATCTGGTGGGAAGCTGTCAACATGGAAACAGGGTGTGCCGATTACCATGCGAACACTAAGAGGTGTAGTAAATGGATGTATAAGAAATTTGGTAATGAATACGCAAAGGATTATCTATTTAGATAACCGAAAGATTGACGATTTCATAGGAGGTGACAAACCATATTTAGTGCATGAAAGATTACTAATCAGAGAAACGATTTTTTACAAAAACAATCCACTATGCTGATTCGTGAAAACCAAACCATCTGCATAGAAGAATAATGGCTGATTGTGTCTGCTAAATCATGCGTGGCATGGTCTGTTAATCGTGCGTGGCACATCTGAATGACCCCAAAATCACACGATTTTAAACCGTGCGGGCGATACACATCGTTTTTGGGTTGTCCATGTGTATTACGCATGATTGGAAAATCCCGCAAAGCCCCATGGATATTGCGTTTCAGCAAATCTCTCTTGCGGCATTTGAAGCTCAAATTTTATAGGTCAAATAGCCGTACTATTAACCCCATTTCACCTGCTTTTTCCGCCCTGATTTTCAGGAATGAAATGGCAAAAAAATATTTGCCATTATTGTCCAAATAATTGTTCAGAAAAATGTAAAAAGAAAGCTCCGGAATATTATATCTGGAGTTTTTTTTATACAAAAAAATATTGTAGAAGTGTCTAAAAAAGTGTACATTTTTAGACTGGTATATATGAGTGTAAAAATAGTCTAAAAAAGTATCAAAAATAGTTTGTAAACGTCTAATAATGTATGTTATACATTTATAGACGTTTTTTTTTTTTTATGTTAAAATACGTTAAGAAAGGATAGATTATACGATTATGAGCTATTTTGGGTATCATAGAGTAAGTACAAAGGAGCAGCATCTTGATCGTGGAATAAATGAAATACAATCATATTGTGCTGCAAATAATCTGGAATTAAAAAAAATATATATGGATAAAATTTCCGGAAATAATTTTGATCGTCCCAGATATGTTGTTATGAAGGAGGATGTCCTTAGATCAGGAGATGAGCTTATCATTACAGAAATGGATCGGTTAGGAAGGACGAAAAAGGATATTCTGAAAGAACTAGAATATTTTCGTGATAATAATATCAGGGTAAGAATATTAGAGATACCAACTACTTTAATGGATTTATCAGATATGGATAGTACCATTGCAAAGTTAGTATTGGAAACAATCAATAATATGTTACTTGAGATGTTTGCCAGCTTAGCACAGGCAGAACAGGAAAAAAGAAAGAAAAGACAAGCTGAAGGAATAGCAGCAAAAAAGGCACGAGGTGAATGGGATAATTATGGTAGACCATGTAAGTTGGATCAAAATGTTTTTAATGAAGCATATGCATTGGTTGAAAAAGGAATCGAAAAGCCTACAGATGTAATGCGAAAATTAAATTTAAACAAGGCTACTTATTATAATTATCGAAAAAAGTACTTAGTAAAATATAAAAAAAATAATTAAATATTTATAAACGTTAGTGCAAAAAAAAAATATAAAACTTATATAGTTGGCTTAAAAAATATATTTTTTAGGAGCATTAACCATGGAAAATCAAATTATAATTTTAAGTACATCTGAGAGAAATGCATTATTCAAGTGCTTAGATGAAATAGATACAAAGTATATTATTAGAGATAGGGCACTTATTAGATTGGCTTATTTTTGTGCATTGAGAATTGGTGAAATTCCAGAATTAAAATTAACGGATGTAAATTTAAAAACTAGAGAAATCAAGTGTAATCGTAAGCAAAGAGGAATAAGTAATGTAATAAAATTAACGGATAATGAAGTATATAAAGCTGTAGCAGATTATTGCAAAATTCGTTCTTTGGATTTGTCATCACCATTTTTATTTATTACTCAACAGAGTTCTAAAATATCTAAAATGACAATTCATAAATTCTTTAAATTTTATTGTGAAAAGGCAAATATAGATAAAGAAAAACAACAGTTTAAAGTTTTAAGAAATACAAGAGTTGTAGAAATGATAGATAATCAATGTTCTATAGAGGATATCGTTTGGTGGACAGGTTTAACTTATACTAATACATCTACAATATATAAATTATATACAGAAAAAATACATCAATTATATACAAATTATAATGAGAATCATTTAACTGAATTATATAAAAAATTAGAAAGGGGTAACAATGGCAGCAAAAAGGAAAATTCAGAATAGAAGAAAAGTAAATCTGCTATTGGAGCAGGAAATGTATGATGAATTGGAAAAAATGGCAGCACTTAGAGGTGGTAGTACTACAGTTTCGGATATTATAAGAGAGTCCATACATAATAATCTGACATCAAATTATTGTGTACAGAATATCGATTTAATTACGAAAATTATGAAAGAGGAATTATCCGTAATTCTAAATCCGGCAATAGACAGAATAGCTGCTTTGTCAAGTAAAGCGTGTGTACAAGCTGCAACAGCTTCTTATCTTAATGCAGAAGCGTTGAACCGCTTTGTACCAGAGAAAGAAAGAATGGACGTAAAAGAGGCATACGATGCAGCAAGAAAAAAAGGTGTTGCATATGTCAAAGGCAAAACGATTGATGGTTAGGTGGTGATGTATTATGTTGAATAAACCTATTATATCAAAGATTCGAGTAAATAATCCTAACCTATATAATTCGAGGGTGAAAAATAGAAATCACTTAGTATATATTGGAACACGAGATGGAGTAGATATATCAGAACCTTTATTAGATCAGGATTTTTTGGATAAGGAATCATCAAATGAAGTGTATCTAAAATATATACATGAACGACCTAATTCACATGGATTGTTTGGAAATGTGGATGTATCAGATATTGTAAAATTGGGCAATGATCTTGCTAATGAAACTGCTAACGGAAAATGTGTATATAGAGGAATTTTGTCATTATCAGAAGAAGATGCCTTGGAGCTTGGTTATGATCAAAAGAAGAAATGGATGGAATTGATACAACGGGTTATGCCAGATATTGCAGAGGAATTTAATATTCCGGTATCTCATTTACAATACTGTGCTGCGGTACATAAAGAGCAAAGGCATCCACATTGTCATTATATGTTTTGGGATGACCGGAACGGAAAAATACAGTCACCATATATTCATACATCCAAACAGAACCGTATTCGTGAAAAAATATCCGGAATTATCAATGAAGAATCGATCCGGCAGGAAGTATTTAATAAAACATTACAACGTGATCTGATTTTGGATTTAAACAGAGAAATGATGGAAAGTGAATTAAACAGTATATTGTCTAATCAAGATAAGATATCTGGGAGAATCCGGAGCAGTGACATCAATGCTACCGCTGTTAAATTATTAAAATTGACAGAAATGTTGCCGGAGCATGGACGAATGGTATATCAGTATATGCCAAAAGATATAAAGAATAAGGTTGATAGTTTAGTTGATGATATATTAAAAGTTTCGGCTATTCATAAGGAATATGATAAGTATATAGAACATATTAGTAATTTATCAAATGAATATTCAGCATCGGAACGACACTCTGATTATACGGAAGATAAAAATATTTTAGACATAAAAAAGCGTATTGCGAACCAGATCTTAAAGACTTGTAAAAAAGTATCGGACATCTCACTTGTGGTTGATGATGTTTCGGATATAGATAATTTTGTTGATATACAGGATGAGTTTGCAGAAACAGAGGAATATATATTTGAAGGTAAAGAACAGGATATATTAGAAAATAAAAACAGTGATATTAAAAGCTACGTTATGGATTGGAATAAAAAATATAAATCTGCAATAAAACAATTATATGATCCAAAGATAAAAGATATCAGTAATGTATTGGAAATACTTAATGAACAGGCAGAAAATGGAAACGTGTTAGCAATGAATGAACTTGGAAAAATATATGCAAGAGGTATTCATATAGAAAAAAATCCTGATATTGCAGAAAAATACTATACAGATGCATTTCATGGATTTAAGCGTTTAAGAGAAATTCCGTGTGAAACAGAAGCAAAAACTGAATGGAGAAAACATTACTGTAATTATAGAATTGGTAAAATGTATGAATCTGGGTTCGGTACAGAACAGAATTATGAAAAAGCCATTGAATGTTATCAGATGGCATCAGACAATAAATATGCACAGTATTCTCTTGCTTCTATGTATTTGCGACATAAAGGAATCGAGGTCACATTAGAAAATGAAGAATCTTATTATCGTAGTGCGCTTGAATTATTGATGATGTCAAGCAAACACGGAAATGTTTTCGCAAAATATGCTTTAGCAAGCAATAGCGAAAAAAGAAATATTCTGGAATTGCCGCATGATATGATACAGAAATATTATGCAGACGCTTTCAACGGATTTGATAAAATGTTGAAAGAAAAAGAAGATGACTTCCTTTTATATCGAGTTGGAACCATGTTTTATAAAGGTAATGGTGTAAAACAGGATAAAGAAAAAGCGTTTGAGTGTTTTAAGCAATCAGCGGAATTTAATAATCCAAATGCATTGTATGCAGTAGGAAAATATTATGCAGATAAGAAAATGAATTATTATGACCCGGTAAAAGCAGAAAAATGTTTTTTAGATGCTATCAGAAATGGAAATGAATATGCATATTGCACTCTTGCATCCTTATATCTGGATAATGAGAGTGTACTATACGATGTAGATAAAGGAGTAGATATTTTAAAAAAAATATCTGATGAAAACAGTGCAGCACAGTATGTTCTTGCAAAAGTTTATGTAGACAAGGAAAATAAATATTACGATATAGGAAAGGGAATTGATCTGCTGAAAAAATGTATTTCCGAAGGAAATATAAGTGCAATGTATAGTCTTGGAAAGATATATGCAGATAAAGAAAGTACACGATATGATATAAAAAATGGTATAAAATATTTACAATTAGCATCAGAAGGTGGAAATTCTTATGCAATGATTAAACTTGGAAATATATACTTATGGGGAAAACATGAACCGGATATAAAGAGAAATGAGGAATTGGGATTGAAATATCTGAATGATGCCATGGAGCATGGTAATGATTGTGCAAAGGATATGATAAATTTTTATGAAAATTATAAAACAAATATGATGCCAGCACTCTCCTACTCCATGTTACAAAGTATAAATAAATTCTTCTACCATTCAAGTGAGAATACATATCAGCATGAAAATTTAAAACAGTATGCACGAAGAAGTAAAGAATACTTAAGGGATCAGGCGGAGAAAAATGAGAACGGTGCAGAACTATAACACTACTTTCTTACAGCTATTTTTGAAAAGACCACCTTATAAAATGCTTGAAATACAGCATATTTCAAAAAATAACATATAAAAGACCATCTTATCATAGTGAAAAATATGATTAGGTGGTCTTTTGTAAACGTAGGCTTTGCCTACGTTTGTGCTGTCGGATGCGCTCCATTCGGCGCATCCCTATTCCTGCCTTAATCTTTTGATTAAGGAGGTTCTTTTCTGTCGTGCCGTAGGCATGACAGAAAAGAACCGGGTGCACCTCAACGGATCAATGCTCTTTCAGGTGAACCGGGTGCACCTCAACGGATCAATGCTCTTTCAGGTGAACCGGGTGCACCTCAACGGATCAATGCTCTTTCAGGTGAACCGGGTGCACCTCAACGGATCAATGCTCTTTCAGGTGAACCGGGTGCACCTCAACGGATCAATGCTCTTTCAGGTGAACCGGGTGCACCTCAACGGATCAATGCTCTTTCAGGTGAACCGGGTGCACCTCAACGGATCAATGCTCTTTCAGGTGAACCGGGTGCACCTC
>OIWL01003165.1_pt1 | contig 11849 bp, 10 predicted proteins | sample 1587561 | NCBI WGS metagenome assembly OIWL01 (sample SAMEA3888903, study PRJEB22519) | human gut metagenome | biome: human gut; feature: human-associated habitat; material: faeces | place: Denmark | collected 2010 | reverse complement strand
GTACGATTATTCGGACCTACGAGTGGTTAGTGGCAATTACCTGAAATGCAACAACCTGATGGTGACCTACGAATTCGGAGAACGCATCCTGTCCCAATTGCGGATGACCCGCCTGGCGCTCTCCCTCTCGGGAACCAACCTGTTTACCATTTCTTCCAAGAAATTGAAAGGACAGACGCCGACCCAGGGATTCACGGAAGTCTCCCTGTCCGATCGTCCGACTTATTCCTTTAGTTTGAGTGTTTCATTTTAAAACAACCGGTTATGAGAAATATTTTATTCACGATAATTATTGCCTCACTTCTGACCGCTTGCTCCAACTTCCTCTCCGACTATTCGCAGGATTTGTCGAAGGTGGAGACAGTAGCGGATTTGGACGAACTGCTGCTGGGAGATGCCTATCTGCCCGTCGGTTATTATGAACAATACAATTCCAGTGTGGCGCAGCCATACAATACATTCATCCATATGATGTCGGATGAAATCCAACAAAACCGTTCAACGAATGAAAATGAACATAGTGCCATGCTCAGCTCGGAAGATATGTTCGGTTATTTCACCTAGCAACGGTCGGTAGGAATAAACTCCTTGGAAACAGCGGTCGGGACGGAAAACGAATGCTGGAAAAAGACCTATAAGTACATCAATACCGTCAACATGATTTTGGACGAACTGGGAAACGTCACTGCCCGAAACAAGCGCGAAGAAGCCGATAAAATCCGGATTGAAGGCGAAAGCCATTTCCTACGCGCACTGTACTATTTCACGCTGGTGAACCTGTATGCCGCCCCCTATGAACCGGAAAAGGCGGCAACAACGCCGGGCGTACCGTTGAAACTGACTTCCTACATCGAAGACAAGGAGTACGAAATGAATCCCCTGGAGGAAGTGTACGGGCAGATTATCGACGATTTGGAAGAAGCGGAAGCCTGCCTCAAGCAGACGGAACCCGTCTCCATTTACCATGCCGACCTGACAGCCACCTACTTGCTTATGAGCCGCGTATACCTTTATATGCAGGATTACAAGAACGCCCGGAAATATGCCGAGGATGTCCTTAGCCGCAACAATACGTTGGGGGACTTAAATACCTTCAATGACGAAACGGGAAATTTCTTGAACAAATCTTTACCCGAGGTTATCTTCTCCATGGGAGGTCACCAGTTGTCGACAGGCATGATGGGTTATGAAGGCAGAAGGCACTATGATGACGAACGTCCCTTTTACATTTCGGACGATTTGATTGCCGCTTTTGATGATAACGATTTGCGGAAACAACATTACATCAAAGAAGAGGGAAGTTATTATATCCTTCAGAAAGTACGTTGGGACAGTAAAGACCACCCGCTTGCCAAATGTACGGTTTCCGAGAACTTCCTCTTCCGGACGGCAGAGGCTTATCTGAACCTGGCGGAAGCCGCCGCATTGGACGAAGACGAAGAGAAAGCCCGGGAGATGATCGGATTGTTACAAGCAAAACGCTTCGCCGTTACACCTGCCGTGAACGCTACCGGTAACGATTTGATCGATCTGATCCGGGAGGAACGCCAGCGTGAATTGTGTCTGGAAGGACACCGCTGGTATGACCTTCGCCGTTACACCGTATGCACGAAATACCCCTGGTCTAAAGTCATCCGTCACGTCTATTGCGATTACAAATACGATCGAGCTTCTTATAGTTACATCGCCTACAAACAGCGGGTATATGAACTCAAAGAATACGACAAAGCCTACACCCTTGCCCTGCCGCACGAAGTGACCGAATTCCAGAATACGTTGAGTCGGAACGAACGTCCGGAACGGCAACCGGTAGAAACCATCGAAGACGACGAAACGACAGAGGAATGAAACATTCACCATTAACTGAACAAAAAATGAACAAGATATATTACTTCTTATTTCTTTCCCTCCTTTTGGGAGCTTGCACGAAAGAAGACGCATTAGAGCCCACCGGGGCGAATGACGACTACTTTACGGTGCCGGCAACGGCCACCGACCCGGAATCGGTCATGAGACGTGAATTTTACGAAGAGACAGGGGTACATTTGCTCTTCAACGATACCCTGCGCCACGAGCAGCGAGGCACGTTTGAAGACGGGAATCCGCGCTGGTACACGGAAACCATCGATCTCGGCTATTCTATGACTTCACATGATGACGCTCCCGAACTGACTTATCTCCAAACCGGACAGGAAAAAGAAAAAGCTGTGGAATTTGTCAGCAAATATATCCTTCCACACTTGGGACAGGCGGTACGGCCCTATTCGTTTCTGATGGTAAACACCATATACGGAATGGATCCTGACACATATCGCAGGGGTGTTTTGAACTATTATGTCGGTATGCGGACGATGGCGTTCAGTATGGAGCCGGTTTTCAAACTGGAAACCGAAGAGGAGTATGCCGCACATTGTATCGCTATTTTCCAGGCGTATGTCAAGAGTAAATTGAGCACGCTCGATGACGCAGCGACAGAACCCTTCGAGTTAATCAGCGATGAATGGTATTATAAAGAGTATGCAGATTTTGATGCAGATTTTTGGGACAAGTATGATGCACTTGAAGCAGAAGGCGATGACGACGGAATCGACGCCTATTGTAAAGACATTGCCAACCAGTGCGGTTTTATTCGGTTTGATAATTATTTTTGTGACTTTCCTAGCCGTGTAAGCTATGATTTGGAGGATTTCGTAAAAGCTGTCTTAGGCACTCCGGAAGAAGAATTCATGGAAATGTACGAAAACTATCCGTTAGTACGTGAAAAATATACAATTGTACAAAAAATCATTGCCGACATGGGATTCATATTTTAAATAGATAAGCGTATGAAAAAGATTATTTTCTATATATTGGTTGCTTTGCTCGTCGTAACTGTCGGGTGCAACGATGATGACAACAGTCTGCCGGTCATAAAACCCGAAAAAACAGGTACGGTGACCATCGGAGAAAACACGTACGGATGGGCACGTTATGCCGGATTGGATTGGATGACCTCCAATTTCAAGGAAGGCACCCCTTATTATGAATTGACTTATATCGACCAATATGGTTATACAAATGATTTAATTAATGATTGTGAAGACTTGACTCCGGAGGAATGGGACAGATACGGGAACCTTTATTCCTATGAGGAAGCAAAAGCCAATGCACCGGAAGGCTGGCGCCTGCCCACCGACGAGGATTGGAAAAAACTGGAACGGGCAATGGGCATGTCGCAGGGAGATGCCGACGCCATGGGATTCCGCGGGACAATGGAAGGCACTTTGCTGCAACAGGATGTAACGGGGACGGGTATTGCATTGCCTCTCGGTGGATATGCCATTGTATTAGGTCGTCCGGCCACACTGCGCTTCCGGCATTGGAGAGAGTTCGGATATTTCTGGACGGCTACGGAAGAAAAAAATGAAACTCCATTTCCGGATGCTTATTATCGTAAGATTTCTTTCCGCTCTTCCCAAATCGAACGAGGAATAACAAGAATCGTGGATTCAAATTACGAAACCAATTATCCGAAACACATGAGTGTGCGCTACGTCCGTGATGCCGTGGATTAATATCCGGATGATATGAACGACGCGAGAGTGCCGATATACTCTCGCGTTTATATGCTTTTAAAAACATCATAACATGAAATTTTACCTATCCATTTTACTTTGCCTAGTGTGCCTGAGTTGCGCCAACCAGGCAGATCAATACATCATCCGGGGCAGTTTTCCCGGATTACAGGACGGCATGACCGTCCGCCTGTTGAATGCCGAGACCCGTAATAAAGACGAGCAGCTGCTTGCCGCAGATACCGTGAAAAACGGCCGCTTTGAATTGACCGGAAGCGTCGATGCGCCGGTAATGTGCCATCTTTGGATCAGCAACAAGGACATCGTCAGCAATAAGAAACAGAGCCGCTCCCTCGGGACCCGCCTGTTCCTCGACCATTCCGCTATCAAAATCCGCACCCCACATTTCGACAGCCTATACTATATCAGCGAGTACGGCCCCGACGACCGGGAACTGCTGACGGAAGTAGTGGGCGGCACTCTCCAAAAAGATTACATGGACTACCGGCAGACCGTACATGCCAATGAACTGGAATACTCAAAATACAACAGTATCTTGAGTACACTGAATTGGGACAGGATGGCCACCCCGGACAAGTATACCCCGGAAGAATACCACCGCCTCTACACCGAATCCTATCGTTTGAGAAAAGAAGCGGCCGAGCGGCTGCATGCCGACCGTATGGCCTTTATCCGCAGCCACCGGCAATCACCGCTTGCCCTGTACGTTGCCAATGAAATGATTTCAAAATCGTTCTCCGTACCTGCCACGGATCTGGAAGAAATCCTCGCCCGGAACTGCCGTATCAGCGACACCGCCCGTGCAGCCCGTTTCTGCCGGCAAGCCGAACAGGCCTGCTATTTCTGCAAGGATATCCATTATCCGGATGTTCCGCTCCATACACCCACTTTCGATACCACCCTCCTATCCGCACACATCCGCCCGGGACATGTCACGCTGATCGATTGCTGGGCTTCATGGTGCGGTCCCTGCCGTGCCGCCATCCCCAAGGTGAAAGCCCTCTACGACAAGTACGGGCGCGACCGGTTCGATGTGATCAGCATCTCGCTCGATTCGAAAAAAGAAGACTGGCAAAAAGCCCTCGAAGAGGAAAAAATGCCCTGGCCACAATTCATCGCAGGCAACAGAGGATATAAACAACTGACCTCGCGCTACAACATCAGCAGTATCCCCAACCTGATTCTCATCGACGGGAAAGGACAAGTCGTGTGCAACACCTTTTCGCCCGAGGAAATCAGAATCGAGTTGGAACAAATACTAAGATAGTCCTCACGAACTTACAGGAAATTGTATTTATTCTTAAAAACTCAAAAAACAATGAAACGAATTTATTCTATAATTATCCTGCCCTTACTGGTTGCCTGCAGTCACACCCCGGCAGATCATTTCGTATTACGCGGCATAGTGCCTGGAGCTATGGACAGCACCGAAGTCGACCTGAGGGTAGATGGCCGTGTCATCGAACCGATCGAAGGCTATATTATCGACGGTAAATTCGAACTAAAGGGGCAGTTGCCTGCCGGCGCAGTTTACGCCCGGCTGAGCATGAACAACAACGATATTGCCAGTCGGAAAGGCATCCGGGAAGAAAATGCCGTTAAATATGTAGAAGCCAATATCTTTATCGAGAACGGGAACCTGACCTTCTCGACCCCTCATATCGACAGCCTTCCGCAATCGTTCTGGCGCTACGACATTCGCCGAGAAAACAATTACACCCTGAAAGGCTCCGCCGCCCATGACGTTTTCGACCGTTACCGCCGTGCAACCCTGGATTTGCAATACCGCCTCCGCCGGGAAGAACGCGCTGCGTGGGAGGAAAAACGCGAACCGGACGCAAAAGCCATTGCCGCGATGCGCAGCGAACTGCGTCAGGCTACCCACGAATTTATCGCCGCCAACCGCCATTTAAGTGTCAACCTACATTTAGCCGAAATGTTAGAAATGGAACCGTTTACCTACACCCAAGCCGATCTTGACGCCGTGACAGCACTTTTTGCCGGCTATACCGACACATTGCCGGCCCTCCGGAAATTCCGCGAAGATTACCGTGCCGCTTCGGCTTACACACAAGGCAAACCGTTTGCCGGAGGAGAAGTATACAATCTCCAGGGCGATACCCTCCGTCTGGGAACTACCCCGGGACGCTACACCCTGATCGACTTCTGGGCATCATGGTGCGGTCCCTGCCGTGCCAGCTTCCCGCATTTGCGCAAGGTCTACGAAGCCAACCGGGAAAAAATAGAGTTCATCAGTGTCTCTCTCGATAAAAACGATAGCGACTGGCGCAAGGCTACGGATGAAGAGAAACTGCCCTGGCAGCAATATTGCGCTACGCCCTCTTTCTCCCGCGCCATCGGGAAAGCATACAAAATCACCTCCATCCCGACTTTCTTGCTTATCGGCCCGGACGGAGGTATCATCTTCTCCGGTCATGACAGTAATGACCTGGATGCACAGCTGGAAAAACTATAAACTCCGAACCCCTGAACCGATAAATACATGAAAACACATTTAAAACTGATTGCCGTACTCTTTCTCGCCGGCTTTGCCCTCCTGGGGCAAAGCTGCGCGGAGGAAGAATTCCCGCCGAGGCCTGGCCCTGCCTTTCCGGCGGATGTCACAAATCGTTATGCCTTGCTGTTACAGGAACAGCTGCAAGCCGACGGTGCTGCCTACGACCGCTATACCGAAGTCCTGTCCGACCGCACTCCCGTCTATGAGGAAGTGCGCTTCGCCACCCACTCGGCTTACGGTTTATGCTACATCATCCCGTATTGCTCCCCGTCCGGTCCGACCATCGAAGGTGCCGTTTACCTTCCTGCCGGAGCTACTTGTGCAGAAGACGGCACGGTCACCTTCGACGGCTCCCTCGGAACACCCATAGACATAGACGCCCCGACAATCAACCGTGACATACCCTTCACCGAACGCTACACCTACTCCATGCCCTTTAAACATTTACAGGACAAAGGATGGAACGTCGACCCCGAACTGCTCCTCTACGCCGAACTGCTGGACAACAAAATCCTCCCCCTTTCCCCCGAAGACTTTCCGGACGGCTTCATACACACGAAAGCAACCGTAAATATACTGGAAATTTGTATGCGCTATGAGTCCGAATATGTAGGAGGAAGGACAGATGCCGTTATAGGAATGCACCCTGATTTATTAATCAGGGTAATTGAAGAATCGCTTAAAAGACTTGGCATCAGAGACCTAGATAATCCATGCCAGCATAGATTTTTAACCATGATTATTTCCATTCCGGAAAATAAGTTGCCTTCATATAGCGTTAATGTTTTCATCGATCAATTGATGTTTGAGATAAGACAAGCTTTAATTGTACAGGGTTTTGAACTTTCCATTCAATACACTTTCGAATTCAAACCTTACACAGTAAGTGGCGGTAGTTCCACAGGAGAAAGCGGAGGAACAGGCGGTAGTAGCGGAGGAAGAGGTAGTGGAGCTTCTACTCCAACGCAGCCTTCTTCTTTCAAAGAACCGCTAAAAGACAATAGTGCGATGAGTAAGCAAATACAACAAGAAAGCGTGGAACTGCAATATATGATATTCAGGGAATCGGATAAAGCCTGAAATGAAAAAAAGAGCCAAACAAGTGCAAATATAGCCGTTGATATACTGTGTTTTATGCGGTATCAGATTCGGGAACAACTTTTTAATTTGTCTTAATCCGTTGCAAGTTTTTTCGGGATATATGGGAACATTTACGGGAATTTATTATACCTTTGCCGCATAACCGAAAAAACAACGCAGATGAAAGTTACCGTCTATCTGAAAAAGTGCTCCCCAGACACCTCGAACATCTGTTTCCGGGTACGGGAGAAGAACGTGGACATAAAGGTCGTTTCCCCACTTGAAGTGCAGGACAAGTACTGGGACACCGACAGCCTATGTTACAGGCGAACGACGGCTGTGCCTGCCGCCGAGCAGAAACGTTTGCCGGAACAGATCGCCGCCATCATCGAGCGGGCTGAGAAGACCTTCTCGGACAAGGCGGACAGCCGGTGGATGAGACAGGTCATCGAGGATGTGCTGTACCCAGCCCGGGCATTCGAGCGGGACCACTCGAACCTTCTCGCCCGTGTCCACGAGTATTTGGAGAAGTTCGACGGTGCGGAGAGGACGAAGGAGCATATCGTCCGTTTCGAGCGCAAGATGACCCGCTACCACGACTACCGCCGGAAGATACTGGGCGAGGCGGACTTCACCCTCTTCGTGGAAACCGTCACGCTGGAGCAGATGAACGCTTTCCGGGATTATGTGGTGAACGAACATCTGCTGCGGCAGGAATATCCAGACTTCTACGCTCCCCGCACGCTCATCAACCACCGTCCCAGGTCACTCTCCGGCACGACCGTCATCAACACCATGAACCTGTTCTGCACCTTCCTGCACTGGTGCAAGAAGATGAAGTATTCCGACAACGAGGTCTATGTGCTTTACGGCTGCAAGGAGCCGACCTACGGCGACCCGTTCTTCCTCACTTCCGAAGAGAGGAACATCCTCTACGATGCGGACTTGAGCGACAACCCGAAGCTGGCCGTAATCCGGGACATCTTCGTGTTCCACTGCTATGTCGGCTGCCGCGTGGGTGACCTTTACCGTCTCACGAGGGACAACATCAAGGACGGCTTTCTGGAATACATGCCGCAGAAGACAAAAAAGTGCCAGGCAAAGACCGTCAGGGTGCCGCTGCACGAGAAGGCGTTGAAGATACTGGAACGGTATGATGCGGGTGCCGACAGGCTGTTCCCGTTCAGGCAGATACACACCTACAACCTCGGCATACGGGAACTGCTGAAACGCTGCGGCATAGACCGTATGGTCACCATCCTTGACACGCACGGCTACAACACCGTGCAGAAACCCTTGTACGAGGTGGCCACCAGCCACACGGCACGCAAGACCTTCGTGGGCAACCTTTACAGGCAGGTTCCCGACCCAAATCTCATCGCCTCCATGTCTGGGCACGTGGAGGGCAGCCGGGCGTTCAGCCGCTACCGTACGATAGACGATGACATGAAGCGCAGGCTTGTGGAAATGATAGACTAAATCGGAAAGGAGGATATATATGAAAGTGACCGCATTCATCCGGAAGACCGCCGCCAAGAACAACATCACGGACCAGGCACGTGTCTATTTCCGTGTACGTGACATCGGCGGCGTGGACATCAAGGCAGCGAGCGAACTGTCCATCAACCCCAACCACTGGAGCCCGGAACGGCAGGGCTACAAGCCCCGCGTGGCACTGGTGTCGGAGGAGAAGAAGATGGCCTTCGACAAGGACGTGCAGCAGATTACCCACCTCATCACGAAAGAGTACCACCGTGGCGTGGACGGCAACTGGCTCAAGGGGCTGATAGAGGAATACCACCATCCCAACATCAACGCGAGGGGCGGCAACAAGGCCGACGAGTACCTGCTCTCGTACCAGATACGGAAATACATCGACGAGACCCCGCTTGCGGACGAAAGCCGCAAGCACCACCTCGACAATCTCAACAAGGTGCTGCGCTACGAGCGTTTCCGGCACGAGGTGTTGCACCAGAGAGGCTTCCGCCTGTGCATAGACACCGTAACGGCTGACGACATCCGGGACTTCAAGCTGTGGATGCAGGAGGAACACAAATATGTGGCCATGTATCCCGTATTCTATCGGAACGAGAAACTTCGCGATGTGGGGCAGAGGCGTTCCGAGAACAGCATGTCTGGATCGCTCTACCGCATCCGCACCGTTGTCAAGTGGTGCATCAAGCGCGGGCTGACAAGGAACAACCCTTTCGACCAGTACCAGATTGCCCGTCCGATGTACGGTGACCCCTTTTACCTGACCCTCGAAGAGCGGGACAAGGTGTACTATGCCGACCTGAGCGGCATGGGACCGACCTACCCGGTCTATCGCGACATCTTCATGTTCCAGTGCCTGATAGGATGCCGCGTGAGCGACCTGAACAGGCTGACCAAGGCCAACATCGTGGACGGCTTCGTGGAGTATATCCCGCAGAAGACGAAGATGGAACATGCCAATACAGTGCGTGTGCCGCTCAACCAAAAGGCACGGGACATACTGGAACGCTACAAGGATCTGGAGAACGCTCTGCTCCCCCGGTTCTCGCATTTTGGCTACAACAAGAAGATAAAGGAGATACTCAAGTACGTGGGCATCGACCGAAAGGTCATAGTCCTCGACCCCAAGACAAGGGAGGATGTGGCAAGACCTTTATACGAGGTCGCATCTACCCATACGGCACGCAAGACCTTCATTGGCAATCTATACAGACAGGTCAAGGACCCGAACCTGATTGCCTCCATGTCGGGACATTCGGAGGGCAGCCGGGCTTTCGCGCGGTACCGCAAGATTGACGACGAGATGAAGAAGGAGCTGGTAAACCTTCTGGACTGACAGTCTCTCTTTTCCACTTATCCTTTTATATCAACCTGTAATAATACAATATGAATATGGACGGGCAGAAACAGACATACGAACAGTTCAAGGCGGACATCTTCCAGTGGAAGGACACGCACAGGGAGGAATACCGCCGCTTTGCGAAAATGATGGCGGACGGTAACGAGATGCAGTACCTCGCCGTATGCCGTGCCATATTCAAACAGCTGCCCGGAATCAAAAAGGAATGGCAGATGTCATGGTGCGACGACAGCACGGACGCTTTCAGGAACATCGGCCTGCATTTCAAGGATAACGCTGTACCGGGGCAGATCGTGGAGCTGTACAGGAAACAAAGGGAAGAGGATGCAACCACTCCTCCGTCTTCCTTCTGGGGCAAGGTCAAGTCCTTTTTTAGAGACATGTCCGGGCATGTCACTCTATCTGCTCCACTTGTATTGAGCTGGCTGTATTACGGCAAGAGTTTCGAGGCAATGGTGGACATGGTTAGCAGGCAGGCGGGACATCCCAAGGCAGGGAACGCCGAAAGGATGGGCTGCTCCATTGTCGTCAGGCAGATTATCGAAGTGTCCATAAAGAACGGCTTCCGCACAAAGGAGGACTGGGACAAACATTTCGCCATGAAAGGCGCAATCGAGAAAGGCAGCATCGGAGAATGGGCATTGCAGTCCGTAAAGGACGGGATGGGTGATAGTGATGCCGATACCGGAAATAACTCGACAGAAGCGGCAGACTCCGGCAACGGCACGGCACCGTAGACACAGCGGACAGCAGGAAAGAAGAAGATACAGGAACGGCCTCTCGCGGATTATCTCAAATGCGAAAAGAAGGAGGCTGTCATGCAATGTATCCGCTGTTTCGTGTCCATCAACACGAGCGCAGTCCATCAGGCACTCCCGTTCTATGTGCTGAAAGACCTGCAGCTGGTGGCCGGGATGCACGCCGCGAAGGAGTACAGCGTGGGCATGTCGTTGCAGTTTCCCGACCTTCCCTCCCTGAAAAGCGAGAGCGCCATACGCCAGGCGGTCGGCTTCCTGAAGACGGCAAAGCATGTCATCAAGGACGGGAAAGACCAGATGGCATTTCTTATCGAGAGCGACGAGAACCGGGAACTGTTCCGGTCACTGGCGCAGGAAATCAATGAAATTATCGCTAATGATGAAGCAGGGACTATCGCCGGATAAGGCAAAATAAGCCGTTTTACATGGTCATGCAGACTTGAATGGTCATGACAATTCAAGACAAGGCATTATATATCAATCCGTTTCAATTCGCATATACTTTTGCACCGTCAACCTTTTCCCGAAGGTCGGCGGTGCTTCTCTTTTATAAGCCATCGGAAGCGGGGCATCAGGGAATTTTTGAAGATGGTCATCACAAAATTCAAAAACCGATATTTATGATAACCATAGAAAGTCTGGTCGAACAGGGCGCGAACGTGAAGCTGGAAGTCACGCCCACCGACCTTAAGATGTTTGCCGAATCCATCGTGCAGCGCACGATAGCGGCCCGGCAGGAAGAGCTGGATGCGGAGATGCAGCGTGCGGCGGAAGAGACGTGGCTCAACACGAAACAGGTCCGTGAACTGCTCAACGTGTGCGACGGCACGCTCAACCTTTGGGCGAAGCGCGGCTACCTCGTCCCTGTCAAGGTAGGCAACAAGAACATGTATGCCAAGTCCGACATACGCCGCATACAGACGGGAGGGAAATCCGAGAGTGTGACATCCTATTGCAAGAAGAAAAATGGCTGACATGACAAACATCCGGCTCGAACTGTGCAACCGGATCCGCATGGAGGCGGAACATATCAATGATACCGATTTCCCGTTGGAAGTTTTCCC
>OIWL01003162.1_pt1 | contig 11864 bp, 9 predicted proteins | sample 1587561 | NCBI WGS metagenome assembly OIWL01 (sample SAMEA3888903, study PRJEB22519) | human gut metagenome | biome: human gut; feature: human-associated habitat; material: faeces | place: Denmark | collected 2010 | reverse complement strand
TATGGCGAGGTTAAACTTCCGTGTAAAGTGTAACAACCAACTCCGTTGAATCCGCAGCTTCGGAGTGTTGTCTGCTTTTATCTGAAGGCAGACATTTTTTATGGAATGCGCCTGTTCTTTATGAATTATACATGATTAAATGGCAGGCGATACTACTTCGGATTTATTCGTTCCCTCCGCGCACTCATGAACGGATTTTTTTCTACCCCGGGGTAGCATCGCTCCCTCTTATTAATTTTAAATGTATGATCTGTGAAAAATACTGTAATGAATTTTCAATGCTTTGTTATGTGAAGAGAAATTGATAATTTATTAGAGTATTTTTTTTATTTCGTCCTCTGATGGGTGGGATTGATGGAGACTGAGAAAACGGAATTATTCTGGAAAGATAAAAACTTGCAACAGGAGAGGAGAGGTAGCAATGGAGAAACCTTATTGGGAAGGGAAAGAATATTCTTATTTCAGCCATAAGAAATGTGAATTTTTTCCGTGTCATAAGAATGCAGATCCGGATGATTTTAACTGTCTGTTCTGTTATTGCCCGCTATATGCCCTGGGTGAGAAATGCGGTGGGAATTTCCGGTATACGGAAAAGGGAATTAAAGACTGCACAAACTGTATGCTTCCGCATAAGCGAAAAAACTATGGATATGTCACAGGAAAATACCAGGAACTGGCTGATATGATGAAAAGAGCAAAGGAAAGTATCAGCAAATAAGAGGAGAATGCGTTGCTGCTTAGAACGGAGTGAACAGTAACAATGTGTCAGATTAGCACAAATAAGAAAGAACGATTTTCATTGTAATACAATGCTTGTTCTGCTAGAATAAGGATAGCAAAAGAGAAGAGTCTGTAAGATTTTCAAGTCTGTTCTGAGTTAGTATATAAAGCATTTCACACACATTTTCCACACTTTTCACATGCACAGAAGAAAATGCATCACAGGCATTTGACGTCTTTTCCTGGCGACATTTTCTTGTCGGCAGAGCTCTGCATTTCTACATAGAGCCGTCGGAAAACAGGGAAAATTCACTGTTTTCCGACGGTTTTTGTCATTGATCATGGTTGAAAAATAAAAAATATAATGATATTATATTTACGTAAAGGAGTTAACTACTACATGAAAAAAAGAAATACAGCGATACGCGCATTGTCAGTTTTTCTGGCTTATGCAATGGTTTGTACATCGGTACCAGCTGCGGGTCAGGAAATGTTTGGATCCGGAGTCAACAGGGAGACAGAAGAAAATACATCAGATCTGAAAGAATTTCAAAGTTCACAGGCAGATGAATTTGGAACAGATACGGGATCGGATGCAGAATTGTTCGGAAGCGATGATGCAAAACAGGAGTTTCAGGATGGAGAAAACTCAGAAGAGGGTACAGACGGAATTCGGTATATTAAGGGCCGTCCGTTGACAGAAGAGGAAAGAAAGGAAGAACTGGAACCCTTTAAAAATTTAAAACCTTTGGATCCGGGAATTGAAGTGGAGAGTGATCTGACATCAGTTTATGCTGCATATGGAAACAGGGAGGCTGCATTTCCATCTTCCTATGATGCCAGAAAGGAAGGATTAGTTACGCCCGTAAAGAACCAGAATCCATTTGGAACCTGCTGGGCTTTTGGTATGGCAGCAATCATGGAGACTTCGCTTCTGGCACAGAACAAAGGAACCTACGATCTGTCAGAAGAACATTTATCATATTTTTTCTCCAACAGACAGAATGATCCTCTTGGAAATACCCCTGATGATAAGAATTATGTACTGGGAAATTATCACGTGATAGGAGGTAATGATCACCTGGCGGCGATTTATCTCAGTACATGGTCGGGAATGACCACAGAGGCCGATGTACCATTTCCTACGGATTCTTCGCATCAGAATGATCTGACTGTACAGATTCCGGAAAGTAAGGCTTATAATTCTGCAGCATATCTGAAAAATGCATCTGTTTCCAAATACAGTGAGGAACGTATGAAAGAAATGTTGCTGAATGACCATGCAGTATCCATTATGCTTTATATGAAGGAAAATTATGTAAACCCGGACACAGCAGCATATTGTTATCCTGTTGGAAAATCAAATTCGACTGTAATTAATCATATTGTGACAGTGGTCGGATGGGATGATACGTATTCAAAGGATAATTTCCTTCCTGTTTCCAATGTAACATCTGATGGTGCGTGGATCATCAAAAACAGTTGGGGGGAGAAGAAAGGAGACGGAGGATATTACTATCTTTCTTATCAGGATCCCAATATCAGTAAACTTGTAAGTGCAGAGGCAGTGGCTGCTTCGGATCAAAAGTACAGGAATAATTATTTTTATGATGGTTCTTCAGCACTTTCAGTGATTCCGATACAGGCGGGACAGTCAGTAGCAGCAGTTTATGAGACAACTGCAGGAAAGGGAAAAGCAGAAGTCCTGGGGGAGGTTAATCTTGTTACAAACAGTGACAATGCCTGTTACAAAATTCAGATATACACCGATCTGACAGATCCATATGACCCGGAAAGCGGGATCGCTGCATATGCTGCTCCATATGAGTTTGAACAGCCAATCGCAGGTGTACAGACTATCAGTGTACCAGAGGTGGTTTTGAAACAGGGAAGCAGATATTCTGTTGTGATCACAAACAGTGGGACTGACAAAATCAGCTTTGGAGTGGAAGCAAAGTCCAGTTATGGGAACTGGTTTACCTGTACGGCGGGGATAGAAACAGGGCAGACATTCTATAAGAGGGCATCGGAAACGGCCAGGTGGACAGATGGAAAGACGAAAAACTGGACGGCAAGGATCAAGGCACATACAAGGACCCTGAATCAGTCATGGGTGCCGGATACACCGGTATTTCAGGTGAAGGCATATAATTCCGGATATAACCTTATTTCATGGGAAAAAGTTTCCGGAGCTACAGGATATTATGTGTACAGAAAACCTGCAGCAGGTGGGAAGTGGTCCAAAATTGCAGATGTCGGGACATCGGAATTAAAATATAAAGATAGTAAGGTTACGGCTAATGCATCATACCGTTATACAGTAAAAGCATATTATGAAGCATTCGGAAAAAGATATTCAGGTAAATATAAAACCGGCGATGTGATTAAAGCAGCACCTGCAGTGCAGAAGGTTACTTCTGTGAAATCTGAGAAAAATGGAATCCGTATCCGGTGGAAGCCACAGAAAAAATGTGACGGCTATTATATTTACAGAAAGAAAAAAGGTGGTTCCTATCAATTGATAAAGAAAATTTCCAATGGAAATAGTTCTTCTTATCTGGACAAAAAAGCACAAAAAGGTGTATCATACTATTATGCGGTAAAAGCATATGTTAAAGAGCCATATGGAAATACATACAGCAAATATAAAAGTTCATCTGCTGTAAAAAGAAAATAAGAAATGAAGGAAAGAGATTATGAAGAGAAGGTTTGGAACAGTAATAGCAATGGTACTGTGCTTTATTCTGACAGTGGTTTCTGTTTATGCGGATGACGGAAAGGGTCAGAATCCGGATTATGAAACAGATTATTATATGATCGTACAGAGTACACAGGGCGGGGTAGATATTTATGATGAAGCAGACACTCAGAGTGTTAAACTGAATGACAGCAAGATCCCAAATGGAACTGCCATTCACGTTCTGGGTGAGAAGAATGGAGCAGACAATAAAAAATGGGCATATACACAGTACCATGGAATGAACGGATATGTTCCTATGGATGATCTGGATCCGGCTTCCAGAGAAGAAGCTGCCAATGAGGAATATCGTACTTTCGGAGGCAAAGCTGTGGATTTCGAAGTAAAGGTTCATGGAAACGATGGAAACGTATCGGTTTATAACGGACCTGGAGAGAAATTTGATCAGGTTTCAGGAACAGAGGGAATCGCAGATGGGACAACTGTACATATTTTTCAGTATGTTCAGGGAGAAGACGGAACAAACTGGGGGAAAACAGACACAGATGGTGTGACACAGGGATGGCTGAATCTTGATCGTGATACAGATTACGTAAATGAAAATGTATCCGCAGATGCACCGGAGGCTACAGGCACATCAGGAAATGTTCCGGTGGCTGCTGTTACACCAACACCGGAAGCAACTCCAACTCCGAAAGCCACACCAACACCAGAGGTAACACCTACAGAAAAAGTGACACCGACACCGGAGGCAACACCTACAGAAGAAGCAACGCCAACACCGGAAGAAACAGAGACGCCTGCTTCGACAGAAGACAAGGAATCCGATGATAAGCAGAGTCAGAAAACATCAGGAAAGAATGTAAAAGCAGATTCAGGAATGAAGAATCCTGTAATCTGGATTAGTGGTATCGGGATTATTGTTATCATAATTTTACTTATTTATTTCCTGAAGAAGAAAAAGTAAGAGTTAAAATCATTAAAGAATGCCGTCGACGGCAGAGAACAGTTACAAAATAAACAGTGGAACTAAAAGAGCAGCGCATCGGATGATGCAGCTGCTCTTTTTAGAAAATGTGTGTGTATAATTGAGACGTTATGAGGAAACCTCAAATCAGTCTTAATTAACAAAAACTAATAATGTGTGTGCATATATAGTCTACAATTTTTTTGCAATTTAATCAAGATGGAATTTTATAGAACGTGATATATTGAGGAAAGAGGCTATTCAGACTTTTTACTTGCGTAACTCTGGCGGGAAACGTATAATAGAAAAAAGCAATACTCGAGGGTGAGGAAAAGAGGATGAAGATAACAGAAGAACTGTTAAATGAGATGAAAATTAAGGATGAGAACTTTTCTGACGGTCTGATCAAGCCGGACGGCGATTACGTAAGAATACCCAGAGGACATCTTCATGGAATGATGGAATTGCTTCCATGGACAGAGAACGAAATCTGGAAAATGATCCCGGATGATGATTCTCCGCTGTTCTGGCTGATTGAGAAAACAGGATGCGTTCTTACGGATTATAATAATTCTATTGGCATGAAGATGACACCTGCTCAGCAGACTGTGTTTGATATGATGCGAAAACATGGGGTTCTTACAGATGATTATTACGATCTGACGAAACAGAGGGAGAAAGTAAGAGAAGCCAGAGAACAAAAAGAGAACAGGAAACAATAGTTAAGTGTATATGAATATATGGGAGTGCAGCGATGGAAAAGCATGCTCATTAAAGTCATCCGATGCAGAAAAAACAATATACGATATTAAAAAGCAGCATATCAGAGTTATGGATCATAACCTGATATGCTGCTTTTAACGTGTCTGAAGAAAAATGAAATGCCAATTATAAAAACAAAACAAAAACAACCAGAATGGAAGAAAAAACAAATAAAAAACAACATAAAAATTCAGGATATATATGTTGATTTGCGTTGACTTCGCGATAGCCATAAGGTATAATGAATCTATATGAAAACATGGAGGATATTGCTGTCAGAATGATACCGGAATGTATTGGGGTCTGGTATGGGTGCAGCTTTTATTCATGAGAAAGGAGTAACATGGAAAAATTTCAAACATCAGATATTCCCAAGTCTCCCAGAATTCAGAAACTGGTAGATGCATTGTATGAACATATGCCGGTGATCGAATCAGCCAGAGCAAAGCTGATCACAGAATCTTATAAGGAAACAGAAGGAGAACCGATCATCACACGCAGAGCAAAGGCTTTTGCGCATATTCTTCATAATATTCCGATCATTATCCGTGACAATGAACTGATTGTCGGAAGCAGTACGATTGCGCCGAGGGGATGTCAGACATTTCCGGAGTTCTCTTATGAGTGGCTGGAAGCTGAACTGGATACAGTTGCGACCAGAACTGCGGATCCTTTTGAGATTGCTGAGGAGACCAAAGCCGAACTTAAGGAGGCAGATAAGTACTGGAAAGGGAAAACAACCAGTGAACTTGCAACTTCCTATATGGCACCGGAAGCAATCAAGGCAATTGAACACAATATTTTTACACCTGGGAACTATTTTTACAATGGTGTAGGACATGTAACAGTTAAATACTGGGAAGTACTGGAAACCGGTTTTGAGGGAATCATGGAGAAGGCTCAGAAAGAGCTGGATGGATGCAGTGTCGGTGACGGTAATTATGCAAGAAAGTCTCACTTCCTTGAAGCAGTGATTTTAAGCTGTAAGGCGGTGATCGATTATGCAGGCAGATATGCAAAACTTGCGCAGGAAATGGCGGCACAGACAAGTGATCCGGTAAGAAAACAGGAACTTTTTGTTATCGCAGAGAACTGCAGCAGGGTACCGGCAAAGGGTGCACAGAATTTCTATGAGGCATGTCAGTCATTCTGGTTTGTACAGCAGCTTCTTCAAATGGAATCCAGTGGACATTCTATTTCACCGGGTCGCTTTGATCAGTATATGTATCCATATTATAAGAAGGATATGGAAGCAGGAACTATTACCCGAGAGTTCGCACAGGAATTGATGGATTGTATCTGGGTTAAATTAAATGACCTGAATAAATGTCGTGATGCGGCTTCAGCGGAAGGATTTGCAGGATATAGCCTTTTCCAGAATCTGATCGCGGGTGGTCAGAATAAAGAGGGAGAGGATGTAACTAACGATCTTTCTGTTATGTGTATTCAGGCATCCATGCATGTGCATCTTCCGGCTCCATCACTTTCTGTGAGAGTATGGAATGGTTCTCCGCATGAATTCCTGATAAAGGCAGCCGAGCTTACGAGAACAGGAATCGGACTTCCTGCATATTACAATGATGAGGTGATTATTCCGGCACTGCAGAACAGAGGCTTATCTCTGGAGGATGCCAGAGAGTACAATATCATTGGATGTGTGGAACCGCAGAAAGCCGGTAAGACAGAAGGGTGGCATGATGCCGCATTCTTTAATATGTGCAGACCTCTGGAACTTGTTTTTTCGAATGGTATGGATAAAGGTGAGATGGTGGGAATCCCTACCGGCGATGTCACTCAGATGAAGACCTTTGATGAATTCTTTGACGCATATAAGAAACAGATGGAATACTGCATTTCCCTGCTGGTGAATGCAGATAATGCTATTGATGTAGCTCATGCGGAACGCTGTCCGTTACCATTCCTTTCCTGTATGATAGATGACTGTCTGAAAGAAGGCAAGTCTGTCCAGGAAGGTGGAGCTGTTTACAACTTTACAGGTCCTCAGGGATTTGGAATCGCCAATATGGCAGATGGACTTTTTGCAATCCGCAAACTGGTCTATGAGGATAAGAAAGTATCTATGAAAGAACTTAAGGAAGCTCTTGCATGGAACTATGATAAAGGACTGGATGCGCAGTCCGCCGGTGATATGACAGAGATGATCATGAAGGCAATGCAGAAAGCAGGCAGAAATGTGGATGCTTCCACTGCAGAAGGTCTTCTGAAAACTTTCATGGGAATGAAACCGGGTGAACAGAAGACACAGAGATTCAAAGAAATCCACGATATGATCGATGAAGTTCCGAAATTTGGAAATGATATTCCGGAAGTTGATTATTTTGCAAGAGAAGTTGCCTATACATATTCCAAACCGCTTCAGAAGTATAACAATCCAAGAGGCGGAAAGTTCCAGGCAGGTCTGTATCCTGTATCTGCAAATGTACCGCTGGGCGGACAGACAGGAGCGACGCCGGATGGAAGATATGCACACACACCTGTTGCAGACGGCGTTTCGCCATCTGCGGGCAAGGATGTAAAGGGACCTACAGCAGCGGCAACTTCCGTATCCAGACTGGATCATTTTATTGTATCCAACGGAACGCTTTTTAACCAGAAATTCCATCCATCCGCACTTTCCGGAAGAGAGGGGCTGGAGAAATTTGTTGCACTGATCCGTGGATACTTTGACCAGAAGGGAATGCACATGCAGTTTAATGTAGTTGACAGGCAGACACTGCTGGATGCACAGGAACATCCTGAGAAATATAAACATCTGGTAGTACGCGTGGCAGGCTACAGTGCACTGTTTACGACACTTTCCCGTTCTCTTCAGGATGACATCATCCGCCGTACAGAACAGGGATTCTGATCCCGACGGTCTTTGCAGGAAGTAAAAGTTGCCGGCAGAGGATGCATGGATAACAGAATAAGAAAGGAAAAGCATGGACTATTTGGATACAAAGGGCAGAGTGTTTGATGTCCAGAAATATTCTATTCATGATGGACCGGGTATAAGGACGATCGTATTTCTGAAAGGTTGTGTCCTGCGGTGCAAATGGTGCTGCAATCCGGAATCTCAGGAATATAAAATCCAGACAATGAAAGTGCAGGGAGAAGACAAGGTCATCGGACGTGATGTGACAGTCAGGGAGATGATTGAAGAAGTTGAGAAAGACAGGGTATACTATTACCGCTCGGGCGGAGGTATGACTCTTTCCGGCGGAGAATGTCTCTGTCAGCCGGAATTTGCAGGAGCACTTCTGAGAGCTGCCAAAGAGAGAGGGATTTCTACTGCGATCGAGAGTATGGCATGTGCAAAATGGGAGACGATTGAGACAATCTTACCGTATCTGGATACTTATTTAATGGATATTAAACATACAAATCCTGCGAAACATAAAGAATTTACAGGACGTTCCAATGAACTGATGATGGAAAATGCCAGAAAAGTGGCGCTTTCCGGTAAAACCAGGCTGGTAATCCGTGTACCGGTGATACCCACATTTAATGATACAGTGGAGGAAATCCAGGGGATTGCAAGGTTTGCAGACACACTTCCCGGAGTGGACAAGATTCATCTTCTTCCGTATCACAGACTTGGACAGGATAAATATGAGGGACTTGGCAGACCATATCTGATGGGAAATGTGGAACCACCGTCCAAAGAACATATGGAAACATTAAAAAAGGCAGTACATGCGGTCTGCGGTCTGGACTGTCAGATCGGTGGATGAGGCATTTTTTGCATCTGATACGATTATTGGAATAAAAAAAGAAAAAACAAATAAAAACAACACAATAAAACCTGTAAAAACAACATAAAACAACGGAAATGTATTGACTTTTTATGACCGATAGTGTAAAATCACAGGTAGAAACGTCAAAAACTATATCAATGCCTTAAGGAGGAAAATGAGCATGGTAAACGAATATGAAATCAAAAAACAGATCTGCGACATCGGAAGAAGAATCTACAGCCGCAACATGGTAGCTGCAAACGATGGTAACATCTCTGTAAAACTGAACGACAACGAATTTCTTTGCACACCTACAGGTGTATCCAAAGGTTTTATGACACCGGAGTATATCTGTAAAGTAGACAGAGAAGGAAATGTGATCCAGGCTAACCCGGGATTCAAACCATCCTCTGAAATCAAAATGCATATGAGAGTTTATGAGAAGAGACCGGACGTAGGTTCTGTTGTGCATGCTCATCCGATTTATGCAACATCTTTTGCAATTGCAGGTATTCCGCTGACACAGCCGATCATGCCTGAAGCAGTTATCTCACTTGGATGCGTTCCGATCGCTGAATACGGTACACCATCTACAATGGAGATTCCGGATAATCTTGAGAAATACCTTCCATATTTCGATGCAGTTCTTCTTGAGAACCATGGAGCACTGACATGGAGCACAGACTTAAACGCAGCTTACATGAAGATGGAATCTGTTGAGTTCTACGCACAGCTTCTGTATCAGTCAAAAGTTCTTGGCGGACCTAAGGAATTTGATGAGAAGAACATTAAGAAACTGTATGAAATCCGCCGTAAATTCGGTATGGCAGGTAAGCATCCTGCAAACCTCTGCCTGAATAAAGATGGCCATAACTGCCATAACTGTGGCGGCGCATGTCATGACGGCGAATTCAAGAAATTCCCTGGATATCAGTATGATTTCGTAGGCGGCGGAGATTCCCAGCCGGAAGCAGGAACAGCAGACAAATCTGAAGCTGAATTAGTTGCTGAGATCACAAAACAGGTAATGGCTCAGTTAGGAATGAAATAAGAGTATAGATGACCGATAATCAAGGAGGACAGTCTCATGCCAATTAATGAGAATATGGTACAGGAAATTGTACAGGAAGTAATGGCAAAAATGCAGATTGCAGACGCTCCGACTGGTAAACATGGTATTTTCAAAGAAATGAATGATGCGATTGAAGCGGCGAAGAAATCACAGCTTATCGTAAAGAAGATGTCCATGGATCAGAGAGAAAAAATAATTACCTGCATCCGTAAGAAAATAAAAGAAAACGCAGAAGTAATGGCTCGTATGGGCGTGGAGGAAACAGGTATGGGAAATGTTGGGGACAAGATCCTCAAACATCATCTTGTAGCTGACAAGACTCCCGGAACAGAAGTTATTACAACAACTGCATGGTCCGGAGACAGAGGATTAACCCTTATCGAGATGGGACCTTTTGGTGTGATCGGTGCGATCACTCCATGTACCAACCCAAGTGAAACAATTTTATGTAATACAATGGGAATGCTTGCAGGAGGAAATACAGTTGTATTCAATCCTCATCCTGCAGCGATCAAAACTTCCATTTATGCAATCAATCTTTTAAATGAAGCATCATTAGAGTGCGGTGGTCCTGACAACATTGCAGTTACTGTAGAGAAACCTACACTTGAGACAAGCAATGTGATGATGAAACATAAAGACATCCCGCTTATCGCTGCAACCGGCGGACCTGGAGTTGTAACTGCAGTTCTTTCTTCCGGTAAACGTGGTATCGGAGCAGGCGCCGGAAATCCTCCGGCACTGGTTGATGAAACCGCTGATGTCCGCAAAGCAGCCACAGATATTGTAAACGGATGTACATTTGATAATAATCTTCCATGTATTGCCGAGAAAGAGATCGTAGCAGTTTCCTCTATCGTAGATGAGCTGATGCACTATCTTGTAACTGAGAATGACTGCTATCTTGCTTCTAAGGAAGAGCAGGACAAACTTACAGAAGTTGTTCTGGCAGGCGGAAAGCTGAACCGTAAATGCGTAGGCCGGGATGCAAGAACACTCCTTTCCATGATCGGAGTAAATGTACCTGCAAATATCCGCTGTATCGTATTTGAGGGGCCAAAGGAACACCCTCTGATCACTACTGAGCTGATGATGCCGATCCTCGGTGTTGTAAGAGCAAGAGATTTTGATGATGCAGTAGAGCAGGCAGTCTGGTTAGAACATGGCAATCGTCATTCCGCACATATTCATTCAAAGAATATTGATAATATCACAAAATATGCGAAAGCAATTGATACAGCAATTCTTGTTAAGAATGCACCGTCTTATGCAGCTTTGGGATTTGGCGGTGAAGGCTACTGTACATTTACCATTGCAAGCCGTACAGGTGAAGGCCTTACATGCGCAAGCACATTCACCAAGAGAAGACGCTGCGTAATGGCAGACAGCCTTTGCATTCGCTGACAGGAGGAAACATAAAAATGGATATGAATAACGTAAATATTGAAGAAATCGTAAAACAGGTTCTTGCTGGAATGGCTGGAACTGCTCCGGCAGCTTCTGCACCAGCAGCTGCCCCGGCACCGGCTGCAGCACCGGCAGGCGCTATTCCGAAAACTGCACACGTTGCAGTACTTACTGAAAAAGAGCATTTTGATATTAAAGAGTACCCGATTCCGGCACTTGGTGATGACGATATCCTTGTTAAAGTAGAAGGCTGCGGCGTTTGCGGTACAGATGCTCACGAATTCAAGAGAGACCCATTTAACCTGATCCCGGTTGCACTTGGACATGAAGGAACTGGTGAGATCGTTGCTATGGGTAAGAACGTTAAGACAGATACAGCTGGAAAACCGGTTAAGATCGGTGATAAAGTTGTTACCTGCATGATCTTCAAGGATGATCCGGAGATCACAATGTTCGACTTGAACAAGAAAAACGTTGGCGGAGCTGACGTATACGGACTTC
>OIWL01003156.1_pt1 | contig 11883 bp, 9 predicted proteins | sample 1587561 | NCBI WGS metagenome assembly OIWL01 (sample SAMEA3888903, study PRJEB22519) | human gut metagenome | biome: human gut; feature: human-associated habitat; material: faeces | place: Denmark | collected 2010 | reverse complement strand
CCGCACGTACGGATCTGTGAGGGGCTAAGATTGAGAGGTCTTAGTCTACTCGACTACCGGAGGGAAAGACCACACCTTATGTTTCAAAAACACCGGTTATGCAACCATCGTAAAAGGAAACCAGATTTTGAAACGGGAGAGAAAATATTCCTTATGTTATGGAGAAAAAATACTGTTAATTTTTAATAATGGGGGAACAGAAATCGAACTTCATTATAAAAATATGAAACCAAGCGAAAGGTAAGGAGGAACAAAGTGAATACAATAACACAGACAAACAGGACGATTCTCTTTGAGGAAATCAATCCGGAAAAGCTGAATCTTCTAACACTTGTGGGAGACGTCAGAGGGGTAAACAGCGTAAGTGATGATAAAATCAAGGAAATAAACGATGCCTTGCTGGTAAGAAGTTTCGATGAGTTTTTAGAAAAATTTGAGCCGGTAGTATATTCTTATTTTGACGCAAACAACCAGAAAGTAATCTATACCCTCAAAAAACCGGAAAACATTGAGGATGAGTTATTAAGCGAAATCCATCTGAACCGCCAGAATGATTATCTGAAAATGTTGATGACTCTTGTTGAGGCAAAGCGGGCAGAGGGAAGTATTAACGTAGATTTTAAATTTGAGAAACTGACGGATATGATTTCCCCAAAAAAGGTCATGGATGATATCCGGCAGAATCGGAAGGAGCTCCAGTATACATACAGCGAGTATGCGAAACTTGAGGACGGCGATCCAAAAAAGTTAGATACGGCGGATAAGCTGAATCTGATGTTTGAAGAAGCAAGCGTAAACTACAATAATGTGATGGCGATGTTGCCGCTTGCGATAGAGGATATCAAAACAAGGCTGCTGTTGGGAGACGGGCAGACGAAGAAAGACGAAGCCCCATTAAGTCTTGGCGTTCTCAGCATGGACGAGCACGGGGAACTTAAGATTTTAGAGGCACCAAAGGAAAACAAAAAAGAACTGATGGTATTGGACGACAATGCTAATGCAGGATTGATTCAGGCAATCGAAAAAGATTATATGGATCTGAATGAGGACGGAAATGAGTATGTGAAGTCCCTGGTTGCGAGAACATTCTGCCCTCTGGCTTCTACCATGGAGAGCGTCGTAGATATTGAGAAAGAAGTATCGAACTACAACTCTTACCTTGAGTTTTACAAGCGGAGCAAGGACGATTTTATCAAGACGGTAAAACCACTGGTGGAGAAAATTATGGGAGTATGGGCTTTCTTTGAGCAGTATCCGAGAAACTGCAAGGGCATGAGACCTTCCATGGTGATTTCCAATGTAAGCAACGATATGTTGGCAAAGAGCAGCAACATTCCGAGACTTTTAGCATACCTCAATACAGTAAATGCAAAAAATGATTTTGAGAATACCATCTGGTATGCGATTGTTCCGTCGGTTTCTTTAAACAGCAGTTCTAAGCTTAAGGCGGTAAGACAGCGTTTTCAGGGAAATGAGAACGTAGAGAAAGAGGATGTGAACAGCGTGGAGTCGCTGGTTCGAATACTGGATGCGCTGAAAGATTACGAAGTGCAGTGTTTCTTCAGCTATGAGACGGGGGATAAGACCACCTTTAATATTATGGCGACAGAGGGAATTGAAAAGTATGAAACAAAGTGCGCACAGCTAATCGGCAAGCCATTCAGCGAGTATGCAATTCCCTGCATTCCGAATTTTACAGTGATCCCTAAAGATAAATCCGGAGTGATTCTGGATAACAGGATGTATGTCACGGAACAGAATACGGCAGCACTTTCCAAAGAAAAAGAAGATATTATGAAAATCTGGATTGACGGCGTTTATATAGGAGCCGCATATGTGGCAGCCGGACTGGTGGCAGCTTACCAGAGTCCGGACTACTTAAAAGAAGTTTTTAAGAAAAATGTAGACGAGCAGCTTCCAGGTGTTCGGTTTGATATTGAGTCAGGAGATCATGCGCTACAGGTTCGGACAACCATGGCAAAAGAGATTACAGGATATACGAATGATATTAAGAGTGATATCAACCGGAAGAATTTCGGATTTGTATTTTCTTCTGAAAACGCAGTGCTTAAGGATCTGAATATTCAGAACATCATGGTTTATAAGGCGCGTAACCTGCTGACAGACGGAAAGAGCTATGAGCCAATCTACAAGACACAGGTGACTACTTATATTCAGAGGGTGATGCGCTTGGCGACAGGCGACTTTAAGCAGGAAAATATTGTAGAGTTTTTCTCCAGCAAGCCTACCAGCCAGAGAAGTAGGTGGATGGAGAAAAAAGATTACATTAATGCGATTATCGGAAACGGAGATGATATCCGGTATTCCATCGACGAAACGGCAGGCTACTGCACGCTTGATATCGCATTCAACGGCAATGTGAAGAACCTCGAAATCGAGATTAACCGGGTCAACAGTGAGGACAGAACATTTTAAATAAAGTCCGAAAGAAAAGAAGGAGGAAATGAACATGGGTTTTAGATTAGCAGTGAGTGGAGGCGCAGAGAATATCAGTCTGGATGAGAGAACCATCGAGAAAGTTAGTTTCGGTTCTGATTCTGCAGCAGATTCCAACGCAAGGGCAACAGATTTCGGTATCGCAGTAAAGATTACTGGAAAAATGCTCTATAAAGTGGGAGCAGACGGAGATGACGGAACACTCGGATTAGCCAAATGGTCTCAGGTTCCGTCCGAGCAGGCAGACTGCTACAGAAGTGCAAAGATCGACGTTGTATCAGCAGGGCAGGTGGTAAGAGAATATACAATCCCCAATGCGTTTGTCATGGAATATAAAGAGCATTTGGACGATGAAACCGGCGTGGGTACTTTCTACCTGCATATCAAGCAGAAGAAGGACGAAAATGATGCGGTGAAGATTGAAGGCGGTTACGGCGAATAGCATGAGAAGAATGTAGGTTCAGTATTCTTCTTGCGGATTTTAAATATTTTAAAAAGGAGATGGAATTATGTCATTTTTAGTAAAAGTTGAAGGAAGCGAGAGCTTTGAAGTGGCTAAGGAGTGTGTCAGAAGCGTAAATGTTACCACTGATATTCCGTTGGATTCGAATGCAAGAACCAAGGACGTCGGCGCAACTATGGTGATTACAGGAAAGATTTTAGCGGCTTTGGACGGGGATATCACAGACAGTACAAGAAAGCTGGCATTATGGTCGGTTGTTTCGGCAGAGAAAGCAGATTGTTATCGCAAGGTGACGGTAGAGCATGTGGCAGGCGGCGTGATGGAAAGAAAATATTGTTTTCCCAATGCATTTGTCATTAAATACAGCGAAGATTTTGACAACAAGGAAGGCGTCGGAATCTTTACGTTAGTGCTCAGACAGAAGAAAGACAAAATCGCTTCTATAGCGGTAGAAGGAAATTATTCAGCATAACAGCAGGGCGCAGATTGTCAGTAAATGTGACAGCCTGCGCCTTAAATCAGTAATCAGAAGTGTGCGTTATCAGATTTGTATTGTTATGAAAAAAGGTTGGGATAAACATGAATCCATATCAGGTATTAGGCGTTTCGCAGACGGACGATGAGGATATCATAAAAAAGGCATACAGAAAAGCGGCAAAAGAATGCCACCCCGATACTCATCCGGGAGATAAAAGGGCAGAGGAACGGTTTAAGGAAATCGGAGAGGCATACCGGATTCTCAGTGATAAACAAAAAAGAAAAGAGTATGATGCCAGAGCAGCACAGAGAGAACGGGGAAGTGCGACAGGCAGAAACAGTGCCCAAACAGGCAGAAGGAGCGCCGGAGGATCGATTTATCCGGGAGATATCGAAAAGGAATTTGAACGGTTTTTTTCCAAAGGAGTGCAGAGCGAGAAGAAGGAAAACAGTTCACAGCAAAAAATAAATCCCATGGATGTGACAGACTTATTTGAGCGTTATATGGGATTTAAACACTGAGAAAGACGGTTTGACTTTATGAATGCAAATTTGTGGGTATATTGAGGTGAAAATGAATAAGAAAAATTTCATGGATATGATGATATGCAGTCTTTCCGCTGCAATTATAATTCTATGTTTTACATATATGGAGCAGAGCAGAGGACGGGATACGCTCACAGCTGTCTGCGGGATTGTATTTCTGGCATTTCTGCTGCTGGCGGTGATGGATTCTCTGCCGACTAAGCGGAAAAGAGGTGCAAACGGACGGGGAATACAGGAACTTTTGCTGTTAGAGGAAACGAAATTTCTGCCTGGCATATTGGCGGAAAGACCTCGCTTTTGATCGGACGGGACGAGCACAAGGAAAATGTGGACATTAACCTTCAAAATACAGAGTATGGCGGAATGGTAGACCGTCAGCACGCCGTGTTGAATTATGCGGCGGGACAGTGGTATATCGAGGATTTAGGAAGCAGAAACGGTGTAAGAATTCAGGACGCAAAGGATGGGAAACTGTATCAGGTTTCAAAGGAACATCCATGCCGGATTAATGCAGGCGACATTATTTTTATCGGGAACACAAGATTAAGGGCAAAATAAGGAGAGACAAAACATGAGTGGAAATTTAATTCGCTGTCAAAATGGACATCTTTTTTCAAGCAGAAGGTACGGAACAGTATGCCCGTACTGCAATATTGAGACAGCAACCAAAGAAAAAAAGTCAGTGGAGAAATCTCAGGAAGAGATTGAGGATATTCTCTTTCTGGAGGAGGAGCATCCGGTCTGCGGCTGGATTGTATGTGTAAAAGGCCCGAGAAGAGGCAAGGATTACCGGGTAATGGACGGGAAAAATTTTGTGGGACGGGCAGACGATATGGATATCCAGATTTTGGGGGACAACAAAATCGCACGGAGAAACCATGCGGTGATTGTATTCGACGCAAAGAAACGGGAGAATATGATTTTGCCGGGGGACAGTAATGGTCTGGTCTATCTGAACGGCGAAGCGGTTTATCTGCCGCAGCCATTGAGCGCATATGATGTGATTGAGATGGGAGAGAGTACATTCCTTTTTGTTCCTTTCTGCGGAGAGCATTATATGTGGGAGGACGATAAATGAGTGCCCCATACCTGACCATCTGCATCCTGTGCGTGTTATTAGGAATTGCATTTTTGTACCGGTTTTGTCTGGTATTCCAGAGCAGCAGAGAAGGATATGAGACAGGAGCAAGCAAGACCATCGGCAGCCGTGAAATACAGATGGATTACTATACAATAGAAGAAAATGAGAATGGGTTACTGGCGGTTCTGGCGGATGGAATGGGAAAAGAAGCGGGCGGCAGGATAGCAGCCAAAACGGTCATCCGGGTTTTTAAAGAAATTTTTGGAACATATAACATGGCGGATCACCCTTCCTATTTTTTCAGAAAAGCATTTCAGACTGCAAACCGGGAAATTTTAAAACAGATGGATGAGGGAAGAGGAATGGCGGCGGTCAGCGCCGTTATGATACAGGGAGGATTTCTGTTTTACGGGATTGTCGGGAATGTAAAGATTGCAGTATTCCGAAATGAGGAACTGATTCCTCTTGGAACGGGACATACTGTAGATGTGCTGGCACAGGATAAGTATGTGGAAGGTGTTCTGACAAGAGAAGATGCCCTGTCCATGCTGCAGGAAAAAAGAATTTACAATTACTTGGGAAGAGATGGTTTTAAGGAAATCCAGTTTTACGACAAACCGATTCGTTTACAGGAAGAGGACGTGGTGGCAATTTTCAGCAATGGAATGCAGGAGAGCGTCACATGGAAAGAGATGGAGGACTGCCTTTCCCAGAAGAAACGCTGCAGGAGAATGGCATTTGATCTGGTGGAACTGGTAAATCAGAAAAAAGGCGATAAGGACAACGCCAGCGTAGTTCTGATAAAGGTTGGAGAAATGGTATGAGAAAACAGAACAGTGACTTTGAAGCACGGTTTATTTCCGAAGAGGGAAGCAGGTTAAAAAACAGAGATTATTTTGGGTATGTGGAATTAGACGAGTTCGCCTGCTATGTCATAGCGGACGGAATTACGGAGATCACGGATGTAGAAAGCGCAAGGCTTGCGATTGAGACCGTCATTCTGAGTTTTCAGGAAAAACCATCTATGTCAAAGTGGTCTGTAAAGGGTCTATTAAAGCAGGCAAACCGGGCATTGTTAGGAAAAGAAAGTGACAGACGGTTAAAGGCGTCTATTACAGTCGTTGTAACAGACTATCAGAAATTGAGATATGGGTATGTGGGGAACACAAGGCTCCGTATGTACCGGGGCGGGGCAGTTTTCCGGCAGACGGAGGATATGTCTCTTGCCCAGGAGATGGTGGAGCAGGAGAAAATCGCCAAAGACGAGTTGATGAAGCATGAAGAGAGAAATAATCTTTATGCTTATCTGGGACAGAAAAATTTTAAGCCCGTGGTTTCAAAGAAGATAAAGCTGGTAGAAAACGATATGATTGCCTTGTATACAAGAGGAATCTGGGAGAATGTGGACGAGGCAGAGCTGGACGATGTCTTTGCAGAGGCTGACAATGAAGTAAAGACAACGGTGGATAATATCGAGGATTTACTGCTTTCAAGACAGCCGGAGAATCTGGATAACTATACGCTGGCAGTTATTTTTATCAATAAAGTATATCAAAATCCGGAGAAACGGAAACGGATCAAAAAAATAGTGACGATTACAGTTGCTGTTGTCATAGCAGTAATCATTATCGGTGTAGTGTTGTGGTTTCTACATTATAAAAAGGTGCAGCACATCGAGGATATGAACTATCATTTTACAAATACGGTGGAATATATCAATACCGGAAATTATGTCAGGGCAAAAGAGGAATGTGGGCAGGCGCAGGAACTGGCAGAAAAGCTGAGGGACAGCAGTATGAGAAAGCGCCTGCAGGAATATTCCTTTGTGATAGAGGCTGTGATACTGGCAGATGAAAGCTACAGCAGTGCAGATTATGAAGCGGCGGAAGAATACTATCTTTCTGCATTGGATCGTATCAGATATGCGGACAATGTAGGGACGGATTACATAGAAAATAAGCTGGAAAATATCAGCGTATTCCTGTCGGTGGAGGATTATATTAATCTGGGAGATACGTTATTAGAGCAGGGCGACTACGATGGGGCAGAAGAGAAGTATCTGCTGGCAAAAAAGGCTGCACTGTCCGTACATGACACAGAGGGGAAACAGACAGCTATGGATTCACTGGAAAAACTTTATGAGGCAAAGGCGGACGCCGAAAGTGAAGCGAAGGAAGAAGCAGATAGTCAGGCACAGCAGACAGTTGCTGCAGCGGAGATGGTGGCAGCGGGAGATAAGGCATGTCTGGAAAAAGATTATGTAGGGGCGAAAGTTTATTACACCATGGCAGTTACCAAGTATGGCGAAGTATCAGATACAGCGGGAGAGGAAGCTGTGCAGAAAAAGCTGGATGCCGTGGAACAGAAGTTGAGTGTTCAGGAAGAACAGAAAAATAAAGCGGCTGCTTGTGAAAGTCAAGGAGAAATCTGCCGGCAGTCCGGGGATTTGTGGGGAGCAAAATCACAGTATCTCTCTGCAAAGTCGATTTATCAGGAACTTGGGAGCGATGAAGATGTGCAGAGGATAGAGGGGATTTTAAGTGATATTGATACGCAGATTGGACAGGATGGCATGTGAAAAGAACTTCTAAAATCGACGCTGCACCATTGGGTGCACCGCCGAAGAAGTTCTAATTTCACACGGAAGAACGCAAAAGTAGCGTTCTTCTCACGGATTGCTTTCGATGGAGGAGGTGAACATTGTGGAAAGTATTACAGATTTACAGCAGCACATACGAAAAAGGATGACAGAAATAGAGGATCTGGATGAGCGGAAGGACGCAAGGGAGATATTGTTAGAAGGTCTCGTGCCGATTTTTGAACGGATGGAGAAACGGTATCTGGATTTGGAAAATCAGATAAAACGGGAAATAGAGATCCCAAATGAAAAATATGCAGTTTCTATGACGGTTATAAAGCAAAAGGACTATGACCCCATCAATGGAACGCTGTATCCGGTTGTTCCTGTATTAGTGCAGGAGGATAAGGAGCAGGAGAAGACAGAACCAATGCCCTGCCTTATCTATTTTGCAGGCAGTTATCAGAAGAAAGAAGAATTCGAGAAAACCGCAGATTTTCAGGGTTTCGATGACAATGGTGCTTCCTATGCTGTCAGAGTACGGAAGGCAAAATGCTATCAGCAGGCGCTGTCAGAGTTATATCAGGTATTTGTCTATAACAAGATAGGCTGGACGACAGTCAACACGGGATATCTGGACAGATTCTATGAAGTGTATGCGGACGGGGAAACAGACATAAACAGTCTGAAAATAGAGTTTGGCAGCTATGAGGAAGATATTAAAAATGACATGCTGCTGTTATGGAATATAGAAAAGTTCACATTTCAGTGCCGTAAATTTATGGTTCCGTGCATTGATGAGAAATATTATGAACATGAACTGGATTTAAAAAACTATGATTTGGACAGCGGATATATGCTTGGAATCAATGAAGATGTCCTTAAAGTCAGGCATGAAAAAGATAAAATTATTATGACCTCATTGAAAGAATCCTTTCGTGATTGGGAGGCATACCGCTTTATTGGAAAGATAGATACAAGTTCCCATGGGTATACCTGCGAAATGTTAAGCAACAGCAGAAAAAGCAGTTTTTTTCAAAATTACAGAGAACGGCAGGAAAGTTCCCTTGACAGCCGGACAGAGTTGTTTTGGATGGTACAGAGCTTTGAACATAATGTTTATGTGGAGTTAGAAAAGTGTGAGGTGCTTGAAACACCACCGGAGTCCTGTCTGGAAGGGGATATGAATCCATTTTTGGGAAATACCGTTTTCCCGATGGAGACAAGAAAAACGTTGGCATTGTATTTCACACGAAAGGGACAGAAAAAGAACTTTTGCGAAGATATGGTACGTTTTTTTGTGTCACAGATACAGTTATCGGTCTGGGAATATAAGTGTGTCGGTATTTTGCAGGACAAAGGAGTTTAAATTTTATGCAGTATATCTGGGAGGTTGTGCTGGCAGCAGAAAAAAATGGAATCAGGGAAGCCGATTTGCGGTATGAGGTGGCAGAGGTGCGAAGCCCATATCTGGAGGTTTCCTTTTGTGACTTAAATACGCAGACCGTAGAGCAGACTGTTGTAGAGGTAAATCCATTTTACCGCTTTTTTGATATTTTCAGTGAGATATTGGATATTAACCAAAAGGGATATGAAAAGACAAGGGAAATCTTTGTGGATACAGTCTTTCATTATCTGGCATTGACGGACTTGAGGATGGGCATGAGCAAAAAAGATTACTATCTTAAGTTCTTAGCAGAGGAATTGGAAAGCGGACAGTTTGGAAGTAAGGCAAAGGCGGCAATGCGGTTATTTTCACGGTATGAAAAAAGATATCTTGTACTGGCTCTCATGGATGTGGTGGCTTCCCGCAATTATCTTGAAATTTTCAAATGGTTGTTTCAGGAGATATATATAAATTCCATGATATACGTCAGCATGGATTGTGCCAATGAGCTTTATATTTACGTTGGAAGTGCAGAGACACAGGAAGAAAGAGAGCGGGTTCAGTTTTTATTAGATACCTTTTTGCCAATAGGTATGAGGACAGAAGTCTTTTATCTGGAACATTTTGGAATCCTGGATATGGAAGAAACCATGGTGATAGATAAGGTACTTTTAATATAAATGTGGAGGTGATAGGTATGGAGGCAACCAGAACGGATACAAAGAAAAACGAAATAAAATATGAAAAATCAGAACTGGAGTTGATGACGACCTATCAGCTAAGAGAAATCTGCCGTCGTGAAAAAATCATGAACGGTGTCATACACCCTCTCGATAAAGAAGAACTGATCCAGGCCATTATGCGTTATATGGGAAAAAGACAGGACTTTTTTATCTGTGACAAGAAAAAAGGGGGAGAAGAGCGGGTAGAAGAATTTTTAAAAAAGACCAGAATTGTGATAAAGCCTTGCAAAGAATTATACTGCCAGTCCCAGATTTTAGCTTACGAGGGACTTTCCATCGAGTATTATGACGGCTATACCATTCCTTATAAGAAAGAACTGTCAGGAACAAATGCCTTTTTAATGGGAAGCGATATGACACTCTGTGCAATTTTAAATCTCAAAGAGCACGGAGAGAGACAGGAAAAATTGTATCTGACCAAGGCTGCGGAGTTAGAGATACGGGAGACACAGAGAAAAGATTACAGAATTTTCTGTATGGGACGTCAGACAACGGAGAGCTTGTATCATTTGTATTATGGTGAGCACACAATATTGCCGGAGCATATCGAGGTTTACAGTATACCACTGATTGATTTTGTGGTGAGAAAACCTGTCACACTGATGCTGCCCATGGCGATTGATTTTGGTTCTGTAAATACCACTGCCGGGGTGTATCTGGATTCTGCTTATTTTGAAAATGTCGGAGAGCAGGCTGCGGTAAAAAATTGCAGGGAAAATGAGATAAATTATACAGCTTTTGAGGATGGTAACGGAGAAAGTATGCTATTGCCCAGCGTGATTGGAGTATTGGCAGTGGAAGAAGAGGATTACAAGCTGCTGTTCGGTTATGATGCGATAAGGCTGGCAAATGCAAGTTATGTGGATGAGGGTTTTTGTGTCTTTTATGATGTGAAACGCTGGATTGGGGAATATGACAAAGAGGAAGAAATTGTTGACAGACAGGGACGGCGGAGGCTGGTAAAGCGGGCGGAGATTTTACGTCGATTTTTCCTGTATATCATAAGAAAAACGGAGAACCGTTTTAAATGCCGCATTTCTCAGGTACATATCTCAAGTCCGGTGAAGCAGAAGCATTATTTCCGCAGAATGTTCCGGGAGATACTGCCGGAATATATGACGGATCAGGAAACGATGCTCGATGAGGGAATGGCTGTATTATATAACACCATTTCCAATATGTTAGAGCAGGAGACTCTGGAAGAAAATGAAGAATACGAAGCGCTTATCATTGACTGTGGAGGAGGAACAACGGATTTGTGTTCGTACCGTTTCCGTATTCAGGACCGCAGAGCTGCTTACAAAATTTATATGGAAACTGCCTATGAGAATGGCGATACGGACTTTGGTGGAAATAACCTGACATACCGCATCATGCAGATATTGAAAATCGCACTGGTGCGTGCTAAAGGAAATCAGAATGTAAGCGGTGTGAAAGAAATCCTGGAATATATGGATACGGATATTTATCGTTTTATTGATTCTCATGGAGTAAAGGCGTTTTATCAGTATTTAGAGCAGGAATATCAGAAAGCGGAAGAGATACTTCCGACGCGTTTTGCCGATTTTGAAAGATATAACCGCAGCGAGTATTACAAGGTGAAAAATAATTTTTATACCTTGTTCAATACAGCAGAGCAGATAAAAAAATTATTTTACGGAAAAATCGGAGCATTGGAGGTCACGGTAACTTCGGAACAAAAAGGACAGCGGGAAAATACCGTTTTATTGGATAAATGGAAACTGTCTTTCTGGAAAGGGAACAGCCTTACGGTGGAAAAGATGATACCGGAAGTGATGATGAACTATTTTGAGATAGAGCTGCTGTTATCCGGCGAGATATACGGCATTGTACAGAAATTTATGGAGGAATTATACCACAGCGGAAGAATACAGGATTTTTCCTTTATTAAGTTGACGGGGCAGTCCTGCAAGATTGATTTGTTCAAGGATGCGTTAAAAGAGTTCGTTCCGGGTAGAATGATACAGTTTCGGAAAAGGGCGAATATTGATGCGGCAGATTTTGAATTAAAGATGACTTGTGTGGACGGGGCGCTGAAATATCTGCGTGACCGGAAATATGGGCTGGCAGATATTCACCTGAACAATGGGAAAGCTGTGCTCCCCTATCGTATTACCGCTTATACCCATA
>OIWL01003152.1_pt1 | contig 11902 bp, 9 predicted proteins | sample 1587561 | NCBI WGS metagenome assembly OIWL01 (sample SAMEA3888903, study PRJEB22519) | human gut metagenome | biome: human gut; feature: human-associated habitat; material: faeces | place: Denmark | collected 2010 | reverse complement strand
TGCGATGAAGAACAGATGGACCGTATCTTTCGCACCTCCGGCCTGATGCGTGACAAGTGGGATCGCCGGCAGGCCGGTACGACTTACGGTGCGATCTCCATTCGGAACACCGTCAACACCTGTGCAGCGGTGTACGTTCCGGTCAACGCACAGGACATCGTGGACGAGGAGTTCACAAACCTTGACCCGGAGTCTAAATCCCCGGAGTTCCAGCCGGACATCACCAAGCTCACCCTGTCACTGGATGAGATGGCTCCGCACACGAATCCCAGATACGGCAGGGATGAGATTGGCATGGGCAATATGTTTGCCGATTTCTTCAAGCCCATCGCTCGGTATAACAGTGAGCGTGGTATCTGGTATGTGTATGACGGGAAGGTCTGGCAGCCGGACACCGAAAACCTCAAGGTGGCGGAACTGGCAAAGCTGCTGGCGGACAAGCTGTATGTGTTCGCCTTGACGATCACAGAGGAGGATGCCCGAAAGCGATTCATCGACCGGGTGCGGAAGCTCCAGCTCCGAAAGCATCGGGAAACCATGCTGAAGGATGCAAAGTCTGTGTTCCCACTGTCCATGAAAAACTACGACCGGGATATCTACCTGTTCAACTGCCAGAACGGAACGCTGGATCTGCGGACGATGGAGTTCCGGGAACACCGCCCGGACGACTACCTCACAAAGGTGTCCCCGGTTATCTATGACCCGAAAGCAGACTGCCCTCGCTGGCGGACTTTCATCACAGAGATCATGCAAGGGGATAAGGCGAGAGCCGACTATCTGCAAAAAGCCATCGGATACGCCTTGACCGGTGATACGAGGATGGAATGTCTGTTCATCCTCTATGGTCCTACTTCCCGAAACGGCAAGGGCACCACCATGGAAAGCATCCTGCGGATCATGGGCGAGTACGGCAAAAACGCCGACCCCACCATGCTGCAGGCAAAGTTCAATGCCCAAAGTGGTGGGCCGTCTGAGGAGATCGCACGCCTTGCCGGCTCCCGGTTCGTCAATATCTCAGAGCCGGAGAAGAAGATTACGCTGGATGCCGCCCTGACCAAACGGCTGACTGGTAACGACACCATCACAGCCCGATATTTGCATGAGAATAGCTTCGAGTTCCGTCCGAACTTCAAGATCTTCATCAACACGAACCACCGTCCGAACATCACGGACCTGACCTTGTTCGAGTCCGGTCGTATCAAGATCATCCCCTTTGACCGCCACTTTGATGAAAAAGAGCAGGATAAGGGCTTGAAGGGCTTCTTTGCGGAACCGGAAAATATGTCCGGCATCCTGAACTGGATGCTGGAAGGGTATAAGCTGTTTCGCAGTCAGGGTCTGGAAATGCCGGACTCTGTCGTGCAGGCCACCATGGACTACCAGATGTTCTCGGATAAGATGGGGCAGTTCTTCAGTGAATGCCTCCAAACGAAAGCAGATAGTGAGCTTCGCCGTGCTGCCGTTTATACACGCTACAAGGAGTGGTGTGCCGAAAACGGGTACAGGGCGGACTCTGCCAAGGTGCTGAATACCGAAATCGACAAGAGGTACACCGTTCAGAAAAAGCGTCCGGCGGATGGCGTCGGAGGACCGACACAAGTGGTTATGGGTGTGGAGTTCACAATGACAGAAGGCATTAAAGAGGACTTTAACGTCGTGCCTTGATACTGTCTTAGAACGGCTCCAGTGGCTCGTACCAGCTACATCGGCTACAGACCGGCTACAAGAAAATGCTGATTCCACGACGTTTTTTGGCTTGTAGCTGATGTAGACGGTGAAAACCCTATTTTCTTATTATCCTTTTCTTTTATATGCAATTTACTTTTTACTAGCTACATCAGCTACAAAAAGAAAAAAGAGAAGATAAGAAGATTGAACACCATCGTAATAACAATGCTTTTTTGAGATTGGGCACCTCATATTGTGAGAGTTCGACCATCTACAAACCATCTACAAAAAAGATGAAAGCCACACGATACTTAGCAGGCAGCTTTTGTGGGAGCCTACGTTTGTGGGCAACGGCAAAGGCGGCCTGCTTTGTGATACATGAAAGCGAGGAACAGCTATGAGCAAGATTATCACCTGTGAACAGGTCAGCAACGGTCACCCGGATAAGGTCTGCGACCAGATCGCAGACGCCATTGTGACCGACATCCTCCAGCACGACAAGAACGCCCGTGTAGCAATCGAGTGTCTGCTGAAACGCAGCCAGCTCTTTATTGCTGGCGAGGTCACCACCGATTACCAACCCAACTACCAGCAGATCGTCCATGAGGTCATCACCCGCATCGGTGCAGACAAGATGGGCTTTGATTTCCGGGAGTTGCTCCGCAGCGGCATCCTGGTCGATAAGCAGTCGCCGGATATTGCACTGGGTGTGGATAAGGGCGGTGCCGGTGACCAGGGCATCATGTACGGCTACGCCACCAACGAAACTGCCGAACAGATGCCGATCCCCTACATGGTCGCCACCAAGTTCCTGCAACTGCTGAAGAACCATCCGTCCAAGATGTTCCGGGCGGATGCCAAGGCACAGGTCAGCTACGACTACGATACCGGCCGGATCACCACCTTCCTCTGTTCTGTGCAGCATAGTCCGGACGTGGAGGTCAGCGACTTCCGCCACATCATCGAATCCATGATGGTGCTGGCTGCCTGTGAATACGGTCTTGACGGGAACTTCCAGAAACTGGTGAATCCCACCGGCCGGTTCGTGCTGGGCGGCAGCTACGCCGACTGTGGTGTCACCGGCCGTAAGCTGGCGTGTGATACCTACGGCGGTATCGGTCGAATGGGCGGCGGTGCCCTGAGCGGCAAAGACCCCACCAAGGTGGACAGGTCCGCAGCATATATGGCACGGAAGATTGCCAAGGACATCGTGCAGGCCGGCTACGCTGATAAGTGCGAAGTCCAGTTGGCGTATGCCATCGGTGTGGTACAGCCGGTGGGCGTGGCGGTGGAGTGCTTCGGCACGGAACACCAACCGCTGGACTTCATTCAGGCTTACGTCAAGGACAGCTACGACCTGACCCCGCAGGGTATCATCCAGCGTCTGGGTCTGCTGGATGTGGATTACAACAAGGTCAGTGCCTACGGTCACTTCGGCAAGCTCAGCCTGCCGTGGGAGGAATGACCCATGCCCCGCAGACCCAAGGTGCCATGCCGACACCCCGGTTGCCCGGAGCTTGTTGAGCCGGGCAGCCTTTACTGTGCAAAGCACCTGCCGCTGCACCCGGAAGTCACACGCCCGGCGGGTAAGCGTGGCTATACAAGATACTGGCAAAAAATAAGCAGGCAGTACCTCCAAGCCCATCCGCTCTGCGCCGAGTGCATGAGGCAGGGGAGATACACGAAAGCGACCGTGGTGGACCATATCACACCGCACCGTGGTGATCCCAGACTTTTCTGGGACGAAGCCAACTGGCAGCCGATGTGTAAGCAATGTCATGATCGCAAGACTCTGACCAAAGACATCCACCCGGTGTACCGCTACTGACCCCCACCGGGGGCCGGGGTCACTTCTCTGTGGTGAAGCCAACAGAAGACCGGTGGCCCCTTTCGTGTGAAAAAACGCAAAATTCATAGGCCGGGGGTCCCGGCAATATCGGCGCAAAATGAACAAGGTGAAGATGAGGGCATCGGGGTGAACGCTCCGGTGCCTTTTGTTTTCCCCCGAAACAAACCAAAGCGTGTGAAAACCCTTGCAACATGGGACTTTTCGCACGTTTTAGCTTGTTCCGGGACAAGGAGAAGCAAGCAGCAGCCGGACGCCGCAAAAACAAACTAACCCGGCGGAGCAGGGCCGGCTGCCGCTTCGTTTCTTTTCGTATGCTTTTTGAGATTTTCCACTGGAACTGACATAGAAACGGCGAAAAATGAGGACGGGGTGAGGATGGATGGAAGATTGCACAGCCGAGATGATCAAGGACATGGCATTTTCCTTCTGTCCGCAGTGTGGCGTAGCCATCGTTCCGAATCATCGGGGACGACCGAGAAAATTCTGTTCCCCGGAATGCCGATCCAAGTGGAACAACACCCACCCAAGACCGCAGAACTGGAAGACCGTGCGGTCAAAGGTCTGCCCGATGTGCGGCAGAGAGTTTTCCTACCGCCACCAGTATGGACTTCCAAGAAAATACTGCAGTCGAGCCTGTGCCAATAAGGGCAGGGCGAAGGGAGAGAGCAGCATTGGAAAATAAAGTGATCGGCGTATTTGCAGTCTGCAACACCGCAGGCATCTGTGTACATGAGATTGACCATGCAGAGGACAGAGTCCTTGCTTCCATGAACGGGATAGACCCGGAATGGTATCCGATTACGGAAAAACCGCAGTCGGAGATGGGCGGGGACAGCGATGAACTGGAGTCGGGCTTTGAGTTCGGCTCATTTTTTGTACCATTCTCTGAGGTCATGCGAGTGTGAATCTGAACTGGGAGGAGCTATATGAAAGCAACTGCTGAACTGAAAATGTTGTCGGTGTCTGTACTCAAGCCGGCTGCATACAATCCTCGGAAGAAGCTGAAGCCGGGGGATAAGGAGTACGAGAAGATCAAGAACTCCATTGAGGAGTTCGGTTTTGCCGATCCGCTGGTGGTCAATGCCGACATGACGATCATCGGCGGCCACCAGAGATTGACTGTAGCGATGGAGATGGGCTACAACGAAGTGCCTTGTGCGGTGGTGGACATCGACAAGACCCGAGAGAAAGCCCTGAACATCGCGCTCAACAAGATCACCGGTGCGTGGGATGATTCTCTGCTGGCTGACCTGCTGAAGGATATCGAGAACTCCAACTTCGACCTGGGCAAGACGGGCTTTGAGCCGCCTGAGATCGAGACGCTGTTCAACAAGGTCCACGACAAGGACATCAAGGAAGATGACTTCGATGTGGAATCTGAGCTGAAACAGCCGACCTTCTCGCAGGCAGGTGACCTTTGGATGCTGGGTCGGCACCGTGTTCTGTGCGGTGATTCTACGAAGGCCGAGTGCTACGATACCTTGATGGATGGCGTGAAGGCCAACCTTGTGCTTTCCGATCCCCCGTACAATGTAGACGTGGAAGAAACTGCCGGTAAGATCATGAACGACAACATGGGCGACTCAGAATTCTACGAGTTCCTGCTGGCAGCGTTTAAGCAGATGCACGGTCATCTGGCGGATGATGGTTCCATCTACATCTTCCACGCAGACACGGAAGGTCTGAATTTCCGAAAGGCGTTCAAGGATGCGGGATTCTATCTGTCCGGGTGCTGTATCTGGAAAAAGAATGCTCTGGTGCTGGGCCGTAGTCCCTATCAGTGGCAGCATGAACCCTGCCTCTATGGATGGAAGCTGAAGGGCAAGCACCAGTGGTACTCCGACCGTAAGCAGACCACCATCTGGGAGTACGACCGCCCCAAAGCTAACAAGGACCACCCAACCATGAAGCCCATTGGCCTGATGAGCTATCCCATCCGCAACTCCACCATGACCAACGGCATCGTCCTGGACCCCTTCCTCGGCAGCGGCTCGACCTTGATCGCCTGTGAGGAGACTGACCGGGTGTGCCAGGGTATTGAGCTTGACCCCAAATTCGTGGATGTTATCGTCAAACGCTATATTGAGCACAGCGAAGGTCGCTACGAGGATGTGTATGTCCTCCGTAACGGTCAAAAGCTGAAGTTCGATGAGGTGGCATCCTTCCAGCCGGAACAGGAGGACGCAGATGACTGAACCTAGATGTGTCCTGTTCCATGACAACTTCCAAAACTTCAAGTCCTACAACATTCCCAAGGCACAGCTGGTGATCGCCGACATCCCGTATAACATCGGGTCGGACTTCTACGCCAGCCGCCCGAATTGGTATGTGGACGGAGATAATCGGAACGGAGAGAGCAATAAGGCCCGGAAAGCGGCATTCAATACCGACTTCACTTTCAATATTGCAGAATACTTCCATTTCTGTAACCGGCTGCTGAAGAAAGAACCCATGAAAGGGGAAAAGGGCGCACCGTGCATGATCGTGTTCTGTGCGTTCCAGCAGATCCCCAAGGTCATTACGGAAGCTGAGAAGTACGGCTTCAAAAACTATATCCCGCTGACCTTCTGTAAGAACTACAGCCCGCAGGTCTTGAAAGCCAACATGAAGATCGTGGGTGCAACGGAGTATGCGCTGGTCTTGTACCGGGGCAAGCTCCCGAAGTTCAACAACGTCGGTGAGGACGGCAAGTCCCACATGATCTTCAATTGGTTTGACTGGAAACGAGATGGCAAGGACTATCCGAAAATCCATCCGTCCCAGAAACCGGTGTCCGTGCTGAAACGTCTGATCGAGATCTTTACCGATCCCGGAGATGTGGTCATCGATCCTTGCGCCGGCAGCGGAGCAACGCTCCGGGCGGCCAGAGAACTGGGGCGTGACAGCTACGGATTTGAAGTGTCCAGGGATTTCTACCTGAAAGCCAAAGAGCAGATGCTCGGAGAGGAGGCTGTATGAGCACCGAATCGAATATCCAACTGACCCTCGGCAGCCTCTTTGATGGCTCCGGGGGTTTCCCTTTGGGCGGGTTACTGACAGGCTGTATCACGCCGCTGTGGAGCAGCGAAGTGGAACCCTTCGCCATCCGGGTCACGACCAAGCGTCTGCCGGAGGTGAAGCACTATGGGGATGTGTCCGCCATCAACGGCGCAGACCTGCCGCCGGTGGATATCATCACCTTTGGCAGTCCCTGTCAGGATATGTCCATTGCCGGTAAAAGAGACGGTCTGGATGGTTCACGGTCCAGCCTGTTCTATGAAGCAATTCGAATCGTGAAGGAAATGAGGTGTAAGACCAATGGAGCAAAACCAAGATTTATCGTATGGGAAAATGTCCCGGGCGCCTTCTCGTCCAACAAAGGGCAGGACTTCAAAGCAGTCCTCGAAGCCGTCATCGGTGTTAAGAAACCGTCCGCCGAGGTGCCTGCGTCTGACAAAAAAGGCTGGCCCGATGCAGATTACTATCTGGGAGACGGATGGAGCGTCGCGTATCGAGTTCTTGACGCTCAATGGTGGGGCGTACCCCAAAGGAGAAAACGCATCTACCTTGTCGCAGATTTTGCAGACCACGGTGCCCCAAAAGTATTATTTGAGTCCGAAGGCGTGTCTGGGTATTCTGCGGAGGGCTTCCGTGCGTGGCAAAGAGCTGCCTCCGGTGCTGAAGGCAGCACTGGAACGGCAGGCTGCTGCGGAAGAATCTGCCTGAACGACCAGGGCGGGGAGAGGATGGATGTGACCGAGGAGGTGACCTCCACTCTCCGTGCAGAGGCACATCACCCGCCTTGCGTTTTGGAATCCGCAGGTTTTTGCACCGAACACTCCGCCAATGCGAGGAGCATCGGATATGAGGAAGAACGTTCTCCCACTCTCCGGGCCGGAGTCGTGCCTGCCGCCATCGCTTTGGAAAATCATCCGACTGACAGTCGAGTGAAAATTTCCAAGGATGGCAAGGTACAGACTCTGACCAGTAGATGCGGTACGGGCGGCGGCAATGTTCCGCTGGTTCTGGATGGCGTGGAAAACAGCGGGAAAGAGGTGGAAAACTCACCTGCAGTCACACTGAAAATTCGTTCTGGATGTGAGGGTGGCGGCAAAGGTGCTATCTGGCAGGAGGAAAAATCTGCTACCCTCGGCTGCAACAACGACCAGACCGTGTTCGTGCCTAAGTGCTACGGTGTCTGCTCCAAGGCCAGCCATTCCATGATGTCGGATAACCCCCACAGCGGATTCTATGAAGCGGAAACTTCCCGGACGCTGGATCGCAGCGGCGGTGACCCGACCTGTAACCAGGGTGGGCTGTGTATCTGTGAACCTGTTGTCTGCGTGGATCAGGGCGGCGGCAAGTCGAACTGCACGGTAGACGAACAGGTGGCACCTCCTCTGGCCTGCACCCATGGTGGGGCTCCGGCAGTAGCCTTTACTCAGAATCAGCGGGATGAAGTCCGGGATCTGGGCGAAACGGCGGGTTCGCTGTCTGCACAGCCGGGAATGAAACAGCAGACCTTTGTGGCGCAGCCGGATGACGTGACGGCATTCCATGTGAATCAGCGCAATGAGTTGATCGATCTGCATGGAAAGTCCGGTGCGCTCATGGCGACCCGAAGCGACCAGATGCAGACCTTCGTTCTGCAGGGCAACATGATCGGCCGCAAAGACGAGAATGGTCCGCAAGGCGACGGCATCAACGAAGATGTCTGCTTTACGTTGGATGCCACTGACCGTCACGCAGTCTGCGCACCGGAAGATGTCTACGCCATGACCACCGGCTCCTTCATGAGGGTCGAGGAAAATGTATCTCCCACCCTTATGGCCCGGGACTTTAAGGACCCCACTACCATAGCACCGGTGCCGCACCTGAACGATGGCGTGTTCGGAACGGTGGCGACCGGGGCGCATCCCAGCGGATTCAACGGTCAGGACGCTTTCAATGACCGCCTGGTCATCGATAACCCGGAGGCACAGCCGATCCCCGTGTCCTATACGGTTCGCCGTCTGACCCCGACCGAGTGCGCTCGGCTGCAAGGCTTTCCCGATTGGTGGTGCCGTGACCTCGAAACTGAGAATCCCGCGGAAGAAGAAATCTCTTTCTGGCAGGATGTGTTTGAAACGCACCGCAGACTTGTGACTCAGGCCAAGAAGCCGAAGACGGAAAAGCAGATCCGAAAATGGCTGGCAGACCCGTATTCGGATGCCGCAGAGTATAAGCTCTGGGGCAATGGTGTCGCACTGCCGTGTGTCTTTTTTGTACTGTCCGGCATCGTCTGGGTGGCCGGATCGCCTGAGAATGGGAGTGAATCGGAGTGAGCATCACCCTGACTGCTTTTCTTGAGCAGCTCGAAACCATCTGTGCCACGAAACCGGACTATCGCATCGGCGGCAGCGGTACGGATGGAACCTGTGACTGCATTGGTCTTATCATCGGCGCAGTCCGCAGAGCCGGGGGAAGTTGGAACGGCTACCACGGCAGTAACTACGCAGCCCGGAAACAGATGGCGGACTTTGTGGAACTCAAAACCGCACACTTGTTTGTGGGCGAGATCGTCTTCAAAGCCCGGAACCCCGGCGACAGTAGCTACAGTTTGCCGGACCGGTACAAGTCGGGAGGTGCAAACTGTACCGGAGACCTGCGGGACTACTACCATGTGGGCGTGATTACGAGGGTGCATCCGCTGGAAATCACCCATTGCTCCACCAGCGTGGATGGGAACAGCATCCACCGTGACTCAGTTCTGGGCAGGTGGAAGTTCGGCGGCAGGCTGAAAGGCATCAACTATAAAAGTGATCGAGAGGAGAAGGTCGAGATGGAAAAGGTCAATATGCTGAAAGTTCATTGCAAGGCAACCGTTACGGGCGGAAGATTGAGTCTGCGGCAGGCTCCCGAAAGAACCGCTGACCGCCTTGCATGGATCCCCAACGGTGCCCGGCTGGACGTGATCGGGCAGGAAGGTGGCTGGTGCGCTGTGACCTATGAGACCATTCCCGGCTACGTCATGGAACGCTACCTGATCCTTGACGAGGAGAAAAAGCCCCTGACCGATGCCGAGCGTCTGGAAGCTCTGGAAAATAAGACGGCTGAGTTTGAGCAGCGTATCGCTGCGCTGGAAGCAAGAGCCGGCTGAAACCAATAAAATGGCCCACTGTATTACGAGGTATAGGCTACCCCGTGATACAGTGGGCGTACATATCGGATGATCTTGCACAGTCGTGTTTTGCACGGATCGTGTAAAAGGTCGAATATGAAGAATGTCGAGAAATGGCCTTGCTATTTCATCGATTCAGAGCGATATATGTGCTACCGAAAACAAAGAAAGGGGCACAAAGCCATGAAAAAGTACGCACTGAATATTGATGACCGCAAGGTTCTGGTAAGCCGCCTGATGGAGTTGACCGGGCTTCATTCCCGGTACACTTTCATGCCGCGCTGCGCTTACATCGTCGGCAGCTACACAGTAGAAAAGGAGGGAACGCTTGTGATCGAAGATAACGCTGCGCCGGAGATCATCCGGACGCTGCTGGACGAGGGCATTATCCGTGAGGAAGGCGCGGAGACCCCGGAGACCTCGGAAACCGAAACCGCCTGCGAGGAGAGCTCGGAATCGGAGTGCGAAGGGTCGGATGAGACCGTGGACATCACCGAGGATATTCAGCCCACCGAGGAACCGGACACAACTGCCGAGGAATCCCCGGAAGCTCAGGAACCGGTGGACGAGAACGAGCCGATGGACACTGTGAATGACACCGATGCGGATGAGGCACCTGCTCCGACTGAACAGCCGACCTTGCAGGATGTGGATGAGCTGACCATCAGCCTGCCGATGTCCGGGCATACCGCCCAGAGCCTGCGGAATTTCCTGAACCTCATGTACAGCCGAGGCCCTCTGCTGAACAAAGCGATGGGTACGAACTTCACGGTGTCGCAGGGACTTCTGGACGCACTGGAACAGGCAACGCCCCATACGATGAGCGAGATGCTGGATGAGCTGGAAGAATACCGCCTGGGTGCCGGTACCACCGGCATGACCGGCATCCAGATCACGGCGGAGAAGATCAGCCTGGCTTTTGCCGGTCCGCTGACGCAGGAGAAGGTCCGTGCCTACACGGAACTCTGCGCCGCCATGAACCGGATGGCAATCGCTCAGAAGCGGATCCAGGCAAAGACCGTCAACGATGCCAATGAGAAGTACGCACTCCGCATCTGGCTGATCCGACTGGGTCTGAATGGAGATGAACACAAGACCATCCGCAAGCTCCTGATGCAGAACCTTTCCGGTCATGCGGCATTCCGCACCGAGGAAGATGCCGAAAAGTTCCGGGTCAAGGAAAAGGCAAAGCGGGATGCGCTGAAAGCCGCAAAACAGGGGGCACACGGCGGCGTTTCTGCCACCGAGGAAACGGCCGAAGCGGCAGCGGAAGCCCCCACACAGCCCGACTGTGGGGCAGACGGCGCACCCCAGGCGCAGGAGGCGGGAGCGTAAGCTCCTGACCCCTTATGGGGGCCGCCGGATAAGAGAGAGCTTCTTCCATTGTACCGATATTAACTCTGAAAATGTACAGTATCAAGTGTATTTCTCGCCATAATGTACACGATCTTTGCCCTGAATGATCGGTGATTATTTGACCCTTTATGGCCTTGCTATCCTCCCCACATGACGGTAATATGCACATACCGCAAGGGGAACAGAACAAGACAAAAGGAGATAAACACCATGAACGATAAGACCAGAGAGCAGATCGAAGCCATGAAGATGCAGACCATCGGGGTCGAGGTTGAGATGAACAACATCACCCGCGAGAAAGCCGCCAGAAAGGTTGCCGAGTTCTTCGGAACGACCGCATGGTACGCAGCCGGCGAGTACGGGTACATGAGCTGGGCTTGCAAGGACCAGCAGGGCAGGGTTTGGAAATTCCAGCGAGACATCAGCATCCACGGACCGGAAGCTGAAAAGTGCGAGATGGTGACCCCCATCCTTACCTACGAGGACATCGAGACCTTGCAGGCGATCATCCGACTGCTCCGCAAGGCTGGCGCAAAGTCCAGCCCCAGCCGGGGATGCGGCGTTCACATCCACATCGGCAAGGGCAGCCACACCCCCAAGACTCTGCGGAATCTGGTCAACATCATGGCCGCCCACGAAGAACAGATCGGCAGAGCGATTCGCATCGATGCAGGCAGAACCGGACAGTACTGCCGAGTGGTCGACCCCCGATTCCTTGACCAGCTGAACAAGAGAAAGCCGACGACCATGACCGAGCTTGCCGACATCTGGTACGCCGGCAACCACGCAAACTACGGCAGAACGGCACATTATAATGAAAGCCGATACCATATGCTTTATGGCAAGAAAGCGATTATGTATCCCCCGTCCCAAACTTTAATTGTACAGCG
>OIWL01003144.1_pt1 | contig 11935 bp, 7 predicted proteins | sample 1587561 | NCBI WGS metagenome assembly OIWL01 (sample SAMEA3888903, study PRJEB22519) | human gut metagenome | biome: human gut; feature: human-associated habitat; material: faeces | place: Denmark | collected 2010 | reverse complement strand
CAGATGAGCGAATCGATGTCGAGGTGGTTCGTGGGTTCGTCAAGGAGCAGCAGATCAGCCGGACGCATCAGTGCACGGGCGAGCTGAATACGGTTGCGCCAGCCGCCCGAGAAGTCGTGAACTTTGCGGCAGCTGTCGGCTTCCGCAAAACCCAGACCGGCCAGAATGGCTTTGGCCTGTGCCACCACGGCACCCTCATTGACTTCGGCGAGTTCGCTGTGCGCGGCAGCAAGCGCCATTTCGTCGCCGGAGGCTTCGGCCCGCTCGAGCGCTGCTTTGGCGTTCATTAAAGGGGCATGACCGGAAAGCACGCAGTCGATGCAGGAGATATCTTCAACCGTGAAGCTCTGCGCGACATGGGCAATCCGCTCATGGGGCGGCGTTTCAAGTTCGCCGTCTTCGGGGGCAAGGTCCCCCAGAATCGCAGCAAAGAGTGTGGATTTGCCGCAGCCGTTGGGGCCGACCAGACCGATGCGTTCGCCCGGCGAGGCAATGAGATTGGCGTGAGCGTAGAGCAGTCGCGTCCCGCGCATCAGCGCGAGGTTGAGAAGTCGAAGCATGAGCGAGGCGGCGCATTTTGAAACGAGAGCAGACCGGGCAGAGGGCGCCCTCGTCAGGGAATGCGGATGCAGAAATCAGTGTTGAGTTTTGAAATATTGAGCGAGATCGGCGCGCTGCGCGAGAAATACCTGATCGTCGCCGCCCGAGACCGAAAGCCACGTAATGGGCAGACCGGGGAAAGCCGCTTCAACGGCTTCGAGCCCGTCGCCCACTTCAACGACGATAAAGCCCTCTTCGGTCAAATGATCTGCGGCTTCGGCGAGAATGCGGCGAACGACGTCCATGCCGTCTGCGCCGGCAGCCAGGGCGAGGGCCGGTTCATGACGGTATTCGCTCGGCAGCCGCTCCATGGCATCGGTGGTGACATAGGGCGGGTTCGAGATAATGATGTCAAAGCGCCGTCCCTGAAGATTTTCAAAAAGATCGCTCTGAACGAGTTCCAGCGTCTCTTCCATGTCATAGTCCCGGCGATTGATCTTGGCAACCTCCAGCGCAGCTTGGGAAATGTCCGAGCCGGTGACCTTGGCATTGGGAAAAGCGCCCTGCGCGAGAATGGCTAGACACCCCGAACCCGTGCAGAGGTCAAGGACGCTATGCACCGCTTCAGGATCTGCGGCCCAAGGAGCCAGATCTTCTTCGAGCAGCTCCGCGATGTAGGAGCGGGGAATCAGCGCACGCTCATCAATGTAGAAGCGGTGCTCGGTGAGCCAGGCTTCCTTCAGGAGATAGGCGGTGGGCGTCTTGTCATGCACACGGCGGTCGATGAGATGCACGATTCGCACGAGCTCGTTGTGGGTGAGCGCAGCATCGAGGAACATGTCGAAATTCTCAAACGGGAGTTTCAGCGCTCGGCAGATGAGAAAGGATGCATCTTCGAGAGCGCTTGGCGACCCATGTCCGAATGAAAGATCGGAGGTTTCAAGTTCCGTAACGGCCCAGCGGTAAAGGTCGCGGATCGTTTTCAGGTTGTGAATGGGATCGTCAAGCAGCGGCGCAATTTCGTACATGTTTCGGATATCCCCGGATGTCGCGGAAGGTCCCAAAGTCCGCCAGCCGCTTTGCGGCCGACTGGTTCAGCAGGGAGCCTCATGAATGTCGTCAGAATTTTTTTGAAGCCTGCATTATAAAGAGGTCGTCTGGCCGCAAAGATGGGGAAGCTCATTCCAATGAAGACGTCTGCGGGTGGTTTGATTCTGATGATGATTCATGGCGACCGGGTTTGGCGGACTCTCGGAGACTGCAAAGAGCGTTTTGTCTCTTCTCTATGACAGTGCTAAAGACGACGCAGAGAAGCGCTCAAGTGTTTTCGATGACGGCAGACTTTTGCCGCTGGCAGAGCCTCTCCGAGCGTTCCGTTTGCAGCGGCCAGAGACTCTAAGCGCTTTGCCGCAAGGATGGTGAGACCAACGGGGCGACTCTCGCTAAAATGCGTGCAGCTGGTTCTTCCAGTGATCCTCTTCCCTCCTTATTTCGTCTGAGCCTCCTTTGCACCTTCGTCAGATCAAAATCGCCGGCTTCAAAAGCTTCGCGGACCCCGTAGTGATCGAACTGCGGGACCCGCTGATTGCGATCGTGGGCCCGAACGGCTGCGGCAAATCGAACATCATTGATGCGGTTCGCTGGGTGCTGGGCGAAGGCCGCATCGGCGAACTGCGCGGTTCGAGTTCGATGAGCGAACTGATTTTCGCGGGCTCTACCGGCCGTGCGCCGCTCGGACGAGCAAGCGTCGAACTGGTGCTTGACAACGCGGACCATCAGGTGAAAGGGCCGTGGGGGCAGTACGAAGAATTGTCCGTACGCCGCGTGGTCACCAAGGAAGGCGTATCGGCCTATTACATCAATCACCAGCAGGTGCGCCGCCGCGATGTTCAGGAAATCTTTATGGGCACGGGGCTGGGCGCACGCAGCTACGCCATCATTTCGCAGGGCATGATTGCGAGCTTCATTCGCGCCAAGCCCGAAGAACTGCGCGTTTATTTGGAAGAGGCCGCCGGCGTGTCGCTCTATAAAGAGCGCCGCCGCGAAACGGAGAATCTCCTCAAATCTACACGGGAAAATCTCGAACGCGCTGCTGACCTTCAGGCCGTGCGTGCTGAAGAGATCACTCGGCTGCAGGCCGAAGCCGATACTGCCGCACGCTGGCAGGCGCTGAGCGACAAAAAGGTTCAGAGCGAATCGCTTTGGTACTTCCTGCAGTATGAAGATGCAAAGCGGGAATCCGATGCCGCGCGGGCGGCTATTGCGCAGCTCGAAAATGAGATTACGGCCAAGCGCCGTGATCTTGAAACGCTGGAATCGCATTCTGAAGACCTCGCTGCGGCTGAGCGCAGTGCTGATGCGGCGCACCGCAATGCTTCCGACGCCTTCCGTGAAAGCGAGAAGGAGCTCGCCCGCTTGGAGGGCGAGATGAGCCGCATCGTGGAACGTCGGCGATTGGCCGAACGAACCTTTGCGGAGGCCGAAGCCGCACTGAAAGAAAAGCGGGCATTGGCCGAGGAGCTCGAAGTTCGGATTGAATCAGCTGCGCAAAAAGAGGAGCGTCTCGCGGCTGAACTCGAAGAGCTCGATGAATTGAACGCCGCTCGAGATGAAGCCCTCGAAGGCGCTCAGTCTGCTGAAGAGGAGTCGCGCATGCGGGCGGAGTCTGCCGGCGCACAGCTCGCTCGCGCTCGTACGGAAGTCGAAGTGGCGGAGGCCGGCCTCCAATCTGCTCGTGAGCGAGCAGCGGAAGTGGCAGACCGAATGGCTCGTCTCGAGACTGATGCGGCGGATGCGTCTGAAGCGCACCCGGATGAAGAAACATTGGCGGCGCTCGCAGAATCTTTAGCCGAAGTCCGCGAGGTGCTCGAAGAAACTGCGGCGGCCCGCGAAGACGCTGCTGCCGCATCAGAAGAAACACGCGAACGCGCCAAAGATGCCGCAGAGGCGTACTTTGCCGCCCTTTCGCAGGTTAAAGCCCTGCGCGCAAAACTCGAAACGCTTGAAGCCGTGCAGCAAAAGGCACTGGAGTCTGACAGCCTCACGGAGTGGCTTGAGGACCAGGGACTGGACGGACTGCCGGAATTGATTCACGAAATCAACATCGACGACGCCTGGACAACCGCGCTTGAAGCGGTGCTCGAACACCGTGCACGCGCTTTTTTGCTCCGCGATCTGCGTTCCGCTGCCGGGTTCGCAAGTGCTAAGGCGCGCCCGCCGGCAAGACTCGCTTTTGCGGCCCCCGCAGAGACTGCCGCTCATCCGCATCCTGAATGGGCGGCGAAGCGCTTGAGAAGCGTTATCCAAACCGATAATCCGGCGGCGGCTGCGGCGGCCGACGTTTGGACCGCAGGCGTCGGGCTCGCCTCTTCGCTTGAGACAGCACTCGCAGCGCGCGCCGACATTCCGCCGGGATGCGCACTGGTGACGCCGCAGGGGGACCTCGTCAATGCGGCGTCCGTTACCTTTTGGGCTGCGGAAGATCCGCGCTTGGCAATCCTTTCCCGAGAACGGGAAATTGCGGAACTTACGCATCAGGTGGAGGCGCTCGATGAGGCGGCGGCAGCCGCTGACGACGTCCGTACGGCTGCGCAGAAAGCCGAAGCTGATGCACGAGGGCGTGCCGAGGCGCTGCAGCGCGAGGCCGTTGAGCTCGAGCGCCGCACGGCCAAACTCGTCCTTGAAGAACGGGAAGCCCGCAGTGCGTGGGAGGCCTGGCAGCGCCGAGAGGCCGATCTCAGGCGGTCGCGTGAAGAAATGGAGATCGAGGCTGAGCGGGCCCAAGAGCGTGTAGAGGCAGCGCTTGGTGCCGTTGAAACCAAAACGGAAGCGCTCGACGAGATTCAGCACGCCGCGGGTGAAGCTGCGGCTCTGCATGATCGGCTGCATGACCGGCTGATCGACCTTAAGCGCGCTGCGGCGGAGTCAATTCATCGTGAGGCTATGAAAAAGCTCGAGGCGTCGCAGGCTCGTGAGTCGCGCACCGAGGCCGAACGGCGGCTCGCGGAAACCCAAAGCGACATTGCCCGAGAATCCAAACGTCTCGAAGAAACCCGAGAAGTGCTCGATGCTCGTGAAGACGAAAGGCTCCAAACCGGCACGTCGGAGCTCCTCGAAAAAAATGCGAGCCTCGAAAAGGCATTGGCTGCCGCACAGACTGAACTTGAAGCTGCCCGCAGCAAACGTGAGGACGAACAGCGGCAGATCAAGCGCTTAAACGAGTCAATTCTTCCGCTCACAGAAGAAATTGCTCGGCTGCGCGTAGAGGCCGAACAGAAGGCGGGACTGCTCGGGCAGTTCTCCGGGCGCATGCAGGAACTTGGCGCGGATTGGACGGAGCTCTCTAAGCTCGCCGAGGAACGAGGCGTCAAGGCCAACACGGTGCGTAACGAGGTCACGCGCCTGATGAATGAAATTGCCGCACTCGGTCCGGTCAATCATGCAGCTTTGGCCCATCTTGAGGCGGCGCAGGAAGCCATTCGCCTCGCAGAAGCTCAGATGCAGGATCTGCGGCAGGCCATTGAGACGCTCGAGGCGGCTATCCGCCGCATTGACGCAGAGACCCGCGCACGCATGCGTGAAACCTTTGACAAGGTCAACGAAAAGTTTAATGACACGTTCCGCGGTCTTTTCGGCGGAGGCCGCGCGGCGCTTCGCATGGAGGGCGACGAGATCCTCTCGGCGGGTGTTGAAGTTTCGGCTCAGCCGCCCGGCAAGCGCAATCAGACCGTGCGGCTTTTGTCGGGCGGCGAACAGGCGCTCACGGCCACGGCGCTCGTCTTTGCCATGTTTAAGCTCAACCCCGCCCCTTTCTGTCTGCTCGACGAAGTGGACGCCCCGCTCGATGAAGCAAATCAGGGACGACTGGCGCGTCTTTGTACCGAAATGAGCGTTGATACGCAGTTCCTCATCATTACGCACCATCGTGTCACGATGGAATATGCGAAGGCACTGATCGGCGTCACGATGAAGGAGCCCGGGGTGAGCCGGGTAGTATCGGTCGATATTGCGGAGGCCGTTGGCTATGCTCAGCAGGCTAATGAGCCGGCTGCCGCCGCGTCGACCAGTTCCGCCGGTTCGCTCTCCTGATGCGCCGTCGCGGATGTTTTCACTTTGCTTGCATTGTGCTGGCTCTAAACGCTAGGATGCAGGGAAGAGCTGTGCCAAAGCGTTTTTTGAGCGCGTCGGCAGCGCGCGAAGCCGTCTTTTCTGCAGCAGCCTATGAACCCACGACTCTTCTCTTTGCAGCCAGGTGCTGATTCCATAAAGAAGCTCGGCGCGCTTCTGGTTTTTGGGGCTTGCGGGCTCTTTTGCCCGCTCTCTGGCAGTGCGGCGGCGCCTTCTCAGCCCGACGCTTTAACGGCGGCGAGCTTCTCGTCGGATTTCCCGGCAGAGCATATGCCGCTCAAGGTGGGCGTGGTGAAATATGTCCGCCCGTCGCCCTACGAGCCGATTGTGGAAGCGACGATCGGGGCACTTAAGCGTGTGTTCGGCACGTCCAACGTCATCGTGACGCATTACGACCTGGCGGGACTCTCGCAGGCGATCCGCGAAGGCGAGGTGGATCTTTTCCTCTCAAGCTCTGGTTTTTACGTCCGCATGGAGCGCTACGGCGCCCGCGCAGCGGCCACCGTAGCGTCACAACTATCCCAATCCCAATCACAACGATGGTTCAACGATCGTCGTGTCTGCCGCGCGGAAGTCTCTCAATAAACTCTCGGACTTAAAGGGCGCGAAGCTCGTTCTTTCTTCTCCTCAGGCCTTCACCGGGCGGCAGCTTGCCGAGCATGTGCTGCTCAAGGCCGGCCTTAACCCCGAAACGCTTTTCAGTTCGCGTGTGTATTTGGGCGACGGCAAGCGTCTGGAGGGCGCCATTCCGATGATTCTTTCGGGAGAGGCGGATGTCGGCTTTTTCCGGCTCTGTTATCTCGAAGAGTGGCTCGCTTCGCAGGGACAGCTTAAAGTGCTTAATCGTCTGGATTCCGCGGAGCGGCCCGAGCCCTGCATGCGTTCCACGGCGCTTTATCCGTCATGGACGGTCGCAACAACACCGGCCACAGATCCGCGGGTATCACGTCTGGTGCTGCGCGCGCTCTTTGAAATGCCGCCCACGTTTGAGCGGGGCCTTTATTGGAGCGCCGCGACGGACTATTCAAGCGTGGATCAGGTTTTTCATGATCTGCGCATTGGTCCCTATGCCTATCTGCGGGACTGGACTGTCCGTCGGCTGATCGATGAGTACGGCACTTGGATATTGCTCTTTGCGCTGCTCCTCTTAGGGCTTATTTTTCACAGCGTGCGTGTGTCGCAGCTCGTGCGTGTCCGCACGGCTCATCTGCAGGAGGCGCTGCATGAGCAGCAGCGTCTGCAAAACGATGCTCGAGCTGCGGCCGAACGCGTTGAACATATGAGCCGAGTGGGCGCAGTGGGGCAGCTCTCTACGATTTTTGCGCATGAGATGCGTCAGCCGCTCGCCGCTATCTCGCTTTATGTCTTCGGGCTTAAGCGTCTCGTTCAATCCGGCAGCATGACGCCCGAAAAGATTGAGGCCATTGCCGGGAAACTTGAGACGCAGACGGCTCGCGCCGACGCGATTGTGAACCGCGTACGGGCTTACGCAAAATCCGATAAGCCCGTGCGGGAAGCCGTGAGTTTGGTCGAGGCGGCGCGCAAGGCCCTGCGCGAGCTCACCACGACCGGACGCTGGCATGCCGCCGTGTCGATCGCGGCGCGTGAGGACGTCCAGTGTTTGGCCGATCCGCTCGAGCTCGAACTCGTGGCGATGAATCTCATTAAAAACGCGCTGGAAGCCGTGGAAGGGCTCCCGGCCGGTATGGTGAATATCGCCGTGAGCGAGCATAACGGCAAGGCTGAACTCACTGTGCTTAATAACGGCCCGGCGGTGTCCTCAGAGCTTGTCGAACGGCTTAACGACAGGGCAGCCTCCGGCTCGAGCAGCAAAAAGAGCGGTTTGGGGCTGGGGCTCTCGATTGTGCGCAGCATCCTCGAACGTCTGGGCGGACGAATCACTTTTACGGCTCTGGCAGGGGGCGGATTGGCCGCCGTGGCAACGCTTCCTACGCTCGCGCGGGCGCTCTCGCTTCATCAGGCGGCCGAAGGCACGGCCGATGCTGCAGAACCGAGAGACATCGGCCATTCATCAATGAACTAAAGTTCCTGAAAGCATTATGAGACCCAGTCAGAAACAGATTACCCCCGAACAGCTTGCCTTCGCGCAGGTGCACGCTTTGGTGCGCATTGTGGATGATGAAGCGGATCTGCGCGAAGCCTTGAGCTTCGTGCTGGATATGGAAGGATGGAAAACGGTCACCTACGGGCGGGCAGAAGACTTCTTCACGGGAGATTCCCCGTCGGAGCCGGGCTGCGTGGTGCTCGACGTGCGCATGCCGGGCATGAGCGGGATTGAGGCTCAGCATGAGATGAGGAGCCGCGGCATTGCGCTCCCGATCATTTTTCTCACCGGTCACGGCGACGTCGATATGGCGGTGGGGGCGGTGCAGGACGGCGCATTTGATTTTCTCCTGAAACCCGTCGACAACGAGCGTTTTCTCAACTCGGTCGCCTGTGCGGCTTGGGCGAGCGCCGCTGCCGCAGCGGGGCTCCCTGGAGAAGACTCGCTCGAGCGGCTCGCCGCCCTCACTAAACGTGAGCGTTCGCTCGCCGAACTCATTGCGCTCGGCCTCACGAACCGCGAAGCGGCTGAACGCAGCGGCATTGCACAGCGTACGATGGAAGTGCACCGAGCAAACATTCTGCGCAAACTCGGCGTCAAAACGCCCGAAGATATTCGGCGGCTGCTTGAGATGGCTGCCGCCGAAAAATCGTAGTTCACCGCTGATCTTTGAGCTCGGGAAAGAGCACGTCGGAATAGCCGAAGTGCGTCCAGTCCTTGATGCGCATCGGATAGACGATGCCTTTTAGGTGGTCAAACTCATGCTGCACCACTCGGGCATGAAACCCTTCAGCTTCTCGCTCGATGGTCTCGCCGTCAAGTCCAAAGCCGGTGTAGTGAATTCGCCTGGCACGAGGCACAACCCCGCGCATGCCGGGGACGGAGAGGCACCCCTCCCAGCCGTCCTCCCAATCATCAGCGGTGCCTTCGAGCAGCAGTTCGACGGTGGGGTTGATGAGCACGGTCTGCGGCACCGCCGGCGCATCCGGGTAGCGGCTCGACGCTTCAAAACCAAAACAAATGATGCGCTCACTCACGCCCACCTGAGGCGCGGCAATGCCGACGCCGCCCTCGGCATGCATGGTGTCCCACATATCCGCAACGAGCTTTCGGAGTCTGGGGCTCCCGAAATCCCGAACCGGCAGTGCCTCCTTCATGAGCACGGGTTCCCCAAGACGCATGACTTCCAAAACCATATCGGCAGCTCCTCCAATGAGATCTGGTGTTAAGCCCGCACGTCAAGGATGCGCACGGCTTCTTCAACGACATCTACGGCACTTTTAGCTGCACGGTCAGCCGCGTCCTTCAAGGCTTCAAAGCGAATCGCGCGTTTGGATTCCCGCAGGCCTGCAGCGGAATTGACGATCGGGCAGATGGCGGCATAGGGGAGATCAAGCTCACGGGCCAAAGCGCATTCCGGATAGGCCGTCATGCCGATGACATTAGCGCCGTCACGCGCATAGCGGGCGACTTCCGCAGCGGTTTCAAGGCGCGGTCCCTGGGTGCAGGCATAAACGCCGTCGGCCACGATGGTTTTTCCCAGACGGCGGGCGGCACTGATGAGGAGCGACGAGAGCGCTTGGTCAAAAGGCATGGTGAAGTCAATGTGCTTCACGCCGGCGTCCGGCGAATCATAGTAAGTGCATTCGCGGCCCCAGGTATAGTCGATCAGCTGGTCGGGCACCATCAAGTCGCCCGGCAGGAGCGCTTCGCCGATGCCGCCCACGGTCGCAACGCCGATGATGCCTTCAACGCCCGCACGCTGGAGTGCCCAGATGTTGGCTCGGTAGGGAACGCGATGAGGCGCGGACTCATGGTGCACGCCGTGGCGGCGCAGGAAGACAATTGGGCGGCTCCCCAGTCGCCCGAAAATAAGCGGGGCGGAAGGCCGTCCGTAGGGTGTCTCCATGTCGATTTCTTCGGGATCTTCAATGATCCCGGGACGGTCAAATCCAGTTCCGCCGATGAGTGCGAGCATGATCAATCCTTTTTTTCGAGTTCTGCGGGAAGCGTGCCGCCTAGGAGCACGAGGAGCTTTGCTTCGTCAATGACAGGGATGCCGAGTTCCTCGGCTTTGCTCAGTTTGCTGCCGGCGTCGGCCCCAGCGACCACGCACCACGTGCGGCGGCTTACCGATCCGGCAACTTTTGCTCCCTGTGCGGTGAGTCGGTCCTTGGCCTCGTCACGGCTCAGTGTCGGCAGTGTGCCGGTGAGCACAAAGGTTTTTCCGGAGACCAGACTCGGCGCGGTCTTTTCGACCGCGGGCCAGCAAATGCCGCGGGCGATGAGCGCATCAATAACGGTGCGGTTGTGCGGTTCGCGAAAGAACGCATAGATGCTTTCGGCCACCACTTCGCCGACATCGGGTACGCCGGTAAGCGCTTCCATGGAGGCATTTTCAATGGCGCTCAGCGTGCCGAAATGGTTGGCAAGTCCGAGCGCCGTGGCTTCGCCGACATGGCGGCAGCCAAGCGCAAAGACGAAGCGGGCGAGCGTGGTATGGGTGCTCGCCTGAATGCTGGCGAGCAGGTTGGCGGCGGCCTTGGGTCCCATGCGTTTTTCGGGTTTTTCACTTCCGGCAGTCGCCGTCGTGGGGGCGGTGAGGGCTTCGAGCGTCAGACCAAAGAGGTCGGCAGGCGTCTTCACGAGGCCTTCATCAACGAGCATGTCGACGATTTTTTCGCCCAGACCGTCAATCCCCATGGCGCGGCGAGCAGCGAAATGCACAATGGAAAGCTTCATCTGCGCGGGACAGACGAGGCCGCCCGTGCAGCGCATGTCTTTTTCTTCTTCATCCCGAATGACAGCACTGCCGCAGATTGGGCAGACATGAGGCATCTCGAAAACCTTGGTGCCTGCCGGCCGGCGCTCTTTGACGACGCGCAGAATCTCCGGAATGACGTCGCCCGCCCGGCGCAGCACAACAGTGTCGCCTACGCGCAGGTCGAGGTCTTTCACCACATGATCTTCATTGTGGAGCGTTGCGTTGGAAACCGTGACGCCGCCCACATAGACCGGCGCGAGACGTGCGACCGGCGTGAGCCGGCCGGTGCGGCCCACCTGCACGTCAATGCCGAGCACTTGGGTGAGCACCTCTTCAGGAGGGTATTTGTGCGCGCACGCCCAGCGCGGTTCTCGGGCAATGAAGCCAAGCTCTTCTTCAAGTTCGAGGCTGTTGACTTTATAGACCACGCCGTCGATTTCAAAGGGAAGCGACGCACGGGCCGCCGCAACTTTGTCGTGGAAGGCGGCGAGTGCTTCGGGCCCCTTGACGACCTCGCGCATGTGCGCAACGGGAAACCCCAGCTCTGCGAAACGGTCCAGTACGCCCGACTGCGTCTTGGCAAAGGGTTCAGAGACTTCGCCCAGTGAGTAGGCATAGAAGTGAAGGGTGCGCTGAGCCGTTACGCTCGAGTCAAGCTGGCGCAGCGACCCAGCAGCGGCGTTGCGCGGGTTGGCAAACGGTTTTTCGCCGGCTGCTTCCTGTCGGACATTGAGGGCCAGAAAGTCGGCCTTATGCATGATGCATTCGCCGCGAACTTCCAGAATATCGGGCACTTTGCCGTTGAGACGAAGCGGAATGGTGCGGATCGTGCGGACATTGGCCGTCACGTCGTCGCCCTGCGTGCCGTCGCCGCGCGTCACGGCGCGCAGCAGCCGGCCATGCTCGTAGGTGAGCGATATGGCCGTGCCGTCGAACTTCAGCTCGCAGACGAATTCCGTGGGACCCGTCTCCTTCTCGATCCGCTCGATGAACTCGTGCAGCTCGTCCGGCGAATAGGTGTTGCCGAGCGAAAGCATCGGAAACCGGTGCTTCACGCTTCGGAACTCCGCGGTGATGTCGCTTCCGACGCGTACCGAAGGTGAGTTGGGATCGGCCATTTCGGGATGCGCGCGCTCCAGATCCTGCAGTTCGCGCATCATGGCGTCGAATTCGAAGTCGGAGATTTCGGGGGCGTTTTCGACGTAATATCTGAAGTTATGGTACTCAAGCTGCCGCCGCAGCTCTTCGATTCTCTCGCGTATCATAATATAAGTATAACGTGCGTAAAGGTACGTATTTTGTTCGTAACTACCTGCAAATTCAAAAAAAATGCAAAAAAAAATTGAGTATGTGGCGCGATATGTAAATTTTGCTTATAATTGCAGAAAATTTCCAAACATTATTATGGCTAAACAGAATACGACGAAGAAACATATCGT
>OIWL01003143.1_pt1 | contig 11939 bp, 9 predicted proteins | sample 1587561 | NCBI WGS metagenome assembly OIWL01 (sample SAMEA3888903, study PRJEB22519) | human gut metagenome | biome: human gut; feature: human-associated habitat; material: faeces | place: Denmark | collected 2010 | reverse complement strand
ACTTTATAATAAACCTCATGAAAAACAACTAAGCCATGAAAAAGAACAGATCTAACTTTCCCAGGAGCTATGCTGTTTAGCTGAATTTCGGGATATAAACGTGTATAATCAAAATCAAAAATCTAATAATTAAAGAGAATGAAAAGAGGAGTATTAATCATTTTTGTTGCGATTCTCATTCCGTGTTTGCTGCAAGCCCAGACCACACCGAATGATCCCCAGCGTCTGACGCTAGAACAAGCGGTAAATTTTGCCGTAGAGCACAACAAAGAACTACAGGCATCCCAAATGAATATCGAATTGAGAAATAAAATGGTGACAGAAGCCATTTCTCAAGGTTTACCTCAAATCAACGGCGATCTGAACTATAGCACCAATTTCAGATATAAGATGAGTTTCCCTGGATCGGAATCGTCTACCGTACTGAAAGACCAGTCGAGCGTCGGGGTTACCGTTAACCAACTGCTATTCAGTGGTGAATGGATATTGGGAATACAAACCAGTAAGATTGCAAAACTGATTGCTTCTCAGCAAGTGGATGTAACTGAATTGGATATTAAAGAAACGGTTTATAATTCGTATTATACCATCCTGGTGAGCGAACGCCTGATGGAAATCGTAAAGCAGAACCTGGAAAATATGAGCCAGATACAGCGTCATACCGAAAATATGCTGGCAGCAGGTACTGCCGAGCCGACAGACGTCGACCAGATCCGCATCACTGTCGGACAGTTGAAAAACAGCCTTCTGGCTATGCAGCGAACAGTAGACGTAAACTACAATTTATTGCGCCTACAACTGGGTTTACAAGCCGGAACACCGATCACCCTGGCCGATCAACTGGATAATTTTCTGGAAGTCGGTAATTTCCTGAAACTGGCCGGCCAGGAATTCGATATCAACCAGAATGCCCAATACAAACTCATGGAGACCCAGGAGGAATTACAAAAGAAAATGGTAGGATTGAAAAAATGGGCTTATTCTCCGACAATCTCTGCAAACTACGGTTACACCTATAAAATCCTGAAACCTAGCTTGGATTTCAGTCCGAAACATTCAGCTACCATTACGATGAGTATCCCTATCTTCTCAGGTTTGCAACGTAAAGCGCAGCTCGATCAGGAAAAAATCACGCTGGAACAAACCACGCTGAACAAGAGTTTATTGGCGGATCAATTGAACTTACAGGAAGAGCAATATAAATTCGCCCTGAAAAATGCTTTGGAAGATTACAACCTGCAAAGCGAGAATATTCAGGTTGCCCGGAAAGTGCTTGAAAACTATCAGTATAAATATAATGCCGGAGCCGTATCCAGTTTAGATCTGACACAAGCCAACAATAATTACCTGACCGCAGAAAACAACTATACTTCGGCTTGTTTAACTTTATTACAGGCACAAACTCAACTAGAGAAACTGTATAACGAGCTAAAATAATCAGGAGTGAATAGTCGGAAAGCGATCTTTTAGCTCTGTAATTGAAAAAGAAACAAATTAAATATTGAAAACAATGATAAAGAACGTAATTTTATCTACCCTCGCGATTGCTGTATTAGCCGGTTGTTCAGGAAAGAAAGATTCTGACAAAGATACCAGCGTAGTTGAAGCTATCCCGGTGAAAATTCAAAAACTGGAAAAAGAAAACATTGCCCGTACCCTGGACTACACAGCAAATTTACAGGCAGACGAACAAGTGTATTATGCACCTGCAGCTACCGGACGTATTGAAAAAATCTATGTAGAAGTTGGGGACCGGATTAAAAAAGGACAATTATTAGTCGAAATGGACCGGACGAATCTGCAACAAGCCGAAGTTCAGTTAAAAAATCTGGAAACCGAATACAACCGGGCTAAAATGCTGAATGAAACTCAGAGTATCAGTAAGCAAGCCTATGACGCTGCAGTGACCCAATATGAGGTAGCTAAATCAAACGTAGACTTCCTGAAAGAAAATACCCGGATGTTGGCTCCTTTCAACGGAGTAGTGACCGGAAAATATTTCGAAAACGGCGAAGTATATACAGGAGCTGCTTTCGGTGGTGCTTCCAAACCATCGATCATTGCAATTGAAAAAATCAATCCCCTGAAAGCCTACGTAAATCTTTCCGAACAATATTTCTTATCGGTAAAGAAAGGCACGAAAGTAGAGTTGAAAAGCAGCCTTTACCCCGACCGGATATTCGAAGGACAGGTAAGTATCGTTTATCCGACGATCGATCCGGCTTCGAGAACTTTCACCGTTGAAGTGAAGATTCCGAACGATGACGAAGCATTACGTCCCGGTATGTACGGAACCATCAATTTCTTTATCGGAAATACCGAAACCGTCGTTGTTCCTGCTATCGCTGTGTTGAAACTTCAGGGTGCGAATGACCGCTACGTATTCATCAACAAAGACGGTAAAGCCAAAAGAGTATCCGTGAATTTAGGGAAGCGTTTTGAAGATAAGATCGAATTGATCAGCGACGAAATCCAGGAAGGAGACGAATTGATCGTTGTCGGTCAGGGACGTGTTATCGACGGTTCACCCATTACTATCACTCAATAGATAAATACATCAAATAAATAGTAAGAATATGAGTATATACAATACAGCGGTCAACAAGCCTATTTCCACATTAATGGTATTTATCGCCATTATGGTATTAGGTGTTGCCTCTTATATACAGTTACCGGTGGATCAGTACCCCAAGATGGACCCGCCCTACCTCACTGTGATGGCAACTTATCCGGGAGCGAATGCCTCGGATATTGAGGAGAATGTAACCAAAATCCTGGAGGATCAATTGAACTCAGTAGACAATCTGAAAGAGATGACTTCTACGTCTTATGACAACTTAGGGGTAATCTCTCTGGAATTCGAATGGGAAGCCAACCTGGACGAAGCATCCAACGACGTACGTGACGCTGTCGATAAAGCAATGCAAAATTTGCCGGACGATATCGACCGACCGACCATTATGCGTTTCAACACGTCTATGATGCCGATCCTGATTTATGCCGTCACGGCCGACCAATCTTATCCCGGTATAGACAAGATTCTGGATGACAAACTGATCACCCGTTTGAACCGGGTAGACGGTGTAGCTTCTGTGATCGTTGCCGGAGCACCGGAACGTGTGGTTTATGTCGATTTAGACCCGAATAAACTGGATGCTTACAACCTGACTCTCGAACAGATCGGTAACAAAATCCTGGCAGAAAATAAGGATGTTTCTTCCGGTAATGTGAAGATGGGACAAATGGACTACGCCTTACGTGTAGAAGGAGAATTCGAAGAAAGCGACCAGATCAAAAATATCGTACTCGGTACCCAAAACAACAAAACGATCTACCTTCACGACGTTGCTGTAGTACGGGATACGATCAAAGACATCACCCTGGAACAAACGATCAACCGGGGACGCGGCGGTGTATTATTGATCACGAAACAGACCGATGCCAACGCTGTAGCCGTAGCTAAAGAAGCGAAAAAGCAGCTGGAACTGGCGATGAAAGAATTACCTTCGGACATCAAGTTCCAGATTATTTCGGATAACTCGGATTTTATCGTGAAATCTATCAACAACCTACAGGAAACGTTGATGTATGCTTTGATCTTTGTGGTATTGGTCGTATTCCTGTTCTTAGGACGATGGAGAGCGACCTTTATCATTGCATTGACCATCCCGATCTCACTGATCGTCGCCTTTATCTATTTGTTTGCAACGGGTGAGTCTCTGAACGTAATTTCACTGTCCTCCCTCTCTATTGCGATCGGTATGGTAGTGGATGATGCCATCGTAGTGTTGGAAAACATAACGAAACATATCGACCGGGGAAGCCGTCCGCGTGAAGCGGCCAAATACGGAACGAATGAAGTATGGTTGTCTGTTATCGTCACTACCCTGGTAACCGTAGCTGTATTCTTCCCGTTGACTCTGGTAACCGGAATGACCGGGATCTTATTCAAACAATTGGGATGGATCGTTTGTATCACCGTATGTACCTCGACATTAACGGCTATTTCTCTGACTCCTATGCTTTGTTCACAATTAATGCGGATACAGGAAAAGACCAGTAACAGCAAATTCAGCTTTTACAACTTCGTATCCCGGCAATTGGACAGGCTGGATTCAGGTTATGAAAGACTGATCCGTTGGGTACTGCATCATAAAACATTCGTCATTTGTTTCATGACTGCCATCTTCCTGGGGTCTTGCAGCCTTACGCGTTTTATCAAAACCGACTTTATGCCTCAAAATGACCAGAGCAATATGACTGTATATGCAAAAATGCAATCCGGTCAACGGGTAGAAGAGACGAAAAGAGTCGCTTTACAGATCGATTCCATGATTCGCGCAGATATACCGGAAATCAGGATCATCAACCTGTCATACGGTAGTGAAGAAGAAGCTTCCTTCGCTTCTATGATGAACAGTACCGGTAACAATATCCTGAATATGCGTTTACGTACCGTAGATATTAAAGACCGTGAACGGAGTATTTTCGTCATTGCCGACCAGGTTCGTTCTATCTTGAAGAGTTTCCCGGATGTACTGCAATATACAGTCAGTACCTCATCCAGCGGTGGTTCTATGGGTAGCAACTCTGTCGATATCGAAATTATGGGTCACGATTTCAACACAACCACCCGTTTGGCTCAGGATATCGCAGTGAAAGCCCGTCAGATCCCGGGAGCCGAAGATATCAAAATCAGCCGGGACGACGATAAAGCCGAACTCCAGATTGCTTTAGATCAGGATAAACTGGCTCGTCATGGTTTGACCACTTCAGAAGTCGGTTCTTATGTCCGTAACCGGATCTACGGTTTCCGTAACAGTAAATTCAAAGAAGACGGAGAAGAATACGACATCATCGTCCGCCTGGATGAGAAATACCGTTCTTCTCTGACGGAGATCGAAAATATCCTGATCATAGACGGCCACGGCGAAAAAATACGTCTGAAAGAATTGGGTGAAATCAAAGAGTACTTCTCACCGCCAAATATCGAGCGTAAAAGTAAACAGCGTATCCTGAAAGTGTCTATCACTCCGGCAGCTGGCGTAGCTTTAGGAGATATCGCACAGGCATCACAACAGATTATCGACAATCTGGAAGATGTACCTCAGGATGTCAGTCTTTACATCGGTGGTAACTACGAAGACCAGCAGGAATCCTTCAGTTCTTTGATCTGGCTGTTACTGTTATCCCTGATGTTGGTATACATTGTGATGGCCGCTCAGTTCGAATCTTTCAAGATGCCGTTCATTATCATGTTGGCCATTCCGTTTGCATTCACAGGAGTAATTCTGGCCCTGTTGCTCACGAACACCACCTTGAGTATCGTGGCTGCCTTGGGTGCTATTATGTTGGTCGGTATCGTAACGAAGAACGGTATTGTGTTGATCGACTTTATCAACCTGATGCGTGAAAGAGGTATTCGCTTGTACGATGCTATTGCACAAGCTTGTCGTTCCCGTCTGCGTCCGGTATTGATGACCTCTTTGACTACGATTCTGGGTATGGTGCCGATGGCGATCAGTGCAGGAGAAGGTTCCGAAACCTGGCGGCCTATGGGTATCGCAGTAATCGGTGGTATGGTTTTCTCCACCATCATTACGATGATCATCGTCCCGGCCGTATACGCTGCTATGGACAAAAGCGGTAGCCGTAACAAGAAAAAGGCACTGGCCAAAGAATTTAAATTTATGAAAGACTTCGATCCTGAAAAAGATCTACCCAAAAAGTAATCGATAATGCAGATTTACAGTTTCAGACCGATATTAAAGTCTGAAATTGTAAATCAAAAATCAAAATCAAATATGAAGAAAGCAGTATTCATAACATACAACCAAGCCCTGACAGAGCGAGTAGCTTTTCTCCTCGATCAATTACAGATCAAAGGATTTACACAATGGCCTCTGGTTAACGGAGCAGGAACAGAAACCGGAGAACCTCGTATGGGATCTCATACCTGGCCGGAAATGAACTCCGCCACCATTACCATCGTCGAAGAAGAAATGGTGCCCCTGATTCTGAAATACGTCAAAGCGTTGGATGAAGTAAACAAAGAAAACGGTATCCGGGCTTTTGTCTGGGATATTACCGATATGTATTAATCTGAAAATTCAATAGGGTCTGCGCAAAGCAACTGCACAGACCCTATTCAAAAATTCTCTTTCTTAACCACAACCGACAATCTGCCTAAGTGGCAGTAAAATAGTTTCAACTTTCTTTCAGCGGTTTAAAGCCGCGTCCCAGAATTTCTTTCGAATCGATTACGTTGATAAAGGCTTCGGGGTCGATTTCTGCAATCCGATGCCGTAAAATCATCATTTCACGACGTGTGAGGATGGTGTAGATCATATTGCGGCTTTCTCCCCGATACATACCGACAGCCGGCAATAAGGTAGCTCCCCGGTTGATATCCTTGATAATAACATCCTTCACCGGATCTAACTTATCAGTGACAATCATCAGGGTCTTATGTACAGCAGCACCGTCGATTACCAGATCGATCACTTTTCGATAAATACGATAATCCAGGAATACATCGGTAAACGCCAGTCACCGAAAGCAACAACCGTCGACAACGTAATGGTACAGTCGACAATAATCACCAAAGTTCCAAGCGATATGTGGGTATATTTATTCAAAATCATAGAAATGATATCGGATCCTCCGGAAGTTGCCCGTGCCTTAAAGATCATACCGATCCCGATACCATAAACAATTCCTCCGAAAATAGCGGACAACAACTGTTCGTTCAGTAACGTACGATCTGTAATACCGGGCTCCAACAAGGCATCGTAGCCGTATAAATAGTGGATAAGACGCATAAATGCCGGAATAGCGAACGTACAGATAATGGTTTTTACCCCGAACATACCTCCCAAAAAGTAAATTCCCAACAAGAGTAAAGGAACGTCCATACACAGGGCTGCAATTTCAGTCTCCCACCCCCACAAATGGTGAAATACCATAGACAATCCGTAAGTTCCTCCGGGAGCAAACCCATAAGGCTCAGCAAACATCACCGCCCCCAGGGCAAAAACAAAACATCCGCCCAACAACCAGGCATAGGTTATAAAAAAATCTTTAGAGAGAAATTTCTCTTTCGTAACAAATCCCATATTGACTTTAGATTTATGATTTTGATTTATGATTTAACGCCGCCAAAATTACAAATTGTTTTCGGCATTTTCTTGGCATAAAATATTTTCAACACGCTTTGTTTATATCTGTATATCAATCTATTAAGCAACAAGACACAGGCATATTTATACAAAAAAGAGCATATTTATACAAAAACAGGAAATCGCATTGAAAACGATTGAAGCCTTATACGGCAATAACAGGATAAGGTGAGTAATCGTAAAGTTGTATTTTCCCTTTTAAGAGGGATTCAGGAACATCGATCAGCCGTTGATTGCTACTTCCCCTGAAAAGCAAATCGGTATCCCGCAAATGCTGATTAAAACGTCCATCTACCAAAACATCGATATAAGGCAAGATTTGTGCCAACTGGGCAGACCGGCACACCTCTTCGTAGCGATAACCGGTATAACACCAAATATTCTTTTTGCTTTTGTTTTTAATCAACTTAGCCAATTCAGTAAATGCTTCGACTTGCTCCAAAGGGTCTCCCCCACTAAAAGTAATATTTGAAAAAGGATCGGTCAGCAAGCGTTCGGCCACCTCTTCTACTCCGACCGCATGCCCATGCTCACGTTCCCAGGATTGGGGATTATGACAACCGGGGCAATGATGCCGGCATCCTGCCGCATAGAGAGAGGTCCGGAATCCCGGGCCATCTACCACGGTATCTTCGATAATATCCAATAAAAACAGGTTCATCGCTAAACTAATTATGTCTGACCCGATCATTCAATTCAGCCAGTTTCGCCTGATTCCAGCGATTTGTCGTACCGACCAGATATCCGGTAATCCGTTGCAGGCGATCGATATGATGTCCTCCGCAATTGGGGCATGCTTCCAAACCGTCGGTCGCGTCTTCATGTCCACAATCCATACAGCGGTTACGATTGTGATTGACAGAACAATACCCCATATTATAGCGGTCCATCATGTCTACCACCGACATAATCGCATCCGGATTGTGGGTGGCATCTCCATCGATCTCTACATAGAAGATATGCCCTCCGCGGGTCAGATCATGGTAAGGTGCTTCTATTTCTGCTTTATGCCGGGCACTGCATCGATAATAGACAGGTACATGATTCGAATTCGTGTAATATTCCCGGTCGGTCACTCCCGGGATGATTCCGAAACTCTTTTTATCTTTCTGAGTGAATCTCCCGCTCAATCCTTCGGCAGGAGTAGCCAATACACTATAATTATGCTGCCAGCGCTCCGAAAATTCATTCGCTTTATCCCGGAAACGGGTTATAATCCGGATCCCTAACTGCTGTGCAGCCGGATCTTCTGCATGGTGCTTACCTGTCAATGCGACCAAACATTCGGCCAAACCGATAAAACCGATCCCCAGTGTCCCTTGATTTATAACACTCTCTATTGTATCTTCAGGTTTCAACTTCTCCGCTCCTAACCACAGAGAACTCATTAAGAGAGGGAATTGTTTTGCCCGGGCAGTTTTCTGAAACTCAAACCGACGATGTAATTGCAAAGCCGTCAACTCAAGAAGTTCGTCCAATTTCGAGAAAAATGTCCGGATTCTTTCTTCCCGTTCGGAAATATCCATACATTCGATAGCCAGACGTACAATGTTTATCGTCGAGAAAGAAAGATTTCCCCTACCAATGGAAGTCTTCTCTCCGAAACGGTTTTCAAAAACCCGGGTCCGGCATCCCATGGTAGCCGTCTCATAGCGAAAACGCTCCGGATCGTCGGCTTTCCACAATTCATGCCGGTTAAAAGTAGCGTCCAGGTTGATGAAGTTTGGGAAAAAACGCCGGGCACTGACTTTACAAGCAAAAACATATAAGTCGTAATTGGGATCCTGAGGTAAATAATTCACACCCCGTTTCTTTTTCCAAATCTGAATCGGAAAGATAGCCGTACCTCCGCTTCCCACTCCCCGATAGGTAGAGGTCAGCATTTCCCGAATAATACAACGTCCTTCGGCAGAAGTATCCGTACCGTAATTGACAGAACTGAAGACAACCTGATTGCCTCCCCGGCTATGAATGGTATTCATATTATGGATAAAAGCCTCCATAGACTGATGCACACGGCTTACCGTCCGGTTGATCGCATGTTGTAAAACCCGCTCATCCCCGCTCAAACCGTCCAGCTCAATCCGGACATAATCTTTGATGGGAAAATGATACAGGTGTTTGTAATCTTCGCCGGTAATCTCTTCCAATACTTTCACCTCTTCGATAAAACTATTCCGCACATAAGGTGCCAGATAAAAATCGAAAGCCGGAATCGCCTGTCCGCCATGCATTTCATTCTGAGCCGTCTCGAGCGAAATGCAACCGAGGATGCTAGCCGTCTCGATCCGTTTTGCCGGACGGGATTCACCATGACCGACATAGAATCCGTTTTTCAGAATCTTATCCAAGGGATGCTGTACGCAGGTGAGACTTTTGGTCGGATAATAATCTTTATCGTGTATGTGCAGATACCCTTGCCGAACGGCATTTTTTACTTCTTCTACCAACAAATAATCGTCGACAAACGGCTTTGTCGTTTCACTGGAAAATTTCATCATCATCCCGGCAGGCGTATCCGCATTCATATTGGCATTTTCCCGGGTCACCTCATTCGATTTCGTCTCTATGATTTCCAAAAAGATATCCCGGGTTTTCGCTTTACGGGCCACACTACGCTGATTCCGGTAAGCAATATATAACTGAGCCACATCTTTACGGCGGCTCTTCATCAATTCGATTTCCACACAGTTTTGAATATCTTCGACACTCATCTGCTCCTGTCCCCGGCAAGCGATACGATCGGCAATTTCATGTGCCAATTGCATATCTTCTCCTTTATCGGTATGCAGCATCGCTCTTCTCACTGCAGCAACGATTTTCTCCTCATTAAAGCCAACTACACGGCCATCTCTTTTCAATACAGTCTGAATCATTATTTTACTTTTTAATCATAAACCGATAACCCATAAGGCAAGGAGAGGACAAAAAAAGACAAGCGAATCCTTCTTTCCGGCCTTTCCTCGAAAGCCTCAGAAAACAATAATTACGGCAGGTCTTCTGACTTACTCCCGGTTTAAACAACCTTCCCGCCAATAACGGCAGTGGTTCTTCTCGGGTTTAAACCGCTCTACGGAGCTTACAGCAGCGGGACTGTCCGGGATTCTCACCCGATTCCCTTTTCATCTCATCCCTACGCTAGGATAAGAACCGAAATCAAGACAAAAATAGAAAGTTTTTTACGAATAGAAAAATATTTCCAGAAACTTTTCTGACATTTTTCCAAAGTAACAGATTGTCAAAGTTTTCCAATCCAAATCCTTTAATTTAGAATCCAACATATTCAAACTATTGACAATCAACACATAAGCATAAAACAAAATTCAAATCATCAAGCAATCAAACATTTAAAAGTTTTCCAAAATAAAAATCTACAAATTGATCGAATTAATATTTTTCAGCATTAAGATTTTATTCTTCGTCTTTTACTTTTGATTTTTCATTTTGTAGATATTCCACCCAAATTCGGGCTGCTTCTTCCACTGTTTTGAGACAAGGACGTTTTTTATAATATTCGGGTGTCCGGGCTTCAGGCACCGGATCGAATCCGATTTTTGGGGGAGTCAACCCCAACAATTCACCGCAGATCAACGAACCGTTACGCTTCGCAAATTTCTCTGCCAATTGTTGTACCAGTCTATAATTCGTTTCTTTCCCTTCCCTATCTTTTCCCTCTACACAACCTGTTTCGAGGCCTGCCAATATAAACATTCCGCAAGCAGCACCGCAAGTCATTCTCATCCGACCGATCCCTCCACCGAACGAAGCCGACATACGTAATGCCTGTTCGAAAGTATAACCATACTCGTCTGCAAAAGCAGCACATACCGACTGCGAACAATTGTAGCCTTGCCGGAATAATTCGACGGCACGCTGTATCCGGTCTTCCATCATCCTATTTTTTAATGTCCGGCAAAAGTAATGAAAGACCGTGAGAATAGGAAATCTATTTCTTCTATTGCGTAATAATATTCCCTTGCAAATCTATATCCAAAGCCGTATCGAGTCCCGGTTGTTGTTTAGGGGTCAAAACAAAATGATACCGATCTCCCTGAGGGAATTGCCGATAGTCGACGCTCCGTACGGTATAGTTTTCATAAGCGGTACTATTCAGGACTTCTTTCACCACCGCAGGGACTTCGGAAAACAATACCGGCCATTCTGTATACTGCCAGTTCATCGAGCGATCGAAATAGATTTGTTTAGCTTCGTTGCCGTCCAGCATATTCGCCTGATATGCCCCGTCGGACCATTTCCCGACTTCAGTCAGTAAAGCCTGCCTATAATTTTGAGTAACAAAAGTAAGAATCGTCTGAGGAATATCGTTTCCACTATAATCTTCAACGACTGCCCGGTGCAGATAAGCTTCGGCATCAGCCCAAATCGTCACCTCATTCGCCCCGTTCTCCAATTCCACCGCATACCAATCGGGATAATTTTTCCGTTCGAGCACTTCTGTAGCCGCATCCGGCGTCCATAAAGTAGGAGGATAATCAATGCTATTGGCAATAAAATCTTTTATCGCAGCAGGAACCGAGGTATAAGTGACCGCATATTCTGCCTGCAACCAGATCCCGGAGGTATTGAACCAGGCTTCATATTCACGTCCGTTCAAGGTAAAGTCGGCCTCCCGGAAAACTCCTTTAGATTCCCATTCTACACCGGTAGCACCCGGATATTTAGCCTGAAAAGCCAATTCTACCGCTTTCCCCGGCCTATCGTCATCTTTATCCGAAGCATCGTCCCGGCAAGCGACGAACA
>OIWL01003139.1_pt1 | contig 11949 bp, 16 predicted proteins | sample 1587561 | NCBI WGS metagenome assembly OIWL01 (sample SAMEA3888903, study PRJEB22519) | human gut metagenome | biome: human gut; feature: human-associated habitat; material: faeces | place: Denmark | collected 2010 | reverse complement strand
TATACTTTCATAAAATTTAACGGCTTTTTCATACCAGCCGACAAAATCTTCCTCGTCCAAGTCCAAAATCTCGGACAAAGACCAGTGAGTAATGTGTGAGAGGGTTATTACGGCTTCTTGGAGGTCGCCCTTTATTTGAAAAAATCCAAATAAGCCCGCTGCAGAGCCTGATAGTCTTTCTCATCCAGCTCTTGCAGAACTTCAGGTGCTACTTCACAAAGATTCGATAAAAGTCTGATTTCGCGGTCTTCATCACTCAGATTGAGCTTCGAAACCGCCAAACGGTCTTTGACTTTTGAACGGCGGATATTTAAGGATTGATAAACGGTTCCGTTTACGGTAACCGGAAACAGAAGTTCTAATTTTGTTGTATTTTCCATGATTAAATTCCCAATGCATCTCTGATTTCAGACATAACGTCGGTACCGTTGATCTTACGGATCATGTTATCGACGTCGATTTCAATAACATCGCTGTTGTTGATGTTTAATTTGTAGTAGCGGCAGGAAACGGAGGCGCTTAAGGTACCTTTGTCTCCGGCTTTGAATTTGCCGAAGTCAAGTTCCTTGTACATGCCGCGCAGGCTGATAACCATTGGAGTGACCGAATTGTCATCACACAAAGCGCCGCGGAGCGTGACTTGCACCGCATTTCCGTCAACCAAACCGAAGAGTTTCATCAGTTCCGCGTCAAAATCGACCAGTGTAAACTGACATTCCATTTTTTCCATGCCCAAGTCGATATCGATCGGAGCATCCATCCCGCCGCCGCGGAATTCTTCGGTTTTGATTGTAAGTTTCGGCGGCGTGACTTCTTCCGCTTTTCCGGCATAGCCTCGGCCATCAACGAAAAGCGAAAAGTTTTTTAAGACTTTTGCTGTCATGATTTTCTCCGTTATTTGAAGATTTCTTCAAGGTAGTCGTTAACCATCCGGGAGCGGAAAGTTATGTGTTCTGCCGGATACGGCGGGGTAAAGTCAAAATCAAAGGTCACTTTGCCCTGTTCAACCTGATCCGGCGTGTTGATGCTTGCGTCTGCCCAACATTTGCCATCTATAATGGCCCCGATGTTTTTAAGATACCGAAGATAATTGTTGACACCTTCGCAGACGTCTTCGACGTAGGTTTTGGTAATATTGCGATCAACAGCCCACAAATGCTCTTTCTGCAAGCTGTCATTAATCATATCTGCAGTCCGTCGGACGGAAAGAAACGCCCATTTTTCGTCAGCGGAGGCCGTTCGGTTACCCCAGAGGCGGAAACCGTCTTCCTGAATGATTGTCGCAACTTTGTTTTCGTTTAAAAAGTTAGCTTTGCAGCTTGTATCGCCTAAAGCAAAGTCAATCGGTTTGGATATCCCAATGATGCCGTTGATGGTCGTATTGGAGGGAGACCACCAGAAACCGCGCTCGTTATCGGATTTAGCCAACAACCCGGCAACTGCCGCAGAAGACGGAAAACTGACGATCTGATCGTTTTCGTCCTGGATTATGACCCACGGATAAACGCTGTAAACACGGGCAGAACCAAAACATTTCTGATATTTGATTGCATCCTGCTCGCTGCCGTCCGGACAATCGGCGATAATGACGGCTTTCAACCGTTCGGAAATTCCCAGAAGTTCGGAAACAACTGGATTTGCCAGTGTTTCACCATCATCATCCGGTTGGACATGGGTAAATCCGGGAGCTATCAGAATTCTTGGCTGAACGCTGACTTCGGTCTGAGCGGCTAAGAGGCAATTGACGCCGCGATATGTTCCATCGGCGTTAGCCCCGCCCACAACATCGCTGGATTTGATTTTAGAGGTATCCAGATATTTGTAGCTTACCATCAGAGCTTCTTTTTCCGGAATAGTCGATTCTCCGGTTTGAGTAAGAATTCCATTAAAGGCATCTAATGTATAGTCGGTAGTTTCCGTGTAAGTAACGCTTTCATCGGCTTTTTTGACGACGACATCCGATACAATCTTATGATCAAGGACGATTTCTCCGTAATCATCAAATTTTACATTGTCCTGTTTGACAACAGATTTTTGTTCAGAATTTGTTTTATCAGCAACATTGATGACAACGACCATTGCACCGGTCTGATCAAAAATCTGATCCAACGCGCGGGGAATAGTGAAGCCGTCAACATGGTTTCCGAAGTATTTTACCGCTTCGGTAGGAGAACCGTTGATGAGAATCGGTGTATTGACCGGCCCTTGCGGAGCTGTGCCGACAAGCCCGATGACGGATGATTTGACCGTTTTAATAGCCCTCGCACCGTCGTCAATCTCGATGACTTCAACACCGTGTAAATACTGATCCGGCATATTTTTTCCTTTCATAAAAAATAAGAGAGCTGAATTTCAGCTCTCTTTTGTGTCCTATTTAACAAATTGTATTTTGATATATCCGGCAGTTCCGGACAAACCGCTGGTACCAGCGCGGATATTTCCTCCAGCTCCAAACCCGTTTCCTAAAATAGAAACTGTAGATTGAGCCTTTCCGTTTGTTTTGATTTTCGTGGAAATAATCTTCAATTTGGAGGAAACTGTTATTGTTCCACCAGCTCCATTATTGGCATAAGCTCCATCTCCTGTACCGCCACCGCCATTTCCACCACCGAGAGTTAGTAGAGTAATATTGTTTAATACAATTGTCGTAGCGGTGCCATTTGAACCGGGACTGGCATTTCGTCCGGAACCATTTCCCCCGTTACCGGGAGTACCGACAGTTATTTTCAGAACACCTTTTTCTAATTGTACAATTCCCTTAAATGCAGCAGCAGAACCTCCGACCTGGCCATACCAGGCGTGTTTTCCGGCCGAGCCGCCACCGCCGCCACCAGCACCGGAGCCAGTAACTTCAAACTGAGCTTTTTTGATTTCGAAAGTATATGTTCCGGGGGTAGAACTTTCAAAGACGACAAAATCTTTAGGATATATTTTATTTCCGGCACCCAGAGGCGTGATTTTGGTTTTAATCGTCATGTCCACATTCCCTGTAAGCTGCCTATCCAAGAAGCGCCATTATCAAAGGAACGGAAAGCCAGAAGATAATTTCCGGCTTCGTCAAACTCTGCCACATCATCGTTTAGCCAATGTATCTTTGCCGCTTGAACGAAAGAGACATTGAACTTTGTTGGCATTTCAATAAAAAGCTCAAAAGTAATGACTTTCTGGTAGATATTTGCCTTAGTAACATTGAAGTCCAGAGCAGTATTAGCGCTGATGGTTTTCTTATAGATTGAGTATTTTTCGGATACTTCGACAGTATTTCCGGTTACGACAAAGATATTCTGGAAGATTTCTTTAGACGGTGTAACAGTAAAACCATCGCCTTTTTCGTTCAGAATAACGGTTTTGTCTTTATTGTCGCTAGCAATCAGGACATCCAGAGAGGAAACCGTTGACTGCTCATGTTTGGTAAGATGATACCGCTCTGTAGCGTTTCCGCCTTGCAATCCGGGAAGTTTCTGGTGTTCTGCCGCGTTACTGAAATCTTTCAGGGCATAATCGTCTAGTTTGAGCTGTAGGGCTTCAAATTTGTCCGAGCTGACTACCGAATTATGGGGATTGATATAGATGTCAATATTTGGGGCTTCCGAAAACCCAAGCACCATGCGGATATACAGGTCTTTGGAGGAGCCGCTTTCACTCTGCGGCTTATAGGTTACCGGATATTTACCGACAGCAAACAAGTCGCTGTCTTCATCAAAGATACCGATTTCCCGAATAAAAAAGCCGCCAATTTCGGCGGCAATAGCAGCTTCAATAATAATTTGGTTAGGATATTTGCTGTCTACTTGTACCAGAGTGAGTTCGCAACGATGTAGTTCCCGCACCAGCTCTGTCTGGCTTTTATCTAGAGTATAATAGTTACCGTTTCCGTCGCCGACAGCCATATGGGTCAGGCTGACGTTTTTACCGGTGACCTTAGTCTGAGCCAGCTTTTCAAGCCCTTTTTGCGTAACGATGGAATAAAACTCTTTTGTTGCCGCGGCATCTGTCATATCTCAAAAACCTCAAGACCATAAATTGTTGTAATTTCACCGGTAGAAAAAGCACTTCCCAGCCGGGGCGTTTCCGAAGTCGTACACAGAAAAGCCCGCAGCATCTCTAAATGAGAGCGGACATTCTTGGTTTGGTTAATGACCGCCTGAACTTCCGTCAGATCGTTGATGTCAAATCCCTCAGTCACAACTTCAATAAAAACGCGGAATGTATAAGGATCGCCGCCATAATCAAACCATTCCTTAATTGTGACATGGTCAAATTCAAAGGCTTCCAATGCCCGTTTAAGGGCACCGAGCGTACCCTTGTGCCGATGAACACTGATACTGGCCTTAATGACATTGCGCCGGATAGATTCCGCCCAGGTTTCATTCCAAACGTCCACCGATAAAGCCCAACCCAGCCATGGCAGAAGATGTTCCGGACATTTTTCCGGATTTCGCAGGTAACGGTTTAGAATCTCCAGAAAGGAAAGCCTGCTGCCGGTTTTCTCTAAATCTCTCAGTAATTTTGAAGCATTTGGCGGTAACAGGCTCTTGAATTCGTTACTCATTAAAAATTTCCATTGTTAAGCTGATTTTTTCACAATAAGCTGCCTGCAATTTGGTTGTCTCAATATCCTGTAACGGCTGATCAAGCTGGACTTTTTTGACGCCGTTGACGTGCAAAGCCTGATAAACGCCGGAAATAGCTACCAGTTCGCCCATGGCGTGGCGTTCATTGGTATATATCTTAATGGCATCGTTGGCAGCGTCTTCTACTACCGAGAATGACGGGCCGGAGTAAACGGTAATATGTGCCGAAATGCTGTATTTGATAATTTCCGCCGAAACCACACTCACATGGTCGGTCAGCGGTCTGGCATCCTCATGGTTGAGCGCCAGCTCTACCAGTTCCAGTACATCTGCCCGTTCATAGGAAACCAGCAGCTCGGTGTTATTTGATATTTTGGAGTCAACAGTAACTGCAAGCAGCGAATTTGCTTTATCAAAAGTGTAGTCAAAGTTTTCTTTGTATGTCTGTCCGCCGGAAACATCTTTGACAACCAAATGGTCAATACTTTTGCCGGACAGCGTCGCTTTCCCGTCGGTTACCGTTATTTTGTTTTCGGGTACGCTTTCCCGGCGAACAGCAGTACCGTCGCCCTCTGTTGAGAGGATGGTTACAATAACTTTTCCCGGTTCATCGCTGCGAACGTCGACCGATTTGACCTTTACTGAAGCAGAAAGTGCAAAGAATTTGTAAGCGTCAATCGGCCCTGCAGTCGAAAAACCATCCAAAGCCATCTGTCCACGCATTCTCAAGCGGTCATCTTTTTCGCCTTCCAGACGTTCAACGCCGTATTCAGCCACAATCTGATCAAGATCGGAACCTGTTGCAAAAGCCAATAAGGTCGCTTTGGCAGATTCATTGATTCTTTTGCGAACCAACATTTCACGGTAGGCCATGACTTCAAGGATAATAATAGCCGGGTCGCTTTCAAGCAAACCGTCATATTCCTCATCTCGAGCCGTAAAATCGTCTAAATATTCCTGAAACAGGGCTTCATAGTCTAATTCTTCAATGACCTTCGGGGTCGGCAGCTTAGACAGGTCAATGACGGAAGAATTCGACATTATTCTTTAGATTCCTTTGATTTCAATGTTATCCAATTTGACAACTTCGCCGTTGGAGAGAAATTGTCCTTCCAAATCCAAAATGATCCTGCCGCGGTCAATGGAAACCACGGTAACGCTTACGATTTCAAACTCCGGTTCAAAATTATAAAGAGCCGTGACACAGTCGGAATAGATGTTGGCAATCAGTTCGCCGTTGGTCGGATTATCAATTCTTTTGAACAGCTCAGAACCATAGTTGCGGCGCATAACCCGTGAGCCGAGCGGCGTGGAGAGAATGTCTCGGATTCTCTGCTTCAGATATTCAAACCCGTCATTGTGCTTGCCCGTTCTGTCATTCATGCCGCGCATTTATCCCGCCTTTACTTTTGCCGAACCGGCCAAAATCGTACCTTGATGGGTATTCGCATCGACGGAAACCGCATCGCCTACACGGGCAACCGGCGTACCGCCGCTGAGGCTGACAGTGCCGGAAGTCGTCAGATTTTGAGCGATTGTGAGGCTTTTGGTGATTTCTACGTCGCCGTCCAAAGTGATTTTCGGAGATTTAATAACCGCTGAAACTTTTGCTTCGGCGGTTATAGATTTTTGAGAAATAATTACGGCATTTCCGGTAATCTGTGCATTCAGCTCTCCGCTGCTGCGATTAAAGGAAATAATCGAGCCATCCTTAAACCGCCAGAGCAGAAGATTACCGTCATCGGAAATCGGTTCTTTATAAACGCTTGGCAAAATCAACCCTTGATTAAGGTCGCCGCAGGGAGATAAAACCAAAACCTGTTCATTGAGGTCTACGCCATGCCAAGCCTTGTCATCGCCATCCCGGAGCAGCCACGGCAGCCAAGTCGTTTCCAAATCTCCGATTTTAACCCGTGCCACGGCTTCCTTATAATTAACGGCGGAAATTGTACCAATTCTTAATAAATTGCTCAATCTTCGCCGCAGATCCGCGATTTCGTATTTATCTTCAAAGTCCACGATTTAAGCCCTTGATTTTACTCTTGTCGGTCTTAATCGGAGCCGAAGACGTCTGTTTTTTGGCAAATTTGCTGACCACGCGCACGGCATATCCCTGCGTCAGTAAAGCTTTAGCCTCGGCTTCTTTGATATCTTTGACTTCGCCTTTTTTGTGATTGTGAACATCTCTCAAGATTCTCAGTTTCATTGTTTATTCCTTATTTGTTGCTGTGTAATAGGTAATGGTATAGTTGATTCGCACCGCGCCATAACAATGCGCTCCGTCAATCACGACATCCGTTTCCGTCGAAATCATTTTGATGACGGCATTCAGAAAGCCGGGAATTTCAAAGCCGAGCAATGCGTATTCTATGTCCAGAGCCAGCTTGTCAATCAGCTCATCCAGATCCGGGCTGTTTGCCAGAATCCCCTCAACGGCAATGTCCAATTGCCGTTTGTAGGGGAAAAACCCGTCGCCGTCATACTGGCTTTCCAAAACCTTTTCGTCTCGGGTGTAAACCAGAAGCGCAGGCAGATGCTGGTCGAACAATGGTTTGACCCGGCTGTCGTAAACATGGTCTTTGGCCAGAGTATCGGATTCTTTCAATTTCTCGACAACGGCTTTACGGATAATACAACGGGGATGAGGCGCATTGCTCATGGAGGACAACTTTCTCTGTTCCGGGAATGTGATATTCCACGTTTATGATGTCAAATGTCTGATTTTCGACTTGCAAATGGTCTCCCTGCAGGATCTTGGGATAATTCTCCGGCATTTCGCAAAGCCTGATAAAAGCCGCGATTTCCGTTGAAGTAACCGGAGCTTCGGCTGTTTTGAGCTTGACTTCCTGATAGCCTTTGTGAAAGTCAACCAAAATGTCAAAAGGCTGAAACTCCTTATTATCCGGAATATAGAGGGCTTTTCTGCCGAAAATGCCCTCTACATGGCCTTCTCCAATACAGGGGCGGTTGATGAATTTATCAAAATCAAACATCTTTAGGTTTTTCTGTTTGTTCTGCGTTTTTCGGTTCAGCCTTTTTCGGCGATGATTTTGCCGCAGCAGGTTTGGTTGGAGCCGAAGGTTTCAGAGGAGCAGCCTTTTCCTTTGGCGGAGTGTCTTTTTCCTGAGACTCTGCCAGTTCCAGCTGTCCAAGCGTGGCTTTTGTTAAATTTTTAGTGACGATATCAATGACTTCGCCTTTTTTAAATTCAACATTGGTCAGAACCTGATAGTTCTTGCCTGATTTTTTCAGCTGTAAGGATCTGATTTTGGCTTGTTCGTCGGAAAGTCCCAGAACAAGCCCGGTTCCAAAGACAACTTTGGAACCGGTAACAATATATTTCACCATTAATCACCTGCCAATTCAATGGAGACGAGGCAGGTATTCTGCCAGTATCCATAACCGACGTTGCGCCAGGTATCAACACCGTACCAATGTTTGCCCTCTTTGAATTCCAGCTCAGACCCCTCGGCAATTGCCTGCAATTCAACATCCTTTTCTTCCTGACGAATAAAGGCTTGAACAGAAGAGTCGCAGCGGAAAACCACAAACTTGTTTTCCCAACCAGTCAAGCGCGGGTTTTGAACCAGAGTAATGTCAAGTTCATCAAGAACTTTAATCGGGTTGGTTCCGCCACCAACGGCCAAAGGTACGGCAATCGCAGATTTGGCAACATGCCACATCACCGTCGGCACCATAATCAGAAAACGGGAAGCATCTTCATTGAAAGGCTCTCCCTGATCGTCTTTATAAGACAGGATGCTTTCAACACCTTTCAGCATAGCCCGGCGGAAAAGGTCTTCTTTCAAAGATGTTTCCCCGGTTTCGGCTGTATAGGTGATTTTGTTGCTCTGTTGTCCGGATTTCCCTTCTTCATGGTCTGTATCAAAGAAATACTGCCCGTCATAGCAGACAGTGCTTTCACCGCTGACAATAAGTTTTGACAGCAGTTGTGCCCAGTGGGAATTGGTTCTGTCAGCCAATTCATTGATACGGATGCGGGTTTGCCCGGTTTTATCACGGCGCAGATCTTTGACTGGTACTTCAAGCGTTGCTTCAAAATGCTTGTTTTCAATCGTCAATCCGTTGGTCGTAAAGCCTTTTGCCTGTCGGCCGCCGGCCCATTCTCTCATAACCGGAACCTGACCAAGCCAGTTATAGGTTTCACTGTCCTGATCCGACTGAAAATAGTTACTGATGGCTTCAACCCATTTCAAACCGGAGTTTTGTTTCAATCTCCGGTAAAAAGAGCCGATAATAGCCCGTGATGATAATGCGGATGCACTCATTTTTTAATTCCTTTGTAATATGTAAGGGGAAAATAGACTTTAGGCTGTCGGCACAGCATCGGCAAAAGCCTGAAAATCTACAATGATTTCGTTATCGGATATGCGGCGGATTTTGCCGATATACGGTGTACTGGCAGAGGTTGTCGTAAACGTGTTGTCATCTGAGGCAAACAAATTTGAACCGACATCAGTCAGAGATACACCACTGGGGGCCGGAAGGACAACCGTTCCCTTAAATTTGGTACGAATTGTCTTTTGTCCGTCCGTTCCGGAAGTATTATCTACCCGTTCCTCGGCAAATCCGGCAAATTTATCGCCGGTTTGCAACGCATGGGCATATCCGTTACTGTTAATCCCTACGGCAGCACCTTCATAGATAATTTCTCCGCCGAGCATAGGATATTCGCTCGTATCGCCCAATTCATAAGTCCGGGCAATATCATTGGTTAATTTTGCCATATTGATTTTCCTTTACTTACGGGTTGAGTAAATTTTGACCGAACCGTTTTCTTCCGCCTGCTTGTAGGCCAAATAGTCTTCAAACTCATTGGCAAACTCTCTGCGGAGATCAGCGGATTTATTCCATTCGGCTTTGGCTCGGTCTTCCAGAGGGGCTTCGGAATCAATCTGTTCCGAAGCAGTTGGAGCCGGAGCTTCGGGGATCGGCGGAAGTTCTTTTTCGGCAGTTTGTAAACTGGCAAGATGACTTATGCCTCGTTTCTTTTCGGCCATTACCATTTGCATTGCGACGGTTTCCGCCGTCACGGAACCGTCAGCTTTGGCTTTTTCAATCAAATCTTCATGGCCGGGCATGGCAATTTTTTCAATTGCCAGGATACGTTCACGTTCGGCTAAAACACCTTTATTATAGGATTCTTCAGCTGTTTTGTTGCCATCTGCCATGCCTTTATTATAGGCTTCATCTGCAATGGCTTTTGCAACTTCGGGATATTGGCTTTGGATATAGGAAGCCGTAATCTCCGGAGTAGCGGGAGTGTCTGTTTTCTTATCCATAGTTATGTTTCTTTCATTTTTAAAGGTTACAGTTAGAGAAGCAAGAACGCTCTCAAACGAGCCAAGCTCGTCGGCCATGCTTCGTTGGAGAGCTTCATGGCCTATCATGGCGGCGCCTTTGCCAAAATCATTTCGGATTTTTTCTTCCGAGATGTTGCGAAATTTGGCAACGCTGCCGATGAATTGTGCTTCCAGAGCATCAAGCTCTGCCTTAATTGTTTTGATTCCGTCTTCCGTGCGCGGATCCGGACGTTTGGCTTTGGCGTTAGAAGAAACGATTTCATAACATTTAGTGCCGCTTTCGTCCGGTTGTTCCTGTACCGGTACGGCGGTTACCACACCAATGCTGCCGAGCAAAGCCGCCGGATGCACGACAATCTTATCTGCAGCCGAGGCTAGCCAATAAGCTGCCGAGCAGCAGTTTCGGCCAACATATGAGATGATTGGCTTGTTTCCGCGCGCATTGAAAATCATATCAGCCATTTCTGCCGGTCCGACAGCAATTCCGCCGGGACTGTCAAAATCAAGTATAATTGCCCGAACATCGCTGTTTTCCAAAGCGGTTCGGAAATCTTTCGCCAGAATATCAAGTGCCGTGCCGCCGAGAACATAGGTCAAAAAGTCCATCCTGCCGGTAATAACTCCGCTGACCGGGATAACTGCCACGCCATTCTGGATTCGGACGGTTCGCGTATTCTCCAAAACCGGCGCATCCTTTGAAACTAATGCTTCCAGATTATTAAAGGTATCAGGCTCAATTGCCCAATATTTGCCGAGTGATAATAAACTTCTCATTGGTTTTCCTTATTTTAATGATTTGCGCATCATATGTTCTTTGGCTGTTTGCGGATGTTTCCGCTCCCAATCGCCGCCGGTCAGGGCTGCTGTTTCTTCAGCCAGCGTTGTTATGCCGATTTCGATTCTCTTTTCCGCAGCTCGGATTTCTTTATACTGGTCAATCTGTCCGCGCGGCGGCCCAACCCAATCTGCACCGAGATAGGCTTCTCGAATAAGCGGATGCGAGAAAAAACAAGGGGCATCTAAGATGCCCCTTGCTACTGCTTCACTGATAACCATGTCATAAACCGGCTTGCAGAATTGGATTGCCAGCCATCGCCGTCGTGCAGAAAAGAACTTCCAGGCTTCCACCAATGCCGCCTGTGCTGCGGAATAACTGGCGGTAAAGTGTTTGATTAGGATTTCAAAAGGCAATTCCAACGCAACGCCAATCTGACGCAAAACAGCTTGGACAAATGGATCAAACGCCTGATTCGGACGCTTAGGATCGGCAATTTCAATACTTTCGTTTGGCTGCAAATCCAGAATGGCACCTACGCCAAGCTTATAATCATTGTCATTCGTGCTGTCGGTTTGCCCGCCAAAGGGAGCCAGCCCGTCTTCAGATTCGCTCTTGACAAAGACGGTAAACATTGCCGAAACCACGGCAGACATAATCTCGGCTTCCGAATATTTATCGAGTTGTTTGAGTGTTTCGATAACCGGTGCTAGGTAAGGAACACCGCGGGTCAATCCCGGACGGATACGGTTCATAATATGGTACACCTGCCGTTCCCCGTCTTTTGAGAAAGCCGGAACCCGGACATATTCGTTGCTTCCTTCGGTATAATCGCCGGGAAAACGCTTATATATATAATAAGCAACCGGCGCTCCGTTATCGTCTAGTTCCACGCCGCCGCTGAGTTTTGACGTATCCATTTGAAAATTCGGATTTGCCACCCGGTCAGCTTCAACCAACTGCAGACTCAAGCCCAGCAAAGCATTGGGCCGTTTGATGTAGCGGCGGACAACAAAAATATCGCCGCTTTCCAAACAGGAGCGGATAATCAGGTTTTGCAGTTCCGTAAAAGTTTGATAGCGCGTAGCATCGCAATTTGTGCTTTCCGCCCAGTGCCGGAAGATTCTTTCGGCTTCCCGTTCCCATTTGTCAAAGGCTTCTTCGGTTTTCATAAACGGTTTCAAGACCTCACGGTCAATATTGCTGTGTACCCGAAGTCCGGTACCGACAACATTGGTGACCACCGTATTGACCGCACCGGTTGCCAGCGGAGCAT
>OIWL01003137.1_pt1 | contig 11956 bp, 11 predicted proteins | sample 1587561 | NCBI WGS metagenome assembly OIWL01 (sample SAMEA3888903, study PRJEB22519) | human gut metagenome | biome: human gut; feature: human-associated habitat; material: faeces | place: Denmark | collected 2010 | reverse complement strand
AGTTACAGATCATCAAATCTTAAAATATTACAAATATGGGCTCTCTCGCTTTATAAAATTCTGCAAAGCTCCCATAGCCTCTGTAATGTTCTGTAATGTCGAAAAGTGCCTTCGCCTGCCGTCTGCTTTTCTTCGCCATCATAGCATTTCCTGAGGCAGTAAGACACCATGCTTTTATGCACAACAGATGTGGCAGGACGGTATATTTTCCTGTGAGATGACAGATTCTTATTCCGGTATCACAATGTTTTACTGCTTCTTCAAATCGTCCCTGCTGTTCTAAGATCCACGCAAAATTTCCAAGTATCATTGCGTAGACTTTCAGGGACTCTGACAACTCAAGTCTCTGACGCTCAAGATAACCTTTCAGATAATAAAAAATATGAAAGGCTTTTTCAAGCTGCGCATTTTTTGCATAAGCTATGCCAATATTCGACATGATATATACTTCATCATAGGTAAGCAGTATCTTTCTCTTTGCTGCCTGCATCCGTTCTTTGTAATTTGGCATCGTAATTTCAAGTGCCTGCTCTAGCTTTGGCAGGATTTCTTCTTCACGCTCCCTTTGTATCGCCTGATAGACTGCCTGCGTATACAATGCAAACTGCAGGCAGAATGGATTATCCGTTTCTTTTAATGCATGATACCCTTCTAATGCCAGCTTTGCCTTCTCTAACTCCCGCTGTTCTAAATATAATAAAGCCTGTCTGCGAAACTTTGACCGCTGCATCTCAATCTTCGTATCAAATGATATCCCCATGTGGCACATACCACAGAGCCTTTGGCACAAAGCTTCAAAAACCTGTTTTGATGCAACCTCTTTTCCATTTTCGATCCTGGAAAGTGTCCCCGGTGTACAGATCCCATAGGCTAATTCCTCCTGCGTACAGCCTGCACGTATACGCATTTCGTGTATCGCATCCCCCATACCATAAGTCGGCATAATATCGTTCCCCCTTTGTCTCTGACATATTCCCCCAAAAAATACCTCATCAGATCTTATCATTGATTCCGGTGTTAATATACCGTTTCGACAAGTGGTATGCAATCTGCGTATCGTCTTAATATTTGCAGTAAGGGTATTTTACTATAACAGTTTAGCCATAGCTCATATAGCATACGAATCATGCCTGCATGAATGAGTATGCTATAGGGGCTATGATCTAAACGCCATCCTATGAGCAAAGTAGCCGCAACTCAGCGAAAAAGCACCGCAGGTGCGGCTTTGCGAATGGCATTGCTAACCTGCTATTCTAAACTGCTATTTTTTAACAATTAACTTTCTTCGTATAAATTTTTTTCGAAATCTGATAAGAGAGCACATTGCAGACAACCGCTAAAAGGAACACCCCTGCGATCAGATATTTTTCTTCTGTGAAAAATATAGACAGATCCATGCCTGTCAGTGCAGTCATACAGACTGTCATGCCAACTACGGTCAGCAGAATAAACAACATTCGCCCTTTTTCGACACCGATCCAGAACATCAATGGAAGATTCACTGCCTGTATGATCAGTGCAAGACACATGATCATGACAATTGTTATCACAGCATCTGCCGGCATATGTCCGTTTATGGCTGCTAATATGAATTTACTAACTATGGTCAGTAAAAAAACGATCCCGACTGAAATATATCCCATCAGATATTTACTTCCGACAATCTCATTTACGGAATATGGAAGCATTCCTGCAAATTTATCCCATTTTGCACGCTCGTCATATGCCAATGCAGTGATCGGCATCATTGCCGCATAAAATACAGAATATCCAAATAAAAAATCTGACGGCACAACTGCAAATATCACTGTGATCAGTAATAACACTTTTGTCTGTTTTACGATGGTATATGCGTCTTTGATCAATAGTCCTCTCATCCTTATTCCCATTTCCTTGCTAAAAACAGCACAATATCTTCAATGCCTGCACGCTCTATCTCAAATGCATCTGAGATCTTAGAACGTTTTACTAACAGCTCTGTTGCATATTTCCCCTGTTTTCTTCCTGCAATGGCTTCTTTTGGTACGTCTTTTTCATCTTCCTCTGTGACCTGTAAGATGCCATATTTCTCAAGCAGACGATCCTTTTCTTCACAAAACAGCAGTTTTCCCTGATGCAAAAATGCGATATAATCACTGATCTTTTCCAGATCACTGATGATATGGGAAGATAACAATACCGTATGATCTTCCTCTCTTGTAAATTCATTAAAGATCTCTAAGATCTCATCCCGGATGATCGGGTCTAAGCCGCTTGTTGCTTCATCTAAGATCAATAATTTCGGCTGATGGGAAAGTGCAACTGCGATTGCAAGCTTCATCTTCATTCCCCTTGAATAATCTTTAAACATCTTTTTCTCATCTAAGGAAAATCGTCTGATATAATCAAAATACAGTGTTTCATCCCATCTCTGATAGGTATGCTTCATGATCAAATTGACATTTACTGCATTTAACACCTCCGGAAAATAGGCTTCATCTAAGACTACTCCGATATCTTCCTTGACTGCGTCAAACCCTTTCTTGGTATTATCCTGTCCTAACACAAAGATCTCTCCTGCATCACGCCGGATCGATCCCATGATCAGTCCGATCATGGTACTCTTTCCTGCGCCATTCTCACCCACAAGCCCCATGATACAGCCCAAAGGAAGTGTCAGACTGACATCTTCTAACTGAAAAGATGCAAATTTCTTCGTTACGTGTTTCATTTCGATTGCATTTGTCTGTGTTTCATACATTTCTGTACTACCTATTGTCATATCTACATCTGCTGTATTCATTCCTCTACCTCCAAGATCCGAAACATTTCCACTAATTCTTCATTTGTAATGCCGCATCCAGCCGCTAACTGCCGGATCTGCTGCATATGTGTTTCAATCTTCTTTAAATTTTCTTCCCGTATGAGTTCCCGGTTCGTTCCTGCTACAAAACAGCCCTTTCCGGCAACGGTATTGACATATCCTTCCCGCTCTAACTCATCATAGGCTCTCTTAGTCGTGATCACGCTGATCCGCAGATCCTTTGCAAGTCCCCTGATCGAAGGGAGCATATCGCCTTCTGTCAAAGTTCCGTTTAAAATCATATCCTTGATCTGGGTATAGATCTGTTCATAGATCGGCTGATCGCTTGAATTTCTGATAATGATATTCATGTACTTGCCTCTCTTGCTGTATATATACAGTATATACAGTTGATGTATAAATGTCAATAGTTTTTTCAGTTCAGCTATAACCTATGTGCCGTACGATTCATGCCTGCATGGATGCGTATGCTGTAGAGGCTATACGCTAAATGCCATCTTATGAGCAAAGTAAGCCGCAATGCGGCGAAAGAGCACCGCAGATGCGGCTTTGTGAATGACATTTAGCTTATCCAAACCGTTACTTTAAAATCCCATATATGAAATATATCGTTCCTTAAATGCTTCATCTTCTGCCAGAGAAACCTCTCCTGCCTCTGCCACAACTTCCATCAATGCTTTCTTATCCGGCGTTTCTAAATACTGCAACGCTCCGCCTAAAGCCGTATTCCCTGCTGCTGTGGTCTTTTCGACAAGCTCCTGTGGTAAAATCCCGATAACTGCTGCTTTTTTTACGTCCAGATAATATCCAAAACCACCCGCAAGATATACCTGTTCTATCTGCTGATAAGTCACCCCTGCACGCATACATAACACTTCGATGCCTGCACGTACCGCAGCCTTTGCCATCTGTATCTCGCGGATATCTGCCTGCGTCAGACAGATCTTCTCCCCCTGTGCATTTTCAGCCAATGGATATCCTGTTTTAAAATATGGCTCTTTTAATTTGCCATTTGCATCTATGATGCCTGCCTGCAACAGTTCCGCAACGGTTTCGATCACACCTGTTCCGCAGATACCGGCAGGTTTTTTTTCTCCGATGGTACGCACCGTCAATCTGCCATTCATAAATTTTGCATTTGCGATCGCTCCATCTACACTTCCCATTCCCCATCTGATATTTCCACCCTCAAATGCGGGGCCGGCGGCAGTCGATGTGACATAGATCCCGGTGTTTGTCCTTAATGCCATCTCTCCGTTCGTACCAAGATCTAACAGCAGGCTGATCTGTCCTGCCTTTATCATGTCACATACAAAAATACCGGCTGTAATATCTGCTCCGACAAATGCCGATATCCCCGGAAGGATTGTAACCGAAATATCTTCTATGTCCGACTTTACCGCTTCTGCTTTTACATCATCTGTCTGTGACAACAGTTTTGCAAAAGACAATTCTTCCATGTCTAATGAAATTTTTGTAAACGGATATTTTGTAAATCCCAGACAGGAATACCCACGCAGAAGGTGCATCATAACGGTATTGCCTGCGATCACGACTGAAGATATTTTTTTCTGCGGATTTCTTTTCTGCAAGATGTGAAATCCGTTTTTTATATCAGTCAAAATGCACGTTGTTAATTTTTTGCCGTTCTGCCCATTTGCCGCCTGTATACGGCTGATCACATCTGCCCCATATGACCGCTGGTGGTTCACCATCGTATAAACATCAATGATTTCCCCCGTCTGCCGCTTTAATAGTGCAAATGCCAGTGTGGTTGTTCCTATATCGACTGCCACTCCGTAGTCCTCTGCCTGATAGGACGCATTTTCATCAAGCCTAAGCTGTATACGCATCGAACCTAGTGCCTGAAACTGTTCTTTACTATTTCCAAGATAAATACCTAAATCTTCCTGCAAGATCATCTGACACGCTAACCGTTTTCCTGCTGCTAACTGTTCTTTTGAAAAAAAAGTACGGTCAGCAAGCGTAACCGCAGGATCTCCTTTTGTTACGGTTATGGCACATTTTCCACAGATACCGCTTCCTCCGCAGTATGCCAACACTTCCATGCCATGTTCACGCAGTACAGCTAAAAGGTTTTCCTCTTTTTTCGCACAGATGCGTCGTGGTTCTGCCTGCTCTGCTGTGGTTATCTCCAGCCAGACATACTCCTCTTTTCTTAGTGTACAGGACTTATTGTTACATGCATTACAGTCATGCTTAAAGTTCTGTCTATCCGTATCTTCTGTCAACTCAAATAACAGACACATAGACTTGACCGGTTCCAGCATATAGCCAGAGGTCATTGTCAGTCCAAGTGTCCGTTTCGCATCTAATTTATCATAAATTTCTTTCTGCTTTGTGATCTCAAATTCTTCCGATGGAATCTCACACCGCCTTAAGATCCCAAATCCTTCTAACAGACAGCTCTGGGAAAGCATTGGCAGGATCTGTTCTTCAAATGCAAAAATACAACTGTCTGCCATTGCATCTGCCATCATCACTTTTAACATATCATTTCTGATATCTGACCGCTGTGGCAAGCGGCTGATGCCACTTCCGAGTGTCAGTATCACATAGAGATAACGGTTCTGCCCATCGATCAGAAATGCGGCTTTCGGGCGCATATACCGTTTCACTAGCGGAAAAAGTGTTTCATAGACAGCTTTTATCCCGCTCTTTGACTCTACGCCTCTGCAGCCTAACAATCCTGCTGCTGTATCAAAATCCGGTATAATGTTTTTTCCGGTAAGCAATCGAATATCGTTCATGTCAAGTCTCCTTTGGTATTCATTATACAATATCAATGCTTAATCTGCACGCCCTATATGTTAAGAATTCCTCTCATTTCCTCCCTCAGCAATATTCACGAGTCTGTCTGCCACCCATTCAGAACCGGCATCTAACTGGTGGCTGACTAAATATTCATCTTCCACAGATAGGATTTTTTCTTCTCCTGCTTCATTTATAAGCGTTACGGACACCATGGGTTTTGCCCCCGGTGCTAATTCTTCACATCCGTAATCACCATCAAAAATATGTCTGATCTTCCACATGATCCATTCCTTTGCTTTATTGATCGTTATTTTGTACTTTTTGCGTTATGTTGTATCTAAATTTACGATTCCTGCCAGAATCTTCCCTTATGAAAATTCTCATTGCCCAGCGGTTTTGCCGTTAAACGGAACATCACGCAGCCATCAGGACATACAATATCCTTGACATATTTTCCGCTTCCACCTATATTTTCAAGATCTCCACCACTTCTGACTGCCTCCATGATTGGATAGAGCATCATTATCGTCTTAGAACAGATCCCTTGTCCATCTGCATTGACCGGACAACCGTAAGTGCATGTATATTTATCCCCGATCTCCTCACCATTTCTGCAATAATGCTCGGTATGGTCACCTCTTAAAAATCCGGTTACTTCTATCTGAAATTCATATTCTTCATCATACCACTTTTTCATCTGATGTTCCCCCTCTCGTATCCAACAATTTTTTCATGTTTTATAACGATTCTTTTTCCATTTCTGCATTGATCGTATCTTCAGATGCCGCCATTGCTTTTAATGTCATATCTAACAGCTTTTCTAATTCCCAGCCAAGCTGTGCAGCTCCCCGCTCGATCACTTCTCTTGAACAGCCTGCTGCAAATCCCTTGGATTTATATTTTTTCTTTAAAGATTTTAATTCCATGTCTTTGGTACTCTTTGACGGACGCATCAAAGCTGCTGCCCAGATCAGCCCTGTCAGTTCATCTGCTGCAAAAAGCACTTTTTCCATTTCATGTTCCGGTTCTACATCAATCGTTGCTCCACAGCCTACCGTAATTCCATATCCATGAGAACATACAGCATGGATCACATCTTCCCCTACTCCGGCTTCTTTTAAAAGTTCCGGTGCCTTTAAGCAGTGTTCTTCTGGATATAATTCAAAATCTATGTCATGCAGAAGTCCTACAATTCCCCAGTATTCTGTATCATCACCATAACCTAACTCATTTGCATACCACCTCATAACAGCTTCTACCGTAAGTCCATGCTGGATATGAAATGGATCTTTGTTATATTTCTTTAATAATTCAAATGCTTTTTCTCTTGTAATCGTTTCCATGATATCGTATTCTCCATTTTTATTATGTTCATAATAGCCCATCACTTTTTTGGGCTTATCTCGTAATCATTTACAAAGCAACTAGATTATAGCACGACATACAAAGAATAATAAAGTACTCTGCAGAGATTTCACAAAAAACAACGTTACAGTCCGCAGGATACCCTGTAGGCTGTAACGTTGTCTGTCTTACTTTAATATGCCTTTACTTTGACTTTAGCTGAAAGTCCGCTGTTTTTAAATAATTTCTTGTAAGTGGATAATTTCTTTTTCGGTACTTTGATCGTCTTTGCTTTTGTGATTCCCTTAAATGTACTCTTAGAAAGTGTCTTTGCTGTCAGTTTTGTGGATTTTATCGTAATTGTTTTTAACTTCTTACAGCCGGTAAAGACATTTGCTCCCATCTTTGATACATTCTTACCGACCGTAACGGTCTTAAGTTTCTTGTTATTCTTAAATGCATTCTTTGCGATCGACGTTACTTTATAAGTCACACCATTGATCTTGATCGTATCCGGTACGAAGATCTTTGTCTGTTTTTTGTTCTTCGGTGCCTTATATTCTACTTCATAGGCATTATCGGTATTCTTCTTGATAGTATAGGAAGCTCCATCTGCCTGATTCACAACCACCTGTCCGATGGTAAGTGTATCTGCGGCCTGGTTTGGACCATCTGCCGTCTGATTATTCTTATCTGTCGTTGTCTGATCATTCTTACTGCTATCGGACGGCTGTCTATTGGTGGTTTCTTCCTTCTTGATCACCGGAATCACGACTGCTGCTTTCTGATAGCCGCACACGCTGCATTCCTCATGGCTGCTGCCTTCGGTACTCTCTGTTGCCTGACGGTCGATGACCGTCTTGAATATATGCTCTGCCTGTTCTAATTTCTTTCCACATTCATTTTTGCATTCTTTCCAATGTACCTTTTCGTCCTTTGACCAGACTGCATCTGTGGTATCATGTCCGAGTGGGTTCAAGGTCACTGTCTTTGTCTGAACCTCAAATGCCGGATTTGTAAATTCTGCTCTGTAATCTCTCTTACCACTGGTTTCACATCCTGCTGCTTCCTCTGTATAGGTTGCTGTTACGGGTTCGTTTTCTTCTTTTTTACAGCCTTCACAGATTCTGCTTGCCGTACAACTCATTTCACTCTCATTCCATACATACTGTGGCTCACCATAGTGATGTTCAGCTGTATTGCTGTATATACTGCCATCCTGATATACGGTCGTGCCGCCTAATACCGGAGTCAGATCCTTTCCAATCTCCTGTCCCCAGAGTAATTTGCTATTCCGGTTATCCCCACTTCCATCCAGCAGATACGCAACTTCTCCCTCCATGAATGCTTTCGCTGTCTTTGTGATCTCGCCATTCCACGGTGATGTATTCGCCTCCATACAGTAACAATTCGATATCTCACCGGTGATCTCATCTTTCTCCTCTTCTCCGTTACCGATCAGTGGATATTTCGTTGTATGATAGCAATGCTTAATATTGACACCACTAAATTTCCCTACAATACCACCAACGTCTGTGGCATTTTCTCCGGTTACCTTTACAGTTCCTATATTGAACGAATTTTCCAGACTGGTATTGCTGTCCCATGATCCGATCACGCCGCCGGTATACTTACCTGTATTCGTGACATCTCCCATATTTCCATATTTACTACCATCTGAATTGCTGCCCATTCTTCCGATCACACCGCCGACATTATCTCCATTTCCTTCCACAGCTCCCTTATTTAAAATGAATACATCCGTAGAAGTCATCGGTGCAGAATATGCATACTCCCCGACAACTCCACCGACACTATTTTTACCTGTGATCCTGCCGGTATTGATCACGCCCTTTGCTGCCTGAATTTGACAGTTACTGTTATCAGAACTTGTCATATGCCCTCCAATACCACCAACACTTGTAATTGCTGCTGTCACTTCTCCTTTATTCTGTAACATTCCATTCCGGGAAATTATAGATGTATCAATTCCATATCCGATCAATCCTCCTGCTCCCATAGAAGTATTGCTTCCCATACTAGATATCTTACCCATATTGATGATATCCGCATCCGCTTGAATGGACGCAAGATCTGCATATCCGATCAAACCTCCGACATATCCACTTGATTTAGCAGTTATAGCTCCAGAATTGAGAATACCCTCATGGGCGATCACCTTCATTCCACCACTAGCCTGACCGACAAGTCCACCTACATTCGCTTTCCCTGTAACTGCACCTGTATTACTGATCGAGGTATCGGATTCGATCTGTGCACTGCTTGCATATCCAACCAAACCTCCTGCCTGACCTCCTTGTGCGGTTATATCTGCTTTATTGTTACAGTTTACGATTTTTGCATCACTACATGCCTGACCACAGATACCTCCTACACTATCCCAGCCTTTAGAACTTCCTGCAGTAGTGACATTTCTTATCTCTCCACCACTGCCTAATATACCAAATAAACCGGCATTATTGTTAATTCCTCTGTCAGCATGGATCGTGACCTCTGCTCCATTACCATCGAAAACTCCTGTATAGGAAACGGTGGAATCTCCGATCGGACTCCATGTTAAGTCTGTCTTTTCTCCACGTACTGTTGTATCGATCTCTGTTACACCATCTGCAACTTTCGCACACTGATTTCTATCAGAAGATGATTTTACAATCTCTGCGAACTGCCACAGATCCTCCGATCCGGTGATCACATACGGATCATCTGCTGTTCCACTTCCCTGTAATTCCTCTGCCGCATATACTGTCATACTTCCCTGACTGCCTGTCACAATGCCTGCCACAGCCAGAAAGCCCACTAACATGCCGCCTGCCATTTTCCTGCTTATCATTCTTGTCATTTTCAAATTCAGTGCCTCCTTTTTGATTTCATGTACTCTCGAAATTTTTTGTTTCGATGCTTCCGAAAGCACACTTTCATCTGCTCTTAGAATTCTCCATTTATAAGATTCTAAGAGTATTTTCTGATAACACTTTTATCTTAGCAAACCAATCATGCTTCTGTCTACTTAGACTAAAGTTAAGGTTTTTATATGACAATAACCAAACCTACTGTCTGGATAGCTCCTTTTCACTGCACCTATACTGCCTTATCATACGCTCTGCTTCTGCCTTCATCTGTTCTACAACTTCTTCTGATCCTATGATCTGAATACCCTCGCCTAAGGAAAATACCCAGCCTAAGAACTGCCGGCTGACATATACATTCACATTTACTGTAAAATGTTCTTCATCTGCCGGTATCATCATCACATCTTTGCCAAAGCGGTCTATGATCACACCGGATAAATGATTACTGACTAATAGTTTGACCGTCTGCTCTTTTCCCCCAAACATGCCAAAACTCTTTTTTGCATAAGCTGCCAGATCCAGCTTCTGAAAATGCTCCTTTCCTTCCCTGACTTCCTCTGAGGTTTTGATATGCAGCATCTTATCTACCCGGTAATGCTTGATCTTATCAGCTTTATCATCATAACCCACCAGATAATAATTTTCATTCTCCCACAAAAGTCCCCATGGACTGATGTGATACCAGCCGCCATTATGCCGCAGTTCCATTTCTTTTTTCACATTCCACTGAAAATACTGGAATCTGATCTTTTTATTCTCTGAAATTGCATTATGGATCGCATCTATCGTATAGTAGATACTCTCATTCATCGTCTTGATCCTGCCCGACACAAAGACCTGTCTTTGCAGTTTCTGTGCGTCATATTTACTGACTAATTTTTCTAATTTTCTGATCAGGGCATTCGTTTTCTTTTCTGTGATAAATTTCGATGACTGAATGGCATCTACTAATAATTTCAATTCCGGCAGTTCAAATGGACGGTCTACCACATGATAATGATAGCGGTTTCCAACCGGTTCCCCTTCGACTTCAATACCAAGTACCTCTAAATCCCGCAGATCGGCATAGACACTCTTGCGGTCTGCTGTGATATCATACTCTGCTAATGCTGCCATGATCTGCGGCATCGTAATAAAATGATCCTCATCTGTCTGTTCCTGCATGATCTGTGCAAGACGGTATAATTTAAACTTCTGTTTCGATCCTTTTGGCACGCTCCCGCTCTCCCTTCATCTATGATAGGAACAGTATAACATGGTTAAGCAGGATACCGTAAACCTTTTTACACTTAATCGTTCATGTACTCAAAATAATCGGCTTCACTGGCAAACAAGATATATCTGCCTTCTACAAATCCCATATAACCATCACTTGTATTAAATCCCTTCATTGCCAGTTCCTCCATTTCTTTGAAAAATAATGATTTTGATTTGTTTTCCCTTTTATGTCTATAGTTTATAACATCAGATGGGGTATAAAATTACCATCAGTAACAAAAAATACCCGAAAAGATTTCTCTTCTCAGGTATCTTTATCTATCCCTATTCTATTTTCGCTGATTATGGGCATCGGTTTCTCTCCACCATCTACCCATTCAACCTTTTCAGCTGCTTAAACTTCTGCCTTCTTAATAATTCCGACACCAAGCGGATACGGTCCTGTATGCACACCAATCGTTGCTCCAATCTGGTAGATTCCGATCTCATCGATTCCAAGCCGTTCTTTTATCAGATCCTTTATCATCTCACGGAATCTGACTGCCTCGTCATAGTCATAACCATATCCGATGCAAAAATTATATTCACCAGGTTTTGCATCGATCTCGTCCAGATAATTTTTCGTCATATCTACAACCTTTTTCATAGACTTGATACGGTTTCTTGCCAGTCCGGAACTGAAGATTTCCCCTTCTTTTAATGTAATCATCGGTTTTATCCCCAGTGCTCCGGCAGCTATCCCGGCCAGTTTACCGATTCGTCCACCATGTCTCAGATAATCAATACTTCCGATTGTAAAGAAGATCCGTCCCGTCTCGCGTATCGGAAGAATTTTCTCCACAATTTCTTCATATCCCAATCCCATATCACGCAGTCTGCATGCTTCTAACACGAAAAGCCCCTGCAGTACTGTATTCACCGTTGAGTCGATCAGCGTAATCTTTGC
>OIWL01003136.1_pt1 | contig 11957 bp, 7 predicted proteins | sample 1587561 | NCBI WGS metagenome assembly OIWL01 (sample SAMEA3888903, study PRJEB22519) | human gut metagenome | biome: human gut; feature: human-associated habitat; material: faeces | place: Denmark | collected 2010 | reverse complement strand
GCTGTGGGCGGCGACAAGGGCATCGAGACGTTCAACGAACGTTTTATCGACTGCGGCGTGCTCGACTTTCTGCTGCGCGAGCGCGAGGCCGGGCGCATCCGCAACCTCGGGTGGTCGTTCCACGGCGATCAGAAGGTCTTCGACCACCTGCTGGCCATGCACGACAGCGGTGAAGCGCGGTGGGATTTCGTCCAGATCCAGATGAACTACGTCGACTGGAAGCATGCTTCGGACAGAAACGTCAATGCCGAATATCTCTACGGCGAGCTGGAGAAGCGCGGCATCCCGGCCGTGATCATGGAGCCGCTGCTCGGCGGGCGCCTTTCGCGGCTGAACGACCATCTGGTCGAACGGCTCAAGGAGCGCCGTCCGACCGAGAGCACCGCTTCGTGGGCCTTCCGCTACGCGGGTTCCTGGCCCGGAGTGCTGACTGTGTTGAGCGGCATGACCTACATGGAGCACCTTCAGGACAATATCCGCACCTATTCGCCGCTCGAACCCTGCACCGGCGAGGAACTGGCGTTGCTCGAAGATACCGCGCAGCTGATGCTCAAATACCCCACCGTGCCCTGCACCGAGTGCCAGTACTGCATGCCCTGCCCCTATGGGCTGGACATCCCGGCGATCTTCGCCCACTACAACCGCTGCGTGAACGAAGGCAACGTGCCCAAGGACCGGCAGGACCCCGGTTACCGGGAGGCCCGCCGGGCGTTCCTCATCGGTTACGACCGCTCGGTTCCCAAACTCCGGCAGGCGAGCCATTGCATCGGCTGCAACCAGTGCGTGTCGCACTGCCCGCAGTCGATCAAGATTCCGCAGCAGCTGCGGCGCATCGACCGTTTCGTCGAGCAGCTCAAGCAGGGTACGCTCTGATTCCGGCTTGCGAGGCCCCTCCCGTCGGGAGGGGCTTTTTTTACCAAATGTTAACTTTCGCCCGGCCGGAAGCGAGTATCTTTGCACTCCAAAAAACGAATGCGATGAAAGACAGTATTGATTTCGGCAGCATGGAGATTCCGAAGCTTTTTCGGAAACTGCTGATCCCCACCGTTCTGGGAATGGTTTTCTCGGCTGTTTTCGTGATCACGGACGGGATTTTCGTGGGACGCGGCATCGGCAGCGACGCGCTGGCCGCCGTCAACATCACCGCGCCGCTGTTCCTCATCAGCACGGGCGTCGGACTGATGTTCGGCGTCGGGGCGTCGGTCGTGGCGTCGATCCACCTTGCGCAGGGGAAGGTCAAGGCGGCGCGCATCAACGTCACGCAGGCCGTTGCGGTGTCGTCGCTCCTTCTGGCGGCGTACAGCTTCCTGATCACTTCCTGCGCCCGTGAGGTGGCCCTGCTGCTGGGCAGCTCCGAACGGCTCCTTCCGCTGGCCGTGGAGTACATGCACTGGTTCGCGCCGTTCCTGCCCTTCAGCGCGCTGTTAAGCTCGGGCATGTTCTTCATCCGGCTCGACGGGTCGCCCAACTACGCGATGCTTTGCAACGCCGTTCCGGCGGTCATCAACATCGTGCTGGACTACGTTTTCATCTTCATCCTCGGCTGGGGCATGACGGGTGCGGCGCTGGCCACGAGCCTCGGTTATATCGTGGGTGCGGGGATGATCCTCGGCTACCTGGGACGCCGCCGCAACGTCGTGCGCCTGTGCCGTGTGAAGACGAGCCGCAAGAGCATGCGCCTGACCCTCCGCAATGTGGGCTACATGTGCCGGCTGGGGCTTTCGACCTTCCTCTGCGAGGGGGCCATCGCCATGATGATGTTCGCCGGGAACTACGTTTTCATCCGCTATCTGGGCGAGGACGGCGTGGCGGCGTTCAGCATCGCCTGCTATTTTTTCCCGATCATCTTCATGGTCTACAACGCCATCGGGCAGTCGGCCCAGCCGATTTTGAGCTACAATTTCGGTGCGGGAAACGGCGCGCGCGTGCGCAAGGCCTTCCGGTTGGCGCTCCTGACGGCCGTGGCGGCCGGACTGGGGTTCTTCGGCCTTACGGCGCTGTTCAGCCGCTGGATCGTGGCCATGTTCATCGACAGCTCCTGCCCCGCCTGTGCGATTGCCGTCCGGGGGCTTCCGTTGTTCGCTTCGGGATTCGTTTTCTTTGCGGTGAACATCGTCTCGATCGGCTATTTCCAGAGCGTCGAGCGGCCCCGTCCGGCGATGGCCGTGACCGTCCTGCGGGGATTCGTCTTCATGGCGGCGTGTTTCTTCGGTCTGCCCCTGCTGTTGGGTGTGGAGGGCATCTGGCTGGCCGTGCCGCTGGCCGAGGCGCTCACCTTCGCGGTCGTTGCGGCGATTTACGGGCGGACCCGCTTAAAAAGCGCGTTTTAGGAGGGTCGCAGCGTGGCTTTGCCGCTGAAACGAAACCGGAAATTTGTTTTTTGTACTATCTTTACGGCCTCAAACCTGTAAGGCATGGAGGCGTTTATCGAGAAATTCAGCAGGAAATACAACCTGCCCGCGGCGGACTGCCTGCGGCTGATCGGGCTGATGGCGTGTTCCGCAAGGGGGAGTGCGTCGTCCGTCAGGGCGAGCGGAATTCCGATTTCTACGTCGTGAGCCGCGGCATCTGGCTGGGGCACTATCTCGACGACGGCGCGGATGTCTCGGTCTGGTTCGCCGGCGAGGGCGAGGCGCTCTTTTCGACGTGGGGCTACGTGGGCAACGAGGTTTCGAAAATCTCCATCGAGGCGATGTGCGACGCCGAACTTTACGGCATCTCCAAAGCCGACCTGGAGGCCTTTTTCGCCCGATCGGCCGGAGCGGCCAATTTCGGGAGGAGGCTTTTCGAGGAGCAGTTCCTGGCGCTCGAAAACTGGATGCTCTCGGGCGGCGCTCCGCGGGCCGAGGAGCGCTACCGGACGCTGATGGAGGAAAGCCCCGAACTGCTGCAATACGTGCCGCTGAAGCACATCGCCTCCTACCTCTGGATCACGCCGCAGTCGTTGAGCCGCATCCGGGCCAAACTGGGGAAGAAAAAGGGTTGACCATTTCCGGTCAACCCTTTTTTTCGGCATCCGACGGCTGCCACCCGCCCCCGAGGGCCTTGTACAACCCCACGAGCGCGAGGTGCTCGTTGCGCACCGCCTTGCTCTCCTCGACCTGTGCGTCGAAGAACTTCCGCTGGGCGTCGAGCACGTCGATGTAGCGGATCACGCCGTTGATATACTGCAATTTGGCCAGCACGACGTATTGCCGGGCCGCCTCCTTGAGGTTGAATTTCAGTTCGGCCGTCCTGCGCATGTTGCGGTAGGCCGTCACGGCGTCGTTCACTTCGCGGAAAACCTCCAGCACTTTCTGTTCGTAGGCCAGCCGCGCCTGGTCGTAGGCCGCCAGCGCCGCGCGGTATTTCGCACGCTTCGATCCGAAGGCGAACAGCGGCGCGGTGAGGTTGCCGGCGGCGTAGGAGAAGGGCGAATTGATCAGTCCCTTGAGCGCGTCGTTTTCGAGCCCTCCCGTCAGCGAGATCGTCAGCCGCGGGAACCGGTCGGCATAGGCCATGCCCGCCGAGGCCATCGCCGCCTTGAGGTTCTGCTCGGCCTGCCGCACGTCGGGACGGCGTTGCAGCAGCGTCGAAGGAAGGCCCACGGGCAGCGAGTCGGGCATCCGGACGTTCATGTCCATCTTCGAGCGCGCCACGCGCGAGGGATAGTCGCCCGCGAGCACCGAAATCTGGTTCTCCTTCTGGGCGATGCGCAGTTCGAGGTCGGGAATCAGCGCCGAGGCGCTCGCCAGCTCGACCTTCGCCTGCTGGTAGGCCGTTTCGGAGGTCAGTCCTCCTTCGAAACGCAGTTTCGCCTGACGCACGCTCTCCTCGCGGGTCTCCACCGTGCGGCGTACGACGCCCAGTTCGTGGTCCAGAGCCACCAGCTCGAAGTAGGCCGTGGCGACCTCCGCCACGAGCGTCATCTGCATGGCGCGCGCCGCCTCGACCGAGGCGAGGTATTCGGCCGCGCCCTTGCGCTTGGCCCAGCGCAGGTTGCCCCACAGGTCGGCCTCCCAGCTCAAGGTGGCTTTCACGTCGAACTCGGCGTCGCCCTTGTGCGCTTCGCCGTAGTAGTCGTTGGTCTCGTAGTCGGCAGCGGCCAGCCCGCCCAGCGACGGCAGCCGGGCCGCCTTGCTTACGCGGTAAAGCTCCTCCAGCTGGCGGATGCGCGCCTCGGCCGAGAGCATGTTGCGGTTGCGGTCGAGCGTGCGGCCGATCAGCCGGCAGAGTGTCGTGTCGGTGTAGACCTCCCACCACTTCCGGTCGCTCAGCGTCAGCGTGTCGCTCTGCCCGGCGACGATCTCCGCGGGCATGTCGAGCTGCGGAGCCTTGCACTTCTTCTGCACGGAGCAGCTTCCCGCCGCGAGCAGCAGAAGCACTCCGAGGAGATATGTTGCGCTTCGTTTCATCGTGTTGTCCATTTTTCTTTCAGTTTGTAAACCCAGACGAAGAAGAGCGGTACGAAGACGATGCCCACGGTGATCGCCACGAGCATGCCGAAGAAAACGCCCGTGCCGATGCCCTGGCGGCTGGCCGACCCGGGTCCGCTGGCGAAGACCAGCGGCAGCATGCCGAGGATAAAGGCCAGCGAGGTCATGACGATGGGCCGGAAGCGCAGGCGCGCGGCCAGGATGACGGCCGTGAGGATGTCGCGGCCCTTTTCGACCTCGTCCTTGGCGAACTCGACGATCAGGATGGCGTTCTTGGCCACCAGACCCACCAGCATCACCAGTCCGATCTGGAAATAGATGTTGTTCTCCAGTCCGCAGGCCCAGTTGCCCAGGTAGGCGCCGATGCCGGCGATCGGCAGCGAGAGGATCACCGCCACGGGGATCAGCCAGCTCTCGTACTGCGCCGCGAGGAACAGGAAGACGAAGAGGAAGGCCAGCGCCAGCACGTAGCCCGTCTGGCCGCTGACGTGCTTTTCCTGATAGGAAAGTCCGCTCCACTCGACGCCGATCGTCGACGGCAGGTGGCGGCGTGCGATCTGTTCGAGTATGGCCATGGCCTGCCCCGAACTGTATCCCTGCGCCGCCTCGCCCGAGATGGTCGCCGCGTTGAACATGTTGAAGCGGCGGATCGTGCCCGGTCCCGTGGTGTAGGAGGTCGTGCCGAGCGCCGTGATGGGAATCATCACCCCGCCCGCCCCGCGCACGAAGAAGAGGTTCAGGTTGTCGCGCTGGGCGCGGTAGGGAGCCTCGGCCTGAATGTAAACGCGGTAGATGCGGTTGAACATGTTGAAGTCGTTGACGTAGACCGATCCGGTGAAGGTCTTCATCGTCGAGAAGATGTCGGCCATCGGGACGCCGAGCATCTGGGCCTTGTCGCGGTCCACGTCGAAATAGAGCTGCGGGATGTCGCTCTGCATCGACGACGAGAGTCCCGTCAGCTCCTTGCGCTTCGAGGCGTAGTGCAGCAGCGTGTCCACGGCCCGCTGAAGGTCGCCGTACGAGGCGTTGCCGCGGGCTTCGAGCACCATTTCGAACCCGCCCGAGGCGCCCAGTCCCGGAATGACGGGCGGCGTCGAGAGGTAGACCTTGCTTTCGGGATAACGGCGCATCTCCTCGCGGATGTCGTTCATCAGCCGGCGGATGTTCGAACTTTTGCGCTCCTCCCACGGTTTGAGGATCACCGTCAACTGGCTGCGTGACTGGTTGGTGCCCACGCGGGGGCTTGATCCGGTGACGTTGAGCACATATTCCACGTCTTCGAGCGACATCAGGTACTTCATGGCGCGGTCTGTCACGCGGCGCGTGCGTTCGAGCGTGGCTCCTTCCGGAAGTTCCAGCTCGACGGTGAAATAGCCCTGGTCCTCCTGCGGCATGAAGCTCTGGGGTACGATCTTGTTGAGCGCCCACAGCGCCACGAGAGTCAGTCCGAACAGCGCCAGCATGCGTTTCGAGTGGCGCACGCCGCCGCGGATCATCCGCTCGTAGAACTTCGTTCCGCTGCCCAGCCAGATGTTGATGCGGCGGAAGAGGCGGTTTTTCCGCTTGCCCGAATCGGGACGCAGGATCAGGGCGCAGAGGGCCGGCGAGAGGGTCAGGGCCACGAACGTCGAGATCAGCACCGACACGGCGATCGTGATGGTGAACTGGCGGTAGAGCTGGCCGGTGATGCCCGAAAGGAAGCTCACGGGAACGAACACGGCGCACAGCACCAGCGATGTGGCGATGATGGCGCTGCCCAGTCCGCTCATGGCCTTTTTCGTGGCTTCGTAGGGCGATAGCCCCTCCTCGTTCATAATGCGCTCGACGGCCTCCACCACCACGATGGCGTCGTCCACGACGATGCCGATGGCCAGGATCAGGCCCAGCAGGGTCATCATGTTGAGCGAGAATCCGAATGCCAGCATCACGCCGAACGTACCGATCAGCGAGATCGGCACGGCGATGGTCGGGATGAGCGTCGCGCGCCAGTTTTGCAGCGAGAGGAAAACCACGAGGATCACCAGCAGCAGGGCTTCGAACAGTGTGTGGTAGACCTCCCTGATCGACTGCGAGATGTAGGAGGTCATGTCGAACGGTATCTTGTAGGAGATGCCTTCGGGGAAGCTGCGGCTGATCTCCTCCATCGTCTCGCGCACCGAGCGCGCCACCTCCATGGCGTTGGCGCCCGGCAGCATGTTGATGTTCATCACGGCCGCATTGCCGCCGTTGATGCCGCTCTCGGTGCTGTACGACGAGGCTTCGAGCGAGATGCGCGCCACGTCGCGCAGGCGGATGAGCGATCCGTCGGGGTTGGCGCGGACGACGATCTCCTCGAATTCGCCCACCGACGAAAGGCGTCCGCGGGCGGTGATCGGGATCGTGACGTCGAGGTCCGTGACGGGCTGCTGGCCCAGTACGCCCGCCGCCGATTCGCGGTTCTGGTCCTTGAGGGCCTTTTGCAGGTCCTGCACCGTCAGCCCGAGGTTGGCCAGCCGGTCGGGCTGCACCCATATCTGCATGGCGTAGTAGCGGCTGCCGACGTTCGAGACGCTGCCGACGCCCTTCACGCGGCGCAACATGTCCAGCACGTTGAGCGTGGCGTAGTTCGAGAGGTATATTTCGTCGAACTTGGGGTCGTTCGACAGCAGCGTGATGGTCATCAGCCGGCTCGAAGCCTGCTTTTCGACCGAGATGCCGTTCTGGATGACTTCGGCCGGGAGGCGCGCCTCGGCCTGCTTCACGCGGTTCTGAATCTCGACGGCCGCCAGGTCGGCGTCCGTGTCGATGTCGAAGGTCACGGTGGCGGAGAAACCTCCCGAGTTGCTGCTCGTCGACTCCATGTAGAGCATGCCGGGGGTTCCGTTCAGCTCCTGTTCGATGGGCGTCGCCACGGCCTGCGTCACGGTCTGGGCGCTGGCTCCCGGATAGGAGGCCGAGATCTTGACCACCGGGGGCACGATGCGCGGATACTGGTCCACGGGGAGCATCACCAGTCCTAACAGGCCGACGATCACGATGACCACCGACAGGACGGTTGAAAACACGGGCCGGTCGATAAAGAAATCCGATTTCATGGCTCGCTATTTTTCAGACGCCTCCGTCTCGGTTGCACTGCTTTTTTCGGGGACCGGCACGGGGTCGACCTTGTCGCCGTGCGTCAGTTTGTGGAAACCCTCCACGACGATCTTCTCGCCGGGAACGACGCCGCGTTCGACGATCACCCGGTTGTTGACCTCGGGCCCGAGTTCGATCAGACGGCGTTCGGCGATGCTGTCGGGCCGTATGACGAAGATGTAGGCGCCGCCCTTCTCGATGACGACCGACTTGGTCGGCACGACCGTGGCGTCTTCGCGCACGTCGAGCAGCAGGCGCACCTTCGTGAACTGTCCCGGCAGCAGGATGCGGTCGGGGTTGGCCATTTCGGCGCGCACGGAGAAGGTTCCCGTTTCGGGGTCGACCTGCGGATCGGCGAAGTCGACCAGTCCGCGCAGCGGATACTGGGTGTTGTCGGCCAGCGTGATGGTGATGTAGGGGTCCCACTTGCGGGTGGAGTCCTTCTGGCCCAGGTTGACGTTGCGGGCCTTGCTTTTGAGGTAGTCGAGTCCCGTCATGCTGAAGTCCACGCGCACGGTGTCGCTCTTGACCACCGTCGCCAGCAGCGATTTGCCGTTGGGACCTACGAGCGTGCCGATGTCGACGCTGCGCTCGGAAATATAGCCCGACAGCGGCGAACTGACGGTCGTGTAGCTCAAGGCGGTTTCGGCCTGCGTGAGGTCGGCCTCGCTCATCGCCACGGAGGCCGTGGCGCTTTCGTAGGAGGCGATGGCGTTGTCGAGGTCCAGCTGGCTCGCGGCGTTCTGCTCGTAGAGCGGGCGGATGCGTTTCAGGTCGCGGTCGGCCTTGAGTTCCAGAGCCTTGTCTTTGTTCAGCTGTGCCTTCGCCTTGTTTACCCGGGCTTCGTAGAGCTTGGGGTCGATGATGAACAGCGGCTGCCCCTTCTTGACGTAGGTTCCCTCCTCGAAAAGCATTTTTTCGAGGAAGCCCTCCACCCGGGCGCGGATTTCGACGAACTGCTGGGCGCGGATGCGTCCCACGTATTCTCCGTAGAGTTCGATGTCGTCGGTTTCGGCAGGCTCGACCTGGACCACGGGCAATATGGGTTTTACGGGTTCGGGGCGCAGCCACCACCAAAGCCCTCCGACAGTCAATACGGCTATTCCGGCCAGGATCAGCCAGGAGCGTTTCGACAGACGGCGGATTCTGCCGCCTGCCTCTTCGCCGAGTTGCAGCGTACGGCGGCCGGCGCGGGCCGCCTGCTGCACGATTTTCTCGCGTGATAGTTTCATGTTGTTTCCAAATCCGGAATTGTTTGCCTGGTATCCGGTATATCGGCGCAAAAATACGATTTTTTCGCCGATATGCTATTTAAACGAAAGAGTTGGGCGAATATGATGCCGGAATTCCTGTTTTTGTTCATACGGAGGCTATTGGTGTCTTTTCGGAAGACAGCCTGTGACTTTCCGGGCCGATGCCGCGGATTTTCTCCGGGAAATCGTATCTTTGCACTTATGAAAACAATCTTATGTACCTTTTTTGCATGTGCGCTGTTCTGCGCCGTCGACGTACGTGCACAGCAGACGCCGCCTTCGGGGGCGGCATTTATTGCTGTCTGCAAGGAGTCGATGACTCTTGCGGTTTACGATTTCAACAGTTGCCTGCGGGCCGTCTATCCCATTGCCTGCGGGCGGGCGCTGGGCAACAAGGAGAAGCCGGGTGATATGAAGATGCCCGAAGGGCTTTTCTCTGTCCAGCAGATTCAGGACGCAAGCGCATGGACGCACGATTTTGGCGACGGTAAGGGGGAGATCAGAGGGGCCTACGGTTCGCATTTCATCCGTCTGAAAACGCCCGGTCACCGCGGCATCGGTATCCATGGAACCCACGATCCCGCCTCGATCGGCACGCGTGCAACCGAAGGGTGCGTCCGGTTGAACAATAGCGATTTGCTCGAATTGGTGAAAAAGTATGTCTACGTCGGTATGCCGGTCGTGATCCTTACCTCCGAGGCGGACAGCGCCGTGCCCTGCCGCTTTCCCGCCGCCGTCAAGGCAGGACCCCGGCTGATGGCGCAGACGGAGTAAGGAATTTCGTCTGTTCGCGGCGCTCCGAACAGTCTCCGAAGCGGGCGGCGGGTAGTTTTTCAGGCCGGGAGCAGAATCGAGAAGCGGCTGCCGCGGCCGATTTCGCTCTCGACCGAGATCGTGCCGCCGTGCGCTTCGACGAACTCCTTCGAGATGGCCAGCCCCAGCCCGCTGCCCTGCACCTTGGTTCCCGGGACGCGGAAATAGCGCTCGAAGATGCTCTTGTGGTAACGCGGGTCGATGCCGCGCCCGAAGTCCTGGACGTAGATCTCGACCGCCTTTTCGCGCTGTACGGCGCCGACGATGATGCGCGACCGTTCGGGCGAATGGTGGATGGCGTTCGACAGCAGGTTGGTGATGACCCAGGCGATCTTCTCGTTGTCGACGAAGAGTTTCGAGATCTTTTCGGGATAGTCCACCTCGACGAAACAGCAGAACCTCTCGGCCAGAACCTGCGTAGCCTTTACAGCATAGTCTATCAGTTCGATAGGCTTGGTTACTTTAGGTATCAGTTTAAGTTTGCCGGTCTCGATCTGGGTCATGTTCAGCAGTTCGCCCGTGATCGAAAGCAGGCGGTCGCTGCTCTCCTTGATGCTCGTGACGAGCTGTTTCTGCTCGCCGTTCAGCGTTCCCAGCCGGTCGTCGCCGAGCAGCTGCAAACTCATCAGGATCGACGAAATCGGGGTTTTCATTTCGTGCGAGACGGTCGAGATGAAGTTGGTCTTGGCGGAGTCCAGCTCCTTGAAGCGGGTGACGTTGTTCAGGACGATCAGGTTGCCGACGAACTGCTGTTCGCGCCCGCCGACGGGAGTGATGTAGAGCGGCGTGTTCTCCACCTGGAAATAACTCTCCTTGTTGTCGGCGTAGATTTTCAGCGGCTCCTTGTCGGCGTCCTTCTCCGTGTCGTTCACTCCCCGGACGAGCCGCCGCAGCAGGTCGTTCGACAGCGCCACTTCGGCGGCGTCGCGTCCGACGGCGTCCTCCCGGAGGTTCAGCACCGAGAACGCCTCGCGGTTCATAAAGAGGATTCTGCGGTCGGGACCCAGCCCCACGATCGGCTCGTGCAGCGTGTCGACGATCGCCTCGATGCGCTTTTTGGCGGTCATCAGGTCGTCGAGCGAACTGCGGCGGTATTCGTCGAGTTTGGCGGCCATGTCGTTGAACGACTCGGCGACGGATTCGAACTCGCGGTTGCCCGGGAAATCGAGCCGTTCCCGGTAGTTGTGGTTGGCGATCTGGGTGATCCCTTTTTTCAGCGCGTCGATCGGACGCAGCACCGACTGCGGGAACCAGACGAGGATGCCCCCGGCGATCAGGGCGCAGAGCGCGGCGACGGCGATCAGCCACCACATGGCGTAGTCGGCGCGCTGCTCCACCCCGGAGCTTTTGCTCCGGATGGCGGCCATGTTCAGCTCCATGATCCGGAAGAGATCCTCGCGCACGGTCTGTATTTCGGCTTCGGTGACGGGGTCGCTCAGCGACGCGATATGCCGTTCGAGCGCCGTGGTCATCTCCTTTTCGCTGATCTCGGTGATGTTCTGCTGCTGCAGGGCGAGACTCTGCCGCAGGACGTGCCGCGACACCGAATCGTGTCCGATGTCGTTCAGCGACCGCAGCATGTCCCCGGCGTACTGCAGCGAATTGTAGTTGTCGGCCAATATGGTCCCCGTGGCGTGCGAAAGCTGCCGGACGTAACTGACCGACTGGATTCCGAGCAGCAGGATCATGGCGAACAGCGCGCCGATTCCCAAGGTGAGCCTTCTTTGTATTTTCATGGTTTACGACATAATGTAAAGATCGATGTTCATGCGCGACAGCCTGCCGATCAGGCGGCGCAGCGCGACGATGCTTTTCAGCAGCGAAAATAGCGAAAATTCGGGCCGTCCGGTGCAGACGATACTGATTTTTTGCTCCCGGCACAGCTCCACGATGGTTTCGACCGGCCGGTTGGAGTGTATCTGGCGTATTTCGCCGCCCAGTTCGGTGGCGAGGGTCAGGTTGTTGATCAGGTAACGCTGGTTGGCCAGCGGAATGCGGTCGGCGGCTTCCCGGTCGCTTTGCACGTAAAGCACGACGAACGACGTGTTGAGGTGGGTCGCCATGCGGGCCGTCTTGCGGATCACGCGGCGCGAACGTTTCTCCGAGGAGTCGATGACGGCCAGCAGTTTGTCGTGACGGAACTTGTCGCCCGCGGCGATCTCGTTCTCGACCTTTTTCTCCACGCGCAGGGCCACCTCCTTGAGTGCCAGTTCTCGCAGCTGCAGGATATTGTCCTGCGTGAAGAAGTTGTTGAGCGCCGCTGCGACCTTGTCGGGGCGGTAGATTTTCCCCGCTTTCAGCCGCTCTATCAGCTCGTCGGCCGTGAGGTCGATGTTCACCACCTCGTCGGCCGTGGCCAGCA
>OIWL01003127.1_pt1 | contig 11996 bp, 8 predicted proteins | sample 1587561 | NCBI WGS metagenome assembly OIWL01 (sample SAMEA3888903, study PRJEB22519) | human gut metagenome | biome: human gut; feature: human-associated habitat; material: faeces | place: Denmark | collected 2010 | reverse complement strand
TCATTATACCTACCCCGCCATTATTTTCCAGTGTTTTCTGTACGGCCTGTGACATGGCCTGTGTCTGCCCCGTTACAGTCTCACCTAAGGAATATATTTTGTCTTCATAATTTTTCATTTTATAAAAGTCCTCTCTCCGTCTTATGCCTTCTTCATCCTGCTTTTATCTGTATACAGAAAACCTGTCCCTGCTAGTTTTGTTACCCATTTTTGCATACAAAAAGGACACCTGCCAAAATCTGCCAGTGTCCCTACTATATTTTTTTAAATCACACATCTATATAGTATAAAAGGTATCGGAATCTCTTCTGTTCAAACATCTTTTCCATATATTATGATGATATGGAAACAGTGGCAACCGGCTGACATGGTCAAACTTTCTGACTTTAGTCCCTTCTGGCTTTGCGTCCCTGCCTTTCAACAGGTTTGCCTTTAAAATATTGTTCATTTTTTCCAAAAAATAAAATACCATGTGGTTGTTCTTACGTCAATAATATTTTGGTGGAAAATTTACATATATTTTAACCGAATCAAGTAACTCCCCTGTGGAGGTTGCGAAAAGCAATAAGCAGTGGGTGAGGACCTGCTGTTTATTTTTCTAATCCCGCGGAAAAAATGCCCATTCGCCATTTCCAACATACCATCTTTCATACCGCCTATGATAAAATCAAATCTATAAACATGGAAAGTTACTGTCCAGCTAACCCCTGAACAGTAACGGTTCCAATACACACTTTTTATTCCGTATGGTTCTTTCCAGTTTTCCACATAAACTGTTAGTAAAACTGGTATCTTTTTTCTTAAAAGCGAAATCTCTGCAACATTCCTGACAAATCAGAGGGGATACTGCAATGTATAATGTGCATTGCCGGTATCCCCTCTGATTTACTCAACCATTATTCACAATTTTTTATTTCATTTTAACTTTTCTGACATTTGACCATTCGCTGAATGTTTTTGAATTATCCTCAGAAGTACGGTTCCATGCATGTAAACCAATATAATAAGTGCCTGATTTAACATTCTTAAATGTGACAGTTACTGTATTTCCTTTTATCTTCTTTACGTAATAATTCTCTCCAGAAACAGCAGGGCGTTTCTGTCCGTTAGTTTTGGTAAGGGTGTCACTGAGAACCACATCATATCCCTGAGAGTTTTTGCTCTTTGTATATTTTACTGTCACTGTGGAACCTTTCACAGTTACCTTACTGATCACAGGTGTCTGTGGCGTGGTGGCACTTACATCTACTTTATGGATCTCAGACCACTGTCCAAATACTTTTTTGCCATCTTCACCTTTAAGCCATGCGTGACACGCTACATACCAGGTTCCCTTATCCATATATGCAAACGCAGACTTCAGTTCTTCCTGATTTTTCAGGACCTTTGTATACTGTCTTGTTTTAAGCATATCCTCAGAGGTACCGATTACATAATCATAGTTGAGAGCACCCTTGCACTCTTCATTCAGCACCATTTTTACAGAATTTTTGGAAACAGATACATTCTTTATAACTGCTTTTGCAGGTCTGGTATAATTTCCGTCTGAATCTGTGATACTTCCGTCTGTACTGTAGGTATTTCCTTTGGTATCGGTTACAGTTTCATCCTTATTTACAGTTGGCTTTTTACCATCTGCATCAGGTGTCAGCTTCGTGCCATCCGGAAGTGTTACAGTTCCGTCTGAGCTGATCACGATTCCTTCCGGTGTAACAAGATTTCCATTTTTATCTTTCTCAGTTCCCTCCGGGTAAGTATCCGGTATCGGAGCGACAGTTGGTACCGGCGTTACTGTTGGATTCACTGATGGTGACGGATTTACCGACGGTGACGGGTTTACCGACGGTGATGGATTTACCGACGGTGTTGGATTTACTGGCGGTGTTGGATTTACTGTCTGTATGATTGTGGTATCTGATATGGTACAGTTCTGAATTTTATTATCCGGTGTTTCTGTAATGTCACTCCAATATGTATCCGGAGCAGATTCACTGTTGGAAGTTATTTTTTTACCATTTACTGCTGTTCCTTTTGTAGAATGAGATATAGTGACAGATTCAGTATATGCTTTACCTGGTTCCGCATTTTTGTTCATAAATAAATAAGTAGAACCTCCCTCCAGATATGCTTTTTCTATTTCTACATTTCCGGTGCCCTCAACTGCATTGCCACCGTTATCACCATCTCCTCGTCCTGCAACAGCGATCAACGTTCCTGCGCCGGAAATCGTTCCCTTATCAAGAATCACCGCTGCACCGCCAACTGAAGTAGTTGCTTTGTTTCCTCCTCCGTATACTGCAAGCTGGCTGTCCTTACCAACAGTAAGTGTTCCGCTACTGACTTTCAGGGCCGGCTGTCCGCTGTAGCTTTTTCCTGTGGCAGGATCTGTTCCTGTTGCAGCTTCATCACCTTTGATATATACTTTTCCTTCTACCTTTACATCTCCGTTTGTCACAACAACCGGTGATGTATTGTGATGTGCCTGTTTTCCATCAGTAAGGAAATTAGTGTTGGAGTAGATCATGGAATTCTTTATGGTCGCTCCATCATTCAGAATCAGCTGTCCATTGATTGAAGTACCTGTCAGGAATTGTTTGCTATGATCATCATGGTTGACAGATATTGTTCCGCCATTTTCTACTTCAATCTGTCCATATATGGAAGAATCTCTCAGATTCAATGTTCCGCCATTTTCTACTTTTATCTTCACACTGCTGAGAACCTTCATATTGACCATTGTAAGGTTACATCCATCCGGTATGATCAATGTCTGAGTTGTAGCTTCTCCCTCTGAAACAGCATATCCCAGTTCTCCATATGTACCGCTGGTATGAGAGCCATACCAGGCTTTAATCTCTGCCGGGACTTTTACAATATCATCTGTATCATTAAAATCAGGAATTACCCATGGATCCATATCGTACATATATTTTCCATCTGTAGTCTGAGTTGCATTGTCAAGATTCAGATGATCTGCCAGTTTTTCCTTAGTACTGTAAACCTTGAAAGTAAGCTCATTACTTGTTACTGTACGCCCTGACTCATCGGTTACTGTAACGCTGACAGGATATGTACCTGTTTTAGCAGGAGTTCCGCTGAGAGACAGAGAACTGTCATCTGTGGAATACATCCCTGCCATTCCACTTTCACTGTCAATGTTTACCTTTGTATTTTTTGTGTCAATTTTTACACCTGTTTCTTTTAATTCCTTCCAGTCAGCTTCAACAGGTCCCTGCCCATCCGGAAGATCAGCTGCTTCCACAACTACATTACTGTTTTTGTTGGATGAAACAGAAGTGGATGCCCCTGAAACTGCATCGTATTTCTTCTGCCCTGTAACAGCGCTTTCGAAGTATCCTTTTAATCTGACATGAAGAGTGTTCACTCCGTTGGATGCACCATTAATATTAGTTTTATCGGAATCAGTGGTAACAACTGTAAAGTCATTTCCTTCTGCAGTTACCTTAAGATAAAGTTCTTTATATCCATCACTTTTTATTGTAATGACATTTCCAGTGTGAAGTACAGTTGAATCAAATACAATACGATTATTATTGCTGTCCGGATAATATGCTTTTCTGCTATATAATGCTGATGCAGAATCCGTTCTATCCCATTCTTTACCATCTACAGATACTTTTGTGATTTTACTGATATAATCAGAATCATTATTTACATCAGTTAGTTTAATGATCTTGTAGTTTGTATATAAAATTTCCACCTGATCTCCTGCAAATGCCGGAGCATCTTTGGTCTGTTCAGGTTCAGTCTGTGAAGTTACTTTTTCAACAGCCCATTGCTGTCCGGTTCCTGTTACCTTTAAAGTAAGATCCTTGTATCCGTCACTGGTGATTACAATCTTATCACCCACCTTAAGTGTATCCGGAGCTAGTCCAACATAACCGTCTGAGTCTTTTTTAATATATGTTGTTCCTTTAAGATCCCACGAACCAGTTACTCCATTCCACTCTGTTCCATTAACAGATATTCCTGTAATTTTCTCAACATACCTTGGGTCAAGAGAAGTTTTTAGTTTACAAACATTCGCAAAAAAACCACTTTCATATTCTGTCGTCACCTCCGGCGGTTCTTTCGCACTTTGTGTACCCTCATCCTGAGCCGCCTGTACATTCTCCTGCTCATCCGCAAAATCCGGTGTTCCAGATCCATCACTAAAGGAATCATCATCTGCCTCCTGTGTAATCGCTGAATCCGTAGTCATTGAATCTGTAAATATGTCTGCTGCACATACCGGTACAGAAGCAATCATGTTTGCCGCAATTGCCATAGACATCAGAATTGCCATTCTTTTCTTCATCTGTTTCTTTATCCTCCTGTAATATGATATCAGGGGCAAAAGATATTTCGACCCTGACTTGAAGCTATCTGTGTATCATCTCATTTCAGATGAAGCGGATAAAATCATCCGATTCACCCCATTTCTTCAGTGGAAATTTAAATGATCAAATCACGCAATAGTTTGCTTTGGTTAACTCTGTTGGTTAGTATATTCTAACCTGCGTGAAAATGCAAGAAAATTATTCTGCATCTGTTGAGAAAGTATCTCATAAATCAAGCAGTATCCTGTTGACAAATTTTTATCATTTCACAGCAAGATAAGACAGAATAGAGCAATTATGGCAATTCCATAAAATAATGCAGGTAATAAATCAGGTAACATCCTGCTATCAGTCTGAAAATATCATCTTCTATCTCTTTTTCGCTGCTGTTTAAAGTAATTTTGTTTCCTTCTATCTGAAGCCCCATTGTATCCGCGAGATTCTCAACCCGTTGCCTGTCATATTCTTTTTCATCCAAAAGAACAGACTTCTCATAAACCCTGAATTTTCCGGTTTCATCACATTCCAGTCTCAGATGCAGTTCAGGGAGTTTTCCGGGTTTAAAGGTTATCTCACTGTATGTCATAGATTGTCTTACTTTTGTGATCCCCTGTTTCACTGCCAGTATGATCCATTCATCCAATACAGGTCCTTTATACATAGGCTGTCCATATTGCAGATGTAATTGGGCCGCCTTGCTGATGCAGGCATTTCTGGTACGATTATTCAGACGTTTATAAACATTGCTGCCCTCAACCGGGTAGTATTTCTTCAGTATCTTCTCTTCGGTTTTTGTCCATGGATCATTGGTTTTCCTGCTTAATCCCAGAATCATCGCTCTGTATTTGCATGCCTGAAGAGATCTTTCAGGAATGAGAGCATGCACATATCCGGCACCTTTTTCTTCATAATATCGGGAAATGATCGCATCCTCTTCCTGTGTCCATGGAAGTCTGTTATTGTCTGATCTGACATTTAAGTACTTAGCTCTGGACTGACAGGCAGTCAGAGTTCTCCCCTCCAATCGTTCTGCTGCCTTCCTGCCTTCCGCTTTGTAATATGTTCTTATAATTTCATCTTCTTCTGCAGTCCATTCTTTTCTTCCTTGTATACAAAGGCCTAATTTGGCAGCTCTTTTATTACATGCCTCTTTGGATCTTCCCTCCAGTCTTTTCTGAACTTCAGCACCTTCTGTCGGATAATAATTTCTCAGAATTTCATCTTCGCTGCTGCTCCATTTTCTGTTTGCCCCGGAATAAGTAAGTCCTAATGCAGCAGCTCTTCCTCTGCAGGATTCTGCTGATCTCTGATTTAAGCGATAACGTACCTTACTGCCCTCCGCAGCATAATACTCTCTGAGTATTTTATCCTCTGCCTCTGTCCATAATCTGACATATTTAACATCATTCTGTACAGTTGCTGAAGAGGAAATGTTTTTGGATATTTCCATTTTTGATGCCTGGATCCTGCAGCTTTTTGCAGTTCTTCCGGATAATCTTTCACAGACCTGATCTCCTTCTGCGGGATAGTACTTTCTTAATATTTCGATTTCATCGGCTGTCCATCTTTTTTTCGTATTTGCCATGTCTTACACCTGTTTTATATATTATTTCAAACTGAAATATTCACTACTTCTTACTTTTCGTAACCTTCGCAAAAGAATTCCATATGTGAGTGCAATATCTACATAGAAATTCCTGAATGTACAACATATTCATACCCTGTCTCCGTAGTATAAGTTTTTTCCTGTCCCAGTGCCGGAATAACAGATTCAGAGCTGTGCAGACTTCCACTTTTAAATACGATCATCACTTCTGCTTTCTTTTCATTAACCGGAGTTATTTCTATATTATTGATTGTGTTTTCAATCATGGCTCTGGTGATATCTTTGGGTTTTACGCAGGAATATTCCTTTGCATAGTCTAATATCCTGTCCATCTGATCTGTCAATTCTGTTTTTGAAAGAGGTTTCATGCTTTTCAATTGTTCCAGATTCGCTTTTTTCTCTGCTATCTGCTGTGTAAAAACCTTGTTTCTGCTTAAAAATTCCGCATCAGAAATGTAGCCGCCCATATTGTAATCCAGCAGCTTATCTCTCTTCTGTTCCAGTACTGTTATTTCATGCTGTATGTTGTCAATTTTTTCTTCAGTTCCTTCTGTTTTGTTAATCTCTTTCTCATAAAGTTCCAGATACTTATGCAATATACTTTTATTGCTTTGAGCCAGATTGTTATAAACATCCGATATCATCTCCAGCAGGATTTCTTCTTTTACCGGTTTTGATCTGCAGGAAACTGCGCCCTGTTTTATGCGATGACTGCATACCCAGGTCTTTGCAGCTTTTCCGCGGACAGTTCTGACTTTCAGCCAGTATGCAGCTTTATCTTCCGCACAATGTATAAGTCCGGTAAAAAGGTTGTCCTGCTTATAGGAAGTTTTTTTCAACTTGATATTTTTACTTCTTTCTTCCATAATCCTGTTTGCATCTTCCCACAGTTTTTCATCCACAATTGCAGGGACATGGGTACCATCGTCTTTATACATCACCCATTCATCTTCAGGCAGGAATTTCTGTTTCTTAGTAAAGAGATCAACTATTTTTACTTTTCCACCAACATAGTAACCCTTATATTTAGGATTTCGGATAATATTGGCAATCACATGGCTGTCAATCTTTCCCCCTTTATAATTTCTGTATCCACATTCCCATAAAAATTGTTCCAGTGAATGGGTAGACCAGTTTCCCAGAGCATATTTTTCAAAAATAAGCTGTACCATTTTTGCCTCTTCGGGATTCAAAAACAATTTTCCGTTTCGCTTGTCCCATCCATATATATGTGAATTACCAAGAACCACACCGTTCTGTATGGATCTTGCATGACCGAAACGCACACGACTTGAAAGTTTTCTGCTTTCTTCCTGTGCAATACCGGACATAATTGACAGCCTGAGTTCCGAATCCTCATCTAATGTATTGATATTGTCATTCCTAAACCAGACAGCAGTTCCACAGTCCAGAAGCTCTCTTGTATATCGTATACTGTCTAATACGTTTCGGGCAAAACGGGTGATCTCTTTAGTTATGATAAGATCAATTTTCCCGGCTTTTGCATCCTGGAGCATTCTCTGGAATTCCTCTCTGTGGGTTACGGTAATACCGGAGATTCCTTCGTCTATATAACCATCCACAAGCGTCCAATTCTTTACGTCTGAAATCAATTGTTCAAAAAAAGTCCACTGATGCTCAATAGAGGTTTTCTGTTCCTCCTTATCCGTACTGACTCGGGCATAATACGCCACATTCAGTTTCAGATCAAATATATTTTTCTGCCGGGATTTCAGTTCCTCACGTGTTGCATAAATATCCATCTTATTCCTTTCCAATCAACTGATTCGCTGGCAATATTCATCTGAACTGTCCATCTGTTCTCCATTCTTCGCGACTACTGTATTGAATGTACTCAAGGTTATAATGTCTTTCTGGATACTGCTGTGCAGTTTTTCGGAAATCTGTCCATTATCAAGCATTTTGTCATTAATCATTGTCAGTACAACCTGTTCCAATGTCATAAGCATTCCTCCTGTTCTGTATGTTATAATGTGCAATTTGGCACAGAACTATCCAGCGGTAATATGATGAATTTCATAAAATTATTATAACTGATTCAAAGATAATCAAAGATAATTGTTTTTGAGACGAAAAAAAGCAGCTAACCTATTTTTCATAGACTAACTGCTTAAAGTACGTAAAAAACCAGAAAGATCTAACAGTTCAAAAGATTCTTTCCGGTTTTTTACACATATAAAGCGAGGGCATCGCTCAATCATCTAATTTGATGATTTTACGACACCCCCATCCCTTCAGATATATATCAGGAAGACAGTTCTATCTGCTTCATTTCTTCCAGAAAATCACGGATATAGGATACTGCCAAATCAAGGGCCTCCTGTCCAAGTTCTGCGGAAGAATCTTTCGGATCAAAAGGTCCAAACCAGCCGCTTGGAGCAATTTCTTTGGTATCTCTCACAAGACGTACGATACCACCCTTGAAATTAACTGCCTGGATATAAGCCGCTTTCATATTCTCAGAAGGATCCTGTGCATTGATAGGCTTGCTAAGTTCCAGATGTACTGATTCCGGAGCAATTGCCATCATAGCTGAGGTCTCCAGAACATCACCATGGCCGCCATCAAATTTCTTGTCAAGTTGAGCCACCAGACTCCACCAGTCTACACTTGCACATACGCCCCCTTTGTGATATACCTCCAGAGCCGCCCGATCAATGGATGGAGTATTGCCGCCATGGCCATTCAGAACTACAAAACGTTTTGCGCCATGCTGCATCAAAGAGTCCATAATGCCATGCAGAACCATATACAGTCCCTCATAACCAATATTAATACTTCCCTCAAAGCTTAAGTGATAAGGACATACACCGTATGGAACAGTAGGTGCTACGATTACGTTATCTACATCCTCCACATGATCCGCCAGATAGGACGGTACCATAAAGTCCGTTCCCAACGCCCCCTGTGTTCCGTGCTGCTCGGTGCTTCCCACCGGAATCACAATAATCGGATCCTTCTCAAAAGCCTCTTTTGCTTGTGCTGTAGTCATTTTTGCAAGATACATTTTAAATACGCCTCCTAACTTTTATACTGTAAAATGACGATCAATAGTCTCCTGCGGCGGAGTTTCTGTAAATTTACTTACTACAATCATTACAATAGAAGCAATGATCGTAGTTGGGAACAGTGCATGGAATCCCATAGCCAACGCCTTGACAGACGGATTCAGTGTAAAGAGCAACAGTGAAATAATACCTACTATAACCGATGCGATTGCTCCCTTCGCTGTTGCTTTCTTCCAGTAAATTCCAAACAGAATCGGCACTACAAAAATTGCCATTCCTGAAAATGCAAACAGGTTAATTTCAAAAATACTGCCTGGCTGGAATACACCAAAGCAAATTACGATGATACCGATGATTACAGTTACTACCTTGGACAACTTCATAACATTCTCATCTGTAGCATCCTTATTGATAATCTTCTGATAAATATCACGGGTAACAGCACCGGTAGTCGTTACCAGAATACCATCGATTGTGGACATACCTGCTGCCACAATACCTGCGATGAAAATGGAAGCCAGGAAAGGATTCATGCCTCTCTGCAGAATCATAGGAATAATCTGATCTGCCTTCTCAATATTCTGAATGGAAGCAATACCATTTACACCGGCCCACTCAATCAGAGTTGCAGAGAAAAACATACCTGCAGTACCAAGAAGAATTGCTTTGAACATGGTCTTATGATCCTTCATGGCAAAGAACTTGGTAAACAGATGAGGCTGTCCCATGGTAAAGAACGACCATAGCACAATGTTGGATACATAATAAGTCCAAGGCATATAACCATTGGCACCCGGGAAGGTTAGATACGCCTCATTCATACTCTGAAGTGTATGGTTAATGTTAGAGAAACCTCCACCCATTACTACAGATACAATAAATGTAACCACTGCAGTAGCAATCATCAGAGATCCCTGGATAACATCCGTCATCATGGCACCTTTCATACCACCGCTCATACAGTAGAGAATAACGATAATACCCATTCCCACAACACCTACCCATTCAGGCAGTCCGGTAAATACATGTACAATAACACCTGCTCCGATAATCTGTGCGCCCATCATCGGAACCAGGAAGAAGAGCATCATTACGCCCAAAACACCGCTCATCTTCTTGGAGTGATAACGGTCTGTCAGGTAATCGGCCATAGTCAGGAAACCATATTTATGACCAAGAGTAATCAGCTTACGGCCAATAAGAAGAGCCGGAAGAATCATACAGAACACAGCTCCAGGTACAGAGATAGCCATTCCTGCATAGCCTACACCGTAAATGGTTCCCGGTGTACCAAGAAATGTTCCCATGGAAAACTGGGTTGAGAAATATGCAATACCACTTACTACCACGCCAGCCTTTCCACTCAATACAAAGAAATCGCCAATATTATTCGTCTTACGTCCTGCGTACCAACCAATAAATGCCATAATTCCAAGATAAAGTACCAGAACTGTATAGAAAGGAATCGGTGCTGGCTGAATTACTGCTGCTCCATTCATTTATTTGTCCTCCTCATCATAAGTGTGATATTCTTTTCTCTTCATACACATGCGATAATAAACAATAATCAGCACAAATGTAATGGCAGTGTGAACAATCCATCCGAATATATAGAGTGGAACACCACCAAATGCGGGAATATACGTCTCGCTGTAGAAAAACGGGAACGGAATCATAATTAATACAAACATAATCAGAAAAATAATCAACCATGTCCGTTCGAAGTGTTTCTCAAAAAGTTTCTTCATAGCCTTTTTCCTCCTTTGCTTTCGAAAGAAAATCTATATACTATGATTTTCTTTCGATTTTTTGTTAAGTATATACTTTACTTTATATTTTCCATTATACATGCTATAATAAATTTGTAAAGTTTTTACTTATATTTTTATGAAAAAAATATAAAACATTGCATGCGCCATGCAAAGAAAGGACATCGTGTAATATCTATGGATATTTTAGAGCATCTTCAAAAACTTTATCCTGCCCTGACAAAAAAGCAGAAAACAATCGCAGATTATCTAATTGCTAATCCGGAGGAAATCAGCTACATTACACTGGCACAGCTAAGCCATCAGACCGGTACCTCCGAGCTGACTTTGCTTCGTTTTTGTCAAAAACTGGGGTACTCCAACTTTCTGGACTTAAAGGAGCAGTTTCGGGACTATACCCAAAAAATGATTAAGCAGGCCTCCTCTTCTTCCTTTTTTCTGCCAGAGCGTACCTCAGGCGAAGACACCGAGCGGGAACAAATGCTTCATGAAATCTGCAATACAGAGGCCGCAGTTTTCTCTGATTTTATTACCAACATCAATCTGGAATCTGTCATAAAGGCTTCTGATGAAATCCGGAAAAGCACCCGTATCTACATCTTTGCCCATGATATTTCTCTGGTTCCCGGCAAATTTTTACAGAGCCGTTTGGAAATTCTGTACTTGAATTCTGCGTTGATTGATTTATCGGATCTGGAAGTCACCCAGAAGATTATCCAACAGCTGACGGATGGTGACCTGGTAATCTTTTTCTCTTTCCCCCGCTATTATTTTCCGATTGGAAATATTGCTAAAAAAGCAGCTAAATCAGGGGTACCGATTCTGACCATCACAGACAGTGATACTTCACCGGCAGCTGCGCACAGCACACTATTGCTTCTCTGTCCCACATCTACGAAGCTGTTTTATAACTCTATGACTGCACCTATGGCTATGCTCAATATTCTGGCATCCTGTCTTGTCATCGATAGTGTATCACCATCTGAACGGCAGATTTTTATCGACACTTTGCCATCCTGATTTTTAGCCCAAAAACAAAACCGGATATACAGGTTTCCAACAGAAAGCCATATATCCGGTTTCGTTTTTATTTTCTTTTTACTTCTCATAGGTGCCTTTTCGAATCACCTCTCCATGCTTCATAAAGATCTTTCCCCTGGCTACATAAGTATCCAGCGTCAGATCCTGATCAAACAGCAACAGATCCGCATCGGCCCCCTCTGCCACAGTTCCCTTGATTCCCAGTAAATCC